>Ga0302179_10000408_pt1 | contig 28772 bp, 24 predicted proteins | sample I_Palsa_E3_1_FD_198788 | JGI IMG/M metagenome (GOLD analysis project Ga0302179, IMG submission 198788) | Peat permafrost microbial communities from Stordalen Mire near Abisko, Sweden - I_Palsa_E3_1 | ecosystem: Environmental > Terrestrial > Soil > Palsa > Peat permafrost | place: Sweden...
TCGCCTGATCATCCGATTTGGCTTTGGGTTTCGACTTCGATTTGGGTGTCTTCGAGGGACCTTCGGCACTTTCCGCGGGGGCCTGCTGGCCGCGCTCAAACTTAAATTGCATTTTTTTGTCGAGGCGAAAGGCCTGTTTCCAACCCTCTAATTTGTGACGAGCGAGCTGGGCTTTCTCTTCGTCGGTACCGAAATCAAATACCATATAGGTGTGAGCCATGCGCAAATTCTGCGGTTTGCGTGAAAGCAAGTCAAGCCGGCCGGTTTAGAAACTCGTCACCGACAGAAGCGTTCTAGAGGCCCAATAGGGTATGATTTAGTGAGGAACGGAACAGCGAATGACCCAGCCGAGCCGCCAAACGAGCCGAATGTTTGCCGCAAGTATTTGTTTGCTAGCGGTCATGTTTGGGTATGCGCCGCTGGCTGCCGCGGCCTGGTCGGCGTACGCCGCGGCGTGCTGCGAGGATGGCATGTGCACCATTCCGGGCCCCCATCATTCGAAAGCGAGGAGTCAGGCGGCAGACGGTAACTGCAATCACTCTGATGGACTAGCGAAACACGCGATGTTCTGTTGCCGCGACTCCGAAAGGTTCGGCGTGACTTCACTCGCCTTTGTGCTGCCTGCTTTGATTTTAGTCCCGGTGGAAAACCGCGACGCACACTGCTGGCAGGCGGCCAGCCACGTCAATATTGCCAACCCAGTAGAACCTACATCGCCCCCTCCTCGCACTGACGCCGCCGTACTGTAGCGGCCTCGCCACTTTCCCACGAACTTCTGATTCCTCTAACCGCGAAGGAATGCGCGCGCGAAGCTGCAGTTGAGGAGAACGGGATCAATGAGAGTCTTTGGGTTTTGGATGGCGTTGTTGTGTCTAGGAAGTGTGGGTTTTGGCACCGCTTTTGGAACCGTGCGTGGAATTGTACATGACCCGCAGCATCGGCCGGTCGCCGATGCGCAAGTCACATTGAAAGCGAAAGCGTCGGAATACCGCCAAACGGCGACGACCGATGTCAACGGCGAGTTTCATTTTGATACGGTGCCGCTAGGTGTGTACGCAGCGGAGGTGTCGCAGGCGGGCTTCACCTCCCAACAACAGGAAATGACAGTGCTTTCCGGCTCAGCTCCGATATTGCATTTCGAATTGCAACTTGCGACACAACGTCAGTCGGTGGTGGTGGCGGAGGCTTCACCGGCACAGACCGAATCGGTGACGCCAACAACGCTGGTCGATCGCGAGCAAATTCAGCAAACGCCCGGAGCGACGCGCACCAATAGCCTGGCGATGATCACCGACTACGCGCCAGGAGCGTATTTCACACACGATCAGCTGCATATTCGAGGCGGACACCAGGTCAGTTGGCTGATCGATGGCGTGGCCATCCCCAATACGAATATTGCCAGCAATCTGGGACCCCAGATCGATCCCAAGGACCTGGATGCTGTAGAGATACAACGGGGCAGCTACTCAGCGGATTACGGTGACCGAACCTACGGGGTGTTTAATGTCGCGCCGCGGACCGGGTTCGAACGCGACCACGAGGCCGAGCTCATTTTGAGCGCCGGCAATTTCTATCAGACCGACGATCAGCTGAATTTTGGCGGGCATACGAACCGCTTTGCGTATTATGCCAGCGTGAACGGAAACCGAACCGATCTAGGCTTGCAAACTCCGACGTCAGCGGTGATTCATGACGCTGCCAATGGTTTCGGCGGGTTTACTTCGCTTATTTATAACCTGAACTCGACCGATCAGCTGCGCTTTGTGGGGCAACTGAGGCGAGACTTTTATCAGGTGCCCTTCGATCCCCATGATCCGGATACCGCGGGCCAATTTTTGCACGACGCCAATCGAGAGAGCGATTCTTTTGTGACCTTTTCCTGGGTGCACACGTTTGGTCCTGGGCTGGTGATGACCATTTCGCCGTTCTATCATTCGAATACCGCCAATTATCAGAGTAGCCCTCTCGATCTACCAAGCTCTGCTACTGAATTCCGCTCTTCGAAATACCAAGGAGGGCAAGCGATGGTGGCCTGGGTGAAAGATCGCAATAATTTCCGAGCGGGCATATACGGGTTCACGCAACAGGACGATGAACGGTTCGGGTTGATCTTCAACGACGGAAGCGGGCCAAATTTGTTTCCGCCCGACGTGGAAACGCCCACCGGCAGCTTGGCGGCGCTATATGCGGAAGATCAACTACGAGTGACTTCCTGGCTCAATCTGAGCGCGGGGCTGCGGCAGACGCACTTTTCGGGTGGCGTCGCGGAAAACGCCACCAGCCCGAGGGTGGGGGCGTCGCTACGGGTGCCAAAGCTCAACTGGGTATTTCGCGCCTTCTATGGGCACTTTTATCAAGCACCGCCGCTGATTACCGCTTCGGGACCCTTGATTCAATTCGTGGACGGACAAAACCTGGGATTTGTTCCGCTGCACGGGGAGCGCGACGAGGAGCATCAGTTCGGAGTGACGATTCCCTTTCGCGGGTGGGCGCTGGACGCTGATAATTTCCTGACCCGTGCCAAGAACTTCTTCGATCACAACAATCTGAATAATTCTGACATCTTCTTCCCGATTACGATTCAAGGGGCACGCATCAATGGATGGGAACTTACCCTGCATTCACCGAGAATTCATGACCGAGGGCAGGTGTATTTGACGTATTCGAATCAGCTGGCACTGGGGTTTGGAGACATTAATGGAGGGCTAACGAATTTTTCCTTTGGCGACGGATTTGGGCTGCTCGACCATGATCAGCGAAACACCTTGCACGTTGGTGGGCAGTACAGCTTGCCGTGGAGTTGCTATGTTTCCACTGACATTTCCTATGCATCGGGATTCACCAATGGCAATTCGCCGCCAGAGCCGAACGATCACTTGCAGCCGCACACCACGTTTGATCTTTCACTGGGGAAAAGCTTTGGCGAAAGATTTTCGGTGACCCTGCAAGGGATCAATGTAGCCAACCGCCGGGTGCTGTTGGATAACAGCTTCACGTTTGGCGGGACCCACTATTTGAACCCGCGTGAAATTCTGCTTCAGGTGCGCTATCGCTTCCATTACTGAAGGGCAGCGGGTCGCAGAAATCGCCTTGAACGACCGCACCTAAGAAGTTAGACTGTTGCGGAATTCGAATAGGCGATGGGGTTCGCCTAAACCGTTTCCCGCAATCCGGGAAGCCAATGACTCCTGGCTGCCGAGGGCAACCAGGAGTTTTTATTTAGATACTGGTGCAGCAAATTTTCCCGCTAACCGGGCGTCTTGGCTGCGACCAGGGAGCGAAGAATCGGAGCAAACTTGCGCCTGACACTGATCGCAGTTTTTGGGGCTGTCGGCACGCTGGCACGGTATGGGCTGCAAGGCGTCGTGCAAGTCGGCACCGGCGGGACCTTCCCCTATGGCACCTTGCTGGTGAACTTGACGGGCTGCTTCCTTCTTGGCCTGATTGGGCAATTCACGCTGAATCGAATGATGCTCTCGCCCGATTGGCGGGTGGCCATCACCGTCGGCTTTTTCGGTGGCTACACCACCTTTTCCAGTTTCGGCTGGGAAACCGCGAAGATGCTCGAGGACGGCGAATGGCTGCCAGCCACGACGTACGTGGCCGCTAGTGTGATTGCGGGACTATTGCTGTCGGTTGCCGGGATGCGGCTGGCGAACCGGTTCTAAGAGGCCTAGATGACTCACGAAAAATTCGAAGGCGAGCGAACCCTGATGCGCATTCACATCGGGGAATCCGATAAGTGGCACGGCAAGCCCCTGTATGAGGCCATCGTCGAGATGCTGCGCAAGGAAGAATTCTCGGGAGTGACGGTGTTGCGCGGTGTTGCGGGTTATGGGGGGTCGAGCGTCTATCACACCGACAAACTGTTGCGGATGTCGCAGGATCTCCCCATCATTCTGGAAGTCATTGAGAACACGGACCGCATCGAGAAAATTCTGCCGAAACTGGACGAGATGGTGGATGGCGGATTGATCACCTTGGAGAAGGTGCGAGTGATTCTGTATCGCGGCGCGAAAAAATAACCATACAGATCTCGACTAGCCAACCTGCCCGTAGTTCCTCCAAGTTGAATTCTGCCAAGCACCAAATAGCTGCCATGACGGAAACCACCAAGCACACTTCGTGGCTGAATCGCACCGTTCTTGGTGTGGGACTAACCAGTCTGTTCAGCGATTGGAGTCACGAGATCGCAACGGCGGTCCTGCCCGCATTTCTGACTGCGATTGGGGCGGGCCCCGCGTGGTTGGGCGCCATCGAGGGGATTTCGGACGGACTCAGCAGCTTCACCAAGCTTGGCGCCGGGCATTTCACGGACCGGCTGAAGCGCCGCAAGCCGCTAGCGATCTTTGGATATGTGGTGACCACCCTGGCAACCGCTTCGTTTGCATTTGCCACCAGCGCTTATGGGATTTTGTTTGGCCGTGTGGTGGCGTGGCTGGGACGCGGCGTACGGTCGCCGGCCAAAAAAGCATTGCTGGCGGCAGACGTTCCGCCGGGCGCGTATGGCCGGGCCTTTGGTCTCGAGCGCCTGATGGATACGCTAGGAGCCATCGCCGGGCCGTTGACGGCGTTGTGGTTGCTCGAGAAAACACATCATTCGTACCGGCAGGTTTTTCTTTGGACGCTACTTCCCGGGTTGATCGCGGTGGCCGCCTTCTGGCTGCTGGTGCGGGAGAGGAGCGACGAACAGCGTGCGAGGCAATCGTTCGTAACTGGACTCCGTAGCCTGCCAGTTCCCTTTCGGCGTTTTTTGGTGGGCGTGGGTGTGTTTGGCGCCGGCGATTTCTCGCACACCATGCTGATTCTGTACGCCTCGCGAATGCTGACGGCGCAACACGGGATCGCGCGAGCGGCAAGTCTGGCGGTGGCGTTATACACCTTGCATAACGTTTTCTACGCGGGTTCGGCCTATTTCAGCGGCTGGCTGAGCGATCGTGTGCGCCAGCGGAAATTCGTGCTAGCAGCTGGGTACGGAGTGGGAGTGGCAACCGCCCTGCTTTTGTGCACCGCAACACATTCTTTAGTGCTACTGGCGGCGATCTGCGCGCTTGCGGGAATTTACATTGGCACCGAAGAGGCATTGGAAGATTCGGTGGCAGCTGAATTGGTTTCCAAGGATCAGCACGGCATGGCGTTTGGAACCCTGGCGGCGGTGAATGCGGGCGGAGATTTAGTGTCGAGTCTTATGGTCGGCGCGCTCTGGAGTGCGTTTTCGGTGCAGGCCGCTTTTGGTGCTTCGGCGGCCCTGTTTTGCGCTGGGACGCTGATTATTTTGCGGCTGGGTCGCGAAGCGACTTAAGAACGAAACTCCTTCGAACATTTTCATGGAAATGGCATTGCGTGCTGGTAGGGCACATGCTAGCCTGAGCGAATAAAAAGCGAATTGGAGATGTATGCCCGAGCCCCTAGCGGTGCGCAAATCACTGGTAACGGCAGCCCCAGTCGGCAGTCCTGAAACCACGGTAGCTGCGGGACGTTCCAACGCATTAGGGCTAGTCCGCCAGGCACTGGACGCTCTGGCGGCAGGTGATATTCACGACGAGATGCTAACGGCGGTGCGGCACTTCCCGGCGCGGGAAGGCCGCTGGGCAGAGTTCCCCTCCTGGGCCCATCCGGGTTTGAGAGCAGCGTACGCGGCCAAAGGAATTGGTCAGCTGTACAGCCACCAGGCGGCAGCAGCGGACGCGGTGCACGACGGCAAGAACGTGGTCATCGTGACCCCGACGGCGTCCGGGAAAACGCTCTGCTACAACCTGCCGGTCCTGAATGCGGTGTTGGAAAACGCGGACAGCCGGGCGCTGTATCTATTTCCAACGAAAGCATTGGCCCAGGATCAACTGGCGGAATTGCATGATTTAAATCGGCGGCTGGACCACCGGTTCGGCGTTTTTACGTATGACGGCGACACGCCGAGCGACGCACGGAAGGCCATCCGGGAAAAAGGTCACGTAGTGCTGACCAATGCGGACATGCTGCACACCGGAATTCTTCCGCATCACACGCGGTGGACACGGCTGTTCGAAAATCTTCGCTATATCGTGATCGACGAGTTGCACAGCTATCGCGGCGTTTTTGGCAGTCACCTGTGCAATGTGTTGCGGCGGTTGCGGCGGGTAGCGCAATTCTACGGACGGGAGCCGCAATTCATTTGTTGCTCTGCAACGATCGCGAATCCGGGAGATCTAGCTTCGGGTTTGATCGAGTCCGGTGTGGAAGTGCTGAGCGGGAATGGCGCCCCCGCGGCGGAGAAGACCTTCGTTTTTTACAATCCGCCGGTGGTGAACCGGGCGCTGGGCATTCGCCGCAGTTACATCAACGAGTCCTCCCGCGTGGCTCAAGAGTTTCTGCATCGGGATCTGCAGACCCTGGTGTTTGCGAACTCCCGGCTGCATACCGAATTGATCCTCACCTACCTGCAGAAGACCAACCCGCCTCGGCCGGGCCAGCCGGATACGATTCGCGGATACCGAGCGGGATACCTGCCCGGAGAGCGACGCGAGATTGAACGCGGGTTAAGAGATGCCCGCATCCGGGGCGTGGTGTCAACCAGTGCGATGGAAGTAGGCATCGATGTGGGGTCGCTGGACGCGGTGGTGATGGCCGGCTACCCCGGAACCATTGCCGGTACTTGGCAGCGCGCGGGACGCGCCGGACGGCGCAGCGGGAGTTCTTGCGCTGTGATGGTGGCATCCTCCGCGCCTCTGGACCAGTTTATGGTGCGCAATCCGGATTATTTTTTCGGCAGCAGTCCCGAACATGCGTTTATCCAGCCAGACAATTTGGAAATTCTAGTAAATCATCTGAAATGCGCGGCGTTTGAGTTACCGATCGCGCCCGAAGATCGATTCGGAAACGTCGACGTGGCGGAATTATGCGCTCGGCTGGCCGAAGCAGGTTATCTGCATCGCGCCGGAGACCACTATCACTGGACGCACGAGGCCTATCCCGCCGACACCGTGAGCCTGCGATCAGTGACTAGCGACAATTTTATCGTGATTGATATCACCGGCCCTCCGAAGGTGATCGGCGAGGTGGATTTCAGCAGCGCGTTGACCACGGTGCACGAGAAAGCCATCTATCTGCATGGTGCGCAGCAGTATCACGTCGAGCATTTGGATTTCAAAGAGCGCAAGGCGTACGTGAAACAGGTGGAGGTGGACTACTACACGGACGCGATTCGGTATACCCAGGTCCGCGTGCTGGAAATTTCCGCGACCGTCTGCGGTGCGGACCAGAATGCCCCGGCGGCGGAGAGCGAGTCTTTGTTAGACCTCAGACGCAAACCGGAGTCGGCCGACGCGATTAGCCCCGCGGAGAGTTCGAGCGGCAATTCGCATGCTCATGGCGATGTTCTGGTGCGATCTCAAGTGGTGGGCTTCAAGAAACTGAAGTTTTTTACCAATGAAAATATCGGCGCCGGTGACTTGCAGCTTCCGGAAAACGAAATGCACACTACCTCGTACTGGATCACGATAAAGCGGCCGCTGTTGGAATCGCTCCCCTATTCGATCAGTGAACGACAGAGCGGAATGTTTGGCCTACTGCATGCGCTGGAGTCGGTGGCCACGCTGCTGGTGATGTGCGACCAACAAGATTTGGGAACGGCCATTGGGGAGCGACCGCCTGACCCCGCCGATAGTGGATCGCACGGGCGAGGCCCGGTTGGGCTGACCCAAGAGTTTGGGAGCGTCGAAGGGTTTGCTCGCACGCCCCTTAAGGATTGGGCTTCGGCACGCACCGGTAAGGAGTTCTTCGAACCAAATTTGTATCTTTATGATGCCTATCCTGGCGGGATTGGTTTTTCTGAGCCGCTGTTCCGCGCGCATTATCACTTGGTGCAGAAGACGCGGGAACTGATTTCTGGTTGCGAGTGCGAGGACGGCTGTCCGTCATGTATAGGTCCAGCTGGAGGCCTGGCGCCGCGCGCCAAAGAAGCGGCCTTGGCAATCCTGGATCGGTTGTGTGGATAATGGCGGCGGCTGCCGATAAATTCGCACGACTTGCAGCGCTGAAACCCGCGCGGTCCAGACCCTTACCTGCGGCGTTACGCGCGCCCGATCAGGAAGATGCGCTTTCTCAACTGGTGGGTGCAGCTGTTGGGACCAATCGGTACGGGGAATACGTTTCGGTGCGCTCGTGGTTTCCCACTCCGGAAATGACCGAGCCGTCCCATGGTTGTCTCGAATTGCTTTCCAAGACGCGCGACCAAACACTTTCCAAACGCAATCGAGCCGCGCTCGGGGACACTAATCAGTGGCTATTCCTCGATACCGAAACCACCGGCCTTACCGGTGGAACCGGCACCTATGCGTTTCTGATCGGACTGGCCTGGTGGGACGCGGGAGGGGTACAGGTCGAGCAGCTGTTCATGCGCGACTTCGCGGAAGAGCATGCCATCCTGCATGAGTTATCAGCCCGTATGGCCGAACGCCCGGTGTTGCTAACCTTCAACGGTAAGTCGTTCGATTGGCCGCTGCTGGAAAGCCGCTTCACGATGACCAGGGCGATCGCCGTTCCCAAGCCGGTCGCACATCTGGATTTGCTGCACCCGGCTCGTGCGCTGTGGAAACTGCGATTGGGCTCCGTGCGACTGGTGGAACTGGAGCGTTACGTTCTGGGCGGAAGCAACTTGGGCTGGGACCGGGCAGACGATGTCGTTTCTGCTTTGATACCGCAGCATTACTTCGATTATCTGCGAGGAGGGCCGGCCCACCCGTTAGCGGCGGTGATTCGGCACAATCAAATGGATCTACGAGGGCTGGCAGCCTTGTTCGGGAAGATTGACGCGCTGCTAAACGCAGCTCATACCGCGGAGGGCGAAGAAGTCGAGAGCCTCGATCTGTTCGGACTGTCACGATTCCTGAAGGGTCGCGGCGATTGCGAACGCGCCCAGGCAACTTGCGCGCAGGCGCTCGATTTGGGGCTTCCGGCGGAGTATAGGCCTCACGCCAGGCGCGATCTGGCGCAACATGCCAAGCGCCGCGGCGATCACGACGAAGCCGCCACGCTGTGGGAACAGTTGGCAACCGATCTGACGGGCGACGCGCAACATGGCGTTCACGCGTGCGAGCAGTTGGCCATTCATTACGAACGAAGAGTGCGAGACTTTGCGAGAGCTTTCGAGTTCGCGCAGCTTGGATTATCCAAGTTGCGGCGGGCACGAGCGAAACATCGCGATCCATACAGCCCCGCGCGTCATGCTCGCTCCGAAGAGCGGTTGCTGCGAAGGATTACGCGCCTGAAGCAACGTATGAGCACAAACGGTAGCGGAGAGCTTCTGCCCGCCTAGCACGACGCCTACCGGATTCCACGAAAGGATTCAACGAGCCGCTGAATGCGCCTGGTGGTTTTGACGCAAGGTCGTCGTCGCGCCTCTCTGGGGGTCGGCGACGTCCCCCAGATGTACATTTTCGTTTAGTTTCTTCCAAAGTGCGGCATCTGCGCCTTCCAAGGTCAGGCACTCGCGCGCTACACAGCGAAGGAAAACCCCGCCGTCCAAAGTGCCAAAGGAAAAATCCTGCGGCTGGCGGGAGATATCCGTACGTTGTTGGTACTTCTTTTCCAGCGCCTGGACGTAGGTACCAAAGAATTGGCTCGCACCGGCCTCGGTGGCCAACTGCAAGCGGGCCACCAGCACCAAATGCTTGTCTTGCTTTCGTTCGTACACGACGTAACGATCGGCGTTCCACAGGTTTGAAACCGGAGTGGCTTGCGATTCGCCGAGAAATTGCTTGAGCACTTCTTTCCAGCCGAATTCCCCCATGATGTTGTCTTCCAGCTTGGTCCAATCCGAGCCGAGAGCCGTATCGAGAGCGGGCAACGAAACCTGAGAGGTCGTTTTACCGGAGGCATATAGGTCCGGATGCATGATTTGCCGGGTCGATGTAGGAGGCTTTTCGAATAATCGCGGAAGCTTGCTCCAGCCGGGAGAGCGCATGATCGCGGCACAGAAATTCAAACCGTCCAGATAAGGGAATACCAGCGCGTCCTTGATGAACGGAGGCGCCTTCTTGAGTAAGGGAGTATCGGACATGTCCCCAACAAGCAAGGACGGGTCAATCTCGGGCAGATCCTTCAAGGACATTCCACGTTCCTGCAACGTGTAACTCACCATGGCCACCATGGCGCTGCCCTCGAGAACGGCTTCTCGAGCCAGTTCCGCGTCGTCATTTGGCCGCGCCGCCTTGACCCAGGCATCAATCTGAAAATGTTGATCTTCGAGAGCATGGGTCAGCTCGTGAGCCATGACCATGCGCTGATCGTCGATGGGGATCCAATCCGCGACATAGAACTCGTGAGTCTTGGGGTCGTAAAGTCCGGCGATCTGCTCAGTTAACAAATCCACCATAAATGAATCGAGATTGAATCCCTTGGGTAACAGCCCGAAGGCCTCGGCGCTGCGCTGTCCCGCGTATCGTTCCGCCGCATCCTTGTCTTCGTCCATCTCGCGGACCACATACTCGCGAATTTGTTCACGCGAACGCAGGCTCTTTTTCAGTGGAGTGCGTAGCTTCAGGCCGGTGATCTGGCTCATCTGATTGAGAACGTCGTCGGCTGCCGCGGCAAAATCCGCGCGTTGCGCAGGACTGGGGCCGGCTTGCTCCTTGGGACCCGCTTCCTGCTGAGCGCCGTAGAGCCGGACACAAATCAGGCTAAACAAGGCTAAGCACATGAGAGCTAGGACGAAGCGACTCCATTTAGCGAACCAGAAGGTCATAAAACCAGAATAGCAGATTCAATCGACGAACCCCGGGGCTACCGAGATGCGCGATAGGCTAGTCTTTGCAAATGCGCTCCTGGCCCAGATTGGTGCTATTCAGAGGCAAGGTGTTAGGATGTTCTGGAATCTCCACAGCATTCATAACGCCGTTCATAATATTTTAGGTACCGGTAAGCCAAGATTTGGAGACAAACAGCCTGTTACGAATTCTGAACAGACTGTTTACCTGAAGTGCTAGATCGGCTTATTTCTTAGTCGCTATGAGGAAGTCATGACGCCTGGACTTCGCCTGCGTCAAGTACGAGAACGGTTGGGATTGACCTACCGGGATGTGGAGCGCTGCAGTTTTGAATTAGCGGCGCAGCGAGGCCGCCCTGATTTTGTCCTACATATCAGCCGCCTGGCTGACATTGAGAACCGCGGGGTGGTACCAACCGTACACAAAATGTACACGCTGGCGGCGGTCTACCATCTGAGCCCGCTGGAACTGTTCCGCTGGTATGACGTGCCCATAGAAGAGCTGTTCGGTGATGCGCTGGCTTCCCCGACCCCGCGCAGCCACTTGATGGCGCCCCCGGTAGCGATGCGGCTTCCCATTGTGTTTGATCCGGCGTTCGATCCCCGGAGGACGGAGTTTTTGTCGCGAATGGTCTCGGAGTGGGGAGAGCTCGAAGGAATCATGACGACAAACCGCTCGGGCCACCACCAGTATGGATATATCGGGCTCGGTGATCGCCGAATGATGCCTATGTTGCGGCCCGGAAGCGTGGTGTTGGTGGATGCAAGGGTGCGACAAATTGAGGATACGGATTGGGTCAACGAGTACGACCGTCCAATGTATTTTGTTGATGTGCGAGACGGTTACAGGTGCGGATGGTTCCAGCGCGATGGCGCGAGGCTGACCATGCAGCCGCATCCGCTGTCAAGGTGCCTGCCGGAATCGTGGCGCTGTCCGGGCGATGCTGAGATTGTGGGGCGGGTGGTCGGAATCGTGAGCCGTCTTAACGAGCCGTGGAGTTTTCCTGTTCGAGAATCTCAAGGAGCATCCGGATATTCGAACAGAAAAGCTCCTTGAGGTAGTCGGGAGAGTCGACGGTTAGCAATAAGCGATAGGCTTCCAACTTGCGCCACTGGGTGACGGCGCTTCGCATTCCACCCTCCATAGCTCCCAGGCAAACTTGCAATTCTTCACGCTGAATCTCCAACGGAGATTCCAAAATTCGTTCGAAAACCTCTTCGTGACACTGAGCCAGAGCCTGTTGGACGGCTTCTTCGCTATATACCGCTGAGAGCCCAGCATGGGAGTAGCGTCCGCTCGACAAATCCCGCAACGACGCCAGATACAAAAGTCGCGCGAACAGAGTGGGTATAGCAGCCAGGGTGGTGGTAGTCAGATCCTGGATGACCCGCCGATTTTGTTGCAGCTGCGTCAGTGTCCCCATAGGTCGGTGTTCCGCAGACAGAACGTTTTTAGCACAAAAGGCCGGCGCCGGCTGCCGCTTTTCATGATGACCCGCAGGAGGGTCGTCCATGAAAAAAGTAGCAGCGGCACTTTGTTTGTTGGCAGTTCTAATTGTACTTCCTGCGTATCAAGCCATCCACCCGTCGTCGGTGGTAATCGCCGAGGGGTCGCCATCCCCGGTTCCTCTTCCCGGATAACTGGCGCTCAATTTGAGCACTTGAGGACTGGGCACGGGGCCGTGGCTCGCTCCACCCGAGCAGGCTGCGGCCTTCGTTCATTGGAACCGCAAAGGGTCGTTTCACGGGGTCGAGCGGCGGCGGCGTTACTCTAAAGTTATAACTGTGCTACGATGCCGCACGTGAGCGCCGCGCTTGCCCTGCTGCTGGAAAAGCCTCTCTGGCTGGTTAGCATTCTGCTGCAGGCTCTCGTACTCGTTTTTGTTATTCGAAATCGCTATTACCAGTCACTTCCTAGATTCACCGGATACGTCGCCCTTAATGTGTGCCAAGCGCTAAGCTTGTTGGCGGTGTACGCGCGCTATGGCTTTGACTCGGACCCAGCAAAACTATTTTTTTGGATTTCTGAGTCTGTTACCGTGATCGCACGGGTTCTGGCGGGTTTTGAATTAATAGCACGGGTGTTGGAAAACTATCAGGGGATCTGGAGGCTGGCCCGGCGTTTACTCGTAGTTACGTTTGCGGCGGTATTGTCGTACGCGACCGCGGAATCCTGGAAGACCTGGACACAAGCGGTCCTGTCGGCCGACCGAGGGTTTCATCTGGCGTTTGCGGTGGCGCTGGTGACGTGTTTGGTTCTGATCCGCTACTACTGCATTCCGGTACCGCCGGTCTACAGATCGCTGATCGGGGGCTTCTGCTTTTATTCCTGCATGGAAGTGCTAAGGAACACCCTGCTTGAGGCGCTTTTCGCTCGCTATCATTTGCATTTTCGATACTATCAATATTTTTGGGATGCAGCGACGTTGTTGCCATTCATTTCCATGCAAATCTGGTGGGCCATAGCTTTGCGTGAACCGGCGGAGGCCGTGGTTCCCTCGCCACGGATGGGCGGACTCCCCGATTACGGAAATCTCTCACCAGAGATCAATGAGCGTCTGCGACATCTAAATGATTTGCTGGGAAAGTTTGGAAAGGTAGGGATTTCTCAATCCTGACGCATCTGTTTAGCTTCGTCGGTGTCGTGGGCTGCCTGCTGCTGGTGTTGGTGTGGGTCCTTCGCGGCACCAAAAATAATCTGCCGCCAGAACTAGCAAATTGCCTGCTCGGCGAAACGGGCAGAGCACATGCATCGTATCTGCCACAAATTCGACAGGCGCTTTCCGATAAGGATTTCATTTACTTGAGGTCTACGGGAAAAGAAGCGATGGTGCGGCGTTTACGCAAGGAGCGCAGGAAAATTGTACTAATGTATTTGTCTAATTTGAGAGAGGATTTCGAAAAGATGGTGCGCTTTTCGAGAGTGATCGCGGGCATGTCTCCGGAAGTGATCACCCTGCAAGAATGGGAACGGGTGTTGCTGGCAGCCAAATTCCGTTGGCGTTACCAGGTGGTACGGCTCGGCCTGAGATTCGGAATCCCACTGTCCGGAGAACTAACTGGCCTCAGCGAGATCGTAAGCGGGCTTGCGGCTCGAATGGAAACAGCCATTGCAGAACTAGGCGAACGGGCGGTTCTGGCGATGCGAATGGACTCATCGCTTAACCGCAGCGGCATCGACACTCCGTAGGGCCGCTTCCACGGCCGCGAGTAGATCCGTGGCGGTGAAGGGCTTCGGTAACATCTCAAAAGCAATCGGATCCTGCGAATCCGGAAGTCGACGCGAGCGCGGCTCGCTTACCAGCACCACGCGCTGGGCGAGATCCGGGCGATTGGCCGTGACCCAGGCGCTTAGACCGGAATCCGGCGCCGAACCGTACACGCGGGCATCTGAAACAATTGCGTCGAATTCACTTTCCTGCAGCAACGACTTTGCTTGGTCAAAGGACGAGGCGGTGCGGACGGTGATCCGGCGTTCGCGAAGGAAGGCCGCCGCCAGCTCCAACTCTGATAGATCAGGATTGATAAGCAGGACTCGCCGGCGTTCCTGTTCGGGCGAAGGTCCGTGAGTGCCGGCAGGCAACAAAGGTTGCCGGGGAAGCTCGATGGTGAAGGACGCGCCATGCGGCTGCACGTTCCTGACGCGAATGGTGCCCTCGTGTTCGGAAACGATGCCGTAGCAGATGCTCAAACCCAACCCGGTGCCCTTGCCAACGGGTTTCGTGGTGTAGAACGGATCGAACACCCGGGAGGCGTCCCGCACGCCTGGTCCGTTGTCGGTGAATTCAACGGTGAGCCGATCCTCATCGGCTGCAGAGCGCACCCACAGATCGCCATCGGTAGACTGCTCCAAAATCGCATCTACCGCGTTGTTGACCATGTTCAGAAAGACCTGCTGCAACTGATGTGGGTCCGCAGAGGTACTGGGCAGATCGCTCGCTAGCTCCAGATGGACACGAATATTCTTCATTCGCAGATCGTAATCGCGAAGAGCGAGCGTGTCCTGGAGGATGGCATTGATCTGAACGGGAATGCGCTCGGGCTTATGCTGGCGCGAGAAGCTCAGCAAGTTCTGTACAATGCGGTGCGTTCGCTGAGCCTGCTTATAAAGTTTGTCGGTGTACTCGGTGGCAAGGGGGCTAAGTTCGGCGCTCGAAGTCAGGAGCTGGCTGTAACCCAGGATAGCCGTTAAGGGATTGTTTAGCTCGTGAGCGACTCCGGAAATGAGCTGGCCAACCGCCGCCATTTTTTCACTATGGAGCAATTGCTCTTGGGTGCGCCGAAGGTTTTCGTAGGCTTGCCGGGTCTCTTCATAGAGGATACTGCGGTCGACAGCGTTGGAGATTTGGCTTCCGACGGCGATCAGAAGGTTAATGTCGGCTGGCGAAAATTCCCGCCGCACCCGGCTTCCCACGGTGAGCGCGCCCAGAGCCTTATCCTTAGACCACAAAATGACAACGAATGACGAGACCACTCCTTCTTTCTGCTGGGCATCGCGGAAGGGTGCGGGCAACGGAAGTCCCTGCGCGGAAATGAATGTGGCGTGAACCGTCTTAATCTGGTGCAGCAGGTCTGGAGGAACGCTAACGACCGGAAAATGCCTGGCGTATTCGGAGCGATAACCGACCGCCGCAATTCGCCGGAGGGAGCCCCCTTGGGCGTCGAATAAATAGAGCGAAGAGACGTCCAAGCCAAAGAGTTCGGCCAATTGACGCAGGGTGCGATGCAGGGAGTCACCTAAATCCATGGACTCGGTAAGCGTTTCGGCAATCGAATTCAGAACTAAGAGTTCGCGGTTGCGACGTCGAATCTCCTGCTCGGCACGCTTGCGTTCGGTGATATCCAGAACGAAACCCTGGAAAGCGGTCACGTTGCCGGAAGCGTCGCGGACGGCGATCGAAGACTCTAACATGGTGCGAAGTTCGCCATCCTTGCGGCGTATTTCGAACTCAAAGTCGGCGACGGAGCCATGATCCTGAAGGAGTTTCTTTAGGCGTTCCCGGTCGAAGTGGTTGACATAGATGCTGGACGCGTCTACGCCCAGCAAATCTTCGCGCCGATCAAAGCCCAGGATGTGCGCCAATGCATCGTTGAAATCCAAAAAACGGCCCGCCGGGGTGGATATGAAGACGCCTTCCTGCACATTGGAGACGAGCGTTCGATATTTTTCTTCGGCACGCTTGCGATCGGTGATGTCTTTCAGGACATGCACAGTGCCCAAACGACTGCCCAGAGGATCGGTGAACTTCGAGTTCGAGGCCAGAAAGAAACCCGAGAGCCAGGGGTCCGGGTCGTCACCCTCTCCGGCGATCCCCTCGCAATAAGGGCAACCTACGTAGTTGGCGTTTTTGCGAGCCAACAAATCTCCAACGGTGCCACCCGCAAGCAGCTTACTTTCGCGCCCAAGAAGCTGGCCCAGCCGCTGGTTGGTTCGTAGAATGCGAAACTCGCGATCGTGCACCAGGATAGGGTCGCCGATGGAATCAAAAGTGTTGGCCCATTGCTGTTGTACGGTGGCGACTTGCTCGAACAGCTTGACGTTCTGGAGGGTAAGTCCTAGAAGGTTAGCAACGTTTACGAGATAAGAGATCTCGTCGCGTTGAAATTTGACGTTCCGCTTTGAACCTAGAGCAACTACGCCTATAGGGCCATCCTTGCCGGGTAGGCTCAAAGCGATGGTTTCGTTCAACCCACTCCGAGCCATGCGCTGACGTTCTTCGGCATGGCGCTCGTCATCGAAGCGTGCAAAGAGGTATTCCCCTTCTAGAACCCGTTTCATCCAACCATCCCTGGCAGGGACAGAGGCGTACTGCTCCAGATAACTTTGGCCGAAGCCCACCGAGGCGCGCACCACGAGTTGTGCAGAGTCGCCCTGCCCTTCTATCAAGCGCACAATGCCGCTGGTCGCTTCGACACTCTCAACCAAGTGGCCCAACACTTGTTCCAGCACCTCACTCACGGACAGAGTTTGGGTGCTCGCGGCGGTCAGCAGCGTGAACCGGCGCATCTTGTCGTTCAGCTCTTCGCTACGGGTACGTGCCTGCTCCAGAACCAAAACGACCATGGCCACGCCTAGGGCCACAGCCAGCAAATTGTCGAAGGCCAGGCGAAGTAAAAAGATGAGATGGCTGAGCCATTCGGGGCGATCAATGGTATGGAGTCCGCTAACCAGAAAAGCAGCGCCCAGCAGGCGAACCCCGTGTCCTTTGTAGGAGTTCGCCTGTCGCCAAAGCAACCATCCGGTCCACAAGCAGACGATGGCCTCAAGCTCCGCCGTCTCCCAATGAACGACGCCAAAATTTGGGGCACCGACTCGTTCAATGAAATAGACCGCGAGCACAACGATGGCGACCAAGGGAACCACCGGCCAATTGCGCCGCGGAGCCGGGGTCGAATACTGCATGACCGAGAAAAGAAAAATGAGCAGCGCGGCGGCGTGGGTCAGAACGCCCGCCAAACGCAGCTCGGGCGATGATTGAAGCACCAAAACCAAATTGCAAATCGAGGAAAAGGTTAGAAAAGACCAACCAGCCAGCCAAGAACGGAAATAGGAGGAAGGATGGTCCCGGCGAAGCAGGAGGAAAAGTACGAGCAGAACGACCAGGGCGGTCGCTTCGAAGAAGGTGATGGCTAGCAGACCCTGGTTCTGCAACACGTTGCGCTTCTCCTCAGTCCGACCTGGTGGCGCGCTCGGTGAAACTCCCGTATTGCGCAGCAGGATGTGTCTTTAAGCTAACCGGTAGTGCCGTGACTATGACGCTAACACGCTGTTTTCTGACTGAGCAAGGAGGCCCTTGGTACCTGTGCCGTCCCGTATAATGACTGCTGGGAGCAACCAGGTCGTGGACCTAGAAAACATATTGGTGGTGGACGACGAAGAAGCGATTCGGGAAGTCGTCTCAACAATGCTGGAGTCGAAGGGCTACCAATGCACCGCCGTGAGCAACGGCCGAGCGGCGCAAGACCAGGTTAAGCGGGCGACTCCGGACTTGGTGTTGAGCGATATGATCATGCCGGAGATGGACGGCATCAAGTTGCTCGACTGGCTCCGACAATACGATCCCGAGGTGCCGGTCATCATGGTGACCGCGGTCCACGATATTTCCACGGCGTTGGAAGCGATTCGTCGCGGCGCTTACGATTACATTTTGAAGCCGTTCGAAAAGGATCAGCTATTTCTGGGGGTGGGCCGGGCGCTGCAACATCGCCGCCTGGTGATGGAGAATCGCACCTATCAGCGGAACCTGGAACAGTTGGTAGAAGAACGAACCGCGCAGCTCACCGGGGCGCTGGCGCAACTAGAACAGTCGTACGACGACACCCTAGAAGCGCTGGGAAGCGCCTTGGACTTGAAGGACGCGGAAACCGAGGGGCATTGCCAGCGGGTGACGGCATTTTGCATTTCGATTGCCAAGGCCATGCCGGTGCCTAATTTGTATTTGCCGGTGCTGGCGCGAGCTGCGTTCTTGCATGACATCGGCAAAATGGCCATACCTGACGGGATTTTGCGCAAACCTGGTCCGCTGACCGACGATGAAAAGCAGATCATGCGCAAACACTGTGAGATCGGCTACAACATGCTGATTCGAATTCCTTTTCTGCGGGACGCGGCCGAGATCGTGCTGGCACATCAGGAGTTTTTCAACGGCTCGGGCTACCCGAGAGGGCTGAAGGGCGACCAGATTCCGCTGGGCGCGCGTATTTTCACCGTCGCCGACTCACTGGACGCCATGATCAGCGACCGGCCGTACCGCAAGGCTTTGCCGCTTTCGCACGCCCGCGAAGAAGTGCGGCGCTGCTCCGGTACCCAGTTCGACCCTCAGGTGGTGGAAGTGTTTATGTCGATCCCTGAGGAACACTGGGTGGAACTGCGGCAAAATCTGGGGTCGCCGTTCCGGCTGGCCCACCTGCGAAATCTGTAACCCAATCATGCCCTGAAAGGGAACCGGGCATCTCGAGCCGGAGACCCCCATTTCTTTGCTATCGGCTATCAAGAATTTACGGACTTAAAATTTCAGCCGCAGCGAGAGTTGAAGGATGCGTGGCTGAGACACCGTACTGGTGCTCTGCCCGAACGTGTTGCTGTTGATCAGCTCGGCGTTCATGTTCGCATCGGCAACATCTGAGAATGAGCTGGTGGAGAACACCGGGTGGTTCAAGATGTTAAAGGCTTCCGCTCGGAAGGTAAGTTTGAGCCGCTCGGTGATATTAAAATCTTTCGATGCCGAGGCGTCCCAATCAAAATAGGCCGGGCCGTTAAAGGCATCTAATTGCAGGTTGCCGACCTCGCCAGGTTGCGGATTGCAGAAACCCCCAGCCACTGCAGGAGTGCAAACTCCTAGCTGTGGCGTCGCGGGGATTCCAGTTCCATCGGGCGACACCAGGCTCGGGTTGATGACATAAACGGTGCCATTGGACTGTTCGAACGTGCCTAAATCAGCGCTGATTTGCTGATGGGTCAAGCTCGCCACCGCGGTATTGTTGATGGTGCGAGATCCCCGATTAAATGATCCCCATTGAGAAAGAATCGAGAAGGGGGCGCCGCTTTGCCACGTGAAGATCGAACCGGTCTGCCAGCCATCGACCAATAATCCAACGATTTTGTGATCCGCCCCGAACATCCTGTGGCCCTTGCCGATCGGCAGCTCATACGTAAAGTTCGCCTTGAAAGCGTGGGTCAAATCGAACGGCGCGCGCTGCTTCTCAAGCTGCGGTCGAGCATTGTCCTGATAGGGCTGAAACTGATTCTGCGAACCGCCGTAATCGGTCATGACCTTGCTGTAAGTGTAGTTGGCCTGGAAATACAAGCCGCGGCTGAAACGGCGGCGTATTTCGACGACTCCAGCGTTGTAGGTCGAGAACGAACTGTTCTTCAGCAGATCACCACCCATAATGTACGGATTCGGAAAAAGCTGGACGGGATCGTTCGGACCCGGCCCCGGGTTATTTCCGGTGTCAATCTCGTTAGCGTGATAGAGGGACGAAAGTGATCCAGCCTGCCCTTGATAGATGAGGTTTGCGATCGTCGGGTCATCGAGAAACCCTCCAGCGTAAAGCTTGGGGAAGACCGTCAGAGGCTGACTGCCGGGAATGCTCGGATTGTAATCGGGAGTGAAGGTTCCGGTGGCCGCCAAGGCAAGAAATCCATTGGAACGCGCGCGATTGAAGTCCGCAAGGTAACCGTTCTGTTGAAGAATCAATTGATTGAGGTCGATCGCACGCAACAATCCCACGCCATGGTTGCCAACGTAGCTGACGGTGAGTGAAGTGTTCCAGCCGAGATCGCGCTGGACACTAAGGTTCCACTGCTGAACGTACGGCACCTTCAAGTTGGGATCAATCGCGTAGCCAGCGACGTTGCCAACTCCAAGATTGTTGGCGTTCGTTGCGAAGTCGATGGGAATCTGAAATGGGGGAACCGTCACGTTCTGAGCGCCCTGAGGGCTGCTGACCGTAGGACCGGCGAGCGATAGGTTCGCCGGAGTGGCCGAAAGTCCTGAATTGCCGCTGGCGGCATTGTCTGCTGCGGTAAAGAACGAGTCATTCACGTAGTTTATGCTGAATCCTGCTCGAACCGCGGTTTTGCCATTACCGAAGGGATCCCATGCAAGTCCAACGTTGGGCGCGAAATTGGCCATACGAGGTTTATACAGCGGACGACGGCCGCTTCCCCCCGCGAAATCGATCGTGGCGTCACCCAAGAGCGTTTGCTGGACGGTTTCGCCTGCAGGAATAACAGGCAAAAGCACAAGACCGTCGCGTTCGTTGACTGGGCTGAAATACTCGTATCGAGTTCCAAATGTCGCGGTGAGCTTGCGGTTGACTCTCCATGTATCGCCCAGGTAGAAGGACCAATCATTTTGGTTGTAGTTACGATTCAAGGGCGCGCCAGCGACGTAACCCGAAGTGGGACTGGTTGCGTTGACCGTCTGGGAAATCTGGCTAAGAAAACCCGTCACGCTTTGCAGAATTTCTGTGGCGTTGGCAAGCGCAGTGGAACTGACGGAAGCGCCATTGGGAGCAGGAAAGTCCGATTGAATCGGTGCGTAAGGGCTAGCGGAGCTGAATCCCAACGAATAGGTAGGATAAATGCCAGCTGAGTTTGTCGTGAAGATGGTGACCCGCTGAATCTGCGCACCAAACTTGAGAGTGTGGTTGCCCTTAGACCAACTCGCATTGTCCTGGTAAGAGAAGGTATGGGTATTGCGGCCTTGGGGCAGGAAATTGGGATCCGGATCGGTAAACGCGAGAGTCGTGTCGTCGAGCACATAGCTGCCGAACTTTTGAGAGGTGGTAAAGAAAGCGGGCGCAAGATCAAATCCAAAGCGAACTTCATTGGTAAAATTCCCGCGCGGATTCCAGCGCCATGCGGTTGAAAGGAACTTAATGGAATCGTTGTTCTGCACCAGGGGAACCGTGTCGTAGCTGGTGTCGATGTCCGGGCGGTCGACGATTTGACGATTCCAAGAATATGTCGCGGTGAAGGTGTTGTGAATATTGGCGTCGTAATCCGCCCGGAAGCCGTAGTTGTCTTGAGTCTCATTATTGCGTGCGTTCAGCTGATATCCCAGCAAGTTGACGCCGTCGCCGACGCGGGTGTTGTTTGGAGTTGTTGGTAAGCGCTTGATCAGCGCGATCTGGGCGGGATCAGGGGTGAAAACCGGAGAAGCGCCACCTCGCGCCTGATTCTCCAGCGTCAGCAAATCGACGGTTTCCGGCGCGCCGACCGGATTGCCATTGCCATCGACCGGCTGGTAGGTGAAGGGCAGAGTCGGGGTCGCCCCGGTTAGGTCAGCGATCGCCGTGGGGTTCAGAACTGTAGTGTTATTGGTAGCCTGAGAGCGGAGTCGCAGCAGTTCGTAATACCCGTAGATAAACAATTTGTTCTTGATGATCGGCCCACCGACATTTCCACCCCCCTGGTTTTGGAGCAAGTTGGGCAGAGGAACGCCGCTGGCGTCGTTGAACCAGTTGTTAGCAGCCCAGGCGTTCGAACGGTAATACCAAAAACCTTCTCCATGGAATTCATTGGTGCCCTTCGGCGTGACGATGCTGACTTGGGAGGCGCCGCTTCCGCTCTCTACGTCCGCGTTCTGGTTGATGATCGTGAATTCCTGGGCCTGGCTGTTAAACGGAAGATTCGGGCTGAAATCGAGGGCATTATCGCGAATAAAATTGTCCTGAATGTTGATGCCGTCAAGAGTGAGGTTGGAGAAAGACGTACGCTGACCGTTTATGGTGGTATCGATCAGTCCATTGGGTCCGCTATTCGATACGCCCGATTGCAAGTTTAATAGCGCCAGCGGGTTGCGGTTAAGGATCGGCAGATCATCGATCTGCTTCTTTTCCACGGTTCCAGTTACTTCGGCGCTGGTGGTCTGAACCAATTCGGCCCCAGCCTCAACGACAACCGACTGGCTTTGGGACCCCACCTCCAAGACGATCGGTACGACGGAATATTCCGTGGCAGCGTCGAGCTTGATTGCGTTGACGATGCCCTGCTTAAAGCCATCCTTCGCCACAGCGACGCGATAGCGGCCATAATCCAAGCGTTCAAACTGATAGCCGCCGAATGAACCGGTGGTCGAGGTATAGGTAGCGTTCGTCTGGATGTTAGTTAGCGTGACGGCTGCCCCGGCCACCGAGCCACCTTGTGCGTCAACAACCGTTCCGGTCACCGAGCCAGTTGGGACCTGGCCCATAACCACCGCTCCGAATCCGGCAACAGACATCAGCGCAGCGACGACACCAGCACACCGATACAGTCGATGGAAACAGCTGCGCAGGCGCTGACCAGCGCTATTCGAATGGAACTGCGAAACGCTCTGCGCGGACATCCACACTTCTGCGGTTTTCATCTTCCCCCCAGGTAAGAACCATCTAAATAAATAAAATCGAGATAGCGCGAGCGAGATAAAATCCTCGGATCCTGCGCTATGTTTATCAAGCGGAAGCACGTAGATGTCCACAGCGGGGAGAAATATTCTGTTAGATTTAAAGTAAGCGTTTATTTGGCAATCCTTTGCATGACCCCGAGGATAGAAGTCCTTATTAGCAGCCACGAAATATGTTTTTTGGAGTTGGCAAGTCTATTCTATGATTTTTGGAATGAACATAGGAGGCCGCAGCTGCGTTGTTGCGGTACGCCTAGAAAGTCCCGTCCGACGGCTCTGGCGCCGGTGCGACACAGGGGTTAAAGTCACTTCGTGAACGCCCATCTACCCGCAGGTGTCTACGCGAACCGATCCGGCGAGGCGATCCCGCAGCTGGATCTCGCGGCCCAATATTCTGGCATCGCTAGCGAAATTCGCGAAGCGGTTGATCGGGTGCTGGCTTCCCAGCAGTTCGTGCTGGGACGTGAAGTTGATTCGCTGGAGCGGGAACTTGCTGAGCGGAGTCAAGTCAAACATGGCGTCGGAGTGGCGTCCGGGACCGATGCGCTGATTCTGGCTTTGCGTGCGTGCGGCGTTACTCCCGGAGATGAGGTAGTAGTTCCGGCATTCACCTTCGTCGCCACCGGCAGCGCCGTCAGCGCCTTGGGCGCGAAGCCGGTTTTCGCCGACGTTCATCCCACCACATACAACATTGATCCCTCCGAGCTTCCCCGACGGATCACTTCGAAAACGCGCGCCCTTATCGTTGTGCATCTATACGGACTGGCAGCGGACGTTGACCCAATCGTTAATTTTGCTCATGCCCATGGATTGAAGGTAATCGAAGACAATGCGCAGGCGATCGCTGCGGCTTATAAAGGGCGGCGAACCGGATCGCTGGGAGACGTGGCGTGCCTGAGCTTCTATCCGACGAAAAATCTAGGCGCATACGGAGACGGGGGAATGGTGGTCACCGATTCCGCCGAGCTTGCGGAGCGGATTCGAGTTCTCCGCAATCATGGCCAGACATCCAAATACGTCAGCAGCGAGCCCGGCTGGAACAGCCGGCTCGACGAGCTACAAGCGGCCATCCTCCGAGTGAAACTAAAACATTTGGAAGGGTGGACCCGAGCGCGCCAGGAGCGCGCCGCTGAATACACCCGCCGGCTGGTGGAAATTCGGGGGGTGATGCCGCCCTTGGTGTCCGAGGGGTACGAGCACGTTTTCCACCAATACACGATTCGGGTCGAAAAGCGCGACGAACTACAGCGGAGCTTGCAGGAAAATAGGATTGGCTCTGCGGTGTATTACCCGATGCCACTGCACCTGCAACCGATCTACGCGAGCCTCGGATACAAGAAGGGCGATTTTCCGCACGCCGAGCGGGCTGCCCAAGAAGTGTTGTCGTTACCGATGTATCCGGAGCTGCGGATGGAGCAGGTCGAACGCGTGACCCGGGCTATTGGCGAATTCATGGAACGCTGAGAAACAAGTACAGAACAACAACTCAAGGTCGCAACGTGCGACGATCACTTGCATCGAAACTTACTTACCGAAATACAGCAAGGCTAATAGGAAAATCCAAAGTGCTCCCATGAAATGCCAGTAATACGAGGCGATTTGGACGGCGGTTGAGTGGGGTAATCGGGTTGTAGAATGGCTGCGAAACAGTACATAGGTCAGTGCGGCGATACCGCCGACTAGGTGAACGGCGTGCGCCGCGGTGAAGATGTAAAAGAAGCTGCTGCCCGGATTGCTGGCCACGTATACACCTGAGGCGGCCAGGTTTCGCCAGACAACCAACTGTCCGGCGATGAAGAATAACCCCAAACTGGTCGTTGCCTTCCAGAAATTGCCGAAACCCGCCAGGTCACCTGCGGCCAGGCGATGACGCGCGAGCTCCAGGGTGATGCTGCTCGCTAGGAGCACCATGGTGTTGAGCCAAATGAGGGGTGGCAATCGAACCGCAACCCAGTCGTTGCCGGTTCGACGAACCAGAAATGCCCCGGCAAGAGTGAAGAAGAACATCAGTATGGAAGCTATGCCAAGAATAAGGGCGGTTTGGTGACGGCCTCCCGAAGGTTGCGCCGCTGGTTGGCGCGAGTCGCCGCTATCGCCGCCGTCACGGGGATCTGGTGGCGGCGGATGCCCTTCCCCGCCGCCGCGAACATCCTCAATGATCAACTCAATTTCATCGATTACGTGGGTCGGCATAGCTCCCCTTCCGGGGTCGCAAATTTTTCGGCTGCTTCTAATTCAGAAACACCGCTTGCGCGAGAATAGCGCGGAGTGCCCAAAATTCCAATCTCGTATCGAATATCGAACTATTCTGGGATCTACTGGAACTGCTTTTGAAAAGCGGCGAGCTGCTGCTTAAGTTCGGCAATCTCGGCGCGAAGTTCCGTGACCGTATCTTCCAAACGGGCCAAGCGCTCCTGCTCAACGTGACAGCCACCAGGTATCTCCGATGGCAGCGGCAAAGACTCAGCTGGCTGTTGCTGCGGGTCGCCGCAAAGAAGATGAACGTAGCGCGCCTCCTTCGTACCGTGCTGGCGCGGAAGAACTCTTGCGAGCGAAGGCTCACGCTTCATTAGCATGTTGAGCACCGAATGGACGGCGTCCAGGCCGTCGAATGAATATAAGCGCTCCGTGCGGCCACGCAACTCGCCAGGCGTTTGTGGACCGCGCAGCAGCAACACGCAAAGCACAGCAAGCTCATGGCGATGGAGGTTGAAAACTTCCTGGAGGCGATGCTCGTATTTAGCAACCCGGCCGTCAGTAGCGGCCGAACGTGCCAGACCTAATTCACCAAGCGTGCCTAAGGCCTGGCGAACGGCGTCTTCATCCACATTCATGATGGGTTCGCGATTCGATTTTTGGTTGCAGGCGTTTAGAAGGGCGTTTAACGACAAGGGATAGTAATCGGGTGTGGTGATCTCTTTTTCTAGCAGGCAGCCAAGAACGCGAGCGTCTACGGGACCGATTTGCATACTCACGCGATCATCATACACAAAGAACAACGCTTGGCAGATCTGGGGGGCGTCGATTGAGGTGCGCGACGGCGTTTGTAATCCAGCCAAGGACGACCAAACAGAAGGAGAAATGGTGCGGTCGAGAGGACTCGAACCTCCACGCCTTGCGGCGCTAGCACCTCAAGCTAGTGCGTCTGCCAGTTCCGCCACGACCGCCCCGTGCTGGGACTACTCACCACGTACCGCCACGTTATTGCTTCTCGCTTTCGATATGGTATCGCATGCCCCTCGGAAATCCAATACGAGGCCGCTTTGTTTCTGAAGGCGAAACGCGGGAGGGAGTCTCCCGGTGTGCTTACTGGGTCGTCGTCGGAGCGTCCACAAGTGCTTTCCAGCCGCCATCCGGTTGTTTGGCCCAAACAACTACGTAGTGCGCCTTTGCCGTCTGTGGCTTGCCCTGCTTGTCGGGCATGGTGAAATGGTAATCGCCCAGCTCGTAAGCGAGATCTCCGGCGCGGGAAACTTCTATTTTGGTCGGCGCGAAGGTAAGCGCGAATCCTGGTGCCGACATCGTCGCTGTGAAAGTCTTCTCGATGGTGTCCTTTCCCATGGCCACCGGACTAGCTGGAAGGAGTAGTGAAGCGCCATCAGCGTAAAATGAGGCGGCCTGATGAGCGTCCTTCGCTGCGAAGGCCTTCACCCACTCGGCGTCAAGATTGCGAATCGCTGATTCATCCGCCGCCCGGTTATCCGGGGCCATCGAGGGCTGCGCCGGTGGACTAGTTGCACTGCAGGATGCGAGAGCCATGACGGTGATGATTAGCAGCGTGGCGGGTACCAAAGAGCCAAAATAGGACATGAACGCCCTCCGTCGACTTGGCATTGAATTCGTGAGAGTGACCTGGGTAGCGGAACGATACTACAGGGTGCAATCGTGTCAAGGGAGGTGAACTGCATCATGGCGTTTTACGGAGGAGGAACCGGCCATAAGCGGCTCCGCGAAAGGTTAGGTACGATGGTGACAAAATGCCGCTGGGACGAAAGTGCAGAGTATCTAGGGTTTCTTCGGCTGAGTGGGTGCAGGTTGCGCCGGCGCGGGAGTTGAAGATTGCGGCGTGGTCGTCAACGGCTTCACGGGGTTCACAGGCGCCGCCTTAGCTGGAGCTGCGGGCTTGGAGAACTTTTGCAGTACCGAGCCACCTTGTTCTACGGCTCGGTCGGTGCGCAGCACCAGGGCCATGGCACAAACCATGAACATGATGGCGCACCAGGTGGTCGCCTGAGAAAGTATGGTGGCCGCTCCGCGAGGCCCGAAGGCCGTCTGGCTTCCCGCTCCACCAAAAGCGCCCGCGAGATCGGCGGCTTTGCCGCTTTGCAGCAGAACCACAATGATCAGCACTAGGCAGTTCATGACGAAAAACGCCGTCAACAGCCAACCGGCGAACCGAAACCCGAGCGCGATAATCCCGAAGCCGACCAACAGCGCGACAACCCATTTTGTCCAACCGGGCATTTTGCCCATCTCAGGTCCTCTTTTCGTTGCTGCTACTGCATGCCCGGAAAACCCGCGCGCCCGGATTACAGCTTCACTAAAAATTGACGATAGAAGCGAACGATTTGGCGTCCAAACTGGCGCCCCCGACCAGTGCGCCATCCAGTTCTTCCTGGGCCATCAGGCCCGTGATGTTGTCAGCCTTGACACTGCCACCGTAGAGAATTCTCGCTGCGGAGGCGTGGGCGGCGGAGAACTGCTCGGCCGCGCACTGGCGAATGAACTTGTGAGCTGCGGCGGCAATTTCAGGTGTCGCCACCTTGCCCGTCCCAATCGCCCAGACTGGCTCGTATGCCAAAAGGATACGGGAGAACTCGTCGGGGGTCAACGCTCCGGGGCCGCCGGTGAATTGGCGCTTCAGAATTTGCTGTTCAAGTCCGGCGCTGCGCTCTTCGTCGGTTTCTCCGACGCAGACGATGGGTGTAAGGCCCACGCTGAGCGCCATCAGCGATTTCTTCGCGACGTTATCATCGGTTTCTCGGAAGAGCTGCCGGCGTTCGGAGTGCCCGACGATGACGTAGCGGCAGCCCGCCTCGGCGAGCATGACCGCGGAGATTTCGCCGGTGAAGGCGCCCTCTTTGCTCCACGAGAGGTTTTGGCCGGCGATGGCGATCTTGGCGCCTTTCGTGGATTCAATTGCTGTGGAGATTGCGGTGAACGGCGGGGCAACTACGATGTCGCAGTGAGTTGCGCCGGCGACCAGTGGATTAAACGCGGAGAAGAAGGCCCGGGTCTCGGCCAGGGTCTTGAACATTTTCCAGTTGCCAGCGATGACGCGGCGCCTCATACGCGATACCTCCCAAGCACTTTTTCGGATGCCAGCCGGTGCGTGGTACCGGCGGTTGGAATGAAAGGAGCTGCCATTATTTATTGGTCAGGGCTTCTACACCAGGAAGCTTACGGCCACCGAGGAATTCGAGCGACGCGCCTCCGCCAGTGGAGATATGCGAAATTTTATTCGAAACGCCGGATTGGTGGATGGCCGCTACCGAATCGCCTCCACCGACGATGGAGGTTGCGCCATTCTCGGTCGCGGCCGCCACGGCCTTGGCGACTTCCAGGGTGCCCTTGGCGAAAGCCGGCATTTCGAAGACGCCCATCGGACCGTTCCATACAATGGTCTTGGCTTTTGCAATTTCCGAAACGTAGGCGGCCGCGGTCTTAGGACCGATATCGAGGCCCATCTTGTCTGCAGGTGTCGCCGAGACATCACAGATACTGGTGGCAGCGTCCGGTTTGAGTTCCGCCGCCACGACATGATCGATCGGAATCAAAAACTTAAAATGTTTGCCCTTCGCTTCTTCGAGAAGCCGCTTCGCAAGATCCACCTTGTCGTTTTCCACTAAAGACTTCCCAATTGGCAATCCTTGGGCTTTCTCAAAGGTGTAGGCCATCCCGCCGCCGATCAGCATCGCGTCCGCAACCTTGGTCAAATTTTCCACGACTTCGATTTTGTCGCTAACTTTGGCGCCTCCCAGAATGGCAACGAAGGGACGCGCAGGATTGCTAATGGCTTGGCCCAGGTAAGCGAGTTCCTTCTCCATCAGAAGGCCGGCAGCCGATTGCTTGACGAAGCGGGTAATACCAACAACCGACGCGTGGGCCCGATGAGCGGAGCCGAAGGCATCGCAAAC
>Ga0302179_10000411_pt1 | contig 28718 bp, 20 predicted proteins | sample I_Palsa_E3_1_FD_198788 | JGI IMG/M metagenome (GOLD analysis project Ga0302179, IMG submission 198788) | Peat permafrost microbial communities from Stordalen Mire near Abisko, Sweden - I_Palsa_E3_1 | ecosystem: Environmental > Terrestrial > Soil > Palsa > Peat permafrost | place: Sweden...
ATCCTGCTATGGGTGCAAAATGAACGCAGCATCGACCGGCTCTATCCAAAAACCGACCGGCTGTACAAGGTATGCAACTTCGACAATTTCGACGGCCAGCCCTGGGTCTGGGACCAAACCCCAAAGACGATGGGACCCACGCTGAAAAAAGACTATGCCGGCGTAGAAGATGCCACCCGGTACGGCACCAACCCCTTCCTCCTCACCGTGGGCGAAACCCGGCTCAATTCCACGGGCGCTTTTGCAGACAGCGGGTTTTTAAACATGTTCGGCTTCCCCCTCCTGCAAGGCAACCCGGCCCACGCGCTGAGCGGCGCCTATAATATCGTCCTCACACAGCAGTTGGCGAAAAAACTGTTCGGCAACGAAGACGCCATGGGTAGAACGGTTCGGATCGACAGCAACGCCGACTTCACCGTTACCGGCATCCTCCGGGATCTGCCCACTACCACTTCCTTTAAATTCGAATACCTGCTGCCCTGGTCCTTCCTGAACCGCCTCGGCTGGGATGATCAAAGCTGGGGTAATAATTCGATCGATACCTATGTGCTGCTGCGGCCCGGCACAAGCCAGGCATCCTTTGATACCCAAATACGCGATATCACGACCAGCCATTCAAAAGAGACTGCCAAGGTCTTCACCCAGCCGATGAGCAGGCTTCACTTATATGCGAATATTGAAAACGGGCGTTTCACCGCCGGCAAAGCCATCACTGTCCGACTATTTGCGGTCATCGCCGCCCTCATCCTGCTGATCGCCTGTATCAATTTTATGAACCTCAGCACCGCCCGCAGCGAAAAGCGGGCCCGCGAAGTGGGCATCCGCAAAGTCGTCGGCGCCTACAAAGGCGGACTCATCGCTCAATTCGTCGGGGAAAGCATCCTGATCTCCGGCGTGGCTTTTATCGTCGCCCTCTTCCTCACACAGATCAGCCTGTCCGGGTTTAATCAGTTGGTAGGAAAACAGCTGCTGATAAACTATGACAACGCCCAATTCTGGATCTTCTCAATCGGCTTCATGCTTTTCACCGGTCTCCTGGCAGGCAGCTACCCCGCCTTTTACCTGTCCTCCTTCCGGCCGGTACAAGTGCTCAAAGGAGCATTCCAAAAATCAAGCGCCCTGGTCACACCAAGAAAAATACTCGTCGTCGCCCAGTTTACCATCGCTATTATACTCATCATCGGCACCATTATTATTCAACGACAAATCCGGTATGGTCTCGACAGAGATCCTGGTTACAACCGGAATAACCTGGTCTATTCCGTGGCCAGCGGCGATGCCCCCACGCATTACGATCTTATCCGGCAGGAACTGCTCAACAGCGGCGCGGCAGTCGCTGTAACGAAATCCCCCGGACCCATCACCCAACATTGGAGCGATAGCTGGGGATTCAACTGGCAGGGCAGTACAAAAAGCGATGAAAAAGTCGATTTCCTGAATTTTGGCGCCAACGCCGATTTTATAAAGACCATGGGCCTCACCCTCCTGCAGGGACGCGATATCGATATCAACCAGTATCCCGCCGACAGTACCGCCACCCTGCTCAACGAGGCCGCCGTACAAAAAATGCGTTTGAAGAACCCGGTCGGCCAGCTGATAAAGAAAGGGACGTATACCTGGCATGTCGTCGGCATCGTAAAAGATTTCATCCTCGAATCCCCCTTTTCCAAACAAATCGCACCCATGATGATCATCGGCCCCCAATGGGATTTCAATGTCATCCATTATAAACTTAATCCCGCCAACCCCACGGCCACCAACCTCGCCCGCGCTGAAAAGATCTTCCATAAATACAACCCGCGCTATCCCTTTGAATATGTCTTTGTCAATGAAGCCTATGCAAAAAATTTCAAGCAGGAACAGCAGACCGGTAAACTGTCTACCCTCTTTGCCGCACTCACTATCTTTATCTCCTGCCTGGGATTATTTGCCCTCGCCAGCTATATGGCCGAAAACAGGATCCGTGAGATCGGCGTTCGTAAAGTGCTGGGAGCAAGCGTGACAAGCATCACGACCCTGCTGGCAAAGGATTTTATTAAACTGGTGGGGATCGCCTTCCTGATCGCGGCGCCGGTGGCCTGGCTGGTCATGAACAAATGGCTGCTCGGCTATGGCTATCGTATTGGTATCGGTTGGGACATTTTTGCGGCATCGGGCCTGCTCGCCCTGCTCATCGCCGCGGGCACCGTCAGCTACCAGTCTATAAAAGCCGCCCTTGCCAATCCGGTGAAAAGCCTTCGCGCAGAATAAACCCGGTCCCCGCATCGCCGCCCCCGGCCCCGAAACACCACAACGGCCCCACAGCGCCACCACGCCCCCGCAGTGCCACCCGGCCCGACGGCGCACTACGCCACCGTCTTCGCCGCAACCTTCGCCGCCTGCTTATCCAGGTAAGCATTGGGGTTATGCTGGATCGCACCCTTCGGCAGCCACTCATACCAAACGCCAAGATCTCTCTTGATGATATTGATATAGAATTCCGGCAACTCCTGCGTCTCTCCTTCGAAATAGCTCCGGAAAGCCCGGTCATTGACCAGGTTTTCCCGGACCTTGCGATAAAACCGCATCCGGCCATATCCTTCGGAAGAAATAGCCCGCATGACATTCATCCACCGGGCCGTGGTATTTTTATTATTCATAAACCGGCGATAGATCGCACGCCGCGAGAAAGAGTATTCGGTCAGATCGATCACCTTGTCATAAAAGTCCACCCACTCGTAGTTCTTTGGCTTGACATTCATCGCCAGGTGATTGTTCAGGAAATGGAAGGGAAAGGGTAGGACCCGGCCCTCACGCTGATAGCCGAGATTCAGCGGAGCAGCTTCGCCAAAAGCTGTCAATAAAGAATACCCCGGAAAGGCATTCGGGGAAAGATCGATAAACATCTTCGTCAGCTCAAATGGTTCCGCTCCTGAATCGCTATCCAGCCCCATCACAAAATTGGTCTGCACATAGGGGACATAATCAAAGATCATATTGACGTGCTCGGCCACCTGCCTCACTTTCTCCTCGCCAATAGCCTTCGCCGTCTTTGACTTTCCACCTAACTCATACCAGGTCTCCACACCGGGTAGCAAGGCTGTAAATCCATTTTCCTTAAAGACCTTCAAATGCTTTTCCGTAATGATGGAAAGACTGCTTTCCGCCACAAAGCTGAAGCTTCCGGGGGGAGCAGCCGCCGCGACAGCATCCATACTCTCCTGGAACCGCACTCCAAAATTCGGATCGTGCCAGGCCACCATCGGTTTCTTGAATTTCGTCAGCAGGAACTGCAGATCCTCTTTCATGGCCTGGAAGCTCAACGGCTGGTAAGGTACCGTCGAATCGATGCAAAACGCACACGTATACGGACAACCCATACTGCCGATCATCGGCACTATCTTTAACAAGGGCGCCTTCTTCAACGTAGCTTCGATAAACTTCCAGCGTTGCTGCACACCGGGCAGATTAGCCGGCTGCTTGCCGGACATAAGATGCGTCCCTTCGGAACCCTGCGGGTAACAATTCTCCAGCACCTCGTTAATGGTGCTTTGATTCGTAAAGCCAAGAACATAGTCAAAATATAGCACCGCATCGTCAGGATAACATCGGGCATGCGGACCGCCAAGAACGGTCACAATCCCTTTTGTCCGAAAATAATTGCTAAGCGCATAAGCCAGTAAGGCTGCCTGCGTAAAAGAACTGATAAATACGATATCGACATTTTCCGGGAGCTCCTTGCTCAGATCTTCCCGACCGGTATAACAAATCATTTTTACATCATGACCCGCCTCTTCACACCAGGTAGCTACCACCTGCGGCATAATACTGGCTAAATTGGCATGCATGATTTTTCCCCATAAAGTGCTGGTGGGTCCCTTACAAACCAGGTCGATTATCCCGACCTGAAGTTTTTTGGCCATACGAACAGATATTAAAGATTTTAGCAAGGCGCGGAGAGCCCCTGCTTTCTGGGCAGGAAGGTACATTTATAACGGCTCCTGAGCTAATTTATTTGCCCCCGCCCCGTTAAATAACGGCGAAATCCAATAACTATGTAACCAATTAGCTCCTGGGGATCATCCGGATGCCCGCAAAAAAAGCAGCCGCACCCAAAACTCCGCCAACAAACAGCACCACCAGATGTTTCATGCCATCAGCCGTATTCATAAATAACACGGCTGTCACAAGGCCTAAAATACCTAAAACGGATACAATCATTCCCCAGGTCTTCGTTTCCATACATTCTGTTTTATACCTATTCCTAGTCAAAAGCCATTCCACAACCAAACCAGCAGCAGCAAATGCACACAAATCTCAAATTTCTCCCAAAACCGTGGATTTTTGGCAACAATAAGATCAGAAAGATCTCACCCCTATGATTCCCCCAAAATTTTCTTAAAATCGCCTTTCACTTTATCAATCCCACGGAACCTCTGTATATTCAGCCGAATAAATCATCTTTCTGATGAACCAATAAATTTTACATGAGAAACATTGGCGACTTGCATTTTCAGAAGGAGATCCTCCCCCTGTTCGATTTCTGTTACAATGAATTTTCGCGGGATGTCCTCCTCCGGTTATTGTCAGAAATCCCCGATGTGCTGGACGAGACCCTCGCCCGGCAACATACCCTGAAAGAACTGATAAAAAATGAACAGCTTTATCGCCCCTTTTCCTACTCCCGGTCCGAAGTCAACGAGGTCTATACCTATGTAAAAGATCTGCATATAAGTGACTTTGACACCGCAGCCGGTTTCCTGACGATCCACTTCCTTTTTGCCGGCAGGAAAAGACGCCGCGAACAAGCGCGGCTCAGCCAGCTGGTCCTGTTCTTTTACAAGATCGATCGCGCCTGGTTCTCCACGCTGCGACCCGATGGATTTCCCTGGGAATTTCAAAACAGTGTAAAAAATATCCAGCGGATCTTTTCCGATCTGGAAATCGGGAAATACCAGGCTATCCTACACCGGCATGGCCTTACGATCAGTGACATGGCCCGGTTGATACGAATGATCGAACAAAAATGCCGCAGCGGCGAAATGGACATTTTTTGGAACGACTTTTTTATGTTCGAAGCCTTTCTTTCCATATCGAAAGGGATCCTGAAACATCATTTTATCTTCCCTTCCTTTGTCGATGAGGGGGTATCCATAAAAGGATTTTATCATCCCCTCGTAAAAAACCCCGTGCTCAACAGTATCGGCATCCGCAACAAAGTTGCCCTGATCACCGGCCCCAATATGTCCGGCAAATCCACCTTGCTAAAAGCCATCGGGCTTTGCGTTACCCTTGCCCACCTTGGATTGGCGGTGCCCGCCGAAAAATGTGAGCTGGCCTTTTTTGACGTGATAGCCATCGCCATCGATCTCAATGACGATCTCCTCAGCGGCTATAGCCACTTTATGACCGAAGTCATCAATCTGAAGAATATTCTCATCCAGGCCCGTCAGTCAAAACGCTGTTTCGCCATCTTCGACGAACTGTTCCGGGGCACCAACCCCGAAGACGCCCTGGCTATTTCACAAAAGACGATTGCAGGTCTGACACAGTTCCGGCATTCCTGTTTTTTCATCTCTACCCACCTGCACCAACTCAGGGAATCCACGGCATCCAACAGCCATATTCAAACGCACTTTATCGAATGCCGGGTGATAAAAGATAAACCTGTTTTTACCTACACCCTCCGCGAAGGCTGGTCCGACCTCCGGATCGGCCAGATCCTCTTCGAACGGGAAGGACTCGATGAATTACTAAAATAAACCGCGCCCCCCAGCCCCCCAGCCCCGCGCCCCCGCCACTCCACGCCCGCCACCACTTGCTCCCGCCCGCATCCACCCCACAGCTCCGCCACTCCGCGCCCACCTTACACCACCACCCCGCCACCCCGCGCCCACCCGTACACCCACTGTATCAAAAACAGACAATTCGCACCCGCGCACCCCACCTAATAAAATGATAATTACCCATTTATAAAAATGGCACCTTACTTGCGCCAAAACCAGAAACCCGGGATTGTTTTATGCTGAAAAACTTCTTTAAAGTCGCCATCCGCAACGGTTGGCGTAACAAAAGCTTCTCCACCATCAACATCACCGGCCTCGCCATCGGCATGGCATCCGCCCTCCTGATCGGCCTCTGGATTCAAAACGAACTAAGCGTTGACCGCTTCTATACCAACAAGGACCGCATCTATCATATGTACAGCCGGGAAATGACCAATGGCAGGCTCACCGCCTGGGGCCGCACCCCCTCCCCACTAGCGCCCGAACTAAAGAAGACTTACCCCGAAGTCGAAGACGCTGCCCGCTTCCGCACCGTTTATTTCCTGCTGATAAGGGACGAAGCCCGATTTAACCTCGAAGGCGCCTTCGCGGACTCGGGTTTTCTTTCCATCCTAGATTTTCCTTTGCTGGAGGGCAACGCCCGCACCGCACTCAATGGTCCCCACAATATCGTCCTGACAGAACACGTCGCCAAAACCCTATTTGGGGCCGAAGACCCGATGGGCAAGACCGTTCTGCTCGATAGCAACAACAACTTCACGGTGACAGGTATTCTGAAGGACCTCCCCGCCAATACCGAATTTACTTTTCAATACCTCGTTCCCTGGTCCTATGTGGGGCAATTGGGTTGGGAACCGCCCGGGACGGGCTGGTCCATCACCAATTCCGGCGCCTATGTCCTGCTCAAGCCAGAGGCATCCCCGACAGCCTTTGACAACAAGGTCCGTCATATCATCCGGCGACACGTGACGATCGGGGAAGGAACAGATCGCGAAGTCTTCTCTCAGCCCATTACCAGGGAGCACCTCTATTCCAGGATGGAGAACGGCCAACTCATAGCCGGCCGCCTGCGAACGGTACAGCTTTTTATCATCATCGCCGTATTCATTCTGCTGATCGCCTGCATCAACTTTATGAACCTTAGCACCGCCCGCAGCGCAAAACGCGCCAGGGAGGTCGGCATCCGCAAAGTCGTCGGCGCGCTCCGGATCTCCCTCATTGGCCAATTCATCGGGGAAAGCATCCTGCTCTCAACGCTTGCCTTTATCCTGGCGCTCGCCATCGTCAAGATCGGCCTCAACGCCTTTGACCAGGTGATCGGGATTCCGCTGACCCTGGACCTGACCAGCGTCGGATTCTGGCTCTTTTCGATCGGTTTTATCGGCTTCACCGGCATCCTCGCCGGCAGTTACCCCGCCTTCTTCCTGTCGGCGGCACGCCCCATTAAAGTGCTAAAGGGAAACATAGAAAAAGTCAATACCCTCATCAGCCCCCGGAAAGTCCTGGTGGTCCTCCAATTCACCTTTGCCATTATTCTCATCACATCCACGCTGATCGTGGAAAACCAGCTTCAATACGCCCGCCAGCGCGACGCCGGTTACGATAAGAACCGGCTGGCCTTTGTTTTTGCACAGGGCGACGTCCTGCCGCATTACGACGCGATAAAACAGGAACTCCTTAACAGTGGTGCGGCTGTGGGCGTTACCAGGACCTTTTCCCCCATGACCCGCGTCTGGGGAGAAATGACCGGCGTTTCCTGGCCCCGCAGTACACCGGCGGATAAGAACCTGTATTTTACTCAGTTTGAAGCAGATGCCGATTTCGTGAAAACTACCGGCACCCACCTCCTGGAAGGCCGCGACCTCGACATTCAGAACCATCCTACCGATAGCTTCGCGCTCCTGCTAAACGAAACCGCCGTCCGCATCATGCATCTGGACAACCCCATCGGTACAATGATCACCGATGCCGCAGGCGTTAACTTTCACGTGGTCGGCGTCATCAAAGATTTCATCATCGCCAATCCCTATGAGCCGATCAACCCGATGATCGTCCGGGGCCTCTCCACCGGCTACCCTGTCATCCATTTCCGCCTTAATCCCGATCGCCCCCTCAGCGCCGACCTGGTGGCGACTGAAAAGATCTTTGCACGGTACAACCCCCAATATCCCTTCGAAATCAATTTCGCCGATGACATCTACAACAGCAAGTTCAGTTCGGAACAACAGGAAGGCACCCTCGGCATCCTCTTCGCAGGACTGACCATCTTTATCTCCTGCCTCGGCCTTTTCGGCCTCGCCGCCTATATGGCCGAAAGCCGCACCCGCGAGATCGGCATCCGCAAAGTCCTCGGCGCTTCCGTCACCGGCATCACCATGCTCGTCTCCGGCGATTTCATCAAACTGGTGCTGATTGCCCTGGTCATCGCTACACCTGTCGCCTGGTACAGCATGAATACCTGGCTGCAGGGTTTCACCTATCGCATTCACATCACCGGTACCGTCTTCCTCGCAGCCGGTGTCCTCGCCATCGGGATCGCTTTGCTGACTGTAAGCTACCAGGCCATCCGCGCCGCCCTCGCCAATCCCATAAAAAGCCTGCGTTCCGAATAAGAACCCCGGCCCGCGCCCACCAACTCCCGCCACCGCCCCGCTTCCGCGCCTGCCCCGCTTCCGCGCCTGCCCCCCCCCCCCCCCCCCCCCCCCCCCCCCCCACCCACTCCCTCACCCGCCCCACTCCCTCACCCGCCCCGCGCCTCACACATAACTTAGCCACCACTGCCGGTGGGTCTTCTTATACCGACTGAACCACCTGCACGGCCAGTACAACAGCCCGATCACCAGCAGCCATATCAGGTAAACCCCTCCAAGCCCCACGCCACAACCAGCCGGCTCGAACAGGAAGGGTAGGTTGGGATCGACGATCTGACTCGTTTTAAAGCCCTGCGCAAAAAAGACGATAATATGTATCAGCCCGATCAGGTACCAGTGACAGACATAATAAAAGAAGGGCACATTTCCATACACGACAACGATCGAGATAAATTTATTGTGAAGCTTTTCCACACTGCCAAGTATGACCAGCCCAATACCAAGCGTCATACATAGATACAACAGCGAACAGGGATATTTGGTGACATTCAAAAAAGAAAGTACGCTTAGCACCGCGGTCTTTTGAACCGACCAGGGCGCAGGGTCGCCATAAATATTGAACGCCCGGAAAAGAAAGAAAAACGCCAGCACCCCCAGACCCGAATACAAAAGCAGCTTCCTGCGCTTGACGGCATCGAACGAGGCCGAATAGATCGGGCCGATGACATAACCGATCAGCATCACACCCGTCCACGGCAACAGCGCATACGCAATAAGAATAAAATGATGGTGGCCGATCTTCAAAATATTCGCGTCGGTAAACCCGTTTGCGGAAACCAGCAAATGCCAGATGGTTGTCTTACCGATCGCCCCCGGGTCCACTATATCGAAAATATTGTGACCAAAGACGATGACCACCCCGATAATGCCGATAACGATCCGTGGCGCCTTCAGCGCAATCAGCAAACCCAGCAGGATCATACTCCCGCCGATAGCCCAGATCACCTGTAAAACCAACACGCTATAGATCGGATTCAAAGTCAATGACAAAGAGATCAGCACCACTTCGACAACGATCAACCACAAGCCCCGCTTGAGCAGGAACACGCTCAGCTGATTCTCCGTTCGTCGCGTCCCCGCCAGGTACGCAGAAACGCCGCTGAGAAAGACAAAGATCGGCGCGCAAAAATGGGTGGCCCAGCGCGTGAGAAACAGAATGGGCGTCGTCGTAGCCAGATCGGTCGGGTCCGGATGACCCAGATGCACATGATCCCTGACATGATCGATGGCCATAATAAGCATAACAAGACCCCGCAACAGATCGATCGACTCGATACGATACTTCGGTGTCGGAGCAATAGCGCTTGTCATGAGCAAAAGATACATATTTCTTAAACATGTCGCACCCTTCCCCGCACTTAACCCGCACCCTTCCCCCCCTTCCCCCGGCGCCCTTTTCCCGCCCTCCCGGCCCACTTTTTTTCGTATATTTGATTTTTACAACCGGCGTCCCATGAGCATCACGACAGGTACCACGACACACATCACGACATTGGAAGATTTCTACCAGCAAATAGCCACCCTCGGCGAGGACGAAAGGGGCTACCTGCTGCCCGACGGGATCACCAGGGAAATAGGACATTTCAATGTCTTCAGGATCGACGAGCTGATGGAAAGGACCAGGTCAAAGCCCGTCATGCCCTACAATCGAAGGGCCTATTATAAGATCAGCCTTATTCGCGGACGCAACCGGGCCGAATATGCCGACAAACTGATCGATATCGAAACAAACGCCCTTTTATTTGCCACCCCCAAGGTCCCCTATAATTATTATCCCCTCGACCTTGACCAGTCCGGCTACTTCTGCATCTTTACGGATGAGTTTCTGGTGCCCGCCAAAAGCGGGGTCGCCTTGGATGACCTGCCCATCTTCCAGGCCGGCGGATACCCCGTCTTCCAGATCTCCAAAGAAGAAACGGAAGAGATCGACGCGCTCTTTAAAAAGATGTACAAAGAGCTGTCCTCCGGCTATGCCTTCAAATATGACCTGCTGCGCAACTATGTGCTGGAACTGATCCATTACGGACAAAAGCTCCAGCCGGCAACGGCCCTCTATTCCACCCACAACGCCGCGGCCCGCGTTTGCTCCTTGTTCATCGAACTGCTGGAGCGCCAATTCCCCATCGAATCCCCCCGCCAACGGCTCAACCTGCGCACCGCCAAAGACTATGCCGACAGACTCGCCATCCACGTCAATCATCTTAATAAGGTGCTCAAGGAAAATACCGGCAAAACGACGACCAGCCTTATCTCCGGCCGCATCCTCCGCGAGGCCAAGATCCTGCTGAGACAAACAGACTGGAACATCTCCGAAATCGCCTGGTCCCTCGGTTTCGAAGAACTGGCCCACTTCTCCAATTTCTTCAAAAAACACACGACCCTCTCCCCCGTGACCTTCCGGCACTAACCACCTCCCGGCCCCCCGGCGCCACCGCCTCACCGGCATCCTCCCAGCCCCCCGGCGCCCCCCGGCGCCCCCCAAGATTTGATTTTTACAAAGGATAGATTGATGCTTGCAAACACTATCCCGATCTTCCTGCCGACCTTTGTTGCAGCAAAAGCAATAAAATGGACCTACACAACAACAGCATTCTGATCACCGGCGGCGCCAGCGGTATCGGTCTGGAACTGGCAACACAACTGATCAGCCTTGGGAATACCGTCATCATCACCGGAAGGGATCAGGCAAAACTGGACCGGGCAAAAGTTAAGCTGCCCGGCATTCATACTTTTCAAAGCGATGTGAGCGACCCCGCGGCCATCGAAGCGCTTTATCATAAGGTGACCCGGCAATTCCCCGGGTTGAATTTCCTGATCAACAATGCAGGTGAGATGCGCAGACTGGATCTCCACGACCAGGCGTTAAATGTATCCGATATCGACCGGGAGATCGTCATCAATCTTTCCGGTCCCGTCCGGATGATACAGCAATTTCTGCCCTGGTTGGGAACAAAAGGCAACGCTGCGATCATGAACGTCACGTCGGGGATCGCTTTAGTGCCCTTCCCGCTTTCACCCGTATACAGTGCAAGCAAGTCCGGCCTCCGGGCTTATACAAGGGCGCTCCGGGTGCAGGTGAAAAAAGACAACATCAAAATATTCGAGTTGGTGGCGCCCGGAGCCAATACCCCGCTAAATGATAAATTCCTGGGCGACGTAAACCCCCGCCTTTTCATGGAGCCTGACAAACTCGTGAGAGAAACGATAACCGGCCTGCAGCAAGACCGCTTCGAAATTTTCCCCGGTGTCGCAAAAATAATAAAGCTCATGTCCCGGCTGGCTCCCCGTCTGATCTTTAACCAAATGAGCAAAATAGCCGAAAAATCCCTCGCCCAAACCCAAACCCCGGGATAATCCCTCGCCCAAACCCCGGGACAATTCCGCCCAACGCTTTTCCCACACCTGGCTTTGCCCCCCCACCCCGGACCCCTCCCCCCGGACCAGATTCCCGGGCCCGCTCTCCCGGATGCTCCCCCGCTACCACTCCCCCGGCCGCCTCCGGCCTCCCCAATGCCCTTTGTCGGCTGGAATGCCTTTTGCAACAGTATGCTGAAACCTTTATAGTCAAACAACAAAAACGTACGATCATGGAACAGCAAAGTAGCAGTACCGAACTGAAAATAAAAGGCAACTGGAACACATTAAAGGGGAAAGTAAAGCAACAATATGCCAACCTCACCAATGACGACCTGCTGTACGAAGAGGGAAAGGAAGACGAACTCCTTGGCCGGCTTCAAAAGGGAACAGGCAAAACAAAGGAAGAAATTAAATCCTGGATCGATAAGTTATAAAGAATGGCCTCACGAAAGTGAGGCCATTCTCCCTCTTATAACGTTCACTCCCCCAGCTCATTCTCCTTCCCGCCGGAAGATTTATTAGGCCAACGCCTATAAAAAGCCTATCTTTACCGAGTTTATTGAAATTATACAACATTAAGTAATCGATTCGTTTCTTGGTTTTTCTTCCCAAAAAAGTCCCGATTCCTCTACTTTTTATTGCATCTGCTCAGTACTTTTTAACTAATTAATTCAATTTTATGAACTTGTACGTTTCAAACCTGGGTTTTCAGGTAACCGACGAAGAGCTGAGAGCGTTATTTACCCCATATGGAGAAGTAACTTCTGCCAAAGTTGTTATGGAAAGGGAAACGGGAAGATCCCGTGGTTTTGGTTTTGTAGAAATGGCCGACAAGGCCGCCCAGGAAGCGATGAAGGACCTGGAAGGAAAACAGGTCGACGGCAGGGCTATTTCCGTATCCCAGGCAAGGCCCAAAACAGATAACCGCAGCGGCGGCGGCGGCGGTTCATACAACCGTGGCAAGAGCGGCGGCGGTGGCGGTAGCCGCTGGTAAGCACGGCGACACCTTAATCGCTGACTGGTTATAATAAGAAAGGAAAAACAAAAACTATCCATCGTGACTATAGAGCAGATTGAGAAATTTTTTCATAATACCTCCGATAATGTGGCCGGTCCGGTTAAAATCTCTTTTAAGACCAGGAATACGGTAGAAGGCATTTTTGTCCGCGCTTCGGATTTTACCGAACTGCGGGGAAAGAACTTCTGGCGCATAGTTACGGTGAAATACCTGGACGAATACAAAAGTTCAAGCGATTTGAATTTTTCAAGGATCTTCAACGGAGCCGAGTTCACAAGGCTTTCCCTGAAATAGGCGAACGCCGGTGACACTTCCTGCGCTTCTGTTTAGACTACCCTTCACGTTTTCATCAAAACATGAAGGGTAGCGTTATTTGGGACCATCCGTCCCTCGCGGCCCCCTATCCCAGCCGCCGTCGTCGCCCGCCGCCGTCCCCGCCCCCAGCCGCCGCCGCCCCCGCCCATCTCAGCCCCCCGGCGTGACCCCTATGCAACCCGGTTTCAATAATCGAAATAGGTATTCTGAAACCACCCTTCTATCTTTGCACCCGTAAAATAACTCTTCCCGATGGACCCCGAGTCAGGTAATACCATATCGAATAATCTTCCCTGATTCGGATAACTCTTGAGCTGTCCCCAAAAGGGAACAAAAACCAGCTTATGCTTAAGAGTAAAAAGAAATACCTTAAAATACGGCTTCTTAACAAGAATGGCAACGGCTCAACCGGCGATGTCGACACCATAGCCGCCACCCGGCTAAAGACAGTAGCACAAAACGACCGGCAATCCTTTTTTGACCTCCTCGATACCCGGGAGACCGGCCTGACCGAAGAAGCGGCGCTGGAAAAGCAGCAACAATACGGAGCCAACGAAGTGGACCATGAAAAAGCGCCGTCCTGGTATATCCAGCTGCTGCAGGCATTTATCAATCCCTTTATCGGCGTCCTCATCATCATCGCCCTGGTATCCCTGATAACCGATGTATTTATGGCCGCCCCGGGCGACCGCGACTATAAGACGATCATCGTGGTCTCCATCATGGTCATGCTAAGCTCGCTGCTCCGGTTCTGGCAGGAATTCCGCAGTAATAACGCGGCCGAGAAACTGAAAAGCATGGTAAAGACCACAGCTACAGTTATCCGTAGCGGCGAAGGCGGGGGCAAACAGGAATTGAATATCAGGGACCTCGTGCCGGGCGATGTCGTCGTACTGTCGGCAGGCGATATGATACCGGCCGACTGTCGCATCTTCCAGTCGAAAGACTTATTCATCAGCCAGGCTATGCTGACGGGGGAGGCCCTGCCCGTGGAAAAAAGAGACCAACCCGTCGCGGACGCAGCCAACCTGTCGGTCCTCGAAATGGAAAACTGCTGTTTTATGGGTACGAATGTGGTGAGCGGGACGGCAATGGCAGTGGCAGTGAATACGGGCAGCCACACTTATTTCGGCTCCATCAGCAAGTCGCTCACGGGTAAAAGAGCGGAGACCAGCTTCGATAGGGGAGTGAACAGCATCAGTTGGCTCCTGATCCGCTTTATGCTCGTCATGGTCCCGCTCGTCTTCCTGATCAACGGCTTCACAAAAGGCAACTGGCTGGAAGCCCTCCTTTTTGGCATCGCGGTGGCCGTCGGCCTCACGCCGGAGATGCTGCCGATGATCGTTACCGCAAACCTGGCAAAGGGAGCGGTCAATATGAGCAAGAGAAAAGTGATCGTAAAACGACTCAACGCCATCCAGAATATCGGCGCCATGGATATCCTTTGCACCGACAAGACGGGTACCCTCACACTGGATAAGATCGTCCTCGAAAGACATTTGAACGTATTGGGCCTGGAAGATGAAGAAGTGCTGCAATGGGCCTACCTCAACAGCTACCATCAGACGGGATTGAAAAACCTCCTGGACGCGGCCGTCCTGGAGCATGGCGAGCTCCACGATAGCCTGAAGGTAGAAGATTACCGGAAGGTAGATGAGATCCCTTTCGACTTCCAGCGGCGGCGGATGTCCGTGATCCTGGAAAAAAACCACCGGCATCTGTTGATCTGTAAGGGCGCGGTCGAGGAAATGCTGGACCTCTGCACCCATGTGTTCGACCCGGGCGAAGACCAGAAATTACAGGTCGATACCGATGACATCATCCCGATGGACGAGACGACCAGGCATACGATACTGGAAACGACAAAAAAGCTCAACAGCGAAGGCCTCAGGGTCCTGCTCGTGGCGGTCAAACAATTTGACGAACAGCCCCCCACCTATACCATCGCCGACGAGAGCCGCATGATCGTAGCAGGATTTATCGGGTTTCTCGACCCCGCAAAGCCCACGGCCGGCCCCGCCATCGAAGCGCTCCATAAATTGGGGGTGACCATAAAGGTATTGACAGGCGACAACGAGATCGTTACGAAAAAGATCTGCAAGGACGTCGGCATCCCCATCCAACATATCCTCCTCGGCAACGAAATGGAAAAGATCAGCGACGAGGAACTCACCGCCCGCATCGACGAGATCAGCATCTTTGCCAAACTGAGCCCGGCACAGAAAAGCCGCGTGGTAAAGGTACTACAGGTCAAAGGACACACTGTCGGATTTATGGGCGACGGCATCAATGACGCCTCCGCCCTGCGGAACGCCGACGTCGGTATTTCCGTCGATACCGCCGTCGATATCGCAAAGGAGAGCGCCGACATTATCCTGCTCGAAAAGGATCTCATGGTCCTTCGCAAGGGCGTGATCTATGGCCGGCGAACCTTCGGCAACATCATCAAATATATCAAGATGACGGCCAGCAGCAATTTCGGGAATATGTTCAGCATGCTGGGGGCAAGCGCCATTTTCCCCTTCCTGCCCATGCTGCCGGTACAGATCCTCGTACAGAACCTGCTCTATGATATTTCACAGATCTCGATACCCTGGGACAGGATGGACGCGGATTATATCGAACAGCCACGCAAATGGGAGTCAGGCGGCATCGCCCGGTTTATGATCTTTATCGGGCCGATCAGCTCGATCTTCGACTATGCGACATTCTTCGTGATGTACAGGATCTTCAAGGCCAACACACCCGAACATCAAAACTTATTCCAGTCCGGTTGGTTTATCGAAGGGCTGCTATCCCAAACGCTGATCGTACACATGATCCGCACAAAGAGGGTCCCCTTTATCCAAAGCTGGGCCACCGCGCCCGTGCTGGCATTGACCACCGCGATTATGGCCATCGGGATCTATATACCGTTCTCACCTTTTGCCGCGGGCCTGAAATTACAACCATTACCCGGGAGCTATTTCTTTTGGCTGGTGGGTATCCTGCTGGTGTATTGTTTGCTGACGCAGCTGGTGAAGAATTGGTTTATCCGGAAATTCCATCAGTGGCTGTAGTCATCACCGAAATTCCCATTCGTTATGATATATAATCGAACAGGGCCATGAACCCAAAGTCCATATGCAACTGCATATGACAATGGAAAAGGGTGAGGCCGGGGTTGTCGGCGATAAAATCGACTTCTATTTCCTGGAAACCACCGAGCATCACGACGTCTTTCATGACACCGGAGGTATGCTTGCCGCCAATCTTTGTGATTTCAAAGCTGTGGCGATGTAGGTGCATGGGATGGATGTCGTCGGAGGCGTTACGCATGCGCAGACGGTAACGCTTGCCTTCCTTCACATGGAATATAGGCGTCATATTCATCATGTCGAAGGCGATGCTGTTGATGGTCCAGCGGTTAAAACCCTTGTCGGCGGCCTGTTGTTTAGCAAAAATCATTTCGATGACTTCGTCGGGCTCGGGTGCGGCGGTGTCGTGTTCGCCGAAGAGGGTATAGTCCCAGGTAAAGGGTTTGGGGGTGATCCATTGAGGCTTGCCGGAATGGCCTTCATAATGGATGACAAGACCCATACCATTACCCCGGTCGTCGTCTGCGAGATCGCCCAGGATCCAGACGCCGGGATTCTTCATTTCTACGATAGCGGAGATGCGCTCGGCAGTGCCGATCCAGAGCACGGGCACATCGGCAAAATGGGGAACGGGGAAGCCATCTAGCGCGACGACTTTAAAAGTATGTCCCGGCAGCGCTAGACTGCGGATTTCGGTGGCGCTGCCGTTGAGGATATGAAAAAGGATGCGTTCGCCGCGTTTGACGCTGATGGGTTTGCCGTGACCCAGCCGCTGTCCGTTGACGGTAAATATTTTGTACCCAACTTCATATCCTTTGGGTGTTTTGGGATGCTCTTTTTCTGCGCCTTCCTGCATGGCTTTTAATTCGGGAATCTCTTTGCCGGCTAAAAAGTCCATGGCCATGTCGCCGCCCCGCATGAAATAGGGATCGAATTCTTTGAGCACGATAAATTCTTCGCGGTCATAAGGAGTGGCGGGGACGATAGGCGTGGCGGGCTCTATGTACACGGGTCCTACCTGACCGCTGTATTGCCCGGCAGCGAGGTTGGCGCCTGCAAGGATATGGGTATGGTAGAATCGCAGCCCGGCTGGTTTGGGGATAAAGACTTCCCGGCGCATACCGTGGGCGGGAATGTAAGGCGTTCCTTCTTCGGCCGCACCATCGACGTCTACGGGAATAAACTGGCCATGCCAGTGAAATTGTTCAGGACGGTCTGTGTCGTTATAAATATCTACGACGGTGCGCTGTCCTTCCTTGAAGCGAAGGAGGGGACCGGGGAATTGACCATTGTAGGTGGTCGTGGAAATGATATGCTGGGGTGCCACTTCGACCAGGCCGATGCCGATACGGAGGGTGTAGTCGGCGGGTTCCGCGAATGCTCCGGGAACAGCGGACTTGGCGAACGGGATTAACCCGGCGACAGGGATAAGGTCTTTTTTAGACGGGGCGGCGTCTACTCCGATCAGTTCCAGGACACCTGCAGGAAGAAGGCCCGCAATGGGTAGGACGGAGCCTCCTGCTTTTAAAAACTTTCTGCGATCCATGAGATACAATTTTAAGGTTTCAACTCATCTGCCCATCCCCAACTTCCAATAGGCCTGCGTACCTGGCTTGCGCTCATCTGTGGCTTTTACGAGCAGGGTATCGCCGGTGGCCAGGTCGCCGAATACTTCGATGCCGGCATCGGTGGTCATGCCCTGGCGCACATCTACCCACTGCACTTTCCCTTCTTTGACTTTGATGACAAACTTACGTTCGAGAGTGGTAGCGATGGCTGAAGGGGGCAGGACAAAGGACGGCGTGCTGCGACCCAATTTGATTTTCGCATAAACGAAGGTGCCGGCGGTCAGGAGGTGTTTGCTGTTGTCAACGTCAAATTCCCAGAGTTCGGTCCGGGTGCCCGGGTCGATGGTTTCGGTCTTGCGGGTGAGGACGCCGGTGAAGCGTTGCTCGGGATACGCGTCTACGCTAAAGAATAGATTTTTATTACTGCCGGCGGCGGATATATAAATCTCCGGTACGGCTACGCGCAGCCGAAGGGTGTTGTTGTCCTGGACGGTGAGCAGCATGGCATTGGCATTGACGAGGGCGCCTGGATCGGCCTTGCGGGCGGTAATGACGCCATCGAATGGTGCGGTAATATAGAGATAGCCGGAGACTTCTTTGTAGGCTTTGGATTGCTGGCGCAGGGCTTCGTAAGAAGCGCTGTCGGCCGTCATCTGGTTGCGGCTATTTTCGAGGTCCACAGGGGCGACGATGCCGGGAGAAGGGCTTTGCGAGGCCCGGTATAAACGGTTGTACTGATCGGCGCTGGTGGTCAGCCTGGCTTTAGCAGCCTGCTGCGCGGCCATAGATTGCGTGAATTGGGTATTGACTTCGGGAGCGTCGATGATGGCCAGGGTCTGACCCTTGCGTACTCTATCGCCGATGTCTGCTTTCATGACCTGCACGTAGCCCTGGACCTTGGCAAAAAGATCGGTTTGCAGGTAAGGGATGAGTTCGCCGGGCAGCTCGACGGTTTTTTTCAGGGTATCCGCTTTTAGCACAAAGGCCTGGACAGTGTCCGCAGCGGGAGCGGCTGATGCGGGAGCGCCCGATGCGGCTGCAGCGCCCGATACGGCTGCGCCGGTGGTTGCGGGGTCCGTTTTCCCGGAGTTGCCGCAGGCGGTGAGTAGCACGAGCGCGGTGCCGAAGGCCAGTGAACGGGAGCAGAATGAATAGTACATATTAAAGATCATTAGTGGTTGAGGTTTTATCGTCGGGGTATAAAGATACGGGCTTGTAGGCTTTCCGGCCGATGACCCACTGATAGACATGCGGCAGGAAGAACAGCACGCTGAACGCGGAAAAGACCAGACCGCCGATGACGGCAATACCGAGCGGCGCGGTCTGGTCACTGCCTTCGGACAAACCGAGGGCCATAGGGATCATGCCGGCTATCATGGCGGTGCTGGTCATCAGGATAGGACGCAGCCGGTTGCCGGCCGCTGTCAGGTTGAATCCGGATGCTCCTGACTTGCGCAGTTGCTCGGCATTGGTGAGGAACAATACGGCATTGGCGATGGCGACGCCCACGGCCATGATCGTGCCCATATAGGATTGGATGTTCAACGTGTTGCGGGTGAGGAACAGCAGCAACAGGGCTCCCGCGACGACGGCGGGGATGACGGAGATAGTAACGACGGCCACCCGGAACGATTGGAAGTAGATGGTCATGGCGAGGAAGATGACGACGATGGCCACGATGAGCCCAAATTGCAGGCTTTGCAGGGTTTGATCCAGGAGTTCGGATTGGCCCCGGAGCAAGATCTTCGCTCCACTGGGCAGTTTGCCCATATCGGCGATGGCCTGACGCACTTTATTGAACACCCCGCCCTTGTCTTCGGGCTGGATATTGGCGGTGATGGTGATATAGCGTTGCTGGTTGAGCCGGTCATATTCTCCGGGAACGGTGATGTGTTTCCAGGTAGCGAGTTCGCCCAGGTAGCGCGTGTGACCGCCATCGCCGGAAGAGACGGGAATAGCTTCCAATTGGGCGGTACTGTTCATCCGGTAAGAAGGGTACTGCACCTGGACCTGGTAGGCGGTGCCGGTGGTCCTGTCGAGCCAATAGCTGGGGGACGTAAACCGGCTGGAAGCGGTGGCGGCAACAGTCGAGCGGGCGACCTGGTCGCCGGAGATGCCCAACTGCCCTGCCCGGACGCGGTCTACGTCTAACTTAATGGCGGGGTAGTCCAGCGGCGTGGCAATCTGCAGGTCGCGCAGTTCGGGGATGCCGGATAGCCTTTGCAATAATTTTTGCGCGGTCTTTTTTCCCTCATCGAGGTTGCGATTGACGACGGCTATTTCGACGGGGTTGTTGCTGCCAAGGTTGAGAACCTGTTCTACGATGTCGCCGGGTTCAAAGGATAGCCGCACGCCGGGCATATTTTTGGCGACAGCGGCGCGGAGCCGTTCCCGGAAGTCGTTGATGGGGAGGGCGCCGGGTTTTAGTTTGATCCGGGTGACCGATTCGTTGGGGCCGCCGGTCCACAAATAAATATAGTTGACGGGATAGCTGGCGGGTTGGGTGCCGATGAAGGCGGAGGTAATGTCTACGTTGCCATTGCCGGCGATGCTGTCGGTAAGGGCAAGCAGTTTACGGGTGGCGTCTTCGGTGCGCTCGAAGCGGGAGCCGACGGGCAGACGCAGCCGCACCTGGGCCTGCCCGCTGTCGGTACCTGGGAAAAGTTCGGTGCCGGTGAAGCGAAACAGGATGGCTGCAAGCCCGACGGCGACGAGTACGAACAAAGCGGTGACCAGGGCATAGCGGCTATGGAAGCGCTCACCGTTGCGGATATAACGGGCTTTGAAGCGGTCGAAGGCGCCCCCTTCAGCCCGGCCACCGCCACCACCGCGGCTACCAGCGCGGCCATCACTACCACCCCCACCACCGCCCCCGCTGCCATCACTGCCGCCGCGCCCGGACAACTGATGTTTCAGCATCCAGTTGGCGACGACGGGTACAAAGGTCTGGGACAACAAAAATGAGGCGATCATGGCGAAGCCTACAGCCAGGGAAAGGGGCAGGAACATGGCTCGGGGTACGCCGGTCATAAAGATGGCAGGCACGAAGACGGCGAGGATGCTCAGCAGGATCAGGAGTTTGGGCCCGGCGATCTCCATACAGGCATCGGCAACGGCGTGGCCTTTCTCTTTACCCATTTCCTGGTGACGATGAATATTTTCGATGGTAACGCTGGCTTCATCGACGAGGATACCTACGGCGAGGGCGAGACCGCCGAGGGTCATGATGTTGATGGTTTGGCCGAACAGGTATAATAAAGTGGTTGCGGATAATAGAGCCAGCGGGATGGTCATAATGACGATAAGCGCGCTGCGACCGTCCCGAAGGAACAGCAGGACGACGAGGCCGGTAAGGATCGCGCCCAAGCCGCCTTCAAAAAGCAGGCTCTTCAGGGAGTTGATCACATAGCCGGATTGGTCGAAGGCGTAGGTCACTTTGATATCCGATGGGATGGCGGCCTGCATATCGGGCAGCGCGGCTTTCACCCGTTGTACGACGTCCCAGGTGGAGGCGTCGGCGCGTTTGGTGACGGGGATATAGACGGAGCGTTTGCCGTTGATCAACGCATAGCTGGTCGTAATGTCTGCACCAAGGCTGACGGTGGCAATGTCACGAATATAGACAGCGGGGCCGTTGCCGAGTTGCAGGGGAACGCTTTGCAGGTCCTGCACGTTCTCGATGACGCTGTTCTGCGGGGTGAGATATGTGCTGTCACCGATGCTGATGTCGCCTGCAGGGGTGATGCTGTTGAACTTGACGAGGGATTGAACGACCTGGTCGGGGGACAGATTATACCCGCGCAACTTTTCAGGATCTACGGTGACGACAACAGTCTTTTGGTTGCCGCCGAAGGGCGGCGGTGCGGAGACGCCGGGCAGGGTGGAGAACATGGGGCGGACGCGGAACAACGCGAGATCGGAAATCTCTCCGAGGGAACGGCTGTCGGAACTGAAGACAAGCTGCCCGACAGGGACGCTACCGGCGTCAAAGCGGGTGATGAAGGGCGGCACGGTGCCGGGCGGCATAAAAGCCCTCGACCGGTTAACATAGCCCACGACTTCGGCCATGGCCTGGCTCATATCGGTGCCTTCGTTAAATTCCAGCTTGATCAGGGCGGCGCCCTGGATGCTTTTGGAATCCACATATTTAACGCCGGTGATATAGAGAAAATGGTATTCATAATAGGAGGTGATGAATCCTTCCATCTGTTCCGGCGACAAGCCGCCGTAAGGCTGGGCTACATAGACGGTGGGCAGACCGAGACGGGGGAAGATGTCGATTTTGGTATTTCGGATGGCCAGATAAGAAAAGAACAAAATCGCAATCACCGTTACCAGGATCGTGATAGGATGCCGCAGTGCTGCAATGATTAATTTCATGGTCGTGGGCTGTAATTATTTCAATTGGTTGGTGAATAGGTCGAGGTTCCCTTTTGATACACTGATATCGAGCAGCGACCGCCATACCTGTAAGTAGGCATTGGCCTCCATGACTTCCGCATTCAGCAATTGGTATTGTCCCTGCGTGAGCCGGGTAAAATCCACCAGCCCGCTTTGATAGCTCAGCCGCAGTCCCTCATAGGAAAGCCGCGCAGCCTTGAATTGAACAGGCGCCTGGGCGGCGATCAGCAGGTTTTGCCGGTAGTTGGACTCTGCCGTCTCGACCTGTCGTTGCAGGTTGACCGATACCTGGGACAACTGCGCCTGATCCGCCCGGAGCAGGGAGCGGTATTGTTTCTTTTGGATATTGACTTTTGAAAAGGCAAGGATGGGGAAGCTCAATTGTACCCCGGCCCCATAATTGTTCCGCGAAAGGGACCAGCCATTGGCTTTGTCGACGCTGCCGTCGGCGGCTATGCCGGAACCACGGGAGTAGGCGTTGGCCCATAAGTCCAGCTTCGGTCGCCAGGCCCGCTCTGCCTCTTTGAGGTTGGCAGCACTGAGGGCTACCTGCGCCTGCTGGTATTGGTAGGCGGGGTTTTGCGTAAAGGCGCCGGAAGTATCCGGGAGCATGGGCAATTGCGCAGCCATCAAGCTGTCGGAAAACGCAAGATCGTCCGGGATGCCCGGCAGGCCGGTCAGCCGGCAAAGTTCGAGCACCTGGGATTGGTAAAGGCGTTGGGTACCCAGGCGTTCCATGACCGCCTGCGCATATAACGCCTGAAATTGTACGCTATCCAGACCGGGCCGCAATCCTTCTTTGGTCAGGACCAGGGATTGCAGCAGGCCGGTTTGTGTGCGGTCGATATTGACCTGCTGGCTGGCCTGGAGCTTTTGCAGGTAGATGATGTCAAGATAGACGAGGATCGCGGCATAGCGTTGCTGGAACAGCGCATTATCGTAATTGTTACCGGCGAGCTTGAATTGCGCGGCGGCTTTTTCGACGGCGGCAGTTCGTTGTCCAAAGGTGAGGGGCGTCCATTGCAAAAAGGCGGCCAGGGCAGTGCCGGGGATCAGCGTGTTGGAACTGCCCGAAAATACCGGCCCGGAAAGGGGCATCAGCAATCCGGGATAGCTCATGCCGGTGATATTGTTATCGGTGGCATAACCGGCCTGGTACCCCGCGGTGAGGTCGGGCACGATGCTGTTTTTGACCAGGCTGACGTTGTAGCCCGTCGCGTCCGATCGTTCACGGTAGGCCTGCAACTGCGGCTGACCGGATTGTACGAGGGCCAGGACGTCCCGGATAGAAAGGGTCCTTTGTTGGGCAGGAGCGCCTGTTGGCCAAATACAAAGGGCAGAAAGGGTAATGGATAAAAGAAACACAATAGATTTGGGGATATACATAGAAAGATGTTGGCTTTCGAAGCGCCAGCAAAGCTAGAAATCAATTTAGGATGAATTTTGTAAGCCTAAACCGATAGGAAGTCCACGGTGATCCGGTGGATATTTTCCGAATAACTATACTGCAAACGAAAGGGATAGATGAGGCAGATCCGTTGTACGAGGGAAAGCCCTAAACCCGTGGTGGTGGATTGTTCCCTGCCTTTTGTGAAGCGTTCGAATAGCCGGTCTGTTCCCCCATCGATGGGATGGCCGGTGTTTTCAATGGTCAGTTTTTGAGGGGTGAGGCTGACATGGACCCACCCGTTGGGGATATTGTGCACAAAGGCGTTATTGATGAGGTTGTTGATAAGGATGTCAAGGAGGGAGGTATTGGCTTTTATCGTAATGTGAGGTTGGATGGATTTTTTTATATCAAGAGGACCCCCGTCATAGTAGTCCTGGTAATAGGCGAGTAATTTTTCCAGGGTATGGGAAAGGTTGATGATGGACTGGTCGGGAAACTGATGGTTGTCGATCTTGGTGAGCAGCAGCAAATTCCTGTTCATTTGGCTAAGGCGGTCATTGGCGGCTGTGATGTCGGCGAGCAAATGGGCGGTTTCTTCTGTAAGTTCGGCGGAATCGATCAACAGGTCGAGTTTGGACCGGATGATGGCGAGGGGTGTTTGCAGTTCGTGGGCGGCGTTCTCCACAAATTGTTTTTGATTACTGTAGGCCAGGGTTACATTACCGATGAGCCGCATCAGCACTTGGTTTAGTTGGTCGAATTCGCGGATGCCGGTTTGTTCCGCCAGTTGAAGGGATTGATTTTTGATGATATCGTATTCGTTCACTTCCTTCATGGTGGTATAAAAAGGCTTCCATAATAAACCGGAGCTTTTTCTGTTGATGATAACGATGGCAACCAATAATAAAATAAAGACAAAGACGTCGGCTATAAAGACTTTAATGATCAGATGGGTGATTTCTTTGGAAGAGATATAGGTGGTCAGTTCATAGGGCTGCCCCTTTAGCAGACGTTGCCCGGTCAGTATCTTGAATGCCACCCATTCTTTATTGGCTGGATAATAAATACTCGTGTCCCGTAGTGTATTGAACAGATCGGCATGGAGGGGCGTTCCTGGCAAAAGGTCATATTCGCCGGTGATATGGGAGGCCACGGACTCCCGGTTGGTCAGTAACGCGTTCCAGATATTTTCTTGTTTGAGCTCTAGCTGCTCTTCTTCCATATGATGGGCATGGGTGCTCATCAGGATATAAAATAACCCGGTGCCGATCAGCAGCACGACCGGCAGCCAGATCAGGAAATAACGGGTATTTTTTTGTTGGAGGGTTTTGCTCATAGGGACAGTTTGTAGCCTAAGCCATAGACGGTGTGAACGATTTCCTGACAGCCTTTTTCTTTTAGTTTTCGTTTCAGGTTTTTGATATGCGAGTAAACGAAATCGGTAGAGGGAACTTGTTCGGAAGGGCCGTCATGAATATGCTCGGCAATAGCCTGCCGGCTGACGACCCGGTTTTTGTTGGTCATCAGGAACAGCAACAGATCGTACTCGATCTTGCTTAAGGGTATGAGCTGGTTGGCGAAAAGGACTGCCCTGGCCGGTAAATCGATTTTCAGGTTGCCGAGTTCCAGAAAGCTGGCGCCCTCCGCCTTTTTTCTACGGATCAGCGCCCTGACCCGCGCATTGAGTTCGGACAGGTGGAAGGGCTTGGTTAGGTAATCATCGGCCCCGATGTCCAATCCGGCGATCCGGTCATCGAGGGAGTCACGGGCGGAAATGATGATGACGCCGTCCTTGTTTTTGTTCTGGCGCAGGTATTTTAGTAATTGCAGGCCGCTGCCGCCGGGTAAATTAATATCGAGGATAATGCAGTCATATTGAAAGTCTTCTATCTTTCGGATACCTTCCTCATACGAAATGGCGGTTTCGCACAGGAACTTCTCCTGGTTAAAGTATTGCACGATACTTTTCAGCAGGCTGCGCTCATCTTCGATGATCAGTAGCTTCACGAACGATATTTTCAGTAAGGTAGCCTATCTGATCTTTACCCAGTCCTCTTTCAGACCCTTTTCTTGTAGATAAGCATACAGCTCTTCACCCGCTTTCCCGCCGACCTTCGCATGATGCAAAAGGGTAAACCCGTGAGGGCCATAGGCATAAATCAATTTTGGGTAGGCCTCGAGTATGGGCTTTACCAGTTCGGTCCTCCCAAGCATGGTTAAAACGAACAAGGTGACCCTTGACCCGCTATCGATGAGGAATTCGGCGATCTCTCTATTGCCGACATGCCCGGCGCCTTCTATAGCAGCCTCAAAATCACCGTTTCCCCAGTCAAATTTACTAAATACGAGATTTGGATGATCTTTTAGCATGGACTGGGTTTTGACAAAATTGCCATGCCCCGCAATGACGAATTCCTTTACCAGGTCGATCGTATAAGGAGGAGGATCTTGCTGGGCCTGTACCGCCTGCCGGAGAAAGAACAGGCCGGTGAGCGTACCGGCTGTGCTGCGGATGAATTTGTTTCTGTCCATAGATCTTTGTTTTTGTAAAGCTAGGTAACAAGGGAACAGATCAGGGAAGAGTTAGGCGAGACGAAAGGATTACCGGGCAATCCCATGATCTTTGCATTTCACCCCGGCAAAATGACATTTCGCCCGCAGAATTCCCGTTTTTAATGCCGTAGGCTTATTTTTATGGATGCGAAACCGATATTTATATTATGGGACTTTCGGCTTGCTTTTTTTTCTATTTTGGTTCCTTTTCAAAATAGGAGGCATGCCGGTTATCCCACTGGCATTGCTGTCTACCTCGATTGATGTGCTCGTATCGATGGGGGCCTTGTTAATTACCGTGGAAATTTTGCTGCCCCGCCTGACTGACAAAAAAAAGATTCCGCTTTTCTGTACCTTCTTCCTGGCGCTTGTGCTGTCGGCCGGAACACTGATCATCCTGTCTCAGCTTCGCCTCCTAGGCAGGTCCCTATCCGGCTATCAAAAAGATATTGCACACTACCAGGATCATTATTTTTACTGGTTTTGGGCGGACCTCGTTTTTGGATCCTATTTCATGGTTTTCTTTATTTCCTCGGTAGGCGCCGCTGTTCAGCTGGCGATTAGTCGGCTACAGGCGCAGCATCAACTGGATCGGATGCAGAAAGAGCAGGCTTTGTCTGAGCTGGAATTATTGAAGCAACAAGTCAATCCCCATTTTCTTTTCAATGCATTGAATACCGTCTATTACAAAATAGACCGGTCCAACGGGCAAGCCCGGGAGACATTGCAGCGATTTTCCAATATGCTCCGGTATCAGTTGTATGAGTGTAACGGTGTCTTGGTGGAGGTTGAAAAAGAGTTGCTGTTCATCCGCTCCTATGTTGACTTGCAAAAGGAAAGACTGAACGACAATTATAAGGTCAGTTTTGGGGAGATGGATGAAATAAAGGGGTTTTTTATTGCCCCTTTTTTATTGATGCCTTTAATCGAGAACTGCTTCAAGCATGTCGCAGGTCTTCCGGATAGACAAAATGTCATATTTATAGATTGCTGTATGGAAGGTGATACTTTCCGGCTTCATACCCGGAATTCGATCGTTGAAGGTCCTGATCCGGATTCGGGAGGGGGTGGGATCGGCTTGCAGAATGTAAGACGGAGGCTACGGATTGTATACCCGGGCCGGCATGAGCTGATCACGGGACGGAAAGCTTCTTTTTATGAATCGACGCTGCGCATAAGGGTTGGATAATTTGTGACTTTTAATAATTGGCAATGCAACTACGATGTATAATAGTCGATGATGAACCGATGGCCCGGAAGGGAATGGAAGAAGAATTGAGAGAAATTGCCTTTGTAGAACTGGTGGGTATCGGGAAGAATGCTTACCAGGCCATGGAACTGGTGGCGACACTTCGCCCTGACCTTATCTTGCTGGATATTCAGATGCCGGGACTCAGCGGGCTGGATCTTATTAAATCCCTCCGTCAATCACCCATGGTTATTATTACCACGGCTTATTCCGAATACGCATTAAAGGGATATGAGTTGGATGTGATCGACTTCCTGATCAAGCCGGTTGATTTTAACCGCTTGCTCAAAGCCTGCTGCAAAGCGCAGGAGTTCTATGCGCTGAGACAGCAGGCAACCGGCGCCGACCTTCCGGGCCCGTCCATAGCTTCCGATATGTATTTCTTCGTGAAGTCGAATGGAAAATACGAGAAGATCTTTTTCAGGGACCTATTGTTCGTGGAAGCGGCAGATAATTATGTGCTTTTATATACAAATGAGAAAAAGTTTATGGTGTATGATACATTGAAGAACATGGCAGCACTGCTGCCCGGGGGGGATTTTATGAAAGTACATAAATCATTTATCGTCGCCCTCGACAAGGTTTCCGCTGTGGAAGGCAGCACACTCCGGATAGCGGACTCCAAAATTCCGGTAAGCAGGAATCTGAGGGAGGCCGTAGTGGAAAGGATAATAAGGCCTTAATAATTTATCGACAGCATAGTGAATACCGGAAAATATTATCCCGCTGTGACTCCATCGGCCTGGACATGATTTTTATGGGTAGCAACATGCATGCCACGCTAAAACGCAATACCACCGGCAAATAAAGAGCCTCCTCTTATTTTAATATCGGAAATTCAATATAGCTGCTGTTAAACCATTTTATTTTAAGCGGTATCTCTGCATCCTTCATTGTTTCGTCACTCACTTCTTTGCCCGTCCCATAATTAATTTGCCACTCAGGACTTTTGTTGACACCAATAAGAGCGATTATCCTGCTGCCTGTTTGCAACTGCCTGCAGGTTATAAAGGTATTGGTCATATTGATCGTGTCCGACCCGCCGGGATGCAGTAATTGCCTTTGCCCTCTGTTATTGGCATAGCTGGCCCGCTGGATATTTTCATTCAAGGCAAAGAACTTTCCATCAGGCGTTTGCTCGTACAAATCCATGATCAGGTCGACATCTTTTTTGTTTATACTTGCCTTGATCGATGCTTTTACCTGCCCGCTGATGATCATGGGTTTTTCTACGGGATCGCTTATAAAAAATAATTTGTCTTTTTCAGGGATTAATACGCTGTCTATCAATTTCTCAAAGGCGTCGATGTCTCCCTCCTTAAAGCGGAGATCGGTCCGGTCTTTAAAATCCACCGTCTGTTCAATACCACCCGA
>Ga0302179_10000413_pt1 | contig 28645 bp, 21 predicted proteins | sample I_Palsa_E3_1_FD_198788 | JGI IMG/M metagenome (GOLD analysis project Ga0302179, IMG submission 198788) | Peat permafrost microbial communities from Stordalen Mire near Abisko, Sweden - I_Palsa_E3_1 | ecosystem: Environmental > Terrestrial > Soil > Palsa > Peat permafrost | place: Sweden...
AAGTGGCGGAACTGGCAGACGCGCTAGCTTCAGGAGCTAGTGGCCGCAAGGTCGTGGAGGTTCGAGTCCTCTCTTGGGCACCATAGATTCCAACTCAACGAGACTAGGATTATTTGGCCGTAAGAGCCTTATCGATGCAGAGCCTCAATTCTGTAGCAAGGATCTGGGAATTGGGAGTTTTTAGCATGAGCATGTGATCGCCCGGAATTTCTCTTACTTCGCTTCCTCCATTCGAGAGCTTGCACCAATATAGACGGGGATCTGACGAACGATTGACTCCGTTGTACTTCCAAGATTCTTTTCCGATGAGCACGACGGATTTTCCAGGATAGCTCGCCGGGTGATAGCGATGTACATTGCGCCACGCCCTATCGTCCACGACATCCATCAGCGACAACGGGTCTGGCTGTTCAGACTCCTTCGCGACAGCTCGTTTCGAGGCTAATCCAACTGCGCGGAGAACCTGTAGGGAGCGTTCGCCTGCCCATCGCGCGATACCTTTCGGGCCGCGCTTCATGAAGTTCCGAACGCGCCAAACTGCCCGCTGAGCGCTGAATAGCATTCCTTTCCACCAGGTCCTCGGATGCTGAGGATCAGGACACTCGATGATTCCCAAAAAAGCGACCTCTTGCCCTGCGGCGACAAGCGTTTGTGCCATCTCGTATGCGACATATCCACCGCCGCACCAACCGGCGAGGCAGTACGGCCCGTTTGGCTGCCTTGCACGCATCTCATTGACGAATCGAGCCCCTCTCACGGGAATCGCTTCCTCCTCTTCATTGGGCGGTGGCATCAGGGCTTCGAAACCGTAAACCGGCTGGTCCGGGCCCAGGAGCAGCGAAACTTCGCGGAATGGAAGGACTGTGGTGCCATATCCTCCGGGGATTAAATAAAGGGGCGGACGTGATCCACTCGGCTGAATGGGCACGACTGGCGACCATGGCTCGGGTTCACTCTTGGAAGGCTTGCTCGATTGATTGATAACCTCGGCAAGCTGCCGGATCGTGCGGGCATCGAACAGCGTTGAAAGACCAAGTTCGACGCCATATGTTTGCTTGATCTTGCTGAAGAGCTGCACGCCGATCAGTGAGTGGCCACCGAGGTCGAAGAAGTCTTCGTCCAAGCCGACTGAATCAAGTCCCAGCAGCGATTTCCACCAACCTGTGACGACGGCTTCTACATCTCCCGAAGCAACCGCGACGGAGGAATTTTGAGGCTGAGGATTCATAGTCGCCTTCTCTCGATTGCACTTTATTTAGGCGTGTTCCGAGGATCTCCGCCGATAATCCATAGCTACCAATATGCAGATATTTATCGGTGGCCCCAAGATCAAAGCTGGAATTACAGCGCTTGCCACGCCGTAGGTGGGCAAGCCTAGCACACTACCATGTGTTCCATCGATGCACTCTATCCGCCAAAGAGAGACCTCAGACCGGGAACGAGCGAAAGAATCAGTGCATATGCAGAGTCGTAGCTAAAACTCGTAGTTACAGTTATATATGAAGAAGTTATAGGACTATTCCAAGCCATCTAAGAATCGGGTTACTCGCGTGTGACGCTCGAGGAAAAGAGTTTGATAAACCTGGAAATCGCGTTCCCGAATTTTCGCGATGCTTGCTATGCCATTCATTGGCCAAATTCCACAGGAAGGGACTTCAGACCTCTGAACCCAAAGTTTGGAGTCCATTCGGCGCGCTGAGCGAGGCGCATCTTTGGGAAATGTTGGACGATTTTTAAGATTGCAACCTGGCCCTCCATCCGCGCCAGTTGGCTTCCAATGCAAAAATGTGGACCAGCGCTGAAAGCAAGATGTTGATTGTTCAGGCGGTTCAGGTTCAGTGTATCCGGGTCCTTGAATTGCTTCGGGTCACGGTTTGCGGCTCCCAGCATGCACAGTATGGGCTGGGCCTTCGGGATTCGAACGCCGCAGAGCGCAATGTCCTCCATCGCGACGCGAGCCGTATATTGGATCGGGCTTTCAAAACGAAGAAACTCTTCCACGGCCGTTCGGATGAGCGCCGGGCTCTCCCTCAATTCGGCCATCTTTTCCGGTTCTCGAAGAAGCGAGTAGATACCGCTTGCGATGAGATTTCGAGTGGTTTCATGTCCTGCAAAGAGGAGCATCACGCACTGCGCATAGAGCTCCTCTTCCGTCAGCACTTCGCCTTCTGCTTCGATATCGATCAGCAGACTAATTAAGTCTTCACCCTTGTTGCGGCGCCGCTCGGCGACGGCTCTCCGGAAGAAATCGGTAAGCGCAAGCACTGCATTCTGCGCATTTTGAGCGTGCTCGATTGTGCGGCCGGGGCTTCCATTGAACTCCGCGATGGCCGCGGACCAGCGAAGGAATGCGCCTTCCATCGTTTCAGGGACCCCAAGTAACTCTGAAATTACCCGTACCGGCATTGGATAGGCGAGTTCGTTGACGAGATCAGCTTGGGAGATGTGAGCTAGCGAATCCAGAATTCTTTCCACGACTTTTTCCACTTGAGGGCGCAGCGCCTCCGTGGCTGACGGGCTGAAGCCTTTGTTCATGAGTTTCCGCATCCGCGTGTGTTCGGGCGGGTCAATGAAAATCATCCACATGCCCAGCATGCGCACGAGCTCCTTAAACTCGTCTTGCCGGTCAAAAGGAAGCGTGACTAGCATTCGATCGATTCGCTTGGCGGAAAGTCTCGGATCCTTCGCGACTGCCGAGCAAACTGCGTGACTGAAAACCGCCCAGATTCCCCACATTCCCCCGCCCACGTCCACAAAATGAAGCGGCCCTTCCTCGAGCAAGCGACGGTACGTGGGATAGGGATCTTGGACGAACGCATCTGTAAACAAAGCTTTTCGAACAGGAGTTGCAGGTTTTTCGGACATGGAAGGTCTCCACGACAAGCCGAGAGAATGAAGTCTGATTTAATTTATTGCATAAATTAAATGATGAACATCGCTCGCGCGGAACCTATAATTTGGGCCTCCGGTCTCACGCATCCTACGCTTCCGCTGCCATGGACACAACGAATCGACACCAGAGCAGCCCCGGCGAGACATTTGACGCGGGCAAAATTGAGAACGGTTGAAGAATAAAATTGGCTAGCTCGCAAAGTTTCGTGTGGCCATTCGCCGTTGTTGTTGGCATCAATCCGTCGAATGCGCTGCGGGATTGCTCGAGGGTAGGATGTTTTGATTCACGCGGAAAAAGTTTTCGGGATCGTAGTGCGTTTTGATCTTGACCATACACTCCCATCGTTCGTGGTAGGCCTCGTGGACGCGATCCTGCTCGTCCCCGCTCATGAAATTGATGTAAACACCCGGCTTCATTGCCGGGCGAAGTGAATTGAAAAGTTTGCGGACCCACGCGATATTCTCGGCGTCTTCCGCGGCGTTGGACCAATCTGCGAGTAAGTTCATGATGAATGGCGCGCTGCGGTCTCCAAATGCGGTCTCCGTGGCGCCAACGCGGCCTGCCGCGCCACCGAGATAGGCCAACTCAATCTGCGTGTTCGGTGAGGGAATGGAAGCGAGCGATTCGACCATCACCTGAATCGTGCGATCGTCGAGATTCATGAAGTAGCCGGATTTCGTGTAATAGCGCCGGCCGTGCGGAAAATCCGTGTCGGCCATCGTCTGCAAATTGAGAAACGAGATCTCGCCTTTCGTGATCGCGACGTGCTTGCCGATGGAGAAAATGTGATCGGCTAAGCGATGGCCTTCCGCGGAATCGCCGTACCACGCGAGTGACACGCTGAGAACCGGCTTGCCGCGGATTTCTGCGGGCACATTGCCGGCGAGCGGTGCGAGCCGCAACGAAAGATTCCACTTCAGCTCATCGGGCGCGCCCGGCATGAATTTCCGCCACTCATCCACGACACGGAAAATATCCTGTTCGGTGCAGAAGGAAGTCGCGAGGAGCAACGAAGTGAGCGGATGCAGCCTAACTTCAAATTCCGTGACGACGCCGAAATTGCCGCCGCCGCCCCGCAACGCCCAGAACAGATCGGCATTCTCGCGCCCGTTGGCATGAACGATTGAGCCATCGGCGGTGACCAACGTGAATCTCTCCACGTTGTCACAGGATAGCCCGAACATGCGCGTGAGCCAGCCCGTGCCGCCACCTAGGACGAGTCCGCCCGCGCCTGTGTGAGAAACCACGCCGGCGGGAAAAATGAGTCCAGCTTTTTGCGTCGCAGAATCCACGGTGCCGAGCAGGCACCCTCCCGCAAATCGCGCGCGCCGCGATCGTTCATCCACTTCGACTTGCCGCAATCGCGATAAATCAATCACCAGTCCGCCGTCGCAACTGCTAAATCCTGCAAGACTGTGCCCGCCGCAGCGAACACCCGTAAGCACGCCAGCCTTTGCAGCGGAACGAACCGCCAGTTGCACGTCCGCGACATCCACGCAGCGCGCGATCAGCGCCGGCGTACGTTGCGCCATCGCGTTCCATATTTTATGCGCTTCAGCGAATTCCGGATCGCTCGCGCGAATTAATTCTCCCTGAAACTTGCCGCGGAGCGAGCCGAGGAGTTCGTCAATTGGAATCGTCATGCTGAATGCTAGCAGCTATTCGGAACTTGTTGCGAGAGCCTGATACGCAGCCCCCCACAGCGGTGCGTCCTCGTTCAACACCACCGAAATCGGAATGCGTGCGAGAACGTCCGCGAGATGAGCTTTGTCGCAGAATGCGCGCACGAAGCTTCCGTCCTTAATCTTCGGCAATACCTTCAACGCTATTCCGCCTGCCACATAAACTCCACCGTAAGCGAGCACGCGCAACGCGAGATTTCCCGCTTCGGCGCCGTAGGCTTCTGTCCACACATCCAGCGTCTCGACGCACACGGGGCACGAACGCGTGAGAGCCATCTCCGTAATCTCGTGTGCGGACGCTTCCGCACGCTGATCGAAAGTGGCGTGGCGGACGGCGGGATCGAGCGACTCGTGAATCGCGCGAAAGCCGCGCCCCGCGAGAACATCTTCGCAGCAAACATGGGGCATGCGCGTTTTCAGAAACAGCAGCAGTTGGATTTCTCGATCGTTGCGCGGCGCAAAATCCGTCATCCCGCCTTCTGAGGGCGACACGCGATGCGTGTGCCCATCCCAGAACAGAATCGCCTCGCCGAGCCCCGTGCCGGCCGCGAGTACGGCCATGTTTGCGTTTGTCCGCGGCACGCCAACGTTCAGCGGGAGAAACGCGTCGCTCGGCAGATTCTGAATGCCCCACGCTGTTGCTGCGAGATCATTCAGCAGGACGATACGCTTCGAGTCGAGTTTCAGCGCCTTCGCCAGCTCGGGTGGGTCGAGCGTCCACGGAAGATTCACCGAATGGCGCTGCCCGGCGACAACTGTTCCCGGCACGCCAAATCCCGCGGCAGAAACCTGGCTCGCCGCTTTGCCTCCTACCGAGGCTACAGCCTCGCGATGAAAATTCTCGATGAGCGTTTCGAATCTGGCGGAGTCTCGCGTCGAGTAACGTTTCTGAAACACAAGACGCAAACGCGGCCCATCCGCCTCGAATGCGCCGAGATTGCATTTCGTGCCACCGATATCGCCAGCGAGGATCATGCGTCGCCACTCATCACCAAAGACGGCTTGGCGTGAATTCCGCGGTTAGTTCGAGGATGCGCAGGTAGTAGTCTTTCTGCGCAAGTTCGGCGGCGGCCTCTTCGTTCACGATAAAAGTGACATCGGGATGGAGTTGAAGGGCGGACGCGGTGACAGACGCGGTGATCGGGCCTTCGATTGCGCGCGCCACGGCTTTGGCCTTCGACGAACCCGCAGCCAACAAAACGATTCTTCGCGCCTCGAGGATCGTGCCGATGCCCACGGTTATGGCGCACTTGGGCATTTCTTCGGCGGAAGCGAAAAACTTGCGGTTGTCTTCGAGCGTCTCCCGGGTGAGAGCTTTCAATCGCGTTCGCGAGCCAAGGCTTGAGGCCGGCTCGTTGAAACCGATGTGGCCATTGCGGCCGATCCCGAGAATTTGCAGATCGATGCCGCCGGCCTGGCGAATCGAATTTTCATAGGAGGCGCAATACTCGTCGTAATTGCCGCGGCACGTTCCGTCGGGAATGTGAATGTTTGCGGGATTGACGTTGATGTGGCGGAAAAGATTTTGCTGCATGAAGAAACGAAAACTCTGCGGGTGATCCGCGGGCAGCCCGACGTATTCGTCGAGGTTGAATGTGACCACCTTCGAGAAATCCAGGTCTTCCTCGCGGTGCATTCGCGCCAGTTCGGCATAAACACCTATCGTCGTGGAGCCGGTTGCAAGGCCGAGCGTCAGAGACGGATCTCGACGCACTGCGCTCGCGATAATCCGCGCCGCTTCGCGGTTCAACTCATCGCGATTTGTCTTGAGCATTACGAGCATTTGAGTTTGCTCACCGATTCGGCGATGACGATACACGGCCGATGAGAGCGATAAAGCCTAACATGCAACCGTATCAGGATTTCAACTGCTGACTGCCGTCAGATGACTCGCAGCGGCGGCGAGTGCGCTATCCCGACGGCTTACTCAATCCCGAGGCGGTGCTGCATCTCTTCGAGTGAGGTTCCCTTCGTTTCCGGATAGAAGAACAGCACAACAAAGAATTGCACGACCATCATGGCTGCAAAGAAAACGAATGGAGATGCGCGAGAATATCTGGCGAGTACTGGAAATGTACCGGAAATCAAGGCATTCATGATCCAGTGCGACGAGCTCCCAAGGCTCTGTCCTTTGTTCCGCACGCGATTGGGAAATACTTCGCTGATATAAACCCATATCACCGCGCCTTGCGAGATCGCAAAAAAAGCGATGTAGGCGACAAGCAGCCACAAGAGATATTGCTGATGCCGGTTGGTGTAGAACACTTCGGCAACACCGCTGAGGCAGCCGACCAGCCCCACCGAGCCAATCAGCAAAAGGGTTTTCCGGCCAAGCTTGTCGATCAGCGTCATGCCTACAATCGTCGCAATGAGATTCATCGCGCCGATGACGACAGCCTGAAGATTCGCGGAAATGCTGTTGAAACCGGCGTAGCGGAAAATATCGTTGAGGTAATAAAGAATCGCGTTGATGCCGGAAAGTTGATTGAATGCGCCGATGGTGATCGCCAGGAAAATCGGCAGGCGGTATTTCCACGAAAAAAGGCGTTCGGCTTTTTGCGAACGCTCGAGGTGGATGGAATCAACGATTTCCGCGAGCTCCGCTTCAGGCGCGGGCGAGCCAGTCAGTTGAAGCACAGTCCGCGCTTCGTCAATGCGATTCTGGGTGACCAACCATCGCGGGCTGCGCGGAATTCCGAATAGCATGATGAGAAATAAAACCGCCGGCGCCGCGGCAATGCCCAGCTGCCAGCGCCATTCAGTCGCGCCGAGTTGCAGCCGCGCCACGCAATAATTCGAAAAATAGGCCAAAAGAATCCCGATGACGACGTTGATCTGGAAGAGCCCAACCAGACGGCCGCGCCATTTGGCGGGCGCGAGTTCCGCGATGTACACGGGCCCGAGGACAGATGAGCCGCCGATTCCAAGCCCGCCGATGAACCGGAACGCGACGAGCGACGGCCAATTCCACGCGAAAGCGCAGCCAAGCGCGGAAATGACGTATAAAGCGGCCATGATCCGCAGCGCGTCGCGGCCGCCCAATCGCTGGCCGATGATGCCGGACGTCATCGAGCCGACCACGGTGCCCCAGAGAGCAATGGAAACGGTCAATCCCAATGCGGCCGCGGTCAGGTTGTAGACGATACTGAGCGAATGTGTCGTGCCGGCGATGACGGCGGTATCGAAGCCAAAGAGCAGCCCGCCGAGCGCTCCGACAATCGTCGCTTTGATTAAATATGCGTTCAGTTTCATTCGGACTCGCAGAACCGTGGCGCGCAATATACATGATTTGACGGATGATTTCGCGCCGATTCCACGCAGAGCAACTGCTCCTATCCACCTTCTGCCAATCTAGCTCTATAATTCGCGCGACCGCTCGCCGGCGCTCAGCCGGCCGCGGTAAAGCGAGGACTCCGTGATTCCAGTTCGCACAGTCCGAAAATTTCCGGCCGGAAAATTCTGGATTGCGCTGCCGGCTATCACGATCGCACTCATTTTTTTCGCGACTCGGGCACTCGCGCAGTCCGCCAAAGCCGTGAACCAGCTTTCGAGTTCGACTCAGGAAGCAATCGCACAACTCGCGGCGTTGAACCAATTGCCAGCAGCTGAATGGAGATATCACGTTGGGGATGTCGCGCACGGAGAAGCGGTAGATCTCGACGACAAAAATTGGGAGGTTGTAAAAGGCGATTCGTACGCGCCTAACGAAGCACTCTGGTATCGCCGCTGGATTGAAGTCCCCAAAACGCTCGGTGGCTACGACCTGACCGGCTCTCGAATTTGGTTTCAATTCGAGGCCGACGCGAATGGCCCAATGCCGCAAATCATTTATTTCAATGGCCGGCGAGTGGCGATGGGCGACGACCTAGAGCCAATCGTTCTCTTCGACCAAGCATCGCCCGGTAATCGAGCGCTCGTGGCCGTAAAGCTCTTGCACACCGTGGATCGCAAATATTTCGCGGGCGCGCATGCCCGGATCGAGTTCGCGCCCTTACGCCCAAATCCGGACGACCTGCGCCAGGAGATGCTGTCTGTCGCCGCGCTTCTCCCTACACTTGGCGCGAATTCCGCGGAAGTTCTCTCACGACTCGACGCATCCGCGAGCTTGATTGACCTAAAAGCATTACACGCAGCCGATCAGAAGGCCTTCGACGATTCGTTGAATAAAGCACAGGCGTCACTCGCAGCCATCAGGCCCCAATTGCAGCAAACCGCGATCCGGCTCTCCGGCAATTCTCACATTGACGCGGCGTGGCTGTGGCCGTGGACCGAAACCGTAGACGTGGTGCGCCGCACTTTCTCGACCGCGCTTCAGCTCATGGACGAATATCCGCAATACACCTACACGCAATCCGCCGCCGCTTACAGCGACTGGGTCGAACAGAAGTATCCGGCCGAATTTCAGCAAATTGTCGAGCGCGTGAATGAGGGACGCTGGGAATTAGTTGGTGGAATGTGGGTCGAGCCGGATCTCAATATGCCCGACGGCGAATCGCTGGTCCGCCAACTTCTAATCGGCAAGCGCTACTTTAAAGAAAAGTTCGGCGTGGACGTTCGCATCGGCTGGAATCCTGACTCGTTTGGCTACACCTGGCAATTGCCGCAAATTTACAAAAAATCCGGTGTGGATTATTTCGTCACGCAAAAAATGGCGTGGAACGATACAAACCAACTGCCGATGAAACTCTTCTGGTGGCAATCGCCCGACGGCAGCCGCGTTTTGACCTATTTCCCGCACGATTACGCGAACGGAATCGATCCCGTAAAGATCGCCAGCGATGTGAACCGGGCTCGCGAGCTGAATCCCGGGCTATCGGAATTGATGCATCTCTTCGGCGTCGGCGATCACGGCGGCGGGCCCACGCGCGCGATGCTTGACGAAGGCATACACTGGACGGATCCGAAGATGGTTTATCCGCCAACGACCTTCGGCGTATCTCAGGGCTTCTTCTCCGAAGTAGAAGCGAAACTCGACACCGAACATGCGCCAGTCTGGAATTACAAATCGATGGCCGCAGCCGGAAACGCAAACTTGTCCGAGCCACCCGACGGAAAAATCAGCCTCCCCATTTGGAACGATGAACTGTATTTCGAATATCACCGTGGAGTCTTCACGACGCAGGCCAATCACAAGCGCAACATGCGTGACAGCGAAGAGCAGCTCCTCGACGCCGAAAAATACTCGTCACTCGCCTGGCTCTCCGGAAATCCTTATCCCGCCGCGCAACTGACGGAAGCCTGGAAGAAAGTCCTCTTCAATCAATTTCACGATCTCGCGGCCGGTTCCGGCATCAGCGTGATTTACAAGGATGCTCAGCGCGATTACGACGTAGTTCGCTGGACGGCGCACGATGCCAAGAAGAGCGCGCTTCACGCTATCTCGGCGCAGGTGAACACACGGACCATTCCCGGCGTTCCGATTCTCGTGATGAATCCATTGGCATGGACAAGGACCGACCTCGTGCAATTCGATGTGCAAATGCCCGAATCGCCGAAGACCCCGGCGGAAGGTATCTCGGTTCTTGACCCGCAAGGCAAATCCTTGCCGGTTCAAATTCTGTCCACCGAAACTGCGACCCACACATTTCATCTTCTCGTGGAAGTGCGAGATGTACCCTCGCTCGGATACGAGGTCCTGCACGTAACGCCAGCGCACGACGCGCCCGAGAGCGATCTGAAAGCAAACGGGCTGACGCTCGAAAACTTCGCGCTTCGCATCACAGTCGATTCGCAAACGGGTTGTATCACGAGCCTGTACCACAAGAAATCCTCGTTCGAATCCATCGCGGCGGGTGGATGCGGCAACGAACTCATCGCGTTCAAAGATACGCCGAAAGACTATGACGCCTGGAACATTGACGCGAACTTTGAACAGCATTCCGAAAAACTGGACAAGGCGGATTCGGTACAACTGATCGAAAGTGGTCCCCTGCGCGCGACAATCCGCATCACCCGCACATGGCAAAATTCAAAATTTGTTCAGGACATATCGTTGTATGCCGGGATCGATCGGGTCGACATTGCGAACCACATCGACTGGCACGAAACGCACGTCCTGCTGAAGGCCGCGTTTCCGCTCGCGGCCTCGAGCGAATCCGCGACGTTCGAAATTCCCTACGGCTCCATCGAGCGTCCCACAACGCGCAACAATACTTGGGAAGCAGCCAAGTATGAAGTCCCTGCGTTGCGCTGGGCGGATCTCGGAGACGCGCGCCACGGCTTCAGCCTGATCAACAATTCCAAGTACGGCTACGACGCCAAGGGAAATGTTCTGCGGCTTTCGCTGCTCCGTTCGCCCACCTGGCCCGATCCAGATGCGGATCGCGGCCATCATGATTTCAGCTACTCGCTCTATCCTCACGCCGGCACGTGGAAGCAGGCGTTGACAGTTCACCGCGGCTACGAATTTAATTACAAGCTCGAAGCCGAACAACTGGAAGCCCATGAGGGAATATTGCCGCGACAGCAGTCATTCGTCTCGGCGTCGCCTGAGAACGTCGTCCTGACCGCCATGAAAAAAGCAGAAGACGGCAACGGTTTGATCCTGCGTTTCTACGAGTGGGCCGGAAAAAACACCGACGTTCGCATAACCGTTCCTGCTGGCGCGACCACCGCGTCGATCGTAAACCTCATGGAACACTCTCAAGAATCTTCGCTCACAATCCCGGCAGGGCACGAAATCCTCGTTCCCATTCGCCCCTACGAGATTTTGACGCTGCATGTGAACTATTCACCACACTCCCCATAACCATCATCGTAGCAATAACTTAGAGTAGATCGCAAAACCAAGTGGGTACTCCTTAAGTACGGCCCACTGGCAGGAGGTCGAAAAAATTTCAAGTAATTGTAACTACCGCCCTGCTTTGTTAAGATTCGCCAGTTTCCCCGCATCAGGAGCTCTCGAAATATGAATTTCGGGCTCATAGTTATGCCACTGCTGCGCCTGCTCCACCGTACCCGGAAAGCTAGTATTGGGGACTTTGGGACAGCCGGTCGCAGCGCGTACGCGCGGCGTTCTCAGCATGATTCTCTGACTCTTACCTGCATCGCGTCCGCAATGTGCCTTTGTTTTTTGCCTTTGTCCTCGGCAAGCGCGCAATCCTTCGGCACTGGAAAGAAAAAAGTAACGATGCAGCGACGTCTGCCCGCGGCCGTGCATTTCACCGCCACGTCTTTCGACGTTCACGTAACCGCTCGCGACGCCGCTCAAAACAACGTGGCGCAATCCTTGGCGGATCTGCTTCCCACTGAGTTGCAGAGAGAGAACCGGGATCTTCACGTTGATAAGGCCGCCCCCGAGCTTCAAATCGCCTGTACCATCACCAGCTTCGAAACTCCTCCGCCGGTGCCATTCTCTCGCAACGAAGTAACGATGCAGAAAAACGCGCCGCCAAAAAAGTATTACAAGGTTACCGGTACGCTGACGGTCGCCTATCAGGCGCGCGACAAATCGCGCGTGATTGACTCCGACAATATCACCGCCAAATATTCTCAGGATTTTGAAGAAGGAACGAACGTGGCCGCAAACGAATCGATCGGATCGAAAGTGGTCGACCCGTTCAAGCGCCTCGCGGGCAAAAAGACGGAAGAGACGGCGACTGCGCCGACGCCCGATCAGCTCCGGAGCATCCTTGTTACCCGAGTCGTCTCGCAAGTTGCCGCGCGCTTGGTCAATACGAATGAAGTGATTGAAGTGACACTCGCGCACGGAAAGCAACTGGATGCGCCCGTCAAACTTGCCGAGACCGGGCTCTGGAGCCGCTATCTCGAAAGCCTCGAGACCATGCAGCCCTTCCCCGATCCAACTCTCGATGCTTATCGTCTCTACGACATCGGTGTCGGTTATGAAGCCGAAGCCTACAAATCCGAAGATCACGCGGCGGCGAAAAAACTTCTCGACGAGGCGGCCATCAACTATGGCAAAGCACTCGACGCGAAGCCGGCTGAAAAATACTTCATGGAGCCGCAAACGCGTATCGAAACCGCGATCGAGCACTATCGCGCGCTTGAAGCGAGCATGGCCGCGGCCTCCGCTCCTCCACCGCCGCCTGCCGCTGCTGCTCCGGCTCAACCCGCTCCTGCAACAACCGCCAATTCGACGCCGCCAGCCAAATCTGGCGCCGGAACGCGGTCCGCTACTGCTCATTCCGGCTCGACAGGTTCGTCAACGAAATCCTCGACCACAACCAAGACTGCGAATTCCGGCAGCACATCCACGAAAACTCCTGCTCCTCCTGCTCTCACGAATGCACAGGTTATCAAGATGGCGAAATCCGGTGTCGACGAAGATACGATTGTTGGTGCTATCCACGATGCCGCTTCCGTGCAATTCGATCTCACGCCGGACGCGCTGATTCAACTCGCGCAAAATGGCGTCAAAGGCAAGGTCGTGACCGCGATGCGCGAGCGCGACAAGCGATCAACGCATCACGCGTCGCCGCCCGCTTCCAACTAAAGCGCCTGGAAGCAGCAGCTGATTCACGAATGGAATTCATGAGCACTTCTTTTTCAACCTCACTCGCACCGCAGAAAATCATGAGCGTCACGGGCAAACTTTTCGCGGGGGTGTTGCTGCTCTTCGCACTTTTTCCGATCAGCGCTTCCGCGCAAGGCGAAAAATGCGGCGCGGCGAAAGACTTGGTGGTGCAAGGTCTCGAGCACATCAAGACCGGCACGGAATCGGAAGTTGCGGACGGGCTTCAGCTCCTGAAACATGCAAACGAAGTCTGTCCCACCTATGGCGACGCCTGGTATTACCGCTCGCTCTTCGAGGCAAAACTCGGCCGCGCTCCGAACGCCAACTATGCAATGGGCAAAGCCAAACTGTTCGGCTCCGACGCGATGAATGAAAACGCGAATCCTTTCATCCTCGCCGCGCCCGTCCAGCCTGGAAGAACGGAACTTTCTCCCGTCCGAGAAAAATGGGCCCTCTCCATCGGGATTTCGCGCTTCAACGAACGCGGACTCGACCTCGCGTACACCAGCAAAGACGCGAAAGATTTCGCAGCGCTTCTGCAGGATCCGACAGTTGGCCGATTCAAGCCATCAAATGTCCACGTCCTCTCAGAGAGAGTGACCACACGGCAGCTTAAGGAGGAATTGAACTGGCTCGCGCGCATGGCCGAGGAAGATGATCTCGTCGTGATTTTCCTTGCGAGTCACGGCACGGCACGATCCATGGACACGGCGGATGTGAATTACGTTGTCACTACCGACACTGAATTGCAGCCGCAGGACAGTCTGTTCGCCACGTCTATGGCGATGGTGGATTTGTCGGACATCGTGCGGAGCCGCATTAAGGCGCGCCGAACCGTCATTCTTCTCGATACATGCCACAGCGGCGCCGCAACAGTCGCAGCCAAGGACCGCGCCCTCGGACTGGCCGATGCCGCGCCCTCGCGGGGAGCTCTCGAACGAATCAGCCAGGGACTCGGTCGCGCGATCGTAGCCTCAAGCTCGGAGGATCAAGTCTCGTACGAAGGCGCGCCATATCAGAATGGCTATTTCACGCACTTTCTTCTCGACGCACTGCGGCAAAACGGAGGAAAGAACAACATCGAGCAGGTATTCGCCTACGTGAAACAGCAGGTCTCACAAGCGGTCGCGGCGAGAAATGCGGGGAATCGCGGCGTGAGCGCTGAAGGCCAGGGCTCTGTGTCGCCGCCCGGACAAACGCCCGTCCTCGACACCAGCGAACTCGGCAACGGCATCGTCCTCGGCGTGGCTCCTGCGAGCGCACGCGTGCTCCCGAAGTCGGCCGAACTGCAATACGCCGCGCAATAAACCGTTCTCAATCTCAATCTCGCTAATCGGCCTTGGGAGCGGTCCCTGTCGATTCCCCTGCGCCCGATATGGGGCTCGTTTGCGGCACGCCTTTTTTGCGAGCGCGCTTGCCGAGGGATTTCCACCAGCGCTCGAAGGCTGCTTCCACGTTTGGCCGGATGCCGAAGTGGCCAAATTTGAAATTCGCGTCGCGCAGCGTGCGCGCATTCTTACCGCCATCAACGAGGCGCTCGTTCCACTGTCCTTCTTCGCTCTTCCAGATTCCGAAAAAGCCGCCGGGATGAGCGTAGCCGTGATTCTGATGCACCGCTAAAACGCGCGGCGACGAATCAACCACAGGCGCGCCTAGCGCGCGCGCTTGCCAAACCAGCCAGTTGTCCCACCAGACGCGCCCGAGCAGCAGGGGCGGCATCTCGCGGTACATTCCGCGCGCGAAGACGAAATAGTCTATCCAACTTACCGACCGGCGTTTGCCTCGCGCCGCCACATCGCGGCGAAGCTGCACGGCCCAATTCTCGGCGCGAAAATCCAATGAAGCGGTGATATCGATGTCCCACCGCCGTCCGGCCATCAGAAAATTGGGATGCCAGGCGGCAACGGTCGCGGCGGCCGCCGCAAAATCGTCGAAAAGAATAATGTCGGCGTTGACGTAACCGACCGATGGATGGCTCGCGAGGCTCTGCGCTTTTTCGAAGAGATCGCTGAGATACGGCGTGCCTTTTTCGTTTCGCTTCACGTCCGGAACGTGGCGCACGGCGAATTCTCTCGCGATCTCCGCCGTCCCCGTTTCGTCGCCGAAGAGAATGATCTCAGGGCGCGGTGAGATTCGCGTCCAGCTCGTCACCGCATTGCGTTGGATGATGCCGATATGCCCCTCGAACGGTTTGGGCATGGCGAAAAGCGTGAGCAATTGCTTCTCCGGAAAATGATTGTTTGCTTCTGAAACGCGCCGTCCTGAAGCTGGCCGATCTGAAGTCCGCCGTTCTCAAACCTGTCATTCGAGTGCGGACATCGTGCGCTCCGGGGACGAGCCAAGACCGATGTAACGGACTCCCGCAGTTTTATCGTTGAGTTTCAGCACGCGCCAGCAGTCCACAATGGTTTTTTCTGCGCCTGCGCCGCCCCACTTTTCGGCCGGGATATCGATGAATTCCTTCCACGGCGTGGCCACCACGATTAATTGAGACAGATGAATGCATTCTTCGGCCGAAGCAGTGAACTGCACGCTCTCTCCAAGGGCTAGCCGCGCATTCTCCATTCCCGCCGGATCAAACGCGTTCACACGGATTCCACGCGAGATCAACTCTTGCGCGAGAAGAAATCCGACGGCTTCTTCGACCACATCCGTTTGCGGTTTGTAGGTCAATCCCAAGATTCCCACGAAGCTGCCACTCGCCGTATGTTGTTCGACGAGCGACGCCAGCCATTGAACCTGGGCGCGATTGAACTGATCCGTTGCTTGAGCAAGATCCGCGGGTGCGCCGATTTCGCGCGCGAGGGCTGCCAGCGCGTGATTGTCGCGCGGAAAACAAGGCCCGCCGTAGCCCACTGCTCCCTTTAAATATTTTCCGCCGATGCGAGTGTCGAGTCCGAGCGCAGCGGTTACGATGTCAACATTTCCGCCGGGAACCCTTTCGCAGATTCGAGCGAGCATATTCGCGAAGCTGATCTTTGTCGTCACGTAGGTGTTTACCGCCAGCTTCGTGATTTCCGCATTCGCAAAATTCATGCGCGCCACGCCCAGTTTCGAATCGCATACGTTTTGATAAAGATCCTGCAAAATCCCGCCCGAGCGCGCATCCGATTCGCCGATCAGCACAAAGTCCGGATTCATAAAATCGTGAATCACGCTACCGAGTGCGATGAATTCCGGCGAATAGCACAGCCCGAAGTCGCTTCCGCACTTCTTTCCACTGAGCTCTTCGAGTTTCGATTTGACGGGACCGGCCGTCATACCCGGAAGCACTGTGCTGGTGAGCACGACTATATGAAATTCACTTTTCGTTTTTAGCGCTCGCCCAATTGCCTCACACACCGGCAGAACGTGGCGCAGCGAAAATCCTCCCGAGGGCTCGCTCGGCGTGCCGACCACAATAAAGGTGATCTCCGAAGCGGCGACCGCGTCTTCAATGCTCGCGGTAGCGCCGAGGCGCCCACGATTTTCGCGTATCAGGGCTTCAAGGCCTGTTTCCGCGACTGGCGCGCGCCCCGCTTGCAACGCTTCCACTTTTTGCCCATCCGCATCAACGCCGATAACTCGCATGCCTTTCGACGCGAGGCACGCTGCCAGCGGCGCCCCCAATCTCCCCAATCCGATCACCGCTGCAGTTTTCAACATTGCCAAATGTTTTGTCTACTCGACTTCAATTAGTTCTGAATCGATATCATCACAATAATGAAAATCCAGAATAAATAATGACCCACACTTGTGCCAGCAACGCGCTCGTCCCGCACTCTAAATATCCGCCCCGCGCGGGCCTCCCTTTGTATAATGCCGCGTGACGCGCTTCAAGCGAACTCCGCATCACTTCTCAAGGCCGCCATGCGCGCGCCGGGGCAAGCGTAAGTGAGTTCGGCAACTTCAAGACGGTCGCCTAGCCATTAAGCGGTCGAGTTCGAGAACGTGGAAATATCTATGCTGCAGAATTATCGCGCTGTTTTGGATTGGTTTCTCGGCCCTGAACCAGCCGGTCGACCGCAGCATCTCGGCCCGCGATGGTTCTTTCTGCGCTGTCTCGGTCTGATCTACTTCTCGGCATTCTATTCGCTGATATTCCAGATCAAAGGTCTGATCGGCCCGGATGGTTTACTTCCCGCGCGCGAATACTTCCAAGCCGTAGCGCACTATTTCAACGGGCCGCAGCGCTTCTGGTTTGTTCCTTCGGTGTTGTGGTTCCGGAGCGGCGATCGCGCACTTGAGACTGTTTGCTGGATCGGACTAGTCGCTTCGGTCCTGCTGATAGCGAACTTCTGGCCGCGAGGCATGCTCGCAATCTGTTTTCTGGCGTATGTCTCGTTTGTCAGCGCGGCCCGCGACTTTTCCGGCTATCAATCTGACGGCATGCTGCTCGAAGCGGGATTCATCAGCATGTTCTTCGCGCCGCCGGGATTTTGGCCGGGCCTTGGCCGTCCTCACGCGCCATCGCGTGCAAGCCTATTCCTGTTGCGATGGGAGTGGTTCCGAATTTATTTCGAATCAGGCGTCGCCAAAATCGCGAGCGGCGATCAGTCGTGGCGGCATTTGACCGCCATGGACGACTACTATCAAAATGGTCCGCTACCGACTTGGATTGGTTGGTACGTTCAAGAACTATTCCCGCACTGGTTTCACGCCGGCGCATCATTCTTGACGCTGGTGATTGAATTGTTGCTTGTATGGATGTTGTTTCTCCCGCGCCGTTTTCGCATCATCTGTTTCTTCATCGTCACGCCATTCGAAATCAGCATAATTCTTACCGCAAATTACACGTTCCTGAATTATCTCGTGCTATTACTCGGCTTCTTGCTGCTCGACGATAAGTTCGTCGAAGGGATTCTTCCAGCCCGCTGGAGAGGATTGCTCGCAATCCAGGAGAAAGAAATAGTCACTAATCCCGAATCCGCGGCGATTAGCTGGTTTGAGAGAACCCGTGGCGCCTTCGCGACCGTGCGCCTGGTGCTCGCTGCTCTTCTGCTCGCATGGGTCTTCTACGCCTCGAGCGCGCAGCTTCTGGGAATGCTCGCTCCCTGGCTTCCTCTACCAGACAGGCCCGTCGCGCTACTCGAGCCATTCCGAGTCGCCGATCGCTACGGCCTGTTCGCAGTCATGACCCACGAACGATACGAAATCGAATTTCAGGGCACGCGCGACGGCAAAACTTGGATCGCCTATCCCTTCCGATACAAGCCGCAGGACGTCTCCAAGACGCCGGGCATCTACGCGCCGTATCAGCCGCGCTTCGATTGGAACCTCTGGTTCGCCTCCCTCGGCCCTTGGAGGAGCTATCCGTTCGTCGTCTACACAGAGGAGCGATTGCTAAAGAGTAGCCCCGATGTCCTCGCGCTCTTCGCCTCGAATCCCTTTGACGGATCGCCCCCTTGGACCGTCCGCGCCGTCGTCTGGCAATACTGGTTCACAGACCCAAAGACAAAACGTGCCGACGGCACCTGGTGGCGGCGCGAACTCCGGGGCTTGTACTGCCCGGCACTCGTACGCGCCCCGGATGGCACAATGGACTTGGACAACTCGCCTCAAGTTGAGCCCATCACGCCATAAATTATTGCCATGAAACGACTTACCAGTAGTAAGCTCGCGGAGGTTTTGAAAATAAAAACGGGGAGGCGAACCATTCGCGCTTCGCCTCCCCGATGTGTCCCTGGGGTACCAAATCCGCGCCCCAGCCAGGAGAAGCGGGTCGCGGACGTTTCAGCCGTTGTTCCTTCAACCCAACTTCCCTAAATTAGTTGCGCCACAATTTCAAAAGTTTGGCAAACGCCCCCGGCATTATGTCTTCTAAAGGAAGAGAGCGCTCAACCGTTGTATTCCCCATCTCCGAGACGAAAATCATAAAGTCGCCCTATCGAGGCTTTCGCCCGGTAGAATGGCCGCGGCGATTCTTTGCCGCTTCCACTCCATGGACCCAGAAAAAACCACGTGCGAATCCGAGCCTCTCGAAGCGGACACTGAGGAAATCACCGAGCAGGACGTGTTGTCGCATCTCGCAAAGGCGCCGCGCGCCGTGAGCATTCGCGAAATGGCGCACGAACTTGGCCTGCGTCATCGCGGCCGCCGATCGCTGCCGAAGATTCTTTCGAAGCTGAAGCGCCGCGGCGAAGTGAAAGAAATTCACGGCGGCCGTTATCAACTCGGCGAAGGCAACCGGGCAAAGCCGGCGCAGAAATCCATTGCTACGAAGCTCGCAAACGCGCAACTTGGCGAGCGCGCGATTCCTCATCGCCCATCTCGAGATCCAAATCTAATACCGGGACGCTTTATTGCGCATCGCGACGGCTACGGCTTCGTCGTACCGTCCGAGCCGCAGCCGAGGATCGATGGCGATATCTACATCGGGCGCGACCGGTCCGGCGACGCTATGCATGGCGATCACGTCATAGCGCGTATCGAGCGCCGCCGCCCCGACGGCCGCGCGGAAGGCCGAATCGTTCAAGTCGTCGAACGCAAGCACCCGACTATCGTCGGTCTATTTCGGTATGGCCCTCACGGCAATAGCGTCCTCCCCTATGACACGAGAATCCTGCACGAAGTTGTCGTACCACCGGGTGACGAGCTGACGCCGGTATTAAGAGAAAAGTTGGGCGACGTGCCTGCGGCTTCAGCCGCATCGCGCAGGCGCATGCGACTGCCGGAACTGGACGGAGCGGTTGTTGATGTGGAGCTGACGCGCTTTCCCAAAGAAGGTCTTCCGCCCGCCGGCCGCGTCATCGAAATTATCGGCCGGCCCGGCGATATGGGCGTGGATACGGAAATCATCATTCGCAAACATCACCTGCCGCACATTTTCGCAGACGAAATTCTCGATGAGGCGCGCGCCGTTCCACAGCAGGTTAGCGAAGCCGATCTTCGCGGCCGCCGCGATTTTCGCGAATTGCCGATCGTGACGATTGATGGCGAAACAGCGCGCGATTTTGACGATGCCGTTCACGTTTCCGTGCTGCCGGATGGAAGATTCGAACTGCAGGTTCATATCGCCGATGTCGCACATTACGTTCCTCGCGGCTCTGCGCTCGATAACGAGGCGCGCCTCCGCGCCACTTCCGTCTACTTTCCTTTGCGCGCCGTGCCGATGCTTCCCGAAGAGCTGTCGAATGGCATTTGTTCGCTGAATCCGCAAGTGGATCGGCTCGTGATGAGCGTGCTGATGCAGATTGATGCCGAAGGGCAAGTTGTAAATTCCGAATTGATGCCCGGCGTAATTCGTTCAGCCGAGCGAATGACCTACACCAACGTCAACAAAGTGCTCGAAGGCGATCCGGAGATGAGCCTGCGTTACGAAAATGTCGCCGGGAATTTTCGCCGCATGCGCGATCTCGCGCTCATTTTGAATAAACGGAGGCACGCACGCGGCTCAATTGATTTCGATTTGCCCGAGCCTCTGATTCAATTTGACGATCAGGGGAAAATGGTCGGAATTCTGCGCAGCGAACGGAACATCGCCCACCGTCTCATCGAAGAATTCATGCTCGTCGCAAATGAAACTGTAGCGCGCTATTTGGAGCGCCGCGGCATTGGCAGCCTTCATCGCGTTCACGAAAAGCCGGACCCGAAGAAAGTACTTGAATTCGAAGAGCTGGCAAAAACTTTTGGCTATTCGATCGGCGTAGAAGATTTATTCGAGCGAAAAATTGTCGTGCGCCACGGGAAAACTCAGCCGCCAGGAAAACGCGATCGCGAAGGCCACGGCCGCATGCGCCAAATGGCAGTTTCTTTTCCCGCGTCGGATGAAATTGATATTCGGCCGGAGCATTATCAGCGCCTCACTGAAAAAATTGCGGGCAAACCCGAAGAGCGCATTCTTTCTTACTTGATGCTTCGTTCGTTGCGCCAGGCGCGCTACCTCGCCGATCCGCTCGGGCACTTCGCACTCGCCGTGGACGAATACACTCATTTCACTTCGCCAATCCGCCGCTATCCCGATCTAATCGTTCATCGCGCGCTGAAGTGGGCGCTCGAAAATCCGGCGGCTCGGCCGCCTGCAGCACACGCCGCGCCGAAATCTCACACGAAGTCTCACTCGAAATCGAATGCAACCGAGGAACCTCGACCGATGATCGGGCCTTATCATCGCCCGGAGCTTGAAGAAATTGCAGTTGAGTCTTCGGAGGCCGAGCGCCACGCTGATGGCGCTGAACGCGAGCTGATGGAGTGGAAGACGGCGCAGTACATGGAAAGCCATCTCGGCGACGAATACGAAGCTCTCGTGATTTCAGTTCAGAAATTCGGATTTTTTGTCGAGCTGTTCGATGTTTTCGTCGAAGGCCTGGTGGGCATCGACAGTCTCGAAATGTTTACCGGCGGGAAGTGCTTGTACCGCGAGCGGGACCACGCGATCGTTTGCGAGCCCGAGCGGCGAGCAAAAGTGAAGGGCCGCGCGGCGCAGCGAGTGTTCCGCCTGGGAGATCGCGTCCGCGTTCGCGCGGAACGGATTGATCCATTCCGTCATCGCGTCGAATTCGCTGTGATTTCCTAGCGTTTGAGCTATTTTTGTAGTCTCGTGGAGGTGATCCATGGCAGTTCTGACCTGTCCATATTCTTTGACAAAGATTCCCGCAGTGACCGTCGTGACCCGTTCCTACGATCTCGTCTGCCCGTCGTGCGGAAAGCCTCTCGAAATTTCGCGAATCAGCCGGAATATTGCCGCGATTTTCGGCTTGATCGCAGGCGCCGCCGGTTGGTTTGTGGCCACGGATGCGTCGGGGAGCCATCACGCTCTCGGTTGGGTCTTTCCGATCGTTTACGCGATTCTTGCTTATGGAATCGTTGCTCCTCTCGTGTTGATGTTGACGGCCGATTTGAGTCTCAAGTCCGAGCCGCATGTGGCCGAAATCCACGCCCACGCTGAGCCGGCGTCCGGCGGACACACCCCCGGCCATCACTGATAAATTTCACGTTGCTATGCTGACGCAATTTTGATGATTCTGATTCGTTGATTTTATCGAAACTGCGCGAGCGTTGAACCCTCCGTACTATTGCCGGCTTTTTCCAGCGTTGTAAAACTGTCAATTATGTTGACGCCCTATGAGGCCTTGCTGGGCAAGCGGGTCGAGGCTCACTATCGCGCGAGCGATCTGCAACTCTCCGCCGCGGGAACGCTTGTGGCGGATTCAGGGAAATCCATCTCGATAGAAGACAACTTTGTTCAGAACGGCCGCGAGAAGAAAATGCGTCTGGAGATTCCTTACCAATTTATCTTCCGAGTGGTGGAGACGCCGAAATCCTCTGCAGGATTTAATCCGTAGTTGAATTCCGCTTGTAGTGCCGCCCTGCCCTGCTCTGAGTTTTCCAAGGGTTTTCGTGCGGCATTTTCGGGTGGGAATCGTGTTGCTTGGCTGAAAAACCCTGCTGGACGAAACCCGGTCCAGCGCTGCGCTGCTTCCAAGTTTTCCAATCGTTTTCTCGCGGCTTAGGTTCTGCGCCGCTCACGTCTCGCCGCGCGCTGGAGTACACTGCTTCTTTTCGGAGGCAGCCATGAAACCTGCGGTTGGACTGGTCGGACTCGGACTGATGGGCAAGCCGATGGGACGAAACTTGCTCAAGGCCGGATTTCCTCTCACCGTTTGGAATCGCACCGCGAGCAAAGCGGACGACTTGTTGCGCGAAGGCGCTCGTTGGGGAGAATCGCCACGCGCCGTCGCTTCCGCTTCCGATGTTGTTATTACGATCGTCAGCGATCCGCCAGCGCTCGAAGGCATTCTCTGGGGCGCGAACGGCGTTCTCGAAGGAATGCGCAAGGGCAGCGTGCTCGTGGATTCGAGCACAGTTTCGCCCGAGCTTGAGCGGCGAGTGGCCGCGGCTTGCGCTGAGCGAGGAATTGATTTCCTGGACGCACCGGTGACCGGTGGAACATGGGGCGCCGAATCGGGCGATCTGGTTTTTATGATCGGCGGCCGCCAGGAAACACTGACGCGAGTCGAACCTATTCTACAAGCCGTTGGAAAGCGCTTTTTTCTCCTCGGACCCAACGGTGCAGGCCAAACCGTAAAGCTTGCAATGAATATGATCCTGGCGCTTCAAGTGGAAGCATTCGCCGAAGCGCTCGCTCTGGTAACAGGCGCGGGCGTCGCGGGAGAAAAGCTCGTCGAAGTTCTGCAATCGAGCATGGCGCGCGCCGGAGTGCTGGACGTAAAAGCGCCAGTGATTCTAAAAGGTGACTTCAAGCCGAGCTTTCCGCTGCGCCTGATGCATAAAGATATGCGGCTCGCGCTCGAACTGGCCAAGCAGCTCGGAATTACGCTTCCCGCTGGAGCCGCGGCGTATCAAACCTACAGCACCGTCGAAGCGGCAGCCAAAGAAGATGTAGATTTTTCCGCAGTCGCGCGATTCTGGCAGAAAGCGCAGAGCGCATAATGGCAGCCTCTCGTAAGCCGTCGCCACGCGGCGAGGAGGACGGCGTGGCTCTGCCTCTCTCAGCGCTCGATCTCGTTCCGCTCGTCCAGGGAGGCACAAGTGTCGACGCGCTCCGCGTCGCCGCCGAGCTTGCGCGCGCAGTCGACCGGTTTGGCTACAAGCGGATCTGGTACGCCGAGCACCACAATATGCCGGGTATCGCGACCACGATGCCGGATATTTTGATCGCGCACGTCGGCTCGATGACTACGCGGATCCGGCTCGGCGCAGGCGGCGTCATGCTTCCGAATCACTCGGCGCTAGAGGTGGCCGAATCGTACAAGCTCCTCGAGGCGATATATCCCGGCCGGATCGATCTCGGCATCGGGCGCGCGCCGGGCACCGACGCTTTGACGGCACTCGCGCTCCGCCGCTCGCGCAAGGCCCTCACCGCGGACGATTTTCTCGAGCAACTCGGCGAGCTCATAGCGTGGGGCGGCGGAAAGTTTCCGCCCGGTAATCCGTTCCGCGAAGTCCGCGCGATGCCCGACGATAGACCCCTGCCGCCGCTCTACCTCCTCGGGTCGAGCACCTCCGGCGCGGAGCTCGCCGCCGAGATGGGCGTCGCGTTTGCCTTCGCAGGACATTTCAGTCCGGACTCGCCCGACCTTGCGATGCGCGCATACCGCACCGGATTTTTCCCATCAGGCGTGCTCGAGAAACCGTACGCCATCCTCGCGCTCTCGGTTCACTGTGCCGACACCGATGAGGCGGCTCACCGCATGGCCTCGTCGATGCTGTTGTCCTTTGCCCAACTTCGCACCGGGCACCCCGGCCGTCTGCCAAGTCCGGAGGAGGCGATGGCGCACGTCTTCACACCGGAGGAAGAGAAGATTGTCACGTTCTTCAAGAAGCTGCAGATCGTGGGCACTCCTGAACAGGTTCGTGCTCGCATCGTGGAGATCGCCACTAGAACGCAAGCCGACGAGGTGATGATCGCAACCCACGCGTATGAACCGGCCGCGCGCATTCGGTCCTACGAGCTCTTGGCACAGGCCTTCGGCTTGCCAGAAGCGATCACGACGGAATCTGAGGGAATTACGACTAAGGAGATTAAAAACGCGCGATCTTGAGCGGGGGGTTCCTAAGGCTCGGCGTTCGGAGGGAAGAATCCCAGCGCCAAATCTCGCGTAGTGCGCAGTCCGGCCGGCGCTGCAAGAATAATTGGAATTGTATTCACAACCACGGCGGCTGTCGCGAGGTCGCCATGTGTCCCGCCCGGAATCGTCAGAACCAATCGTGGCTCTCCTTCAAGTTCAATCGTATCGCCGGGTTCTTTCGCACCCACATACATCTTGAGCTCCAGAAAAATCTTTTCTCTTCCGGCGGACATGCCGCGCGCGATTTGATGAACGCCGGCAACTTGTCCCGGCGCGACTTCCAGAAATTCCGTTTTCACATGCTCGCTCGCGATGACTGGCTCGATGGATTCCGTGATGTCGTCAATCGCGAGCCCCAGTCCATCCGCAACCATCGCAACAGATTCCGGCAGTCCATGATGCTTGATAACTCCCGCCGCGACCTGCGTGCGAAATTCTTCGGGCGTTATTCCCGCTCCGACTTTCTTTTGCAGCGGTAGGCGCCGGTGCGACGCGTTCACGATTCGCATCGCTCTTGCCGAATCTACTCGTTGCGCCGCCGTTGCGAGCGTCAGCACGAGTTTATCCATCACGAAACCGGGATTAACGCCAGTGCCCACAAGCGCGACACCTTCCTCTTTTGCGGTGTTATCAAGTTCCGCCGAAAGCTCAGGGTGCTTCCGAAACGGATAGGCTAATTCTTCGCACGTGGACACGACGCAGCAGCCCGCTTCGAGACATACGAGCAACTGCTCCTTCACGCTTTCGAGATACGACGATGTCGAATGGACCACAAGGTCCACATGTCCGTCCAACACCGCGCGAGGATCGCCTGATATTGTCACGCCCCATGGCGCGGCTTCGTCACCCGCGACCTCACCAAGATCTTTGCCAATCTTTGCGGAGTCGGCATCAATCGCGCCGACGATTTCAAGCGCATGCTTTGTTCGCATCAAGCGCGCGATGGACGCGCCAATCGGCCCAACGCCGTACTGTACAACCCTAATTTTTTTTCTCACCCGCCGCTCCATTTGATTCGTAGCTGCAATACGTTAAAGCCTGAGGATTTTACCGCAACCCATTTCGTCGTGGCTGTTACGCATGAATGTTACGTCAGCTACTCGCGCGAAGCTCTTGTCGCAGGGCTATAAGCACCGCATAATGGCCGAACGATTTTTCCGTGATATCGCCTTCAGCAAATAATTCACTGCGACGCGGCCTCGGAGCGCTCATCCTCCGTATCAGTGGCGCGATTCTAGTCCTCGGACTTCTGTTTTATTTTTTGCCGGTGCGGCGAGTGGGCGCCGCACTGCAACTGGTGCCCGCGTATTTGTGGGTGCTTGTCCTCGCGGGCTATCTTGCCAGTCACTTCGTCGCGTCTCTTAAATGGCGTTTGATGGTGAACCTCGCCGGCTCCGGCCTGAGCGTACCTCAGGCCGTGCGTTGCTATTTCGCGGGATTGTTTAGCGTGCTGTTTTTGCCGTCAATCGTCGGCGGCGACATCGTGCGAGCGACGCTGGCTCTGCGCATGGGCCGCAGCAAGGCCGCTGTGCTTTTCGGAAGCCTCCTCGATCGAATTCTTGATTTTCTGGCGCTCGCGCTGCTGACGATTGCCGGCGCGCTCCTCGTTCCAGGACGCTTAAGCGCGACCAGCCGGCGCGTTTTTTTTCTTGCCGGCGCGGGAGCGGCAATTCTCGCTGCCGCTGTGTTGCTCACCGTGTTCTTACTGCCCGCGCGCCGATTTTCGTTTCGCATTCGCCGCCATCTCGTGCGATTACGGGAGGCGCAACGCGCGATGTCCGCTCAATCTCACTTTGTTTTTGCCGCATATCTGCTGGCGATTTGCGTGCAGGGAGCGTTCATCCTGCTGACAATGGTGCTCGCGAACGCAGCCGGCCTTCATCTGCCGCTTCAGGTATGGATTTTCGCGTGGCCGATGGCGAAATTTTCCGCGCTCGTTCCGCTGACGCAAGGAGGGATCGGCGTGCGCGAAGCTACTCTCGCCGGATTGCTCTTGCCTTTCGGAGCGTCTGCCGCAATGACCGTAGCCGTAGGCCTCGCGTGGGAAGGCATCACAATCGCAGGCGCGTTCCTCGGCGGTCTGGCGTCATATTCGATCGGCCGCCTCAAACTCGACGCCGCCTGATAACGCGAATGTACCGCGCGCGAAAATAAAACGAGCCAACGCGTGCCGCGCACCACATAAATCAAAATCACGCGCGAAAATTATTGATTGTGCGAATAATCCGGCAAGCCGAGCATTTATTGGGACAGGTAGTTCGAGTCTGCGCGGCTGCCGAGCCGGTCGAAATGCGGCTCATGTTCAACGAAGTAAGTTGCCGAGTTGCATGCTGGCGTGGCGAGGACACACCCGCAACTCTTTGGACGCGACCGGGTTAAAGAGATATCGGCAGAAGACTTGCCCCGGTTGGCCCGGAACATCCCCGCGCTACAATCGAAGATTCCTCCTATGGGCGAAGCTTCCGACAGGGGAGCCAAGTGAATGGAGCGCTGCCCGGTGACTCGTCGCACACGCGGCGACGCGCGAATTGAAACATTTCGCGCGCTGAAGCGTTAACTTAAGTAGAGAGGCATAATATGAGGAAACGTTACTGGATTATTTTCGCGATGGCGATTTTACTGGCCTGCATCGTTCCGCGCGTTCGTGCGCAACAGAATCCACCGCAAGCTCCGCCACAGAGCCAATCCAATGGTCATTCCGGGGATCAATCAGGCATGGCGGGGATGGACATGGGGGAGACGCAGCACGACTCAACCACTTCTCCTCAGGCGGCTGTGACTGCGAATCAGCAAATGTCCGACATGCACATGGAAATGGGACCGCACATGCGCATGACATCGATGCGGCCTGCGAGCCCGGGCGATGAGAAGCGCGCTGAGGAAGTGCTTGCGACGCTCCGGCCCGCGATCGAGAAGTACAAGGACTACCAGGTCGCGCTCAATGACGGATTCAAGATTTTCCATCCGGAGCTTCCGCAGGACCACTACCACTTTACGAATTACAAGTACGCTCTTGAGGCGCAGTTCACTTTCGATCCGGCACATCCGACGTCGTTGCTGTATAAGAAAGTTGGCGGCGGGTACCAACTCGAGGGCGCGATGTATACAGCGCCGCGCCAGTACAGCGAGGACAAGCTGAACGAACGAATCCCACTCAGCGTGGCGAAATGGCACCAGCACGTCAATCTGTGTATGCCGCCGAAGGGTGCGGGATTCATGCGAGTAAATTGGAGCGAATTCGGGCTCCGCGGTTCCATTGCGACGGAAGAGGCGTGCGAATCTGCCGGCGGGAGATGGTCTGCTGTAGTTTTCAATTGGATGGTGCACGTCTATCCGTACGAGAACGATCCTGCGAAAATTTGGGCGCACTAATCGCAAAAAAAGCCGCCCCGAAGTTTCCCTCAGGGCGGCTTCTTCGAAAGGTTGAGTTGTCCTGGAGGCAGGAGCCTCCGGGCTCTGAAGTCACAGAGTGGTAGATCCTCCGCGCTTACTTCTTTGCGGCCTCGAAGTTCTTCGTGATTTCGTCCCAGTTCACGACGTTCCACCACGCTTCGATGTACTCTGGACGGCGATTCTGATACTTGAGGTAATAGGCGTGCTCCCAAACATCGAGCCCCATTACCGGCTTATTGCCATTCATGATCGGGCTGTCCTGATTCGCCGTTGAATCAATGGTCAGTTTGCCACCAGTGAACATCAGCCACGCCCAACCGGAGCCGAAGCGCTTGGTGGCTGCCTCGTTGAGCTTTGTCTTGAAATCAGCGAAGCTGCCGAAGGCGCTCTTGATGGCTTCTCCGATTTCGCCCTTTGGTTCGCCGCCGCCACCCTTTTTCATGATCTTCCAGAACATGGAGTGATTGGAATGACCGCCGCCGTTATTGCGGACCGCAGTGCGAATATTTTCGGGCACGCGATCGAGGTGGCCGATCAATTCTTCGAGTGAAAGCTTCTGAAGGTCGGCGTGCCCTTCGAGAGCTTTGTTGAGATTCGTCACGTATGCGGCGTGGTGCTTATCGTGGTGGATCTCCATCGTTTTGGCGTCAATATAAGGTTCGAGTGCGTCGAAAGCGTACGGCAGAGGCGG
>Ga0302179_10000415_pt1 | contig 28577 bp, 26 predicted proteins | sample I_Palsa_E3_1_FD_198788 | JGI IMG/M metagenome (GOLD analysis project Ga0302179, IMG submission 198788) | Peat permafrost microbial communities from Stordalen Mire near Abisko, Sweden - I_Palsa_E3_1 | ecosystem: Environmental > Terrestrial > Soil > Palsa > Peat permafrost | place: Sweden...
CAAGCAAATGCCACAAGATTACCTGGAACACCAAATTAAGTTTTATCCTTCCCTCTATTAAATCTGGCACTTTCCACTAGATGCATAAAAATATGGTCTTCCTTTTCCTCAATGCTAATAAGCCCCTGAATGACCGACGGATTATTAACGGTTGATAATTTATAAACCTCTTTCGATTTATCCTTAATTTCAGTTTTCCAGTCGAAAAGCCAATCCTTTTTATGGATCAACTTGATATCCCTGACTTTCAATTGGGTAATTTCGGTATCAAATGTCTCTTCGGTCCGGACGTTTTCAATCGAATTTGTCAGTTTGTCAATTTCGAAATCGGCTAATCTTTCCCTTTTGCGCTTCACTCTACGAATTTACGAAAAATTTGCTTATTTGAGGGCACTTTATGGGTAGTTCCAGCGTAAGGAATCGCTATCGGAATGGATATTATTTTCATTTCCCTTCCATTACATACTATTTTACAAATTACGTTTTTTTCTCCGTTTTTTCCGTTTTGGGTCAAGGGGCATTCCCCCATACTGCTCCTGCGTTTTCAGCAATATTTCCACAGCCCTTTGCATCCCGAGGCTTTGTGCATAAGATCGGCCAAAATCCTGTTCCGTGCTACTGGCGGTGGAAGATTCACCTTTGCTCTTTTCCGGGTATTGTTTGTGAGTTGGGAGCTTGGGTTGGGGTTTGCCTTGATTTTGATTTTTTTGCAAGACCTGCCCCTGTGCGCACCTTTCCAGTATTCTTTTCGCGCTATACTCTTTTCCCAGGTCGCTGCCATTGAATACGCATTTTGTCCGCTGATCGATATAAGTGATGCCATAAACAAGACCTTGTTCATTTTGCCGTATCACCGTCTGAATGCCCTTCCGTTCCAATTCTTGCCTAAATTCCGCTAAGCTCATTTTCCCCTGCTCCATTATTATCCGGTCTATGATCTTCTTCAGCGGTTGTTTCTGCGCGACCCTCAAAATGTTATTTTTTTCGAATTTTCGCTCCAAATTCTTCAAGGTTGGTTTGCTATAAAAATCACTGGCCTTAATGGGCACACCATTGCCTAAGTACTTATAATGACATGAATATCTGTCCGGTGATAATTGTTTGAGACGTTTTAAAACATACGCATATACATATACGTTACAGACTAAAAAATACGTAAATCCTCTTGGCAGACCCCCAAAAAAACCGTAACTTAGTAATGATAGTTAGCGCTGCATAAAGTGCGGTAAGCGAAACGAGACGGAGCAGTTTTTTATAGAGTAACTTATAGAGTAAAAAAGAAAAACTCCTGACAATCAGGAGTTAAACTAAAAAAGAGTGATCCCGCTGGGACTCGAACCCAGGACCCATACATTAAAAGTGTATTGCTCTACCAACTGAGCTACGGAATCATTCCCGGCAACAAGACAATCATCTTGATTTTTGGGAGTGCAAAAATAAGGCAAAAAGAATTGCCGGCAAATTTTTCTCTGATTATTTATCCACGGGAAATTAGTGGTTATCAACTTTTTCCTTCAGCTCCCGCCACCTTTTGATGATGGGTCGCTGATCGTTTCGGCAGCGGGGGAAACGAATTTTTTTCTAAAAATAACTAACTGATTAGTTGGTAAACTAATCCATTAGTATTAGCTTCACTATAAAATCAGGATAACATGCAGAAACTAGCCAAACGGGAAGAACAGATCATGCAGGCCTGCTGGCGGCTTGGCACCGCCTTTATAAAAGACATCATCGCTGAGCTGCCCGCCCCGAAGCCCCACTACAATTCGGTTGCTACCATGGTTCGCATCCTGGAGGATAAGGGCTTTCTCGGGCATGAGATCTTTGGCAATACCTTCCGCTATTATCCGGCCATCAGCAAGGAGCAATATCAGAAGCATGCTTTTGAAGATATCGTGAGCAAGTATTTTAACAACTCTTATCCCAGCATGCTGGCTTATTTCGCCAAAGAGCAAAAGCTTTCCCAGGAAGAACTCAACGAAATACTCGATATCATCAAATCCCAAAAGAAATGATACCTTATATCTTGCATGTGACGGTCATTGTTACCGTCTGCTTTTTGTTCTACAAATTGCTGCTGCAAAAGGAGACCTTTTACCAGCTTAACCGATGGACCCTCCTGACGTGCCTGGCTGTTTCCTTTGCCCTGCCACTCCTGCCTGTTCCGCAGGGATGGGGCTGGACCCGGCTCCCGCGTCTTGCCGTCATCGATCCGCCGATATCCGCACCGGCGCCGGCAGCAGCCAAGGAGTCAACAGCCGCGATGGCGCCAAACACAGCCATAACGACAATCACAACCACAACAGCAGCGATAGATAAAATACCGACAGCGGCCGCAACGCGGTCATCCAACCCACCGGTCAATAGCGCCACTGTCAACCCGGTCAAGTTGCCGTCCGTCAGCCACCCGAAAAAGACAATATTACCTGCTTCACCGAAAACGGATGAACTGCTGATCACCCCGGTCGTTTCAGCGCTTATCATTCAGCTTCAGCAAACGACCGGCGTCACCGCATCCTCCGCATCCGCCACCGCTATGCTTCCGCTGATCCTCCACCTGCTTTTTTATGGGTATCTTTTAGGAGTCGTCCTTTTCGGGATCAACTTCCTGCTGCAGCTCGCCGTACTCTTCTACCAGTCACATGCCAACCCTGTCATCAGGGACGGCCGTTTTCGCATCGTGGAAACCAGCGGCAACCGGGCACCCTGCTCCTTTGCCAACAACATTTTTATCAACCCGGCGCTGTACGACCCGGAGACCTATCGGCAGATCCTGATCCACGAAAAGATACATGTCAGCGGCCGCCACACCCTTGATATCCTGCTGGCGGAAATAGCGGTCGTGCTGCAATGGTTCAACCCGTTTGTATGGCTCTATCGCCGCGAAGTGGAGAACAATCTTGAATTTTTGACCGATCAGTCCGTGCTGCTGCATCGCGACGTGGAACGGTCGGCTTACCAGCTGAGCCTCCTGCGGGTCTCCGCCCCTCATCTGCCCTTCTGCATCACCAATAATTACAACCAGTCACTCTTAAAACGACGTATCGTTATGATGAATAGCCAACGTTCAACCCGGCAGACCATTTGGAAATATTTTTTCCTGCTGCCATTGTTGACCATCCTGGTCTGCACGCTCAACAAACCCGTCGTCTTTGGTCAGCCAGCTGCCAGGGCAGCTTTTATCGGCATCCCGTCATCGGCCCGGGACACCGGTAGCCACCCGGTTGTTTCTCCGGCCGCCGCCGCAACGACTCCCGTCACCGCTTCAGCAACGGCCACTGTTTCTTCGGCCCATTCCGCGCCGGCCGTGCTGAACCATACGACTGTCCTGGCTTCCGCCACTGCAGCGCCTGCGGCGGACGCCGATGACGAGCCCATAACGGCCACCTCCATACAGCCCGCAATGGCCACCGGCGTTCAACCTGTTCCGGCCGTCACCGTGCAGGCGATCGCTGCGCCGGCGGCTTCCGCCAGCGCGTTGCCCTTCTCCGGCATCAACCTGCGGGAAGGCTCCTGGTTTCTCAGCATCCGGGACAATAAGATGGAATTCGAACTACGGTCCGAAGAAGAGGATCATGACTGGGAAACTTCCTTCACCGTGGAAAAGAGCGAGATCGATCCTTTCCCCGGGTCCGGCAATGTCGAATTCAAGCTGGTCCGTGAGGCAGGCACCATGAACTTCAAAGGCCAGTTCGACGGCCGGCAGGGCTTTGGTCATTTTCAGTTCCACCCGGATTCCGTCTACTTTGCAGCGATCGAAAAGCTGGGCATCGAAGACCTGGATGACAATCGCGAGCACGCCTTCTTCCAATTGAATATAAAAAAGGATTATATCGCGATGCTGCAGCGCAATGGCTACACCCCCCTGCGGGAACACGAGGTGATCAGCCTGTCGGCGATGCATATCGATGAAGATTTTCTAAAATACTGGAAAGGGTCCGGCGTCGCAGGGACAGATCAGATCCATAGCCTGATCACCCTGAAAGCCATGCACATCGACCCCGCCTACGTTGAAGAGCTGAAGGCGGCCGGCTATGATCACCTGTCTGTCCACCAGTTGGTCTCTCTTAAGGCACAGCATATCGATGGGAGGTATATCCGGTCGATGGGCGCAGTTGGCAGCGACTCCCCGATCACCCCGGAAGATTTGGTCAGCTTCAAAGCCATGCAGATCGACTCGGCCTATCTGGCTTCCCTGAGGCAATGGGGTTATGACCATCTCACCCGTTCGGAAATCCGTTCCCTGTATGCCATGCACGTTACGGCTGACTACATCAAAGGTTTCCGGGATGCAGGCTTTACGAATATTCCGGCGCGGACCCTTGTATCGTTCAAATCTGCCGGTGTCACCCCGGACTTTGTAAAGGGCTTCCGCGATCTCGGGTATACGGATCTTGAGCTGGGACGCCTGCTTTCTCTCCGGTCGATGGGTATCACCCCGGATTTTATAAAGAATTTCCACAAGATCGGTTACGACAATATACCCGTACATGTGCTTACGTCCCTGAAAGCATCGGGGGTAGATGCAGATTATGTGACGAAAATGAAAGAAAAGGGATTCAACTCGACCGACCTGAGCAAATACGTCCGGCTCAAAATTGACTTTAACTGATATTTCCGGCGGGGTTGACTATTTTTGCGCTTTTATCAATGAGCGCAACATCGATGACCATAAACAGCGGCAAACAGTCATCCCCCGGCAGGACCCGGATCATGGTGGCTATTTTTTTCTTTGTATCCGGTTTCGGGTTTTCCACCTGGGCTTCCCGGATACCCACCATTCAGCAGCAGTTGCATCTGAACGAGGCGCAATTGGGCGCTGTCCTCTTTGCCCTGCCGATCGGGCTCATGGGGACGCTGCCGTTAACCGGTGTGCTATTGAGCCGGTTTGACAGCCGCCGTATCATGATAATCGGCGCCGTTTTCTTTAACCTCATGCTTTGTGTTATTGGATTTGCTACGCAGACCTGGCAGCTCATGATCGCGCTGGTCTTTTTCGGATCTTCACGCAACCTGCTCAATATCTCGGTCAACGCCCAGTCTATCGGTGTTCAATCGCTTTTCGATCGTTCCATCATCGCCCGTTTCCATGGCATCTGGAGTCTTGCTGGTTTCGGGGGCGCCGCCCTGGGATCGCTAATGGTCTCCTTCTCGGTCTCTCCCGCCTGGCATTTCCTTGCTGTAGGGCTAATGCTGACTATTTTCTGCCTGTATGCCTATCCGGGGAGCCTGCCGCAACGGCCCGCCCCGCGTGAGCGCCGGCCCTGGTTTGCGCTGCCCGATAAGACCCTGGCGAAATATGGTCTCATCTCATTTGCATCGATGGCTTGTGAAGGCACCATGTTTGATTGGAGCGGCATCTATTTCCGAAAAGCTGTTCATGCCAGCCGTGACGTCGCGACGCTGGGATTTGTGGCCTATATGATTGCCATGACGCTGGGCCGGTTTACCGGAGATCGCCTGGCCAATCGTTTCGGGATCCGCACCATGCTCACGTATAGTGGCGGGCTGATTGGGCTGGGGCTGCTGATCGCCGTGACCCTGCCTTACCCGCTGACGGCCGGATTCGGTTTTATCCTCACGGGCTTTGGTGTCTCCTGTGTAATCCCGATGGTCTTTAGCATGGCAGGCCGTTCGGCCGGGATGACCAGCGGATCGGCTATCGCCGCCGTCTCTACCGTAGGCTACCTGGGATTTCTCATCGTCCCCCCGCTGGTTGGTTCCGTCGCACAGTTCGCCGGTCTCCGGAGTGCCTACGCCATGATGGCCGTTTTCGGGATCCTTATCACCTGTCTTGTACAATTTACCCTGGATGAGCAACGACCGTTGAGCGGGGCGACACCGGCAGCCGATATTCCGGCAGCGGCAGAAATAGACCCCTGATTGCTGGATAAGAGAACGCCCCTAATGCAGGGGCGTTCTCTCGCTTTCCGATTCATACTGTCGGCATTGTCAACCCAACTCTTATCGTTTTATCCAGTTCGATCGAAAACCTCTTTTCGAACAACCGGCTCAGACCTTTCCAGGTACTGTGAATACTGTGGATGGTCAGATAAGGGATCGGCTTTCGTTTTAGCAGGAACGAAATACTGTCTACCTCACTGCCGGGGCCGGTAGAGGAATTGCCTGCCTCCATATCGATGGTGAATAAAGGACATAGTATGTTCGCGTACCGGTCCAATGCCTCCCGGTATAGAAATACTTTTTGCCAGGTATTTCCTTTGAGCCGGATGACCCGTCTGGGATACCTTTCCGTATAGATCTCGATGATCTGTATCAGGGTAGCCAGTACATGATCCATATCACCGATGTCCAGGATCCGGGAGGAGTTGTCTTTTCTTCCGTCATGCCGGTCCCGAAGATCCAGATGGTAGATGAGTCCATCCTTCTGACCGGTAAATCTTACTTGCCGGATAATGGGCTCGGTGGGTGTCGGACTGGTAAATTGAAAAGTGCTGAAATCAGGTATTGCCTGTAAATTTGTATAGGGAGAACAAGTCATAAAATTACTGTTTGCGGGTGAAAAATTGCGGCCGGCCACGGTCTTTTGTGACCGGCCGCCAACTAAAAATAAATGATGCTACTTTTGCATTGCCTTGCGCCTGCCCGGCTTTGCCATTGCCGTCTCTTCTGCCGAAACAGGATCTTCCTCCTCCTCTTCCTCATTGACCGGATCCGGTTCTGCCGAAGCGATGTCTTTGACCGCAAGCAGCTTGCTATCGGTCTCCTTCTTTTTGCCGGCCCCCGATGCCGGGTTGTAGATCTTGATGGTTTTGCCCGCAGGATCGGCTGTGATCAGCTTTAGCTCCGGTTTGGCCTTTTGGTCAAAACTAACCTGATGCAGATTGCCCCGTTGCAGTGCTGCGATCAACAGATCCCGGGTCTCCTTTTTCTGCAATTCCCGGATCGGGTACATTTCCAGCACTTTTTCCAGGTCATAGCCATGCCGGTATTCCATGAGCTTAAAGTTTCCCCATGCGTCTCTTTCCTCAAAGTCCAGGTTCGCCCAGGTTTCGTAGGCTACTTCGTAAAAATCGACGTGGTCTATGTACGCCGATCTGCCTTGCAGCAGATTAAAGGCTTGTTTTAGGGTCACGCCTTTCCCCCTGATGATACGGAAGCTTTGCTTCTTCTCTTTAGCCGGATCCTGTTCATAATATAAGGTGGCTTCGTACTTGTCAAAAATATAGACCTCTCTTTTATCCATCTTATAGAAAAAAAGCTTTGCTTCCAGCCTGGTAAAGTGGTCGAAATATTCATCCGTGTAAAGCTCAAACGCCGGCATTTCTTCCAGGATCCGTTCCTTTAGCTGTTGATTCAGTAAGGTATTCTCCTTAAAGCCAAGATATTTAAGCCTTTCGTTGAGGAATTTTAAATTTTCCATGTTCATAACAAAAAATTTGATAAATGATAAAATCGGTTTTCAATCACTCAGATGAGTCTGGCATTCTCCAGCGTGAAATTGGCTGCCTGTACCTGCAGTTGCCGCCCGCCATTCTTTTCCAGCACCTCGATCTGCAACCGCCGGCGCCTCGCCAGGGTCAATCTTGGGACAACGACCACGCTCGTCACCCGGCTATACCCCTTTACCAACCTGGCACTGTCATACACATAGACAGGGGACAGTTCGTTTAGCCGCAAGGGGGGACCTCCCTTTTGTTTTTCGGCAATAAAGAACCGGATACTGTCGATGTCGTAATCCAGCGATGAACGGTTGATCAGCTTTAGCGAAAAAAAGAGCGTCGCTCCCCGGACATAGATACCCCGGACCTGCAGCTTCATCTTCCCGCTCCGGCTGTTGAGATAATAGATCCGCTGCATGTCCTTTACGATCTTCTGACAGCAGGACTTTAGCTGATCCTTATTGGCCTCGCCGGATTTGCCGGATGCCGGACCGGACAGTCCCAGGCCCGACGACGCCGCGCCTGAACTGTCCGCAGGGGTGGAGGGACGCAGCACGGTGGAAAACAACGAACGGATGGTCGGTCCATGCGCCACCCCTCCCTGGGCGACAACATAACCTGGCTGACTGAGCAGGGCACAGCCTGTCAGAAAAGCAATGAGCATTTTCATTTTATTTTTTTGAAGGATTAATAAAGGGATTCCATGCCGGCCGGACAGAATCGATATAACGCTTCAAAAGTAACGGGAAGCGACAGAGAGCCGCTTTAAGGGCTTTAGCTTATTGAAAGTGGGGACAAAAAATTTTGAAGATTGTCGGGTTGTAACACTAAAGAATTTTAGTGTTGCGGGTAAAGAAAATAAAAAATCTTAGCCTATTTTTCTTTTTTCTTTTTGATTTTGGCGTCCGTTTTGGTTTTTTTTCCCGTCTTTATGCCATTGTAGGTGGGTTCGCTGACCCCCAGGAAGGAAGCCAGATGTTTTTCCGGGACCCGCTGGACCAACTCGATATGCTGCTGCAACAGGTATTGATGGATTTGTTCTGGTTCCTTCCTCCGCAAGGAAGACTCCAGTAAGCGCGACTGACAATAGTACTTTATTATGATCATCAGGGTCAGCATGGCCAGGCTTCTATACTTAGCAAGACCAATAAACAGGTCTTTCCGGGACATCCTGCAGAGGTGCGAGTCCTCCGCCACCTCTATGACCTCCTCCGTTTTCTCTTCCCGGAAAAAGCTGATCACCGAGGTGGCAACGTCATTTTCTTTCATAAACCAATTGGAAAAATATTTTCCGGTTTCACTGACCCCATAAGAACGCAGCAACCCTTTCTTTACAAACCAGACATACCGGCAGATCTCTCCCTGTTTCAGCAGGATGTCTTTTTTCTTTACATCCATCTCATCTGTTTTTCTAACGATATAGTTCATCGCCGTTTCGCTAAGCTGCCAGTAATTTTCGCTCAGGTATTCAAGTATTTCTTTCATAAAATGGTTTAATGGAAAATTGTACCAAACAAAAGGCCAACTTATTCCTACTGCAATATCATTGCAGTAGGCGGCCGAATTGAAATATACCGATAACAAATACACGACGCAATAGGTGCAAACGATTATAGCCTCCTGCACCAACCCGCCGGGGAGGGGTAAGGGAGGCGGGGTGGGGGTGAGGGATGAAGGGTGATGGGTCGGGGATGGGGGAATAATAATAATTGACCGGATTGACGGGTTACCTGTAACTTTGTCGACCGTTGGCAAATAACACTCGTCGCATGGCACAAAGTATCAGCAAAAACAAGAGAATCGTCATTATTGGTGCAGGTTTTGCAGGCCTTCGCATCGCCCGATCGCTAAACAACACGGATTATGACGTATTTCTCGTCGATCGCCACAATTACCACGAGTTCCAGCCGCTCATGTACCAGGTTGCCACGGCACGGCTCGAACCTTCCAGCATCTCCTTTCCGCTGCGGAAAATATTTCAGTACACAAAAAATGTGAAAATCCATATCGCCGAAGTGCAGCGGGTCGACACCGATAAAAAGATCGTTCACACCAGCGTAGGCAATCTTGACTATGACCGGCTTATCATCGCCCTTGGCTGCACCACCAACTTTTTTGGCAACAGCCGGATCCAGTCCCATTCTTTTCCGATGAAATCCGTTCCCAATGCGATGGCCCTGCGCAACCGCATCCTGAAAACCTTTGAGGATACGATAGAGGCTCCGGCCCATGAACTGCAGGCCCTGCTCAATTTCGTCATCGTGGGCGGCGGCCCGACCGGCGTCGAACTGGCCGGGGCCATGTCGGAAATGAAAATGCATATATTGCCGAAGGATTACCCCGGGGTCGATTTCTCCCGTTTTACCATCTACCTGCTGGAAGGCTCACCCAATACCCTCAACGCGATGAGCGAGCCCTCCCGGATCAAATCCCGGCAATACCTGGAAGAATTGGGCGTCATCGTCCGGACCGGTACCGTTGTAGAAGACTACGATGGCGAAACCGTTACCCTGAAAGGTGGTGAAACGATTGCTGCCAGGAACGTTATCTGGGCCGCGGGGGTCATCGGCAATCGCATCGAAGGCATCCCCGCTGCCACTGTGCTCAAGGGCAACCGGCTAAAAACAAACCGGTTCGGCGAGGTCGAAGGTCTCGACGGCGTTTATGCTATCGGCGATATTTCGTGGATGGCCACACCCAAATACCCTAACGGTCATCCCCAACTGGCAAACGTAGCCCTGGCACAGGCCGGTAATCTTGCCCGTAATTTCAAACGGGAATTGAAAGGCCTGCCCGGGCTGGAATTTGAATATCATAATAAAGGGTCCATGGCTACTGTTGGAAAGAGAAAGGCCGTGGTCGATCTGCCGAATTTCCATTTTCAGGGCGTTTTCGCGTGGCTCACCTGGATGTTTGTCCACCTCATGCTTATTCTCAGCGTCAAGAACAAGCTGTTCATTTTCCTCAACTGGATGATGAGCTATTTTGCCAATGACTCTACGCTGCGTCTCATGTTGAAGCCCGACACCGATTCGTAGAATCGGTGGGACGAAGCGCCCCGATGCCGCGAAAACCGATTCCTAGGGGATTTTCCTTATTTTTGTCAGGATCAACCATTTACTATGGCCGAAATCATCGTAGAATTAAAACACTGTAACATCTACCAGGGTGATAACCTGATTTTACAGGACGTCAATCTCGCCGTGGAAAAAGGACAGTTTGTTTATCTGGTCGGGAAGACCGGAACCGGCAAGTCCAGCCTGCTCAAAACTCTTTATGGGGATATCCCTTTACGGGAAGGGGAAGCACAGGTGGCGGGCTTTGACCTGCGGAAAATGGATTGGAAAAAAGTACCCTATCTCCGTCGTACCCTTGGAGTGGTATTCCAGGATTTTCAGCTGCTGACGGACCGCAACGTCAACAATAACCTCAAATTCGTTTTAGGCGCTACCGGCTGGAAAGACAACCGTTTAATGGATGAAAAGATCGCCGATGTACTGGATAAAGTAGGATTGAAATCCAAAGGTTTTAAGATGCCTTTTGAGATGAGCGGCGGAGAACAGCAGCGGGTGGATATTGCCCGGGCCCTCCTTAATTCACCAAAACTCATCCTGGCAGACGAACCGACCGGCAACCTGGACCCCGAGACTTCCGATGAGATCATGCAGCTCCTCCTCCGTATCGCCAAAGACTATGGAACTTCCGTCATTATGGCTACCCACGACTACCGCGTCATCAGTAAATTCCCGGCCCGCACGGTCAAGACCGAAAGAGGAATGGTCATCGATAACGCTACGCTTGCCTTTGACTGACTGGCGATCCGTCCATCGACCAGATCGATCGCAGCAATTGCTGTAAATTGTCTTCTTTATTATAAATGCCCGCCAGCACTTCTTTTCTCACCTCGATCTCTTCCGGTCTCATCGCCTGCGTATAAAGGTTCTGCACCAGCGACCGCATCGTTTCGGCCCCATCGGCTACGTGACAGATGGATTCCAGCCCCGAACCTTCCACCATCCCGCCATTGACAAGGCAATGCCGGCCATTGAATAAGGCATTGAGCAATTTCAGCTTCACCCCGGTGCAATTAAACGAAGGCAGGACATTCAGCTGTGCCTTGGCGATCAGGTCCTGTAGCTCTGCCTCCGATGGATCCGGGATAAGACAGGTCAGCGGATATTGAAAGATCAGCCGCGTCAGCCTTGCGGATGGATTCTTACCGGAAATGATCAGCGGCAATTCCAGGGAGGCAAAAACATTCTTTAACAGCCAGATCACCGCCTGCTCGTTTTCAGGTACGGAAAGATTGCCGTGATAAAGACAAAAACAACCTGTGCCCTCCCTCGTTCGCACCTCTTCAAAAGGAAGGAATACCGGGAGCGTCTCGATATTGTCCGCTCCGAATTCCGTCCGGTATTGCTCACTATCCTTTTCCGAGACAGCCAGGATCTTCACCCGGAGGGCGATGCGCTGTTCATAATGCCGGAGCATATTGCTTTCATGCAGGTAGTAGATCTTTTTCCAAAGCGATTTTTCGGTGTGATATAATTGCCGGTAATATTGATATTCCACGTTGTGCAGCCGCAGAACGATCCGGCGCTGGCGGAACCGGTCATCATTCAGCAGGTAGGTGCAATGGATGCCTTCCAGCAGGATAGGGTGCTCGTCTTCCAGCAGGGTTTCCAGTAATTGGCCATTCGACCTCGAGCAAACGATATACGGCAGTTTATGCGAGAACCCCTTATGCCCTTCGTGACGGGTATAGTAATGGACCTCCACACAATATTCATTCAACACCGGCTGCTGTCCGCGCCCATACTCAAAACAATGCAGATGGATCTTCACCCCGGCGGCGTGCAGGGATTTGATTTTTTGGAACAGATCAAAGACCCCGCCGTAATCCACCGGATAGGGTACATCCAGGCACACGATATGTAAGTGTTTCTCCACGTTCTACTTAAATAGTTGTTGATAAAGGCGGATCAGGATTTTTTCCTCTTCCTGCCAGTTGTAGCGAAGCCTTGCCTGTTTGCAGCCTTCCGATAAAGTATGATACAAATCCGTATTGTTCAAAAGCTCATTCAGGGCGTCCGCTACTTCCCGGACACCCGGTTCGTCTATTAGAACAGCAATAGAATGACAATTGTTTATTTCCCGGTAAGCAGGGTAGTTCATCGCCAATTGAGGGATGCCCGCATGCATATAGTCGAAGAACCGGTTTGCCAGTGAATAGTAATTGCTAAGCCCCCTCCGGTCAAATAAGGTAATCCCGCACCAGGCCGACCGGGTAATGGCCTTTAGTTCTTCCGGTCGGACATATCCCCTGAAGAGGATTTTTTCATTAAGGCCATACTGCGACACCAGTTCCCTGGCTTTAGCCAGGTAGTTGCCCTCTCCGCAGACGAGCAGTTGTGCATCGACCTGCAGCATGGCCGGGATCAATGTTTCAAAACATCGCCCCTCATTCACGGCACCCTGATAAAGAATAAACCGCCGGCCCGGGTCCGGGGGGGCCGGCGGGGACAGGGCGGAGGGCGCATCCGGTATGGGGGGAGCCGGCTCTTCGAGCACGGGCAGGTTGCGGATGACCGCATATTCTACTCCATAGAGACGGTGGAACTCCGCGGCAATGGGCTGATTCACGGTGTAGCCATGACGAAAAGCCGGGACCGAATACCGCTCCACCGCTTTCCAGATCTTATAGACAAAAGGCCGGGTAACGACCTCCTGCATCTCGCAGAACAATTCATGGGCATCGTACAGCCTGGGGATCCGCCGCAGCCGGGAGACAAACAGGCAGGGGAGGATCGAATCCAGGTCTATAGCGCAGATGCCATCCATTTTTTGTGTCAGCAGGTAAAAAAAGAGGCGGAAATGGTATTCCAGGTAGAACAATTTACCTTGCCCAGACCACATTTTAAGCCGGTGTTGCCGGAAAGACCGCTCTGTCAGCGGCAGGGAACCCCGTGTTTCCCGGCCTACCAGGGTCACGGTATAGCCGGCAGCAGCCAGCGACGTGCAAATCCTTATCATCCGTTGGTCATAGTTCAGATCATTGGTCACTGTACAAAAGACCCGCTTTTTCATCCGGCAAATATGTATAAACTGCCCGACTTTACCCATTTACAGCGCCATAATCAGCAATTTTATCGTATTTTTGCCCTTGATTAGAATAAGTTCGGAAAAATTATCCTAATTTTGCCGCCTGCAAAAGTTGCAGCGATTCAGGCGGATCATCCGGTCCGCCGATACGACCGAAGGCCCATCATTAGCCGTGTACAGGGGATGGGTTTGTTTCGGGATAACCTTCCCTGTACACACAAACATTTTGAGATGCCTTATTTGACAAACGAGAAAAAAGCGGGTTTTTTCACCAATTTCGGTGGCGCCGCCGCAAACACCGGTTCTATCGAGGGCCAGATTGCTTTGTTGACAGAACGGATCAACCGTATTTCCGAACACTTGCAAGCCAATAAAAAAGATTTCTCCACTCACCGCGGTTTGATGCAATTGGTGGGTAAAAGAAAACGTCTGCTCACCTACCTGAGCAAGAACAACCTCCAGGGCTACCGCCAGCTGATCGAAAAACTCGGACTCAGAAAATAATTTTGTTTATGTATAGGACTACCATTCCCAACTGACAAGACGGTTGGGAATCGTTTTTTTATAACAGAACGTTTTGTTACCAATAAAGACATTAGCGCATTGCCGGGAATGCGTTAAATTTCAAAGAACGCATTCCCGGCATATTAAAATATACATTTTTTAACAAAGAATTACGGTTTATCCCCGTCCCGCCTCTGATAAGCCGTCATTCGACAAAGACGCACAAACTCATGCTCTCACAACCTATTAGTGTAACGTTCGATATCGGGGAAGGCCGTACGGTCTCCATCGAAACCGGCAAGCTGGCCCGTCAGGCAAATGGGGCCGTTACTGTACGCCAGGGCAATTGTATCATTCTTGCCACGGTTGTTGCCAACAAAGAAGCTAAAGAAGGACAGGACTTTTTCCCGCTTTCCGTTGATTACCAGGAGAAATTTGCTTCTGCCGGTCGCATCCCGGGTTCTTTTTTCAAAAGAGAAGCCCGGCTTAACGACTATGAAATTCTGACCAGCCGCCTGATCGACCGCGCGCTGCGTCCCCTTTTTCCTGAAGACTATTTTTGTGAGGTCCAGGTTCTGCTCAGCCTCGTGTCCAGCGACTATGAAGTGATGCCGGATTCCCTGGCCTGTCTGGCCGCCAGCGCGGCCCTTGCCGTATCCGATATTCCCATCAAAGAGATCATTTCGGAAGTTCGCATCGGCCGCGTTGACGGAAAGTTTATCGTCAATCCCTCCCGTACCGAACTCGAAAAGTCCGATATGGAATTTATGATCGCCGCTACCGACAAGAACCTGATGATGGTAGAAGGCGAAGCGCACGAATGCAGCGAGGAAGACCTCGTGAAGGCTCTCGAGCTGGCACACGATGCCATTCGTGTCCATATCAAGGCACAGGGAGAGCTGCGGGCCAAGGCAGGAGTTACCGGCAAGCGCGATTACGCCAAGCCCGAGCACAAAGAAGAGCTGAAGCAGAAGGTGACCGACTTCACGAAAGACAAGATCTACCAGATCGCCCGCGCCGGCAGCAGCAAGCACGAACGCAGCGACGCCTTTGATAAATTGAAGAAGGAACTGATCGAAAGCCTCGGCGAAGAAGCGGCGGATGTCGACAAGAAATTCGCAAAAATGTATTATGCCGACCTGCAATGGGACGTTGTCCGCAATATGATCCTCGATGATCGTATCCGCCTCGATGGCCGTTCCCTCGATCAGGTCCGCCCGCTGGCGATGGAAGTAGATCCGCTGCCCACGCCGCACGGTTCCGCCTTGTTTACCCGCGGTGAAACCCAATCCCTCACCACCGTCACCCTGGGCACCCCCCTGGATGAGATACTGGTAGAGAGCGCCGCCAAATCCGTCGATTCCAAATTCTTCTTACATTATAATTTCCCGCCTTTCAGCACCGGTGAAGTAAAGATGATGCGCGGCCAGAGCCGCCGGGAAGTAGGTCACGGTAACCTGGCCATGCGGTCGCTAAAGCAGATGATGCCCGGCAGCGATTACCCCTACACGGTACGCGTGGTCAGCGACATCCTGGAATCCAATGGTTCCTCGTCCATGGCCACTGTTTGCGCCGGTAGCCTGGCGTTGATGGATGCCGGGGTTCCTTTCCCCAAACACGTCAGCGGCGTGGCCATGGGTCTGATCACCCGTCCGGCCGATGGCAAATACGCCATCCTGACCGATATCCTGGGTGATGAAGATCATCTGGGCGATATGGACTTCAAGGTCACGGGTACCCGCGAAGGGATCTGTGGTGTACAGATGGATATCAAGGTAGACGGTCTTAGCATGAATACGATGCGGGAAGCGTTGGATCAGGCCCGTAAAGGCCGCCTCCACATTCTCGATGCCATGTACGAGTGTATGCCGGCCACCCGCCCTGAGGTGAAACCCCATGCCCCCAGAATGGTCAAGATCTTTATCGATAAGGAGTTCATCGGCGCTGTCATCGGACCGCAAGGAAAGATCATCCAGGAGATCCAACGTGAGACCGGCGCTACCATCAATCTCGAAGAAGTCGGCAACTTTGGCGAAGTCAGCATCTTCAGTCCGGCCAAGGAAGGTCTGGACAAGGCTGTCAACTGGATCAAGAGTATCGTCGCCCAGCCGGAAGTCGGCTCTGTCTATGAAGCCAAGGTCAAATCGGTTATGGCTTATGGCGCTTTTGTGGAATTCCTGCCCGGTAAGCAAGGGTTGCTGCATATCAGTGAAGTCTCGCACAAAAGACTGGAGACCATGGACGGCGTTCTCAAGGAAGGCGATATGGTCAAGGTTAAATTGATCGGGCTCGATCAGAAGACCGGCAAATTCAAGCTCAGCCGCAAGATACTGATGCCAAAACCGGAAGGCGCGCCCAGAGACCAGCATTAAGGATCATTAACTTACTATTCAGGTCTGCGGTGCGAGCTGCGGACCTCCTGAATCGCGAAGCAATTCAGACATTAGACGAAAAAGGTCCGGCTCTACTTTTCCCACTGAGCCGGACTTTTTTGTTGCTATGAATTATTTACAGATCACCATCCCCACCGCCGATTTTTCCCAGCAGGAGATCCTTGTTGCGCTGCTGCCGGAATTGGGCTATGAAGGCTTCGAACAGCAGGAAGATGCGCTGCAGGCCTTTCTGCCGGAAAAGCAATTCGACGGGGCAAAGCTCGATACCCTTTTGCAGGAGCACCGGCTATCCTATACTTCCACGTTGCTCGCGGAAAGGAACTGGAACGAAGAATGGGAAAAGAACTTTCTGCCGGTACAGGTGGGGGATTTCTGCGCTGTCCGCGCCTATTTTCATTCTCCGATCCCCGGCGTAACCCACGAACTTATCATCACCCCAAAAATGAGCTTTGGCACGGGGCACCATGCAACGACCTATATGATGATGCAGGCCATGCAGCAACTGGATTTCCACGGACAGACCGTGCTGGATTTCGGCACCGGCACCGGCGTTCTCGCCATCCTTGCCGAACGGCTCGGCGCGGCCTCTGTTCTGGCCATCGATAATGACGACTGGAGCATTGAAAATGCCCGGGAAAATATAGTAGAAAATCATTGTATAAGGATACAGCCCCTAAAAAATGATAAAATACCGACAGGAAAGGGTTATAACATCATATTAGCGAATATCAATAAGCATGTTTTGCTCCGGGAGATGCCGGCAATCGGGCAACAATTGCTGGAGGGGGGCGTTATATTGATGAGCGGCCTGTTGGAAGAGGACTTGGAAGATATTGAAAATCAGGCTGTAGCAAACGGTTTATCCGTATCCGTACGGGTGGCAAAAGGCAGCTGGATCTGTCTTACAATCGAAAAAAAGACTAAATAAGCGCTTGAGCGTGAAAGGATCCGAGTCTTTTTTTCATTATATTTGTTATCCGACTTTAACCCAACCATTCGAATGAAGGAAGTTTTACTTATACTTTCGGCGTATTTAATTGGCTCTATTCCTACCGCCTTATGGGTAAGCAGGTCCTTCTTCGGGATAGATATCCGTGAATATGGCAGTGGTAATGCCGGGGCAACCAATACCTTCAGGGTTCTTGGCTCGCGCTGGGGCACCTTTGTGATGGCAGTAGACGTGCTGAAAGGTGTTGTCGCCACCAGCCTTTTTATCCTCGTACCTTATTACCTCCATGACGAGACCGAAAGGACCAACTTTATGGTTGGTTTAGGTCTGGCTGCTGTAACCGGTCATATTTTTCCTATCTGGGCAGAATTCAGGGGCGGAAAAGGGGTAGCCACCCTTTTTGGAATGATTATCGCCATTCAGCCCCTCGCGGCTATATGCTGCGTGGCTGTTTTTTTGCTGGTACTGTATCTGACCCGTTTTGTTTCCCTGAGTTCCATCCTTGCCAGCCTGGCTTTTGCCGTACTCATCCTCTATATCTTCGATGCACACGAGACCCTTTATCGGGGATTTGCCATTGCCGTCGCCCTATTGGTCGTCCTTACCCATCAGAAGAACATTTCCCGGCTGATCAGGGGAAATGAGAACAAAGTACCTATACTCCGTTACCGTGACCGGCGGCGCCAGCGCAAACAAGTGAATACAAGCGACAAGGATTAGCAAATTTTCCTTAATTTTACCATCCTGCATGAGGAACGCATTCTACTATAAAAAATAAAAATTTCCAGAATGTCTCAAACTTTACTGGAGAAACTCCAATTTAAGGACGAAAGAAACCTGCTGGTTCAGGGTCTGCCATCTGCCATCGAAAAACAATTTGTCAAGCTGGCCTTTGCCAAGAACCTGACTCCTTTGTTAAAGAGCAGGAAAATAGATTTCGCCCTTGTCTTTGCTATCAATGAACACCAATTGGGAAATATTGTTCGCGAGGTGCTGCCTGCCTTGCAGCGGGATGCCAAATTTTGGGTGGCCTATCCGAAAGTGGGCTCCAAGATCGCTACCACGCTCTACAGGGATTGTAGCTGGAACTGCATAACCGGCGAAGGTTATGAGGTCGTACGCCAGGTCGCGATCGATCATGTGTGGACGGCCATCCGCTTTAAAAAGTCCGATACCGTCACTGCCTTGGCCAAGGCCGCCGTCAGAGAGGCCGTTCTGGAGTCGGCCGGGATTGACCTCGTCGATCGGACCATCAGCCCGCCCTCCGATTTCGCCAAAGAGCTGCGTCGCAGCAAAGTCGCTTCGCATTTTTTTGAAGAGCTTTCCTTCACCGATCAAAAAGAATATGTGGTCTGGATCTCCAGCGCGAAAAAGGAAGAGACAAGATCCCGCCGCCTGGGGCAGGCAATCGACAAATTGATTGCCGGTAAAAAGAATCCCGCTGCCAAATAGCAAGATCCGAGGGCCCCTGTCTGACGAACACCCCTATTTCATTTAAAGATATGCTTTTAAGCGAACTCCTATGGCAGTTTACAGTAGGCAAGGTCTGATAACGGAACTATTGGACCGGACCGAACTGATCAAGGCCGGCACCCAAACCTTTCTTCGTTTGACAGACGATCAGCTCATCTTTGCCCCGGCTCCCGGGAAATGGAGCATCATAGAAGTATTTGCGCACCTCAATCTTTCCAATGACATTTACATCCGGATCATTCTGCCGCGGGTCACGCTGGCGACCGACACGCCGTCCGACGAATTTCGCAGTTCGTGGCTTGGGGAATGGACCTATGAAAAGATTGTGCCCCGTCCCGACGGCAGCGTTTTGAAAATGAAAACGGCGAAATCCGTTCAGCCCGTCAAACCGCAGGCGGACATAAAAGAAGTCCTTTATAATTTCCAGAGTAAATGTGATGCACTGGATGATATTCTCCGGCATTCTTCTACCAAAGACCTTCGGCGGATCAGGATCCCCTTTCATTTCGTTCCCTTTCTTCATTTCGGGCTGGGCGAAACCCTTCGGTTCCTGATCGCTCACAACGAACGTCATCTGCTACAGGCACAGCGATTGGTGCCGGCTGTTGGCTGGGGTATTACTTGACGATCACGGTACCCAGGCCCTGTAACAGGGCCCTTTCCATTTTTTTCAGGTGCATTTGCGTCTGCATAAGTACCCTGAGCTCGTCGTCGGTATGTGGATTGATTATGTCCTTGTCGTTTTCCTCTATCAGACGCTTAATCTTGCGTAATTTTAGATAACACATCGTGGACAGGACATCTTCCCGGTATAGTTCCTCGGGAGTAGTGATCTTGCCTTCGTAGTGATTCTTCCAGTTCAGGCTGAGCTCATAGCGTGCATCCTGATGTGTTTCCAGAACGGAGACGGCCAGCGTGCTCAATTCCTGGTCCTCATGATATAGAAAGCTCTTTGTATTGGGTTCCAGCCCCTTTTCATACCAGCTTCTGTAGAGATCCAGTATCTTCAGCAGCCGCTTATTATCGATCAGTTCGTAAAGTTCAGTGCATTCAGCCAGGATATAGTCGGCGACGGAGCCCTGCTCATCCCAGGCCTTCAATCCATAATCCAGCAGGCTTCGGATCATTCCTCTTTCATTTTGTTCGTGCCGGAACAGCAGGCTGAGCGAATCATCATCGGGCGGCACACCTGCTTCCACCATCAGCCCCGATCCGTCTCCGGGTCCCATCAGGGCCATCCCGCCGTCCGAACCGGCCGACCCGTCTCCACCCGCCGGCTGTCGGCCGCCCGCTCCCTGTCCGGCTCCGGCTGCTGCGCGGCTTTCCTGTTTGTCAATCCTTCCGCGGATGAACTTGTTGACCAGCGAATGCAATCCGGTCTCCTCGATGCGGAGGATCTCAGCGCATTGCCGGATATAATCCTGCTGCCGGGTAAAATCCTCGGCTTTATTGATCCGGGCGATCGTCTCGGCCATCTGGTTAACCAGCTCTGCCTTTTTGCCCGTATCTCCCGCAGCATCCTTCAAAGCTACTTCCAGCCGGAACAGAATAAAATCTTTCTTATTGGCCGCGATAAAATCCCGGAAAGCGGCGGCACCCAGCCGGCGGACATAGCTATCCGGATCTTCTTTATCGGGGATCAGCACCAGCTTCACATCCAGGCTTTCTTCCAGCGCCATGTCCAGACCCCGCAGCGCCGCCTTGATCCCAGCGCCGTCCCCATCATAAATGATGGTAAGATGTTTTGTATATTTTTTGATCAGCCGGAGCTGATCGACGGTCAGTGAAGTACCGCCGCTGGCGACAACATTCCCGATGCCGGCCTGGTGCAGTGAAATCACATCCGTATAACCTTCTACCAGCAGACATTCATCCTGCTTGTCAATGGCCTGCCTCGCCAGCCATGATCCATAGAGGATCTTGCTCTTTACATAGATCTCGTTCTCCGGCGTGTTGATATATTTCGGCGCCCGGTCATTGGTCCGGATGATCCGCGCTCCGAATCCGATGATCTTGCCCGTCTGATTGTGTACAGGAAAGATGATCCTTCCCCGGTAATTGTCCATTGGCTGCTCGTCCCGAACTACTACAAGCCCGCTTTTCTGCAGGTATTCCAGATTGTACTGCGCCGCCAGCGCAGCGCGGGCAAAAACATCCCGTTGGTCCGGGCTGTATCCCAGCTGAAACTTCCGTATCACCTCCTCGTTAAATCCCCGCTCTTTCAGATAGCTCAGCCCGATATCCTGCCCTTCCTCGGATTCAAAAAGGGTCCGGGAGAAAAATTGCTGTGCAAACCCGTTGATGATATGGAGGCTTTCCGCTACCTGCTGCTGCTGCCTCAACTCGGGGCTCAGCTCCTTTTCCTCGATTTCAACATTATACTTCGAGGCCAGCCACCGAAGGGCTTCCGCATAAGAATATTTCTCATGCTCCATCAGAAAGCTGATCGTGTTCCCGCTCCGCCCGCAGCCAAAACACTTATAGATTTCTTTGACCGGCGAGACCGTAAAGGATGGCGACTTCTCATTGTGAAACGGACAAAGCCCCAGGTAATTCACCCCTCGTTTCTTCAGCCGCACAAACCCGCTTACTATCTCGATAATATCGATCCGGCTCAGGATTTTTTGTATGGTCTCTTGTGCTATCATTCCACGCTCAATTTACGTCAATCCTTCTTAATAGGACGGTCGGCCTGCTCCACTGCAGTCTATTCGCAGGGTTTGTTGTTTTTCTATGATTACTAGTGAGTTAGGGAAAGTCCACTGTCTCGCTTGCGTAAATTCTGTACAAAACTGAGTAGTTTTAACAATAATAAATTATTTTTATTTACGCTTTACAAAAGGGGACACAGTCCCCTTGGCCACGACCGAGCAAGGCGAAGGTCGCGAGCAAGTCCTTGCCAGTGGCAAGGGCGTGGCTCTCCAGAATTTTGACGTCTGGCGCTGGAGCCAAAATTTTGTAAATTGGCGGAAGCGCCAGATATAAACAACCGTCCTTTGAAAACAGGTTTTTATTCCGTGTTCTTTTCTATCATCTCCAACGGGGCCGTCGTGCTTTGTTTTATCCCTTTTTTATTCTTAGGCTGGAAAAAAATGCGGAAGATCCACAGCTATTGGGTGCTGGGCATTTATTGGTTCCTCAACGGGGCCGATAATCTCCTTGAGATATACTTTTCCCGGTCGGGAGGGAGTCATGTCATTCGTCAGTTGAGCTTTTATTATAGCCTGCTTGAAGCGCCGCTCGTACTCCTGGTCTTTGCCCTCGCCAGACAGGGCCGTGAGCGTAAGGGCCTTCTATTGCTGCTGCTGCTGTTTATGACCGGAGAATCAATCCTGCTTCATTGGAGTGGAAATAGCTTTGTCACGCTGATCCTTGGATCGGGCCTGATGATTGTCCTTCTTTGCAGCATGGTCGGCCTTTGGCAGTATTTGATAAAAATGGAACATACCCGGTTTGAAAATTCCATGGTATTTGTATATGCTTCGCTGCTCTTTTCTTATGGGAGCATGCTTATTATCTACATTTTCGCCCATTTACATCACAATGCCAATTCCAATAATAGTGAGTCCGACAGCTTCCTGCTTTACTATCTAAGCCTGTTGCTCTCTGCCGCCATTACCTCTGCCGGGCTTTGGAGCTATGGAATACGAAAATCCCACCAAAGCGGCTATTCTCATCCGACGGGCTATTCCTCATCCTCCTCGTAGTTATAGGTATCCTGGCTACCGTTATAGATCGATTCCCAGGTCTTCACCTTGTCGTCTTCCAGCAACTCGAGAATGTCGAAGATCGGATCTGCCTTCTTCTTCCATAATGTCAATTCCGTCTCGGCATAGCTGGATACGTACATACAATGATCCGTTTCCATGTTCACCCTGATCAATCCGACAGGCCCCTGTTCGTTTTCCTGTATCAGGTAATAACAACCCTTTTCCAACAACGCATACGAATACATACATCTCCTTTTTAAAAGATCAGACAATAAAAACCAACTAATAAATCCGACAGAAGAAAATGGGTAGTAAGTGGGTTTCGACCAACGATATGGGAAAGCAGGAGTTAGTAAGGCTCCCCATCGTGGTTACACAAATTTACGCTTTTTGCCGTTCCTTTCGGATAAGTTTGGGCGCCGTCCATCCCTTTCACAATAAATTAACCTTTACTTATTGATAATCAATTAATTAATGCATTAAAAAAAGGGAAGCCCTCCCGGATTTCCGGAACGGCTTCCACGTGCCCGCGCCATTTTCTCCTGGAAGATTACATCATCTCCCCCTTTTCCAATCGCAGGAAGCGATCGATACAGCTGGGCAGCTCCTGCCGGTAATGGCTCACATACAGCAAGGTCTTATCGAACGCCTCGCATAGCGTAGTGATCAGCGCCCGAAAATAGGCCGTTTGCCCGTCATCCAGCCCCTGGCAGGGCTCATCCAGGATCAGCATCGGCGGATTTTTGATCAGCGCCCTCGCCAGCAGCAGCATCCGTTGCTGTCCGGTGGACAACTGCAGCAGCCGCTGCCCGCGCAGCTCCTGTAAGTTCAGAAGCTGCATCCACAATAAGGTCGTCTCTTCCTGTTCCGGTGTCAGGAGCCGGAACAATCCTATCGTATCGAAAAGACCGGAAGCGACAACCTCGAAGCAGCTGGCCCCGGAATCGAAATATAGATGCAGCTCCGGCGAGACAAAACCGATTTTCTTTTTTATATCCCAAATGGTCTCGCCTGTTCCACGGCGACGCCCGAACAGCCAGATCTCGTTGGCATAAGCCTGCGGATTGTCGGCGGTGATCAGGCTCAGCAGGGTCGATTTTCCCGCTCCGTTCGGCCCGCTGACATTCCACCTTTCTCCCTTTCTGACTTCCCAGTTGATATTGTTCAGGATCGTGGCTTCTCCATACCGGATCGTCGTGTTGACCATTTTCACCGCCACCGGGAAATCATCCTCTTTTCCATCGCCAGCCCGGGATGCCTCTTGCAGCCTGGCCAGGATAGCGGCATCCAGCCGGAGGGTATTCTCCGGTTCCGCTGCCGGGTGAAAGTCGGCCGCCGGACCCCTGAAGGTCCACCTTCCCTTGTCCAATCGCCCGATATGGGTAATGCAGGCGGGAATTTCCTGAGCCCCGGTGATCAGCAGGATCTGCATCCCTTCTGTCGCGAGCCGGTTGATGATCGTATGCAATACCGCCCTTCCTTCTGTATCCAGTCCCAGGAACGGATTGTCCAGGATCAGCAGGTCGGGCCGCTCCAGCAGTGCAATAGCCAGCTGCACCCGTTTATTTTCGCCGTTGGAAAGCTGGATCAGCGGCTTTTCCAGCAAAGCACGCACATGGAGGCTGTCCAACCATTCTTTATTCGTATGACCAGCCATCCCCGCCGCCGCCAATTCCTCCTCCACGGTGATCGTCTTGTCGGCATCCGCAGCATTGAACCGTTGCTGGTAATACAGGTCCGTGGCTCCCGGCCGGCCCCTGAACAGGTGCTGCTGCTCCACCATCGCGATGCGGGACGGGCCCGCTCCTCGGCTGCCTCCCCGCGTGCCGCCCTGCTCGTTGGAAAGGTCTACCCGCCCGCTGGAAAAATGTCGTCCCATCAACGTGTGCGCCAGCACTGTTTTGCCGCTTCCCGAAGGACCGATGACCGCCCATTGCTCGCCGTGCCGGACCGTCCAGTCGAGCCCTTCCAATAGCTTTACTCCACCCCATTGTACCGTAACCCCTTCCAGGGTCAAAAAAATTTCAGCCATGGTGCGAATGTAAGTATCAAAGCGCAAAACCGGCGCACGCCCCGGCAGGCTTGAAATATCCACACCTGTAGAAATCCAATAATCCGTCTCTAATTTCGTTTGCCTATCTTGCAGCCTTTATTTAAGTTTATTTAAGCCTTGCGGGACATAGGTCCAAACATCGGAACCCTTTTATGGCAGAAAAAAATAATTTGTTCGAATACACGGAGGAAAGCATCAAGAGTCTCGACTGGCGCGAACATATCCGCCTCCGCCCCGGTATGTATATCGGCAAGTTGGGGGACGGCAGCAGCCCTGATGACGGGATCTATGTTCTGATAAAGGAAGTCATCGACAATTGTATCGATGAACACACCATGGGCTATGGCAAACAGGTGGAGGTCAGCGTCGACCAGAAAACCGTCAGCATCCGGGACTTCGGCCGCGGCATCCCCCTGGGCAAAGTGGTGGATGTAGTCAGCAAGATCAATACCGGCGCCAAATACGACAGCAAAGCATTCCAGAAATCCGTAGGACTTAATGGAGTGGGTACGAAAGCCGTAAACGCGCTTAGCGGCTATTTCAAGGTCACTGCCTTTCGCGACGGCCGCGAGAAGACCGCCGAATTCGCCAAAGGTATCCTCACCAAAGAACACAAGGAAACCAAAACCGACCAGCCCAATGGCACCCTGGTCACCTTTGTCCCCGATGAAACCGTCTTCAAAAATTTCCATTATATCCATGAATATATGGACAACCAGTTTTGGAATTACTGCTATCTCAATGCAGGGCTGATCATTCAGTTCAATGGCAAAAAGTACGTATCCAAAAACGGGCTGCTCGACCTGCTGCAGCGCCGGACAAACGAAGACGAGCTCCGTTATCCCATCATCCATCTCAAGGCAGAGGACATCGAAGTGGCTATTACGCACAACAGCGACTACGGCGAAGAGATCTTCAGCTTTGTCAACGGACAATATACCACCCAGGGCGGTACCCATCAGCAGGCGTTTCGGGAAGCCTTCGTCAAGACGATCCGCGATTTCTATAAAAAAGATTATGAAGCCGCCGATATCCGTCAGAGCATCACGGCGGCGGTCTCCGTTCGCGTAGTCGAACCCGTTTTCGAATCCCAGACCAAGACCAAGCTGGGCAGTCAGTTTATGGCCGAAGGTGGTTCCACCATGAAGAACTTCGTAAACGACTTCCTCGCCAAGGAGCTCGACAACTATCTGCATAAAACCCCGGCTACCGCCGATGCGCTGAAGAAACGTATCGAGCAGAGCGAACGCGAACGCAAAGAGCTGGCCGGCGTCCGGAAACTGGCTAATGAAAGAGCTAAAAAGGCCAACCTCCACAATAAGAAATTACGGGACTGTCGTTACCACTACAATGACGAGGCTACCGGTAAGGATAAGGAGCAGGTGCTGGAACGGCAAAAAGAAAGCACCATTTTCATCACCGAAGGAGATTCCGCCAGCGGCAGCATCACCAAGGCCCGGGATGTCGAACGCCAGGCCGTCTTCAGTCTTCGCGGCAAACCGCTCAACTGCTTCAGCCTTACCAAAAAAGTGGTCTACGAAAACGAAGAATTCAACCTTCTGCAACACGCGCTCAATGTAGAGGACGGTATCGAGGGCTTGCGTTATAACAAGATCGTCATTGCAACCGACGCCGATGTCGATGGCATGCATATCCGGCTGCTGCTGATGACCTTCTTTCTCCAGTTCTTCCCCGACCTGGTAAAGAATGGTCACGTCTATATCCTCGAGACCCCCTTGTTCCGGGTCCGCAACAAACAGGAGACGCATTATTGTTACGACGAAACGGAAAAACAAGCTGCAGTCAAAAAATTGGGCAACAAGCCGGAGATTACCCGCTTCAAAGGCCTCGGCGAGATCTCGCCCGATGAATTTGCCCGTTTCATCGGCGCCGACATGCGCGTTCAGCCCGTCATGGTCATGCCGGAGACCCATATCCAGCAGATCCTGGAATACTACATGGGTAAGAACACGCAGGAAAGACAGGAGTTTATCATCAATAACCTTAAGATTGAGCTTGACCTGGTGGAAGAGACGCCTGCCGCGGGGCTATAGCCGCGATGACACCGGCCGGCTGCCAATTACTTTCTGCCGGGGGTGGATATTTTTCCGGATTTTTTTATAAAAGAGGGTTTAACTTGCAAAAAACCTTTTATATGAAGAAAGAATTGATTCACGAGTTATTTGAAAGGTTTGAACAGGCTTGTTATGTCATCAATAATGTTGAGTGCTGGAGCGCCAGGGATTTGCAGGAACTATTCAGCTATTCCGAATGGCGGAATTTTATAAAAGTGGTAGACAAGGCGAAGGACGCCTGTAAGAATAGCGGAGAAAGGGTTTCCGACCATTTTGTTGATGTCAACAAAATGGTATCAATCGGCAGTGGTTCGCAACGGTCATTGGAAGATATTGCCCTTACACGCTACGCCTGTTATCTGATCGCTCAGAACGGGGATCCTTTAAAAAACGAGATCGCATTCGCTCAAACGTATTTCGCGGTCCAGACCCGCAAACAGGAATTGATCGAACAGCGCTTACTCGATGTAGAGAGAGTGATGGCTCGGGAGAAGCTCTCTAAATCGGAGAAAAAACTTTCCGGGATTGTCTATCATCGTGGCGTAGATGAAAGAGGATTTGCCATCCTACGCTCAAAAGGTGATCAGGCCTTATTCGGCGGCTTCTCCACCCAGGATATGAAGAAAAAACTGGCCATACCCGACAACAAGGCTCTAGCTGATTTTCTGCCGACCTTGACGATCAAGGCAAAGGATTTTGCTACCGAACTGACGAGTCATAACGTGTTGGAAAAAGACCTCAAAGGGAATGCGCCGATAACAAAAGAGCATGTAGAAAATAACGCGGCTATTCGAAAGATGCTGGAGAAACGGGGAGTAAAACCGGAAGAGCTGCCTCCTGCGGAAGATGTGGCGAAAGTTAAGCGGCGACTGATAACGGAGGGCAAAAAGATTTTGAAAGAGGGCAGGAAGAAAAAGAAAAATTAATTCATTCACATGATTCATATCGTATTTCAACCTAAGGATGCAGAGGCGCTGAAAGCCTCCTTTGAACTGGACGTCTCGTTGCGGGGAGATATTCTCGTGATCGCGGACGATTTCGCCGTTGGGCCGCTGATGGAAATTTACACGCCGGAAGGTATTGAAGCCCGCAAAGCATGGTGGCGTGTGGTGCTGGCCGGCAGCGATATTGACGGCCTGGTCGACGATGGCAGCGTGGCCGATGACAATACCACTGTCGCTACACTGAAAGAGCGTTTGCAGAACGACCCGGCCGAGATAGTCTGGGTCTGGGCGGCGCAGAACAAGCACGATGTGAGCGGTTATTTCTGGCTGATGAGCCAGCTAAAGGATTTCCAGGGCAGGATTTTTATCCTCTACCTCAACAATCTCCCTTTCATCAGCGAAAAGGGAACCCTCTTTTATCCGGTCTGGTTGTTCGAGATCCCGCCCCGCGAATTCCTGAAAGCCCGCAAACTCGCGAGGCCGATCACGCTCAGCGAATTCGAGATCGACCCGGACGAATGGAGCCGTCTCGCGCGGGAAGACAATGGCGTACGCATCCTCGAAGGAGGAAAAAAGCTGACGCAATACCCCTACACCTATTACGACGAAGAGCTAAAAAAATTCATTTCCGGCGACTGGATAAAGGCCAGCAAGCTGATCCACCAGTTCCTGAACAAGGCTAAACAGACGGCGGGCGACGCCTATCTGCTCTGGCGCCTGAAACAGCTGATCGCCGCCGGCGAGATTGATGCCCAGGGCGAACTAAGGGGCATGAAAGATTTTGAGATCAAGACAAAGGCCGGAGCGCCCATCGGCGATGCAGCCACAATCGCCGCCACATGAAGCAGCTGATCAAATGGGAAGAAGCCGCCATGTTCCTGCTGAGCATTGTCCTGATCAGCAGGCTGCCCTATGCCTGGTATTGGTGGTTGGTCTGGATCCTGGCACCGGATCTTAGTATGGTGGCCTAT
>Ga0302179_10000420_pt1 | contig 28478 bp, 25 predicted proteins | sample I_Palsa_E3_1_FD_198788 | JGI IMG/M metagenome (GOLD analysis project Ga0302179, IMG submission 198788) | Peat permafrost microbial communities from Stordalen Mire near Abisko, Sweden - I_Palsa_E3_1 | ecosystem: Environmental > Terrestrial > Soil > Palsa > Peat permafrost | place: Sweden...
GCAGCGGGCACGGGGGCTTTTGACTCCTCCGTCATGGGCAAACAACGCTGCCGGCGTAGAAAGAGGACCCTCCCTGCTAGGTCGTCCAAGTGAAACAGGGTAAGCCCGTATCGCTCCCGCGAGGGTATAAAACTCGCCGCCCTTCTTGCCTTCAGCGCTGGCAAACTGGCCAAGGAAGTATTCATAGACGCGGCCTAGAATGTCCTTCGACCGATTCTCTTTGTCGCCGAGACCGATGGTTCCAACTAGGTCAATCAACTCACCGAGACGCTGCTTGTCCAGGGCGGGACGGGCGTAGTCCTTGGAGAGCACCCCCTTGAGCTGTGGGTTGTCTTTCTCAATCGCCAGCATCGCTTCGTCAATGATCTTGCCGATTTCGGCCTGCTTGGCATTGGCTTGAAGATGTGGCCAGCGGGCTTTCTTGGGCACCCAGAAGACGTTGGCTCCGGCGTACTCGTCACGGTCTTCGGGATCGGCGTGTTTCTCCTTCTGCAACTCTGCGTGGCGCTCTTCAAAAGCGTCAGAAATGTACTTGAGAAAGATCAGCCCAAGGACGACGTGTTTGTACTCGGAAGCGTCCATGTGGCCGCGCAACTTGTCCGCAGCGGCCCACAACTTTTCCTCGAACCCGAGATTCGCTCCGTTTGAAGACTTCGCGGAATTAGTGCGCTGTTTGGCCATAACTTGATGATGCAGAGTAGTTTACTACCTGCTTGGTGCGCGCGGACAGTGCACGTATGGGCGCTCGCGTTCCGCACCTCTGCGAGCTGCGTCCGAACGGCTCCGATAGAGGCCCAGTGAAAAGAAAGAGGCAAGAGCTATCAAAATCCGAAGTGTTGTTGGATTCGCAGGCAGGCCGAAGGACGGAAAGCATCGGAGGTAGCGCGACCACGAGCCCTAGAGAATCACAACGCGGTCTCGGGCTTAGGGATTTAATGATAAAGGTGGCCGCGCTAGTGAGGCTCGGCAGCGGACCGGGCAATTTTGTGTAGGTGCGACTGGCAACCACATCGCTGCGTGCGGCTGGTCCAAGCGAAGAGGGGTAAGCCAGAGGTGCTGCCGGTCTCGGCCATACTCCTGGCCAATACACTTTCGCAACAAACGAACTGCTGTGGCCAAACCAGCCCAGAACGAAACGAAGGAGATAGTTGGTACGGTGCCTCCATCAACATCGTCAACTGGGTGCAAACAACCACAACACGGTTTAGTAGAACAGTGATCTGAAGATGAGACGCTGAAATGGCTGGTGCCGCCGACTGCCAGCCAACCGGGACTTCGGCGTTGGACTGCCCACCTGCTCGGGATATCGTCGACGCCAATCAGAACCTGAGAAGCCAATTCTCCAGAACCGGCATCAGGGAACCGAACCTTAATCGGCTCAAGTTGAAATCTGGGGGCGCAGGCGTCGGCGATCAACTGTACTTTCGTGGCCCCAATATCATCAGCGAGAGTCAACATATTGCGGTTGAGATTGGACCGACTCGTGATGTCATCATCAAAGATTCGTCCCGACATGCGAACAAGTGGAAAGCGGAGTAATGCATACAAGGCAGACTGTGAGATAGCCCCAGCGCTGATCACGTCGATACAGCCGAGATCGATGGTTCTTTGAGACCATGAGATTTTCCCGAAATCAAAACTTGAACTCTGAGACGCTTCAAAGAATATTTGACTTCTGGGGTCGCGCAGTTCCAGGCGGCGCACTGCAAATTTGAATGCCTCATTCGCGGCGAGGGCCGCGCTGATCATAGAGCCGGCTGTCCAAGTACTTCGCCAAGCGTGTGACTCGGTTCTGGGTTCATCCATGTTCAGCGAGCCTGCCCAATCTTCACCACTCAGCCGCCAAAACAGTTGCTGACTATCAAACTTCGTGTCGCCCAGCAGAAATACGACATCGGGTTGAAACCCAAGATTGCGTCGCACAAAAGCACCGGCAATCACGTTTTCACTCAACGTCAGGAGCATCGCTCGCAATGGCCCGACAGTAAGTGGCGGCTGTGGGCCAATCATCTCGACTTCCGGAATGCGTAACTCCACCTGCATGCCCATCCTTATTGGTCAAATACTGTCGGATTCGCGCCGAGGGAACGTAGTCGAGGTCTTCGTCCCGCAAAGTACCTTCGAGCCAGTGGTCAATCGTCGATCCATAGCCATCGAGACTATATCCGGCACGCCACAGCGAGAATGTTCGGAATTTTGGCACCTCATTGCCCTTAGCCAATGCATCGACTTCGATCAGAAATGCCAGATCGTATAGAGGCTGAGCGTATTCAAAATCCCTGAGACGAAAGTATTCCTTGGATATTGTTGTCGTGTCTTTAGGTCCTTGAATTTCCTTCGAACGTTTTGAAACAGGTCTGGTCAATTGATTCCTTGATTGTTTGTTCTTCTACGAGCGAGGCAAAACGATACAAGGCCTGGTGGTCCAACAAAATCCTACTCCACTGGCATCCTCGATTGCCTCGCCGCATAGCGGTGGCAGAACGCGTCCTCAGCGGCATTTAGTTTAACGCAGTGTGGGAGAGGAATCGGGACTTCGGAAGGACGTGCGAAAGCGAAAAGTTGTTGAACCACTAAAGCCGTGCGAGGTCGTGCTGGATGCGGGCGAGAATCGTGTCCAAAAGAATCTGGCCGCGATAGTAAAGTGGAGCTGTCTTTGAATATTCCGCTTCGAATTGTTTCCGGATGTTCTCGTCTTCGATAGTGAAGGCTCCGCTCCTTGCGACATTTTGGTCCAAAGACTTGAACCGCTTCCTCTTGTGCTCCAAGTATTCCGGGGTTCCGATAAATGTCTGCACGGCTTCGACATCAAGAAGTTGGTGGATGTCATAGTAGTGTCTTAGGAAATTCGTCGGGACTTCTCCCGTCCCTTTGAATTGCCCGTACTTTCTGACGATAGCCTGGACCTTTTCGACAAATGTGTATTCGGGGTTATAACAGGGAATAGCGATGGCCCGGTTGTCAGCAAATTGCAGCTTCTTAGCCGCAGCGAACTGGACGACCCAGGAAGAAATCGTAACCGCGCGGTTCGGAGTCGTCTGGTCGAAGCCGACTTCCAGGAGAATTCCATCCTTGAGACCGGGGATTGATCCGAAGTGGGTTTCGTAGCTCAACCTGAGGCCGGCGTTCCTCAACGCTTCGTCGTCGTATGTCGTATCCCTTGCGACGGCCGTAATCCCAGGGATTTTCATCTTGTCCCGTAGCTTTTCGTAAAACACTCGTCTCGATTCGACGTGTTGGGGCTTCTCGTGATTGGGATTTGTATCGACCTTTAGTCCATCGAAGGGCTCGATGCGAATGTCGATGTCTTCGGAAAAGCGTTGAATGATGCCAAATCCTTTGGAGAGCGAAGTGCCGCCCTTGAGCTCAAACGTTAGGCCAAGCTGTTTGAGCCCAAAGACGGCGTGCATGATCCAGTAGTCTTTTTCCACGAGAGCGGGATCATTGATCTTCTCGCTCTCCGCGACAGTCTCGATAAGTGCCTTGAAATCGCTTCGCTCATGCAGAAAGGCGTCAGGCATGTCGGCGCATCTCCTGAAATTTCTTCTGAGTCGAATACTTGCCGTAGAGAGAAACTGCGCGTGAGAGTTTTCTCGGGTCCATCTCTTTGGCTTTTTCGCGAACGCGAGAAAGGACGGCGTCGCGATCTTCCGCGAGGTCGTCCAATTCGTTGACAAGATCAACCAGCAGAAATTCGGGAGAGAGCTGCCTTGGAACATTCAAGCGGCGCTCGAAAGTGACCATCCGACTGCCAAGCGGAAATGTCCCATGCCTTTTTTGGTTGTAGACAACCCGTTTGTTGTAGAGCTGCGTTGTCCCAAGTCCCAACTGGTTGTAGGCATTCGGGGAGGTCAGGACGAAACGGTCCGTCTTCAAGAAAGCCTTCACCAGTTCGTGCTCGTCCGCCGGAGCCTCCCCAAATTCAAATTTACGAGGGCTGTAGTACAAGCCGGTACGAAGCTTCTGGAGGGTGCCGTCGTCAGTGAGTTCTTTGAGGTGTCGATCGACGCTATGGGACCAGGGCAGAAGCTCTTCTCTGCGGTACACACGTCCAGGGCGGAGATGTCGCTTTAGCTGCTCTAATGTGCTTGGCCTCATTGCCCTGATTCCCCACGGTTATGGTATCTCTGATGAGTCGTAATGTCAATAGTGTTAGTAACAGTTCATGCAATCTATCGGCTAATACTTTATGCGGCTATAACTTACCATCTATTGAAGTTTTATACCGCCATGCCTTATGTCTCAATTCGTTATTACTTGCTCATATCTAATGACGTTTTGAGACTTCCTCGGCCGTGGATTCTCCAGACATTGTCTGGAGAATCTTTGCGTCGGCTCTTTGCGGAAAAATAACGCATTTTGGGGCAATCGAACGGTCGGCATCATAGCCCAAGCGCAAACCCCTGTGCGACGGATGAAGACGGACTGATTTCCAATGCGGACTCCTTCGAGACTTCGGCTCCGAGTTGGGGACCGAGTTTCGCCATATCGTCCGTGAAAAGCGTGGCCTCATGGCTGGCGCGGGAGATGGAAACGTAGGCGAAGCGGGAGTTGAGCAGGTCCGGGTGGACGTTAGTATCGGCGTGGACGAGCACTCGTTCGGCGGTGAGGCCCTGGGCGCTGTGACTGGTGACGGCATAGCCGTGGTCGAAATGGCGATGGTCGTTGGCGTTGAACTCGATCTGGCGGTTGTTGTCGAGGCGGGCGGTCACTCGGCCATCCTGGGCAATTGACTGAATTACCGCGAGGTCGCGATTGGCGACACCGAGCGCTTTGTCTGGCGCGGTGAACTGAATACGGTCGCCTACGGAGAACTCACGTTCCATCTCCCGGTAGATGCTGACGCCTGTGAGGCGGCGGGGATCGTAAGTGGCGAATTCTTGGTTCGGTTTCTCGACCGTGAGCAGGTTTGCGGCTGGGTCGATCGCAACGACCGAAGCATAGGCGGCGGCTTCGATTCCAATGGCTTTGCTGCCACGGGCGTAGCGAACAATGTCGTTGATCTCGTAGTGGCTTGCCCATGATCGGTCAGCTCCGGTCATGTCCTGACGCTGAACTAGCACCCCGAATTTATGATCTTCCATGGCAAGGGTTCCATTGGCCTTCAACTCCTGGCGCACGGCAATGTTCAACTCACGGCGGGAAGCGTTGTCGGGTGAGACTATGAGAGTGTTCTCAGGATTTTCGACGTAACTTCTGGCGATAGTGTGGACGCGATCTTCTCGGTTGGGAATTTCCTTCACCCGCCCCTGCTGATGGAGGGCGTCGAGCGCAGCGGGGACTTGGCCTGTCGCTAGCAGTTCGACGGCGGATTTGAGGGCCGGATCTTGCTGACGAACGATCTCATCTAGCTTGGCCGTCCGCATTCCGGCTTCCTGCAATTGCTCGAAGGGGCGGCCCGCCTCGACGCCTTGATGCTGGCGGATATCGCCGATCAGAAGCACCCGGTCATTATTATTGGCACCAATGCGTTCGAGGAAATCGCGTATCTGGTTGGTGCTGGCAAGGCTTGATTCATCGATGAAGTAGAAGTGTTTCTGCTCATGTGCATCCGGGTTCGAGCCGCGGGCAAGGAAGCTTTGCAAAGTTGCGGCGTGGACTCCCGCCTCATTCAGTTGCCGCGCGGCGCGCGAGGTCGGAGCAAAGCCTTCGACTTGATAGCCCTGTGATTCGGCAGCGCTGCGGATGGCCGCAAGCGTGGTCGTCTTGCCCGCTCCGGCATAACCTTGGATTCCCTGGATGCGATCCGGCGAGCTGAGAACATCTTCGACGACGGTCTTCTGTGCGTGGTTGAGATGCGCGTGCTGGTCGGCAAGGGCGATGGCCTCGGGACGTAAAAGAACCGGATCGGCATGGTTTTGTCCCTCACGCATCCGTTCAAGGATTTCATGTTCTGCTTCGATGGTTTTGGCGGTAGTGAACTGACGGGCCGGAATGCCTTGAAAGCGTTCGACGATTTGAAATTCCCCAGAAGCCAAGCGGGCGTCGAGGTGGGCGCGAACCTGGCCGTGGGTGATCCCCCCCATGCCGCGGCGGAGCCCGTCGCGGATCAGGGCACGCTCATCCACCACCGCCTCGCGCTCGAAGTTCTTGTCACGCGAAAAGGTGACCGATTCTCGAACCTGCTCAAACGATTTGAAAGGCTTCCGTTGCTGTTGGGATCGTTCGTGGGCTGTGCGCACAACCGCTTCGGCTTGGTGTCCAAACTCTGCCGCCAGCTTCCGGTGCGCTGCCATCACGTCTCCTGGCGAGTGAATCTCCTTGCGGTCGCGGGTTGAATGGGCAGCGATTTCGGCAGCTTCTTTTCCTGACCGTCCGGTACGCTCAAGGTAGTCACGAATCTGCTGGCTGCGAGGACTGGATGCATCGAGGTATTCCTGCGTGTAGCCCTTAATCTCCGGGGCGCCGCTCCGGCCCGTTGTAATCTCATATCCCAGTTGACGTAGCCGGTAGGTCAACTCGGATTGATAGATGGCCGTGGCGAACTGTTGGGACGCGAAAAGGCTCTGCGGCTGGACGGCGCGAGACTGGCCGCTGTCGCGCTCGGTTACGTTGAAAACGACTGCGTGAGTATGCAGTTGGGGAGCTACGTAGCCATCAACCGGACGGGCCGTGTCGTGCTCGAACTTGGCAGCGATAAACTTGCCCGTGGTCTCGGGCGAATGATTACCGCCGATGCGGGCTTGCGTATAGCGTTCAAGTTGGTCGAAGGCAACGCGAACACTCTCGCGGTGCGCTTCGCGGACCCGCTCATCGCCGCCAACAAGCGCAGTGAGGGACACAGATTTTGGCGCGGAAAATGTCGCATCCCAACCGGCCCGATGTTCCATCGTCTTGATGGTCTTGCCGTCGGCATCCTTGTATTCGTAAGACGCTCGTTGCCGAACAAGCTGCTCGCCGGTTTGCGGGTGCTGGCCTTGACTGAGTTTCGCGAAGTCCTCGGCAGAGACCGCCCCCGCGAGACCGAACTGCTGTGCCAGTCGTCCTTGCCATTCGCCTGCAATCTCGCCGCGTTGCGACCAATAGTTCTGCTCCTTGGCGGTGAACTCCTTCTGGTGATAAGTCTGTGCCTGTCCGGCAGAGAGTGGCTTTGAGATGGTCAGCATACAGTGTGTGTTCCGTAGCATTGCGAATTAGGTTCGAGGGCATCAGATGGGATCCACCTTCACAACTCTAGCGATGCCTTGCCGAATTTGGGCTATCAATTGGGTTTCCCTGGGAAGAATGAAATCTGCAAGTGCCGACATATCGTCGTTGTACGAGAACTGAGCGCCGTTAAGGTACAGTTGTGGGCCACCAATGCGGTCCCAGCCATTCGGCCAAAATGTAGGATGGAATCTGTGTTCAACGATCCCGAGCACACTTCCCCAGCTGTCGTACTCTCCGGGACCAACCCCACGAAGGCCAAAGCCGGACTGACGTGAGGCACGTTCTGACCATAAGGGCGAGATATTCCTCGGGAGGGATTCGTCGGTCAGAGCGGGGGCTCCGGTGGATGGCGGGATCAATGGCAATAGGGTCACTCCGCTCCTGTTGGCCAGTTCCAAGAGGCTACCGGCTGGTAGAGGAGTCGATAGCAGACGCGCGATTACTGTATACACGACCGAGGATTCATCATGCGCTTCGCCTTCATCTGTGTGGTGAGCGAATTTTTTTGGGAGCCAGCAGGTTCGAGTTTGATCCCATGAGTTCAATGAAAACCACTTGGCAACATTCAGGTCGTAGCTCAGGTCGAGGATATCGGTCGGCCCAATCAAACCGTAGTGCTGAAGGACACCCATTGCCTGGACCTCACTGAGACAAACATTCTCCCGCTCAAACGCGAGCTGCTTCACAACGTTCCGCGCGATTCGGGCTTTATTGTGATAACGAGCTTGCGACTCGTCATTCGGGTGGTTATGCGCCCGATAAACTCCTGGGGTAATTACTTCAGAGTAAGGTCGGGTGTGCCCGCGATAGCCTACAAACACGTTGAGAGGTTCATAGCCTTGCGGGTGGAATACGAACGAATTCATAACAAAGGGGGGAATTTCCGGGAGAATGAAGAGCATCCCATGGAAGGCGAATGCTTCGCCAGAGTGTAACAACTCCAGAGGTTCGTCGAGCCTTTCCTCGACGTAACTCTTACGCTCCGCACTTAAGGTCTCCGGTACGATCACTACACGCCGAACCGTCGGGTCTGGTGATTCGAAAACCCATTCAGAACCGAGTGAGCACCAATCCTCGAAGCTCCAACCAGGCCCAATCGGAATTGTCACCCAACCGGGAGCTGCGTCTATGGGCCAAGTCGATGGAACGCGAGCCCCTGGTTTCGGACTCCGAATGATGCTCTCCAAGAGCAGGAGAAGGCGACCACCGGGATCGACGTAAAATGGGCCAAATCCCATGCGTTTTCGATCATCAGCAGTGGCTCGCTCGATCTGTTCAGCCCACAACTCAGATTCCATGGCTTAAATAATTTTGCTCCTCTCGACGAGGTGAATTCCTGTGAGGTGATCTGTCTGGGCTTGGCCACCCAAGGGCGGCTTTGAGATGGTCAGCATAGCAGTTTCTCATCCCCGAAGGTTGAGGCTTTGTTGGGCGCTGACGTTCTTCTCAGCCTCGCTGTCCTGTGGCCGGATTTCCGTTGCGGTCCCAGGCGATTTTGGCCGGAGCGGCGTGGACGCAGTTGCCTCCGGCTTAAGCTCAAGCGGGCGCGTCTGAGGCCTAGCCGCTTCGATGTTCTTAGGATCGTATGGGAGCCTGTCATCGGCTGTATCCCGAAGGTCAAAGTCACTCGCAACAACCGGCGTATCGACGTATGGGAATGAGAATCGTGTCACGTAGTTTTCATATTTCATGAATGCGTGGAGGTCCGCGAGCCCCGAGATTTCCGACTCCATGACGAGTGGTTCAGTCTGCCGGTCCAGAGCGAAGTTTCGCCCGGCGCGAGAGCCGTCGAAGTGGGTTTCCCGCAGGCGCTCGATCTCGATTTTCCCGATAAATTTGCTGACCCACTCGCCCGCAGTCGGTTCTTTCGTCTTCAGCCAAATGCTGGTTGCCGGTTGAGACAGCATGACCTCGGCGAGGTGGCCGTAAAGGTATTCCAGTTGGGCCTTGCCTTGGAAACCCAAAATCACCGGATTGTTGCTCTTTCGATTTTCGGTAATCGCCGTATGAAGCTGAGGCAGCTTTTGCAAACTCGCCAACTCGTCAATCACGAACCACGCTCGTTTCTGTTCCACCTTCGGTTCGTTTAAAAGACGCAGGACGAGAAGATCGATCCATAGACTTTGCAGCGGACGAAGAGCCTCACGCTCGGCGGGAAGCGAAGTGATGAAGATCCATCCTCGGCGCGTCTCGGCCCACTCCGTCGCCGACCACTCGCCATTGCCTTCGCTCTTTTTCGGAAGCAAGCGAAGGCTGTCGGCAACGAGTCCAAGCGAGCCAAGAACGCCTGCACGCTGTTGGTGCGCCCTCGGGTCGATGAGGTGAGCGTGTTCGGTGCCTTTCAGCCTACGGTCGATCTCCTGCGGGTCTGACATCCACTTCACCAGTTCCTCGGGAGTTGGACCGTAGGCCATGAGGAAGGCAAAGATTTTCTGCGGAGATTCTATGAAGAACTCACCCTTTCTGTCCTGCGGCGGCTGGAACAGAGATACGGCCAGAGCCTTCGCCTCGGAGCGGCGCCGCAGTTCCTCCGCCGGTCCCCAGTAAGGGCAACGTCTGTCGAGCGGGTTCAGGATCACGTCGCCATTAGTAGGATCGTAAAAGCGTTTGACGAACTCGCGTGCTGGGTCGTAGACGATTGCGGCGTCGCCACGATGTTTGATTTGCCGAAGGAGTTGAAGCATGATCGCGGTCTTGCCTGCGCCGGTATCTCCGATGATCTGCATGTGCTGGGATTCGGCGCGGCGCGGTATGCGGATCATTGGAGTCATCTCGGCGGTCTTGATGCCGATGCCGTCCCCTTCAACCTTGCGGTTGAACTCTCTGGGAGTCAGCATCTCGGGGCCTTTGAGTCGCCGTCCGTACCGGAGTTCTTTGCGTCGTCGAACGTCCTTTCGCATAGAAAATGGAAGCTGGATCAGTAACGATGCGAGACCGAAAAGCAGCGGGAGCTTGTAGATATCGAAGAGACTATCGCCGTCATAAACCGCGCTTTTGAGGTAAGAGTTCAGGGAGGCGTCGATGTATGCCTGCGGCGGTGCCAAGTAAAGAAGGGTGTAACCGCGATGCAAGGCGGGTTGCGAGAGGGTAAGGGGAATCGGTTTGCCGCCAGGCTCCGGAATGCTACCATCGGTCACGTCGGAATCGCTCGCAAGACGCGGCGCAATGCCGCGAGCGCCCAGCATGAGCATCCGATAGTTGTCTCGGCGGCCCGGCACGAGCGTTCCGGTAATGCTCGACCGAATGTAGGCTGGTGTGTAAAAGCGTTGCAATGGACTGTTACCGAAAGCGAAGCGGCAGTAGACAAAAAGTCCAGTCACTGTGATCGCGATAAACACTGCCCCGTAGGTATAAATTGGACTGTGAGGCGGCCAGATGATCGACTCTTTGCGCCCCCACTTGGTGATTGCCATTGCCTATTTCCCTCCCGCGGATGCAGTCAACTTGGCGGCCAGTTGATGTTTCGCTTCGCTGATTTCGTCGAGCAGCTTGTCGAAGACCTCGGTTGCGAGAGTCTGGCCGGCGGCCAGAGGCCTCAGTACGTTTACAAGGAGCAAGCGAACCCCAAGAATCTCCGCTAGCGAGGGATCGCTGGCCGATACTCCGCGCACCTCCCGAAGGATTACATCGCGTATCCATTCGCCGCGTGCAAGTCCCTGCGATCCGGCAAACTCAGTTACTCTTACCCGCTCATCTTTCGTTAATTTCGTGGTCACGGGGAATACGCGATTTAGAGTGCGATCACTGTCCCCAATCGCGTCCGGCTTGTCTTTCAAAATTGCCATGTTCGCTCGCATTTCATAGGTGCACCCAAGTGCACCGGAAATTGTTATGTTCTTGAAACCGCTGTAAGTGCACCGTGGTGCACCTGCATGACCCTGTCAGGGGTGGAGTGTCAAAATTCTTCCGGTGCGAAGCACCGTTCTCGCTCCACCCCGCACTTGAAGTCAGGATCACGCCTTCACTGCACGCACATTGGCCGTGGACTCTGCCCCGGAAGCAGGCTTCTTGACAGGCTGCTCCGGGGCGCCATTGCTCGGGACTTTGCGTACACGCAGTGTGGATGCAACCTGCGTGGCCTGTGGCGTCTTCAGAAACTCCTGAAAGTCGCGGTCTTTCGAGAAAACATAGTTGAGAGCCTTGTCCACAACATCATCGGCGGATGCGTGGATGAAGGCGGCGTATTGATCGACCTGCGAGGCAGTGACTTCATCGAGCCGAACAGAAGCGCAGATGTGGCGGATTTGGTTGATCTCAAGCAATGGCACTGTGGTTCTCCTTTAGAGGTAGTGGAATCAAGCAATCTTTTCTCGTTAAACGGTTGCTGAAATGGAAACGGTGAAATGAGCCGCCAATCGTTTCTAGGCCCGTTCATGTTGTCCCTCGAATACCGCCTCGATTAGGAAACGTTTGGCGTCGCGGTCGTAACCGCGAAGCGCCAGCACTTCACGGATGACGCGGCGGCCCGGTTGACGCTCGACATGGACGACAACATCGACGGCTTCCCCGATCTCGGCTTCGGTGTCGGAGAAGGTGGTCTGCGCGTGGTTGCGCATGACCAAATTGGCGAAACGGCGCAGCGCTTTTTCGCCGGAATTAGCGTGAATTGTGGCTAATGATCCGGCGTGCCCAGTATTGAAAGAATCCAGAAGCGTTCGTGCCTCGATTCCGCGCACTTCGCCCAGGATGATCCGATCGGGTCGCCAGCGGAGAGCGGACTTCAGAAGGTCGTCGAAAGAAATGTTGGCCTTGAACGTATCGGTCTGACATTCGACGGCCAGAATATTTGGCTTCTGAATGTGTAGTTCCGAAGTATCTTCGATCACGACGATGCGATCTTGTTCTGGAATGAAATCAGTTAATATCCGCAAGAGTGTGGTCTTTCCGGTCCCGGTTCCGCCACTGATAAGCAGCGTCTTTCCGATACGAATCTGTTCGGCCAGGAAGTCGGCAAGCGGGCGTGTTAGCGTACCGCGAGCGATCAGGTCATCGACGGTGTAATGGCGGCTGGTAAACTTCCTGATTGTCAGGGCCGGCGGGGGGCGCACAACCGGCGGGATAACCGCGGCAAGGCGGCTTCCATCGGGGAGCTGAGCATTGAGGACTGGATTGTCTTCGTCCAGCTTTTTGCCAAGCTGATTCGCGATGACTTCGAGGCCGGTACGGAGCTTACCGGCATCGAAGGAAATTGTCTCTTCCCGGCGCATGATGCCGTCGCGTTCGTACCACCATGAGGCATCGGGATTGCCCATGATTTCGCTGATGCTGTCGTCCAGCAGCAGCGGTTCAATCGGCCTAAGGAATGGCAGGATCAAGTCAAAGCCCATAGTGGAAATCTCACAAAATGGAAGCCCAGCGTTTAGCCAGGCTTCCGGGAATGAAGAACACTGTTCTATGCCGCGGCTTCCTCCTGGGGCGAAGTCTCGTGCTGCGGATCTTCCGGCTGGTCTGCCGTGCCGGTCTTTACAAGGCGGTCGAGCTTCAAGATCGAAGCGACCCGAATCTCCCAGACGCGCCGCTTCGTGTCCGTTTTCTTGCTGTCGTATGCCCGGCTGCGCAGCTCGCCTTCCACCTGCACATGTGCGCCCTTGGTGAGCGTCCTAGCGAACTCCGAGAGCTTGCCGAAGACGACGCAACGGTGCCATTCGGTGTGCGAGATATACCTGCCATCCTTCTTGCGAGAGGACTTGGTGGCGAGCGAGAGGTTAGTGACGCTGAAGTTTGCGCTGTTGGTGCGGGCTTCTGGATTGCTGCCGAGGAAGCCGATGAGGGTTACTTTGTTCATGAGTGTCTCCGTTTGTGGAATCTCCCGATCTTGGTCGGGGCACCAAACGGCGGAGTGGGCCATGCTCCCAAGTGCCGAAGCTCTGCATTTACGGAGGGTCCGGAGAAATCTTTTCGGCGTTGTTGCGAACAAGATTGCGAGGGAAACCGTAACCCGCAGGGCGGCGTAGCCGAAGCAGAAGAGCGAGCTGCCGCAGGGCGCATGAATAGCCCCAAAGCGGTGCCCGAACAAAGGCGGGATACATAACGGCAGACACGATCGAGAGCAAAGTCTTCATCTGCGCCTTGGCAAAGGAAGTCCGCCACAATGGCAGGGACATTAACCTTGCTAAGAACTCCGCAAGAAGATGGAAACTCGCGACCGCCGTTGCATGTCTGGAAGCAGTTATCGGCCGGCCCCACAAGGCGAGGGGACAGGTGGGAGAAGCCAGCCGGATTGACACTATAAACGGACACGAATAAGCCTCGGGTACGGTCGATGAATCTCTAGCCGAATGCCTGGTCGGCCCGGAAGCGCACGATGGTCAGGCCGAGGGGATTCACGGCAAGCTCATTGTTCTTCACACTCTCGCGGAAGACGTAGGTAACGCTGGCTGTCCATCGCTCCCGCTTGAGTTCGGTATGGTCCGCGGGATTCGTGTACACCTTCTCGAACTCGATGCGCGCCGAATAGGGCGACTGGCGCAGGTCATCAAGGATGACGTTCTTGATCTCAACATCGACATACGGAAGAGAGCTGTCCTTAACGTAGTTCTGAATGCTGTTGTCCTTGCGCTCCTGCTCGATGACGGCCCGTTGGACATCGCTATTAAGGAAGTAAAGGGAGTTCGTCTGGTCCCGTTCAATGGTGAACCGGTTGCGGCTGAAATAGAGCTCGGCCCAGCGGGTGAGGTAATACTTGTTCTCTGCTTCTTGCGGGCGATACTGGAAGTTGCGATAGTCGATGGCTTCGGCGTGGCCAACGTCGTTAATCCGCACGATCATGGGACGCATGTTGGCGAGTGCGTTCTGGCTCTTGTAGGTGAGCGCCGCCAGCGCGAAACACACTGCGGCGAGCACAATGATTGTCACCTTAAGATAAGTGTTCATGACCAGGGGATCGCCATACTGTTCCAAGTAGCGTTCCGCGGCGCGAGTGATTTGAGGTGTAGATTTCTCTTCTATGCTTGTCGTCTCTGCGCTCATCGTCTTTGTGCTCATTTCAAGCCTCCCTTCCGTTGTCTTTCGGTGCCACTACATCGCGGCCCGTATCATCATCATGGCCGCGCCCAACCCCCCGCCGTGTCCTCCCGTACCGCCCGTGAATAGGCTGTGTGTCATGGTCGGAATCTTGAAAAGAATGTAGACGTTGACCAGCACGAGAAGAACAAGCAGCGGCAAGGTCTGCACCATCAATGATGGGTCTGAAACGCTCTGGCCAAGTTGGATGTAGTAGTTGGTCAGAACGTGAGAGAGAACGTTCATCGTGGCGGCAGCAACGACCTTGTAAAAGCTGAATCCGAGGTAGGCTTTGAGCCATCCCCAGAACAACCAATCGAGCTTGTCGAACGCGAGGAACGGGATAAAGATTGGCCCGAGCAATCCGATGATCGTGGCGGCGATTGCGCCGTAGGCCAGAATCGCGGAGACGATTGCCGCCAGCAGGGCCAAAAGAAATTGCACTGCAAAGAATACGAGGGAGTAATAAGGAGACATCATGCTGGTCAGCATCGACGGCCCGGTCTTCGACGAAGCGGCGTGGATCTCGTTCAGCATGGTGCTCGAACCATCCGACCCAATCAGGTTCACAAGATTGATGGTGCCTCCGTCAATGAAGCCCTTGATGGAGAAGCCAAGGCCGGGGATGGATGTGTCGTAGTAATTCACCATCGCGTAGGCGAAGGTGAGAAGCATGAAGAGATTGAGGAATCTCCCCATGCTGAATCCCGGCCCGCCATGCGCCGATGCCAGCGCTTCCTGCACCCCAAACCAAACCATCATGATGGTTGCCAAGGCGATGACAATGTGAATCCCCATCGCCGTAATGGAGGGTGCTGCCGTGGCCGCAAGCGACTGGCAAGCCTGAGCGATAAAGTTGAAGAAACCTGTACCCATTTCCATGCCCTCCCGTCTTTTGTTGCCGGCGTCAATCCAGTTCGGTTCAGTACGCTTGCGTAAGCAGGTTCGAGGCGCCGCCGCTGGTCGAAGTGACGTTCGCGTTGTAATAGCTTTCGTATCCTGCTGAGTCGCGGAATGCCGACTTCATTGCGTCCTGTTGCTGCTTCTGGGCGATGATTTGCTGCAGGGCAAGATTGGCGTTGATCTGGTTCGCATCCTGCTGAGTTCGCAGTTCCAAGAGGAGCGCCCGATTGATCCGCTGTAGTTCGGCCATGATGGTCTGCTGCGAAGCGTCTTGGGTCTGGGTTGCCGCTTCAAGATTGGCGATGTCGGTCTGTCTCGCGGTCTGGTTGGCGCGGATAGTCCCCAGCACTTGCAGGTTCGTGGTCATTACCGAGTCGGCGATGTCAACTGTCGCTCCCTGCGCGGCAATCTGTTGCTGGCCGGCGAAGCTGGCGGTTGCGTAGCCGGGAACCACATTGTTGGTGCGCGGCACGCTTACCTGTTGGTACGCCACTGCGGCCCCGTTCCCCGTATTTGCCGAGTTGAGCCAACCCATCGAATTGCCGTAGGTATTCGAGATTTGTTGCAGCATCATTAGGTCCGTTGTGGGAGACAGAAACCGTGCATAAAGCATCCGGGGCGCGAGGATCATCTGGTGCGCGAGTTCGTATTGTTGTTTGGCGACGTTGTAGGCTTGCAGCGCCGTCGTCGCAATCTTGACGGTGTTGGTAAAGATCTGCTGGCCTTGCTCGATCTGCTGCGCCTCGTTGGCGATAGATCGTTCTTCGTTTTCGATCTGCGTGACGGCATGACCCGCCTGCGTGGGATCGAAGACAATACCGGAGCCGAATTGGGCCTGTGCGGCCGGCTGCAATGATGTGGCAAGTCCGAAGGCTAGTGCGGCAACGATGAGTCTGTTCATTGTCATTCCTTTCGTTAGAACGTTGGAGAGATTCTGTGGTTCGAATACGCGGGAAGAAGCATGTCCTGCGTGAAATACACTTTGACGCGATGTCCCTCCCGAATCGTGATGGTGGGCGGAATCTGTATGAATCGGTCAAGGATGGTGGCAGCGGATTGCGAAACACTGGCGGCAGCACCGTTGGTGAATGCCTGGGAACCACTCGTCGTAATGGTCCCGCCTCCCTGCGTGATCTGACTCGCTCCGGCAATTACACCCAAAGCGATCGAGGTGCCGAAGATCTGAAAATAGTGGTTGTTGACCTTGTCTTTCAGCCCTTCCTCTCCGATCTGATCGAGGCCCTGGAATTGGTCGAGATCGACGGAATACCCGTCCGGCATAATCAGGCGGTGAAAGACCACGGCCATGCGACGCTGTTGGCCAAAGCCCGCGGCTCCAATCTTCTTCGCCTCACCCAAGACAACGGTTCCCTCGGGAATGATGACGTGTTGGTGATCGTGCGAATACAGAGGATTTGATACAAGGACCTTGACCGGCCCCACGGCGTCCCCGTCCAGCCGATTCATAAGAACGGTGTCGAGGACCGAACCTTCATAAACGAGATAAGGCTGGCCGACGGCCGAATCAATATTGGCCTCCAGAGGGCGCTTATAACTTCCGGGTGTTTCTTCCTTTTCTTCTGTCGGTCGTGGCGCCACGAGGCTGCTGTTCGTCTGTCGTTCGGAATGGTCACTCTGGGTAGGCATCATCTGGCCTTGCTGTGGCTGTTGCAATTGTGGCTGCTCGGCGGCGCGGGCATACACAAGATTGGAGGCGAAACGAGAGTTGTCGGTCCGTTCGCGTTCTTTCGCCGCGATTAGCTGCGCCTCCTGTTGCACGGGCGTCAGTTGCATCTGCATGTTGCCCTGCTGCATCTGCGGGCAGGGCCGGCCCGGAGTGCAGGGGCCGTAGGCCGCGGCGGCGATCTGCTGCGCGGGCGTCGCCCCCGCAAGCGTGTGATCCCCTATCGAAGTAGCGCCCGCTGTCCCCTGCTGCTCTTTCTGACGTTCGGCCTGAAGCTGGTTCTTCAATTCCTGCACGTTGTTGTCGGTGTTGTCTTGCAAGGTCGGTTGCGGGGGCTGACCCTTCGCGCTCGCTTGCTGCGCGGGAGCTTTCTTCCCGCCCGAACTGAAAAGTGCTGCCACAATTACCAGCAAGGCCGCGCCGAGATAGACGAGCGTCTTGAGGTTCTTCTGCAAGACGCCCTTTGGCAATTCCAGGTTGCGCCGCAATATTGGCTCACGCTGCGGCTCCGTCTGCGCGGTGGCGTTCGGAGCAAAGATGTTTTCAGTCATGGCAGCTATCCTTTGCGCGCGAATTCCATTTTCTTCTTGCCCAGCTCCACATATCCGTTGTCCATGACTTTTGGGATGACGTACGTCCCTTCCCGAAGGTCGTAAGTGACGAGGTTGGGCTTGCCGTCTTTCATTTCGTACACGCTGAATTTCTCCGGCGCATTCGTCTTGATGTAGGTGAACTTGTCATCGTGGTAGATCGACTGGATATCGAAGGGAGCTTCGTTCGCCTTGTAGACATAGTCAAACTTGAGCTGTGTCGGGTAGGCGCTCTTGTATTCATCCACTGCCTGCGCAACGTGCGATTGAAGAGCGGCAAGCTGCTCTCGTGACTGTTCGAGCTGCGCGGCAGGCACGAACTGCGCGGGACCGCTGGCAGCCACAATCGCCGAACGGTCGGCGGGTTGGACGATCACCTTCAAGTCTGGCGTCGTCGATAAGGCGGAAATGTCCTGGAGCGTGAAGCTGTAAATGTTTCCCTTGTCGGTGATGAGATTCAGGTTGGAGCTGATGCCCTGTTTCGCCGGATGGACAAAGCAAAAGTTGTTAACTACGTCCACAATCCAGAAGTCCTTATCCCCAGTGGCCGCTTCCATGATCTTTTCGGTCGTCGGCAACTCGATCAAAGTCGTGTATTTCACTTTGGCACGGATCGCAACAATATCCTGCGAGTGATATTGCACGGTGCGTGCGGATTCCTGCGCCACGGCGCTGAAAGATGAAAGAACCAAAACAAGTTCGGCGATGAGTTTCGAGTTTCGCATGGCATATCTCCTATTTGGTGTTCATGGTTGATACGGCCAGCGCACGCGGCTGGAATGGATGATCCTCGGCTAGATGGCGAAGCCCGTCAGCAATGCCGAAGCGGTCGAAGTAATCCCGCTTCTTGAGGTTGTCACGGGCATTGTTGGTCGCCATCCAGTGCGAGACCGAATCGACGTTCAAATGCACCTTCTTTGAGGTCTGCGACTTGCGAATCAGCATTTGGCCCGGCGGAACAAGGCCCCCGATAAGGTCGAGTTCCGTATCGTTCAGATGGAATGCCTCTCGGTACACGTCGCGATTCATTTCCGGGTTGGCGAGAAAAATCTTGGTCGGGCAGCTTTCGGCCACAATTGCCAACATTCCCGATTCTTCGAGCTCTTTGATGGATTGCGTAGCCAGGATCATGGCCGCGTTGTGCTTGCGCCACGTTTTCTGTGCCTGCACAACGTAATTGCGGATCGTCTCGTTCTTGATGAAAAGCCACGCCTCATCGAGCAGGAAGATCTTGAACGTGGCGAGCCTTTTCGGGTCGGCAATTTCATTTGACGCGCGATGGAGGACGTAAAACAGCAGTGGTTCCAAAACCTCGGGGGCGTCGTTCCAGCCGTGGAAGTTGAAGGTCTGAAAGCTTGAGAACGAAAGCGTGTCCTCGGCGTTGTCGAAGAGGAAGCCATACTGCCCGCCACGGGTCCAACGGTGCAGGCGTTCTTTGAGCTCGCCGATGATGTTGCCAAAGTTTGAGATCGTGCGCTGATTTGGCTCCAGCACATACATCCGCTCGATGGCATCCCACAGACGGCGTTCTTCTTTGAAGTCGATTCGGTAACGTTGCTCGTTGCCTTCAATGAGCACTCGGAAAAAGCTGAAGAGAAATTGCATGTTGTCCTTTGTCCGGGGCAGCGAGAAGGGATTGATCGTGAAATCTCGCGCCTCCTGGCCAACATTGAGGTATGATCCGCCGAAGATCGTTGTAAGCGACTGGAAGCTCCCGCCGATATCAAAGATGAAGGTGAGCGGTGCGTACTTCTGCGCGTTTTGCAGGAGAAAATTGCAAAAATAGGACTTTCCACTACCCGTCATCCCAAGAATCAGCGTGTGGGCAACTTCGCCGTTGTGCAGGTTGAGAAAGTAGGGGGTGCTGTTGTCGGTTTCGAGCGCCGCAAGGTATTCCGTACCGAGATGCGCGTTGGTTTTCTCGCCGGGTAGGATCGTAAATAAAAAGGATAGGTCGGCGTAGTTCGTGTTTAGCAGATACAGCTTGCGAAGGTTCAATGCATAGTTGCCCGGAACGGTAGCAAAGTAGGCGTTGAGTTGGTTGTAGGTTTCCGCGAACAGATTGCCGTCCGCGTTGGTGAAGACGCCAGTAAACTCGGCGACGAGCGGATCGAGTTCCGCTCGCGACTGGCCATAAAGCACGATGGTCACCGAGAAGTCGCCAAGCGATTGACCGTCACCTAGGGCTCTCAGACAATCGCCGAGATTTTCAATGTCGGCCTGCTTAGATTCGTCTACCAGAACGTCACGCGGATTCGTCTTTCCGGGGTCGTTACCCATCTGGGAGACAAACCCCGTTTTGGACATATTGAAGTGGCGGCGGCGCTTATTGACTTCTTTGCGGGCGTTGTCCGCGGACAGCGGTGTCCACTCTGTGACGACGTAGAAGTTGGCCGGTATCTTCAGCAGCGCGTCGAGCACCAGGGGCCGCGTCTCTGTGATGGCTTCTTTCATCGTCAGGACACGCACAATATGATCGCCTACTCGCAGATGATCGCGTTCTGCTTCGATGTCGGAATTGACCACCTGATAGTCGAGAAACTGCGTGGACTGCGGCCGTCCCGCCACGCGCCAGTTGTCGTAATTCAGCAAACGGCGGAAAAACCCGAACTGCCCCTGCTGATTCAAGATTTCGATCTGCATGAAGTCCGCGAGCTGCCGAGCAAACGCCTGCACCTGTTGTTCGAGGCGGCGAACATCGTGCTCGATATGCGAGCGTAATAGCGTCTTCATGCTGTTGCTGGTGAACTGTGTTCTGAGTTCTTCCATCGCGCCAGCGGGGTCGCGAAAGAGACGAGCGAGTGCCGCACCGACGCCAGTCTTTGACCGGCTGCCTTCGAGCACGATGCAGTAGAGGATTTCAACTTGATAAAGATGGTCGCGCTTGGCTTCAAAGAACTTTCGCCGCTGATCGATTGCTGCTTCCACGACCGGGTCGTCATAGGTTGCGAACGGTATGTCGGGTCGATTCGATTTGAAGAGGTATTGGTAGACATGGAAGCCTGGACCAAACGCCTTGAGGGCCGCTTCCAAACGCTTCACTGCATACTCCTGTTCGGAGCGGTCCAGACTTTCGTAGTCCACACCGGGAACATTGAGAACCATGCCCACGTCACCGCTCTTGGTGAGAAAGGCTGTCTCATTCCAGAAGCCGTAGAGGTTGATGTGGTCGTTCAACGCCGCGCTCTCCTTCCACGGCTTGACGACCTTGTCGAGACGCAGCATCAGACGACCTCCACAAGGGGCACTTGTTGTTTGGCCGCGTCGTAGCGCAGCTTGTAGCGCTCGGACTTTGCCAGGATGCGAAGGAATGCCGGATCGCTGTTCGTTACCCAATGGCCGAAAGCAAAACCGCCGACGAATACAGCGATACCCGCGAGGATGGAATTGAAGAGATTGAAGGCCCCTACAGCCCCGACGCACACGAAGTAGAAGAGCGTGCGCTCCACACCCAAATAAGTGAGAGGCTTGTGCAGGCTCTTGAAAACTCGATTTGTGCGCTGCTTCTGCTGCTGGCTGCCTGTCATAATTCCTCGTCTAACCGGCATTGCGCGGTCACGGGTTTGGCGCGCTGACAACTTCCGCTAAACGCCCCACAGCCAACTCAAGACATTGGCAGCGAGAACGGCGATGCCGGTTCCTGCGGCAACGCCGGCGAGTGCCTTCTTCGCTCCGGGCTCTCCGTGCGCGAAGCCGTAGCCGCCGATGACGATGGCGATCAGGCTTGCGACCTTCGCGACGGTAAAGGATTGCAATTGAAACTCGGGGACGGGTCCACGAATGGCTCCAGCATCCAGGGGCTGCCAGGGCATGTCGGCGGCAGTGCCGACACCTCAGACAACGGCGGAGGACTCAATCTTAAGTTGGGTAATTCTTCCGCCCCTGCGTCACCGATAACCCAGCCCGTCCCGCCAATGGGGATTCCAGGATTGCCGGGACTGAATCTGAATAATGTCGAGCCCTCGCAGGCCGCCCAACTCGCGGATACGGCAACGACGCTTACTGGGCCGGAGCGCAGCGTAGTGGAAGACGCAGCCTTGCAGGCGGCCCAGAAGAATCCCGCGCTCACCACACCGAGCGATGATCCCTTTGTTACTGATTATCAGAAGGAAGCTCAGGGCTACAATACCGCCGTGAAACAACAGCAGGAAGCGTTGCAAAAAGCCAGTGAGGCGGAAGGACACGTCCAAGCAGACAACGCGGCCATCGCCTATGCGAACCCATTGGTTCAGTCACCCAATGCAACCGATGTTCAGAGGGAGGCCTTCCAGCAGATGCAGACTGCGGCGCATTCGGATGAAGACGCTGCCGTCGTTGCGCGCCAGATGTTTGAGCAGACGGATGTACATCTCTCCATCGTGCGCGATCGCGCATCGGGTGCGCTGGCCGCATTGGCTCCTCCGCCTGCGAATCTTAGTGCTTCCCTGAACGGTGTTAGGCCCACGACCATATCGGCGCCGGGCGGACACGCTGTGGCATCTCCCCCGGTGGTCGCCTCGTCCCCGGTTCTGGTGCTCAGTATGTCGTCAAGACCGCAGATTCTGGCCTCACCCCCGCCGGGCGGCAAGCCCCATGTCATGAGCGTGAGTGAGTGCGTTGCGAGTTATTCGCCGACTGGCTCTGTTCCCTCGCTGGAGGAATTGCGCAGGAAGCTGGAGTCTCAGGGCGCCGCCCTGCAGAAGCTCGCGGAGACGCAACTGCGCGAGAACCAGGAGCGCAACGAATTGCTTAAGGATATGCGCAAAGCCCTCCAGGATGTAAGCATCAATGCAATCGATAAGGGCGTGGAGGGCTTGTTTGATTCCACCAAAGAAGGTCTTCAGGATGCGGAGATCGGGCTGCACGGCGAAATCATGGAGACGAAAAACCAGGCCATCCAGTTGCGACAGGAAATGGACGAGACCCGCAAGGCAATGGATACCGCGAAGGGCGATCCAGCGCGTCTCTCGGCACTCAATGCGGAATGGGTCGATCTGGACAAGAACCAGATTCAGCCTCTGCTGCAAAGGCGCAAGGAGCTCGAAGACCAATGGGAGAGCTACTTCAAGTGGCAGAAGCACGTTGCCAGCTTTACATCGGCACGGGACTTTGGTATCTGGCTGACGGATACGGAATTGCCTTGCGAGGTAAAGGATGGCGCGATCTCCTGCGAGAACATCCGAAAAAGCAATCCTTTTGAAAAGACGAAGAAGCTTGACGAAAATCTAAGCGCTGAGGACTTGAATCCAGCCCTGGACGGTCTCAAGCAGGTGATGAAGTTCGCGGCGCACAACGCAGACTTACTCGCACATCTGTCAAAAGCTGCTGCAGTAGTAGACATCGCCGCGCACGCCACCTTCATTGGGGAAGTTTGGGACACAACCAGCATGACCATCGATTTAACCTACGATGCTACCGTTGGATATTTGGGCTATCAGCGGTTACAGCAGGCGAAGCAAAATGATCCCCAGTTTGAAAAAGCGAAAGCCGCCCTTGCGAAGCAGATTGACCGGACGAACGCGGAGATTGGTTGCTACCAGGGAACAAATTGATGAGCAGAGTAACTTCAGGCTTTTAGAAGGAAGGGCACCATGAAACTTGGAACATTCAGTGTGATTTTGATCGCGGTCATTCTCGCAGGCAGTTCGTGTGCAACGCTGCCTGCGCAGGATGCAACAGTGATCTCAGACACTGACGCCTGCACCGAGGTGCTGTCATATCTCTCCTCCGGTGGATTCATGCGAGACGGGGGAGTGTTAATTTGGGGATCTCAAAAACTTCATATGCAGCGAATCACTGGAGGAGAGCTCGCTCCCTCAGGCATACGCTTCCAGTTAAAGGGGAGGCCAGAAAAGGAAGTGTTACTCGATTTTAAAGACTTCGTCGACGTCAGCGGACAGGACACTCAAATCTTCTTCCGAAAGCAAGAAGGCTTTGGCATGAATATCGACTTGAGTAAGCTGCACGGGTTCTGGTCCTACACCCCGACGGGCCTTGTAGATGCTCGTCTTGTGCCGGCTCTGAATAAGTTGGTTAGCGACGCCCATGCCGGGTATCCGTATGATTGCCACGGCGCACTAACTCCCGCGGACGCTGCAAAGGTATTCGCGGATTTTCAAGAGAAGGTGGCGGCGTGGCGGGCGATGAATCCCAAGCCTCCGGTCTCCGATGAAGTTACCAGGAAACGGCTGCTGGCCGAAGACGCCGTCCAAGAAAAGGATTTTGCCGCGGCGGGCAACTATTACAGAGCTGGTATCACCATTGACCCTACGTGGGCTCCTGGTTGGTACAACGCCGCATTGATCAGCGCTGAGTTGAAGGACTACTCTGCAGCCGCCAACTACATGAAGCACTATCTGATTCTCTTGCCGGATGCGCCCGACTCTGCTGCCGCCAAAGAAAAAGTTCTGCTGTGGGAGGCCAAGGCCGAGCAAACCAGCCGTAAGTGAGCGACTAACGTCCAGTTTGAAAAGGCGTAGTCCATCTCCCGGCGAGCGAATCGATAGAATCGAACGATGAGATTCGCTGCCGGAACGGAAAGAAATTGAGTGCGGAAAACTATTTAGGAGATGGCTGTTATGCAGATTCGTTCAGTTCCAGTGCTTATGCTATTGCTTGTACTCGGGGGCAGTCTGGCTGTGACGATGCATGCCGAGGATGCAAAGAGTCTCTCTGATCGAGAGGCCTGCCAGAGAATAAAGACACTGCTTCCGCAGGCGACCGGATACCGGGGCAAGGGCTTTTCTAACTGGTCCATGCCGAAAATCACGGGGATCCGCCTGACCCCAACAGGTTTCACTCTCATCGTGGGAAACAAGCCGGCAATCACATTCGCTTATACAGACATGCAGAATGCGAGAGTGACAAATCGTATCGACGTCAAGTTCGAAACGCAGGGCCATACACAGTTGATTGAAATTGACACAGCAATTAGCGATGAGGCTCGAGAAGGATTTTCAGCGGCCCTTAACCACCTCGCTGAGGCTGCGCATGCTGGGCGGACATGTGACTGCACCAGCGATGTCGCCCACAGCCGGACTGAACTGGATGCCTTTGCCCAAAGCACGACAGCTTGGCGAGCAATGAGCCCCAAGCCAGCTTTCTCAGATGAGGTGATCAAGAAACGGTTGTTGGCTGAAGATGCCATTGAACACAAAAACGTCAGAGCCGCGGTGGGTTACTACGACGCCGGCGTCGCGCTCGATCCGACCTGGGCGCAGGGCTGGTACAACGCCGCGTTGCTCTATGCCGAACAGCAGGACTACTTTGACGCTGCAGTCCGAATGAAGCATTATCTGATTCTCTTACCCGAGGCTCCCGACGCCGCAACAGCCAAAGAGAAGCTCCTTCTCTGGGAGGCCAAGGCTGAGGAAGCCAACGGTAAGTAGCGCTGCGTACTGAATGCTCCCCTAGAAGCGCGCGGTACAAAGCGACGCCATGAGGTACAGCAACGTCAAAGGCATCCATGAGCGAAGATATCCATCGTGGACCGGCCCTTCGCCCTAGAATTGTTCTCTTTGGCCCCGACAAGGGAAGCCGCAGAAGTTCTGCGGTGCAGAGCGGCCGATCTGGGGATAGATCCCGGATCGTCGGCCATCCAAGAAAGCTGTCTAGAAGCGGGCTTCCGGGAAAGCATCCTTTAATAACGAATACAGCAATTAAAAGATAATGGCTCATCCTTTAATAAGCGACCAATGGCAATTCTACTTTCAATGCGGAGGTGATCCGATGATCCCAACCCGCGCGGCGAGAGGACAAGGAATGGAGTGCCGGCTGATCAGGCGCTCCTCACAGACTTCGGCGACTTGCTTCTGGTCGATTTGTGGCTTGCATCGAGGGTAGCCCATGCCTTGCGAACATTGGTAGCTAGCTGCTCCTGGCGCGCCTTAACCCACGGAGCATAGTGTTTCTCCGTAATTTTGACGCTCTTGTGACCAAGCAGCATAGAGACTTGTTCCAGCGGAATCCCAGCAAGCAGCATCTCGACTGCGAACGTGTCCCGAAGCATGTGCGGATGGCTACGCTTGGGTGCTCCGTCGTCGTTCCGTAAGTCTGCGATCTTGAAGAGGCGCCGGAAACTCCGCTGCCAATTGCCAACCACTGATTTCGGCGAGCCGTTGCCAGACCAGAAAAAGTATCGTGGATTGGGAGTGGGGCCTGGCGGAATGGTTCTCAACGCCTCCGCCACATCGGGAGGCAGCGGCACGTACACGGGGCTGCCGGTTTTTGCGCGATACAGGAACAACTCTCCATTTTCGTTCAGTCGCCTCCTCTCCAGCGTCACCGCGTCCCTGATGGCAAGTCCGCTCCAGCGCATTAGCAACGTGAGAATGCGAAGGCGCGTCGCCTGGTTTCGGCATTCCACCCAACCCTTGGGCCGATAGATGTAGGTCGCCTCCATGATCTTGTCGAACTCATGTTTTGGAAAGTAGTCGGTAGGCGGTCCGTCCGCTCGAATTCGACCCAGCAGCACGGCAGGATTGGACTTGATCCAACCGAGTCGGAGGCAGTAGTAGAAGAATCCGATCAACCGTTCTTGTTTCTTCTTCTTGGCAAGAGGACCGTCGGTCCAGGTATCACGGAAGGCTTCGAGATCGGCGGTCGTAATCTCACTGATGTGCGTGAACCCTGCGGTAGTGCTCCACCCGAGGAACTGCTTCTCGAAGATCGTGGTCAACTTGTCAAGCGTAGAGTCTGCAAGGTTCTCGTTCCTTTTGCTGGCGAGGAATCGTTTCACCGCAGTTTCGACGGTGACGGCTTCTGACTTCCGCGGGGGAGCCTCGCCGTTGCGGATCGAAGATGCTCGTTGCGCAGCCTCTTCTTCGAGTCGTCGGCATTGCTCTTCGGCCTTTTCCCAGCTGCGGGTCTCGGCCGTCTGCCGAACCGGGGAGGAGTTCAATATCCCGCGAATCCACTTCGGGCAGCGACATCGCTTCCAGAACCGATCAGACTTCTTGGGGCAATCTGAGGTGTGGCGGGTGTAAACGAAAAGGCTCAATTGTCACCTTCCTGTACAGCCCCTGCCGAGTCGGCGGTACAAAAACGGTACAACAATTGGTCACTGTTTGTAAATATAAGAAAATATTATATTTATTGTGGTGGAGGCGGCGGGAGTCGAACCCGCGTCCGAAAATGTTACTGGTCAAGAGACTACATGCTTATTCGCGTTCATGCCCCAGTCATTAGAGTGTTGCCACCCCTGCCCGGGACGTTCGCGGCCCACGCTCAGAACGGACAAGAAACGCTAGCCGCTAGCCTGAGATCTTAACCTCCCCGCCCAGACGTAGCGGGGAAGAGCAGCCCTCTGTGTGACGTTCGCTCACAGCCCAAGGGCGAAGCTGTGGAAAACGGCAGCCTAATTAATTAGGCTGCGTATGCCATTGGTTGATTGGCAATTATCATTTTGCTCACGATTACGGGTGTGTGCACCCCGGCATGCCTCTTGGCCGCAAGCATCTCCGTCGAAGCCGTGACGCCCCCACTGGTGGGAATGGCCATTGTCAAAGAGCTGGCTCAAAGTTAGGTAGTGGACCGATTCAGTGGTCTGGATTCAGGAGAAAAAGCATTCTCGTAAAATCCACGGAATCAACCACTTACATTCTTGAGCACTGCTAAAATATTGGAAACGAAGAACTTACTCGTAAAATATTCCAAGGAAAAGACTTAGGTTAGGCCGTTCCGTTAAGTGCTTTAGAATCAGCGTACGGCTCGCAAAATATTGCATTTCCTGGACTTAGATCTCTGTTACTTGAATGTCGAGGAGCTACCGTACTTCTTAATATTAGATGCCGCTCGAAGATCGAAGTCAAGGAAATTTGGGTGAGTGGGTCCGGTTTGAGTTCCAGAGGACGAGCCGGGCGGGAGATCCCCTTCGACAGGCTCAGGGCAGGCTCTCGGCCCGCTGGTGAAGACGCGGGCCGTCGGGGTGACGCCCCTGGCAGTTTAGCGCGGTGCAAGTGAAACTGATCCACTACCGGGATTTGGGTTGGGTTGACTGTCGGCGCTCAATGCTGTGATACCCTGCCTCGGACTGAGGTTCCATATGCACGCCTGCATTCGATCAGCCGAGTTTGTGTTTCTAGGCATCCTGCTTTCTTGCGCAGCGTGGGCGCAGCAGCCAGGCCAGGTGCCCGCGCCCAAGGAGGGCGACTATGTTTCCCACGACTTCCATTTCAAATCAGGCGAAACGCTGCCTGAGTTGCGCCTGCACTATGCGACCTTTGGGACTCCGGTGCGCGACGCGAATGGACGGGTTACGAATGCCGTGATGCTTTTGCACGGCACCACGGGCTCCGGCGGACAGTTTCTCGCGCCGCAGTTTGCGGGCGTTCTATTTGGGCCGGGGCAGCTTCTCGATGTCACGCGGTATTACGTCATTCTGGTGGACAACATTGGCCACGGGAAATCCAGCAAGCCCAGCGACGGCCTGCACGCGCATTTCCCGCAGTACGACTATGACGACATGGTTGCGGCGCAGCACGAGTTGCTGGAAAAAGGCTTGGGTGTGAACCATCTGCGGCTGATCCTGGGCACCTCGATGGGCTGCATGCATTCCTGGGTTTGGGGCGAAACCTACCCCGACTTCATGGACGCACTCATGCCCCTGGCCTGCCAGCCGGTGCAGATCGCGGGACGGAATCGAATCTGGCGCAAGCTGGTGATGGACGCGATTCGCGGCGATCCGGAGTGGAAGAACGGAGAATATACGGCCCAGCCTCGGCGTGCGATGGAAGTCGCGGCGGCCACGTTCTCCATAGCTGCGGGCGCGCCGCTGCAGATGCAGAAGAATACTCCCACCCGTGAGGCCACCGACGCGGCAGATGATGAGTTCGCAAAGCGGTTTCTTGCGAGCCATGATGCTAACGACTTTCTTTATGCGGTGAATGCGTCGCGGAACTACGACCCATCGCCGCTGCTCGAGAGGATCACCGTGCCCGTGATGTTCGTGAATTCAGCCGACGATTTCATCAATCCTCCGGAGCTTGGCATTGCGGAGCGCGAAATCAAGCGAGTGAAGAAAGGCCGTTTCGTGCTGATCCCCATCTCCGAGCAAACCCATGGCCACGGTACTCATACCTGGGCAGCGTTGTGGCAGCAGTATTTGAAAGAGTTAATGGAAAGCTCCCGAGAGTGAGACCGCTCATAGTTGTTTGCGAGGCCCAGTTGCTACA
>Ga0302179_10000426_pt1 | contig 27958 bp, 24 predicted proteins | sample I_Palsa_E3_1_FD_198788 | JGI IMG/M metagenome (GOLD analysis project Ga0302179, IMG submission 198788) | Peat permafrost microbial communities from Stordalen Mire near Abisko, Sweden - I_Palsa_E3_1 | ecosystem: Environmental > Terrestrial > Soil > Palsa > Peat permafrost | place: Sweden...
TTCCGTACGAACCGCAGATCCCTCACTTCGTTCGGGATGACAACTTTCTCTAGTCTTGCGGCATAGTTGAACTCACGCCCTGAAAAAACACTGTCGTTGTCACACAGGCTCTGAAGTCCAGCTCCCACTGCTGAAGCAGGGGGCTCACACCCTCGCTGCCACTCGAGATAGAACGCATAATCAGGTTGCCAGACCCGCAGCCCCGAAGCACATCTAGTCCCGGCTCGCGCTGAACTCTCGCAGAGCACGAGAACTCAGCGCATTGAGCCTTCAGGACGGAATCGCACGAACACTAGATAGCCCATTGGGTGCTGGCCGTAGATCGGGTCCAGGAACGCCGGCTTTCCGTAGAACGTCGCTTGGCCTCCGATGGCAGTCGAGAAATGGGGGAGCACGGGAATTTCGCGATCGTAGCCGGCCGTGTACGCTTGAACTCGCGCGAGAAAGGCTTCCTCGAATCCGGGGGGCAGCGGATTTTCGCCGATGAGAAGTAAGTTCGTGCGGTCGACGTTTTCGATGCGTCCCCACACAGCATTCTTGGCGAGAAAATGAAGAGTTGATTCGAGCAGGTAGCTATTGAGCACGCCGCCAGTGTTGAACGAACGCGTGCGTCCCCAGACGAGCGAAGACGCCCAATTACCGCGATCGAACGCGCGGTTATAGGTGATGGATGCGGTCATGCGGCGCTGGTCATCGGTTGGATCGAGCGCTTCAGGACTGTGCAGCGTGCCGAGCGAGAATTGGCCGGACCAATTTCGAGCGGGGTTCATCGTGAGGCGAGCCGACCACGAATCGATTGTGCCCGCGTCGATGTTCCAGCGACCCTCATTTGGTTCGCGGCCGTGAAATCCCGAAACTTCGATTCGAGCGATGCTGTAAGTGTATCCGACCGTTACAACTTCGTCGGCGATGTGGGTCGAGTCCTGCATGTGATGACCGAGAGCGGCGATCGGGTCTTCACTTGCGGACGTGCGATGCGGATAGGCAACCGGGCCGAGGGCAGGATCGCCAACGGGCGCGGCATAGAACGACAGGACGTTCTTACTATTCAGGTTCCAATCATAGAACGCGCCAATCTCCATGAAGAAGTCGTGCGGATGTTGGCCGTCGACGATGGGCAGACCGAAGGCCGTCTCGCCAATTTGGAAAAGTTCCGGATAGCGACGCTCAGTAACAGTTGCAGGCTCGAGGCTCAGCATTACGCGCGCCGTAAATTTACCAGGGCCGAGTTGATGCTGCGCCATCGGCATGAACCAATTCGTCGAGAAAAACTTGTCGCCCCCTCGAGGGCCGGTCTGCTGTAGTTCGTTTACGAATAGATTGCCGTGAAACATGAGCTGCCAGCCCGCGCGTTCGTCCATCCACATCGGATGGGGAGTTGAAGCAGGCTCGACGTCGGTGCCGGATGTCCCGTGTAACTCGATCGCATCAATGAGCGAAGTCGCGTGCTCGTGCGACATCGAGTTAACCGACATGGGACCTTGCGACATCATGTCGTGTGGCGATTGGCTAGCTGGATCGTGTTGCGTCTTACAGCACGATTGGTAGCACTCCAGTGGCGCGCTGCCGTTCGGCTGAATCGCCCACGCCGCGGAATTGCCGAGCAGCGCCGTTGAAAAAAGAGCAAATCGAATTAGGTGGCTAACACGTTGCAACGCATTCTCCTTAGTGCATTTCTGCATCTTGCGACGTCGCGGGGCGATTCTCTCCTGTGGAACGGATTACGCCCGTGTCGTCCAAATAGAAATTGCGATAGCCATAATTCCCGGGCCTCGCTAGCACCGTGAAGTTTTTGATGCGTCCATCGTCCGAAGCGGGCGCCGGAGTGTATTGAATTTCGTAGCCTGCGTTCTTGGCTGATTGTGCCGCCGAGCGAGCCGCGGCTCCGAGCGTTTCGAGCGAGGACGGATAGGTGCCCGAAGCCGCGGAGTATGAGGCGAGCGATGAACGCAAGTCGCTGAGTGCTTCGAGCGCGCTCTTCTCCGCCTCCGGTTTTGATGTGCCGGGTCGCGGCGGGAGAACAAACCAAACGATGGCCCAGAGGCTTGCGATCAGCAGGCCCCAGATGATCACGATTTTTGCGATGCTGCGCTTTTTCTTCGGCGCAACAAGTTCTTCGAGCGGTTGCCCTGTCAGGTCCGCGCCACAATATGGGCAAAGTTCGGTTGCTTGATTGAGGGGCTGTTCGCATTCGCGGCAAACGTACATCTGCGTTGAATCGTAGGAACAGGCGGAGAGGATGTCAACGACGGCTTTTCGGGTGCCTGAAACGGTTCCGCACCAAGTGCGCGGTAACTTCGCGTTGGCGCCGGGCAACTTTCCGAATAGAGCGTGTATCATTCTCTCCAGGAACTGGAGCGGCTTACGGAGCCCCCGCCCTTGCCCACTTCGCCTCGAATACCGCCCGAACTCAAGCCGAGGCTCGAAGAGTTATTCCGCCGCGCGGAGATACCCGAAGACTGGGGATGCAGCATCGAGGATTTCACCTGCGCCGTGGAACGAAGTGTTAGCGCACGTTTCCGCCATTCGCAGACGTCCGCGCCAGAAATCTCCGCGTATTTGGAAACACTACATCTTCAGGATCTGGCCTTGTCGTACTGCTGCGCAGCTGGCAACTCGGTTGCGTGGGAACATTTCGTCGCGCGGTTCCGGCCCGAACTTTACCGCGCGGCGCGCGCTATTGCCGGGGATTCGGTGGGACGCGATTTGGCGGACTCGCTTTACGCTGAACTTTATGGTCTCGAAAGCCGCAAAGGTCACCGGCGATCTCTCTTCGATTATTTTCGCGGCCGAAGTAAATTGAGCACGTGGCTACGCGCGATCCTCGCGCAGCGCAACGTGGATGAAATCCGCCGCACGCGGCGGACGGAATCGCTTGATGATTCTGAGAGCGAAGCCGCCGATTTGCCGCAACCGCAGCCAACAGCCGGGGACGATACGGACCCCGAGCGCTTACATTATCTCGTGCTGCTGCAAACTGTACTCACCGCCGCGCTCGCGGGACTTGCGCCACGCGACCGGCTTCGTCTTGCGTATTACTACGTCGACGATCTCACGCTGGCGCAAATTGGGCGTCTACTCGGCGAACACGAGGCTACCGTTTCGCGCAAGCTCGAGCGTGCTCGTCGCGAACTGCGAAAGAGCGTGGACGGGGAATTGCGCAATACGAAGCGCTTGAGCGAAGCGCAGGTGCAGCTTTGCTACGAGTATGCGCGGCAGGAGTGGCCGTTTGATCTGACGCGCGCGCTCTCGTCAAAGGAATGACTGCAAAGTGAGCGCGAGTGACGGGGCGTGGCGTTTCCATGCAAGTTCTTGAGGGAGTATCGTTCTAAGTTAGGGATCAGAGAATGAAGCCCGGAGACAACAAAACGGGATTCGACGCCATGATGCGCCGCGGACTTTCGTCCGACTCGAGGACGGCGGCGCAGGGCTGCCCAGATGCTGAATTACTTGCCGCATACTACGAACGCTCGCTTGCGCCAGCCGAAATCGTGCGATTCGATGCGCACCTTGCGACGTGCGTGCGTTGCCGGGCGCAAATCGCCGCGCTCGTGCGTTCAGAGCCGCCCGACGAGAAACCGTTAGACGCTCCTGCATCATGGCTGTGGAACTGGCGCTGGCTCGCACCAGCCGTCAGCGCAATCGCAATCGTCTTGATCTGGGTCGGAATTCGCGCGAACTATAAGGCAATTAAGGAGCCGGTCAACGTTGCGATGACGCAGACGACGGCCCCGCTGGAGCCGGTGCCACAGCTCTCGCAGCCGCAACTGGCGCCGCCATCACGAATGGTAACTGGCGACAGATTGTCCAAGCCCGCTGCAACTCCGACTTTCGAGAAGAAATTTTCAGAGGCATCGCCTTCAAGCCTCGCCAAACAAAATGGTGGAGCGCCGACGGCGGCCGCAGGACGTGTGAGCGCCGGCGAGCCGCCAAGTTTGACGGGTCAGGGCGGCGGTGTCTCATCTGCCGGAGGCGTCCTCGGTGGCGCGGCGACGGCTCCGCCTCCGCCCGACGACAGCGCCTTGTCCGAGACTGTCGCGCAATCAGCACCAGCAGACGCCACGAGCACCACTAACAGGAACCCGACGAGACTCGCGGCGCCACAGTCGGCAGGTGCAGGCGCCATGACGGCGAGACACCAGCTTGCGCTGAGCGCGAAGATCCCCGCTACTAATGCGCCTGCGAAAGCCAGATCGGCCGAAGCGGATCAGCTGCAAGTGCGAGAAGAGTCGTCGAACCCCATCCTGATTCCGTCTCCGGATGCGATGAAGTCATGGCGAATTGCCGCTTCGGGTGCGATCGAATTCTCGAGTGATTCGGGCGTGACGTGGGAGATGCAGAGACCAGGAATCGCCGGAGCGCTGACAGCGGGTTACTCGCCTTCTGCGAAAATTTGCTGGATCGTGGGCCGCGGGGGCACCGTACTCCGCACGGCGAACGGCATTGATTGGATAAAAGTTACTGCGCCGACGACCGAAGATCTCACTGCGGTGATCGCATCGAGCGCGAAACACGCGCAAGTCACGGGCGCGGGCGGAACTGTGTTCGTGACCAAGGATGGCGGAAAGTCCTGGAAGAAGCAGAACAATCCCTGATTTTTTTGGAATGTGACTGCAAGAAATAGAGCTGGCCGCGTTCTAAGTGTGGATGGATCACTGACTCAAGCTTTCCCGGGAGGACGAAATGACTCGATTGAACCACAAACGCCAATACCTTGCAGTCTGTTTTGTAGTCGCGCTCAGTATCACTGGTTCGGTTGCGTTTCGAACGCGCGGGGTGCACGCGTCGCCGCGGCCAGATGCCAGCGCGGCTCCGAGTACGACGCAAAAAGACCAGATTGATCTCGCGGTCACCGTGTACAACTCAAACGTGGCGCTGGTGCGGGATGTACGGCAAATATCGCTTCCGTCCGGGACCTTCTCGTTGAAGTTCGAGGATGTTGCGGCTTCGATCAATCCTCAGACCGTTCATTTCCGTTCGCTCTCCGAGCCGACCAAGCTTGCTGTTGTCGAACAGAACTACGAATACGATCTCCTCGATCCAGCAAAGCTGCTTCAGAAATACGTTGGACGCGAAGTGACTCTCGTGCGCGGGGAGGAAGAGAATAATTCGACAAAGTGGGTGGAAACGAAGGCGGTGCTGCTTTCCGACAACAACGGACCTGTTTGGAAAATCGGAGATGAAATCGTCACCGGAATGCCAACTGACCACTATCGGTTCCCCGATCTGCCCGAAAATCTATACAGCAAGCCGACGCTCGTCTGGATGCTGGAGAATGGCGGGCCGAAGTCGCAGCGCGTCGAGGCTTCGTACCTGACTAACAATATGAATTGGAACGCGGACTATGTGCTTACGGTCACTCGCGAAGAAAAATCTGCCGATTTAGATGGCTGGGTAACGCTCGCCAACAACAGCGGCGCTGCCTACAAGAACGCAAAGCTCCAGTTTGTGGCCGGAGAAGTTCACCGCGTCGCGCCAATTCCGATGAACGGAAGGGCCCTTGGAGGGGTGATTGCAGAGGCCAAGGCGGCACCGCAATTCGAGCAGGAGAATTTTTCGGAGTACCACCTCTATTCGCTGGCGCGACGAACTTCAATCGAAGATAAGGAGTCCAAGCAGATCAGCTTGCTGAATGCGACCGGCGTTACCGTCGAAAAGCTATTGCTAGTGACAGGGCAGCCGTACTACTACCGAAACCCGCAGAGCATCGGAAATCCAATTCAGCAACCAGTGCAGGTGAATTACCGGTTCAAGAACGAAGACAAGTCCGGGCTGGGGATGCCGCTGCCTGCGGGCACGGTTCGCGTGTATCAATCCGATTCACGCGGCGGCATTCAGCTCGTTGGGGAAGACAACGTCAATCACACGCCGAAAGATGAGTCGGTCACGATTCATGTCGGCGACGCATTTGACATCGTGTGCGAGCGCAAGGAAACCGATTTTAAAAAGCTTTCGAACAATCTCTACGAATTCGAATACGAAATTACGCTGCGGAATCATAAGGAATCGGACGTGACCGTGGAAGTTCGCGAACCGATCGGCGGCGATTGGGAAGTGGAGAAATCGAGCTACAAATCAGAGAAGCTCGACGCCACGACGCTCGGCTTTCAAATTCCAGTCGCGAAGAATGGAACATCAACGCTCGATTATCGCGTTCGCGTGAAATGGTAGCGGCGAATACTATTCACTGCTTAAGCGCCGAACGCAGGCGCGACGCAATGAGAGTGACGCGCTGGCGGCCTCAGTGTCCTCGAACTACTTTCTGTGCGATCTCGAGTTCTTGCGCGAAGTGAGGGTTTTCCGGGAATTGCAGCGCCAGACCCGCAAGCAGCGCCTGCGCCAGATCGTAGCGGTGCTCGCGTTCATCGGCTAGCGCGAGCATGATTTTCGCGAACGGCTGCAGATAATGTCCGTGATCGGCCGCGTTTTGCATTAGCACGATTCCGCGCTCGCGGTCGCCGTGGATTCCACCGAACCAAAGAACCGCGCGTTTGTAGCTTGGCAAGCAGCCGATGATGTAGCCCGCTACACCGAGGGACACGTAAGCATCCTGTAAATTCGGGTCAAGAGCGAGGGCGCGGACCGCTTCGCCGTCCGCCTGCTTCATCAACTGCAAGCTAGCGAGCTGCTTTTTTTCAATAAGCGCGTCGTAGTCGGATTCCATTCCGTCGGCAAGCGCGAGAACAAAGAGCGCTTCAGCGTCCTTGGAATCGGTGTGGAGACGCTCGTTAGCGAGCGTGCGGGCGCGACTGTCGGCATCGAGGAATTTTGGATTGCGATTCTCCGCCACCGATCCATCCACGCCAACGAGCAGCTTCTTGTCATCAAGAAAAAACGCCGACGAAAAAACGCCCTTCTGCTGGAATTCTTCAAATAGATAGCTCGCTGCCTCGGCTACCGTTCCGAGGGCGTCGTTTGGATGGAGCCGGTCGTAAGCGCCGATGACCGAGCGCGCCTCATCGAACTTCAACCGGTACATGTCGTCAAAGGCGTTCTCGAGTGACGGCCCGGGGCGCATAACGGGAGTTTGATTTTGAGACGAAGCTGCGGGCGCCGCTTGCTCATCGTTTGACGAGGACTGCGACGGGCGAGAGCCGGCGAAAGCCACGCTTGCAGCCAGCGTGACGACAATGAAAACCGTTACATGATCGCGAATGCGCACTTTTATCATCTCAACGAGCGTCACTCTTGGGATGCCGTCGCGCCATCACAAGGCGGCAAATTTCTTGCAAAATGCTGGTCACAAATTATCGAGAAAGAATTGCATGATGCGATTGAACAGCAAAAGCTGCGCCGGGCGATCGCTCATGGGATGGCCGCGCCCCGGGAAAATTAAAAGGTCGGGGTATTTTCCAGCCTCGATAAAATGATTCAAGAGCAATGCGGTATTCGCGAAATGGACGTTGTCATCCCCTGTGCCATGCGCCACCATGAGCTTGCCCTTCAGGTTCTGCGGGAAATATGCCGGTGAGGACTCGCGGTAGCCGGCTTCGTTTTCCTGCGGCGTGCCCATGTAGCGCTCGGTGTACGCGGTGTCGTACAGGCGCCAATCTGTCACAGGCGCCACTGCGACTCCTGCCTTGAAGACGTCGGGCGCGTGAAACAAGGCCGTGAGCGTCATGTATCCGCCGTAGCTCCAGCCCCAGATTCCGATGCGGGTGCCATCCACATACGCGAGCGATTTCAGATACTTTACGCCCGCGAGTTGGTCGGCCAGTTCGACTTTGCCGAATTGGTGGTAGATGGGCGTCTCGAACGCATGGCCCCGGCCTGTCGAACCGCGATTGTCGAGGCTCCAGATGATGTAGCTTTTTTGCGCCATGATGTCCGACCAAAGTCCTCCGCTCCATTGGTCGCGGACGATTTGAGCATCTGGCCCGCCGTAAGTTTCGATTAACACCGGATACTTGCGCGCGGGATCGAAATCCGGCGGCTTGATCATGCTGGCGTGAAGAATTGTTCCGTCGTCCGCGGTTACAGTTGTGAACTCGATAGGTGGGAGATGGTACTCCGCGAGCTCTGGGACATTATTCTCCGCGAGCATCGCGATTTTCGTGCCGTCGATGCGATCGAGCTCCTGTTTCGGCGGCACGTTTGCGCTCGAATAAGTGTCCAGAAATGCGGATTCGTCGGGCGCGATCTCCGGAGCATGCACGCCATGAGTGCGAGTGACTTGCGCGATGCTTCCGTCGCTAATTGATACGCGGAAAAGGTGCGACTCGACGGCGTTATTTTTGTTCGAGAGGAAATAAACGTACCCGTGGCGCTCGTCAACGACCAACCCGTTCGTGCTTTGCGGTCCAAATCCCTCGACGCCGGTTACAGCCCAATCACCGCTTGTGAGCTGCTTCAGCAGCTTGCCGCTAATGTCGTAGAGATAGATATGACGGTATCCGGAGCGCTCGCTGGTCCAAAGAAATCGCTGGCCGTCCGCAAAGAAATAAAGATCGTCGCTGAGATTCAGCCAATACTTGTCGGTGTCCGTCAGAATCGTGGTTGATGTGCCGCTTGCAGAGTCAAACATCATGAGGTCGAGCCGCGTCTGCCCGCGATTCAGCCGCTGAATTGCGATTTGTTTGCTGTCGGGTGTCCAATTGACGCGAGCGATATAGACGTTCGTGTCAGAGCCAGTGTCGAGCCAGCGCGTTTCGCCGCCTGTGACCGGAACGATTCCGACGCGTACGATGGGATTCGCCTCGCCGGCCTGCGGGAAGCGCATGTTCTCAACCGCGCCGATATCCGTGCTCATGTCGTAGATGGGATACTTCGTCACCGGCCGCTCATCCATTTCGTAATAGGCGACGTGTGAGGAATCGGGTGACCACCAATACGCTGTCCGGCTCGAAAGTTCTTCGGGGTAAAGCCAGTCCAGTTTTCCCTTGAGAAGTTCTTCCGAGCCGCCCGTGGTGAGTTGCTTTTTCTCCTTCGTGGCGACATTCACGACCCAGAGATTGAAATCCTGGACGTAGCTCACCCACTTCGAGTCTGGAGAAATTTTCGCATCTTCGATCGATGCATCGCCTGTCACCAACCGATTCGGTGACATTGATTTCAGATTCAGCCAAACCAACTGCGTATCGCTAACGAACAGGAGCGCGCTCCCATCGACCGCCCATTGGTAGTCCTGAGGAACGGCTCGGCCGAGGCCGGTCGCTTGCGTCGCTCGTTGTTTTGGCGGCTCGAGGAGAGACTCAAGCAACTTCGCGTCAACTAATACACTCGATTTTCCCGTCGCGGCGTCCATGGCCCATAGCTCCGCAACTGCGTCTTTGCCGCCCGAGTTATGGAAATATGCAAAGCGCTTACCGTCGGGACTCCATGCGATTCCGCGCTCGATCGATCCGCTCAGATTTGGCGCGCTATAGATCCGCTCAACCGTGAGTGTTTTGCCCGGAACTTTCGCGGCTTGCGCTCTGGCCGGCTTCGCGGCAGATATTGCGATCGCGGCCAGCGATACTGCGAGAGCACAACTGCGAACTGTAGCTGCGTGCATGCGCAAAACCTCCCCGGCAAAGTCCGCTATTTTAGCTTGCGCGGCAGTTGGAAGCCATCGGCAACACAGTGAATGTTGCAACGAACGGTTTCATAAGGACGGGAATGATTGCGAAACGTTAGCGGGCCTGTTCAAGTCCAACCGCAGAAGTTGTCGATTCGGCCGGAGCAGATTTTCTGCGCGCCATGATGAACGCGCCGATCGTGACTCCCAGTGAAAGTACGAGCATGAGGCTCTCAAGAACGAGCCTTTTTGGTCCGAGTCGCTCGCCTGGGCCGAAACAGCCGCAATTGATTTCCAGTCCCATTAAGTACGTACGGATCAGCGTCGCGAAAAATCCGCCCAGCAGAAGCGTCGAAACGAGGGATGAAAGGCGCAGAACGATTCCGCTCAGGACCCATAGCCCCAGAAACAATTCGAAGAAGGGAAGCGTATGCGCGACTAAATCAGCCGAGGAAGAAGAAAGCAATTGGAACGAATCCACCTGCATCGCAAACATCGAAAGAGACGTTTTCATGGACCCGACGGACCAGGGTCCGGGGGCCTGCGGCTTCAACTTTCCATAGGCCGCGACGAGGAAAATGGACGCGAGCGCGATCCTTCCGATCAAGAGCAGGATGCGTCCAGTTTGCGATCGCGGAGTTGCGGCCATCCTACTGGCTCATCACCTGATCGAGGAATTGCTTCATGATCGGCCAAGACACGACGCCCGACATCGGCCCGTAGGTCTTGCCCTTATAGTAGAAGCGAAATGTGGGTGTCGCGCTTACGGGAACGGTATTGCCGAGCGCCTTGTCTTTTTCGATCGAGGCATCGAACGGGCAGCCATGCGCGGGCTTGCCTGCCTGTGAATAGCTCGCGGGAGTCACGCCAGCCGCGGGCGGCGGACAAGCTTCCATCATCTTGGCGACGCGCCTGAAATCGACCGGGGACATCGCCGCCGCAACATACTTTTGAATATTGCCGTCAGCTGACCAGGCCGCCTGGTTGTCGTAGAGCGCCGCTTCGACTTCCGGATATTTGCCCGCTACGGCCGCGGCGTTCACCCACCGCGCAGCTTCATATCCGTACTTGTGCAAGGGAAGCGGAAAATCGTGATGCACGAGATACACTTTCCCGGATGCAACGTAGTCGCTGATCAATGGCTTCAGTGTTTGCTCGTAGAGCGAGCCGCAGGAAGGGCATTGGTAATCGCTGAAGACTTCCATGGTGATCGGCGCGCTCTTCGATCCGATCGCCTTCACGATATACTCGTCTGGCACGGTAGAGGTTTTCGTTACTGGCGGAGTATGTTTGGCCGTCTGTTTTGTTGCGAGGGCCGGTGCGGCAACGACGATCGCCGCAATTGCCAGAACTCCAGTCGCCAGCCATCGCTGCGCCACTCTGCGAAACTTCATGAACGCTCCCTCATATCAACTAGATTTCCGAAGCTTGGCTTATTTTAACCTCAATTGTTGCCGCAGCGTGGAGTTGATTTGCCGCTGAAGCGCAAGACTCTTTCTGCTGAAACCTGAAACTATGATGCAGGTGCACGCTTAGGGGTAAGCTGCCGATAGAGTCACTGCGGGCCGCCGCGGTACCCAGTTCCGCCAGTTGGATCGCAAGCAGGTTGTAAGTCGACGCCCCGGTTATCTAGTGCTACTATGCTGCTAACAAAGGGGTTAGATAGGTAAATGGAACTTGACAACGAAGCACTCAACATGTATACTGCCCCAGTCTGCACGAGTAGATTTCAGATTGTTTAATTAAGCCTGCGCAAGGAGCTCTAAATGAGCAAGATTATTGGAATTGACCTCGGGACAACGAATTCGGTCGTCGCAGTTATGCAAGGCGGCGAGCCAGTTGTAATCCCGAACCAGGAAGGCGGACGCACGACGCCGTCCGTAGTGGCAATTACGAAGACCGGCGAGCGTCTCGTCGGGCAGGTGGCCAAGCGGCAAGCCATCACGAACCCTGAGAATACTGTGTATTCGATCAAGCGGTTCATGGGGCGGCGCTTCGACGAAGTCACCGAAGAAACGAAGCGTGTTCCCTACAAAGTCGTGAAGGGATCGAGCGACGACGCCCGCGTGGAGATTTCCGGGAAGGTTTACAGTCCTCCCGAGATCTCGGCCATGATTCTCCAGAAATTGAAGAATGCCGCGGAAGATTTTCTCGGAGAGAAGGTCACGAAGGTTGTGATCACAGTTCCGGCGTATTTTAACGATGGACAGCGCCAGGCGACGAAGCAAGCCGGGGAAATCGCAGGCATGGAAGTGCTGCGAATTATCAATGAACCGACGGCAGCGGCGCTCGCGTACGGCCTCGACAAGAAGAAGGACGAAACGATCGCCGTTTACGACCTCGGCGGCGGCACGTTTGATATTTCCATTCTCGAAGTTGGCGAAGGCGTTGTCGAAGTGAAGTCCACTGCAGGCGACACGCACCTCGGCGGCGACGACATTGACGAAAAAGTTGTGCAGTGGCTGATCGAGGAAGCGAAAAAGGAATTTGGTAGCGACCTGCTCAGCAAAGACAAGATGGCGTTACAGCGACTGAAGGATGCCGCTGAAAAGGCAAAGATTGAACTGTCTCAGTTGACCGAGACTGAAATCAACTTGCCGTTTATCAGCGCGTCTCCATCGGGTCCGGTTCACCTTGTCAAGAAGCTGACCCGCGCGAAGCTCGAGCAACTGATGGAAGACCTGCTGCAGCGGACCGTGGGGCCGGTGAAGCAAGCGATCACGGACGCCGGCATCAGCCCCGACAAGATTGATGAAGTCGTGCTGGTTGGCGGCTCGACGCGCATTCCGCGTGTCGTTGAGATCGTGAAGCAGTTATTCAACGGCAAAGAACCGCATAAGGGCGTGAACCCGGATGAAGTCGTGGCCGTTGGGGCTGCGATTCAGGGCGGTGTGCTGGGCGGTGAAGTGAAGGACATCCTGCTGCTGGACGTGACGCCGCTTTCACTGGGCGTGGAAACCCTTGGCGGCGTGATGACCGTTCTGATCCCGCGCAACACGACGATCCCGACACGCAAGTCGGAAACGTTTTCGACAGCGTCGGACAATCAGACTTCGGTGGACATTCACATTCTGCAAGGTGAGCGTCCGGTAGCAAGCGGCAACCGCAGCCTCGGCAATTTCCAACTCGTCGGGCTTCCGCCGGCGCCGCGTGGATTGCCGCAAGTCGAGGTGACGTTCGACATTGACGCGAACGGCATCCTGAACGTGTCCGCGAAGGACAAGGCGACGAACAAAGAGCAGAAAATCACGATCACAGCTTCGACCGGCCTCGGTAAAGACGAGGCGGAGCGGATGCGCAAGGAAGCTGAATCGCACGCCGACGAAGACAAGAAGCGTGTGACGGAGGCTGAAGCGCGCAATCGTGCCGACAATCTGATCTATCAGACGGAGAAGCTCCTCAAGGAAAATCGCGAGAAGCTGGGCGAAGGTGATGCGAAGGCAGTCGAATCCGCGATCGAAGAGTGCCGCAGGGCGATAGCCGACGGCAATGTCGAGCCCATCAATGCGACGGTTGAGGAACTGACGAAGGCGTCGCATCGCGTCGCTGAAGCTCTGTATAAAACGCAAAATGCTTCAGGGGGCGCGGCGCCGGGTGGGCCTGGCGGTCCGGAGTCGACCCAACCGGGTTCAACGAACGGGGCCGGTGGCCAAGGGCAAGGCGACGTGGTTGACGCCGAGTTCGTGGACGTGGACGAATCGAAGAAGCCGAACTAAGCGAGTTAACGATTGAGCCGGGCGGATATAAAAAGTCCGTCCGGCTCAAGTTTATCTCGCACGCAATTTTCGGAGTCATATTTGACGATTGGTATCAAACGATCAAGTCCTCCGCAGGCGGTTCAGAAGGTCCGAGATAACTTCTATCTGATTCAGGTTTCAATTTCGGAAACGCCCAGCGCGGACTGGCGACGGTTGTTCTACGAGATTCAACAGGATGTCACACCGGATTTTCCAACGCGCTCTGTAGAAATCTCCGGCACCCTGCTGCGGTTCCGGTCGAATCCGGAGAGCGTCGAAGAAAAGGTCGCGCGGATTGATCGTTGGCTCGAGCGCGCAAACCAAAAAGACGCCTCGATGGGCACGCGTTCGGAAGAGCAGCGCCGGCATCGCGAGGAATTGGCGCGAGAGGAGACCGCCGCGCGGCGTGACCGATTTTTATGGGTAAGGCTACTGAATGGCGACAACATCCAAACAAGATTATTACGAACTCCTCGGCGTTCCTCGAAAGGCGCCGCTAAAGGAAATTCGTCAGGCGTACCGCAAGCTCGCCCGGAAATATCACCCCGACCTAAATCCGGGTGACAAGTCCTCGGAAGAGAAGTTCAAACAGATCCAGGAAGCTTACGAAGTTCTTTCCGACACGAAAAAGCGGCAGGTCTACGACCAGTTCGGTTTCAATGCGCCGGGTCCTGGCGCGCCACCGCCGGGCGGCGGGCAGTACAACGTGTCGCCCGACGACGTGCATTTCGACTTTAACGGCTTCGATTATGGCGGGAGCGGCGGGAGCACGAGCTTCCGAGATCTCTTCAGCCAATTCTTCCGAGGCGCCAATGCTGCGCAATCCCACCAGGAGGCCGAGCCCGGTTCAGATCTGGAATACCAGATCGAAATCACGTTCGCCGAAGCGATGCGCGGGGCCACAAAGAAAGTGACCATCACGCGCCTCGATACCTGCCCGACTTGCAACGGCAAAGGTACGGTCGGTACGTCGCAAACGTGCCCCGAGTGCAAGGGAAGCGGCCACGTCACCGAAGTGAGCGGCAAGATGCGCTTCGAGATCAGTTGTCCGCGCTGCGGCGGATCCGGGAAGGTTCAAACCATCTGCCGCACCTGTGGCGGCGAAGGGCGAGTACGCCGCGCAGAGACTCTCGAAGTGCGCATTCCGCCCGGTGCGCGGACTGGCTCTCGCGTTCGCGTCGCTGGGCGCGGCAATGCAGGCGCCAACGGCGGCCCTCCAGGGGATCTCTATTTCATCACCAGCGTGGCGCCGCATCCGTTCTTCGAACGCCGTGGCGACGATCTCTACACTGTTGTTCCGATCACGATTACGGAAGCGGCGCTGGGCGCAAAGGTCGAGGTTCCGACGATTGACGGCCGCTCGCAAGTTCGGATCCCGCCGGGTACTGATAGCGGCAAGAAGTTGCGTTTGCGGGAGAAGGGCGCACCTTCTGCCGGGCGTCCCGGCCATCGCGGAGATCAGATCATTGAAGTGCAGGTCGTAGTGCCGCGACCCGAGGATGAAAAAGTTAAGGAACTTCTGCGCGAATTGAGCAAAGCCGCGCCCGAGGATCCACGCGTCGATATTTTCTCGCGGGCGGCAGTGTAAGGGTCGAGCGGAGAAACAAAATGGCTGCACGAACCAGCAAGAAAGCAAAAGCCGGTTACATGATTAGCGCCGTCGCGGAGCTGTATAAGCTGCATCCGCAGACGTTGCGTCTCTATGAGAGGGTCGGACTTCTGAAGCCTTCACGATCGCAAGGCAACACGCGTCTTTATACGGATCAGGATCTCGAGCGGCTTGAAGTCATCCTCACCCTAACGCGTGAACTCGGCGTCAATCTCGCCGGCATCGAAGTCATCCTCAATATGCGGGACAAAATGGCCGACATGCAGCTGCAGATGGAATCTTTTATTACATTCGTTCGCGGCGAACTCGCGCGAGGATTCAACGCAACGAACGAACGCCGCACGCGCAACGCGATCGTTCGCGCCGCTCCGCCCAAAGTTGTTCGCATCGTAAAGTAAAACCTCTCTGGCTTTTCCACATCTCGCATAGTTTGCACAGGACCGGTCATCTTGCGCGCAAACATTTCCACGTTTATCCTTACTTCATGGCGCGGCCTGATTGTCCCCAGTGCAGCGGTACAGGATGGAAAATTGTTGAGCGGCCGGATCAGGAATCCGGCGCGAAGCCATTTGCCTCCCCCGATTCAAAACCCGGTGTCAGCGCCGGTGAGCCCAGACTTGTCTGGGGCGTGCCGTGCGAATGCACTTTCGAAGACCGTGCCTCGGGCGTCTTCGCTCGCGCACGAATCCCCGAACGCTATCGCCATTGCGATTTCGAGAACTTCGACACGGACCTGCAGTACGACCACGCTACGCCGACCGAGGTCGCAGCCTGGAACCGCACCCTGGAACAGGCGCGCGTAGTCGTGCAGGGATTTGCCCGCGATTTCCCGGCAGGGACGGAACACGGCCTGCTGCTCATGGGGTCCTGCGGAGTCGGGAAAACGCATCTCGCTGTCGCTGCGGTCCAGGAAATCATGCGCCGCGGGCACACTTGCCTCTTCTACGACTACCGCGAGCTGCTTAAGGAGATCCAGAACAGCTACAATCCGGAAAACCAGGCGACCGAATTAGGAGTCCTCGAACCAGTATTGAAAGCAGAGGTGCTGCTCCTCGACGACCTCGGAGCAAGCAAACCCTCCCTCTGGGCCATGGAGACTCTCGGTCACATTTTGAATGCTCGTTACAACGACAAACGAATCACGCTCGCGACCACGAACTATCTCGACGCCGACGGGGTAGCTCGGCCAGCATCGCGCTCCGCGGCGTCACGGCCTTCGGCGATCGAGGACACCCTCTCCGAACGTATCGGCACACGAATCCGCTCGCGCCTCTACGAGATGTGCCGGACAATCGAGCTCGCCGCGCCTGACTATCGCAAGGAGATCCGCCAAGCGGATCGATTCCGGGCCTAGAAATTCCGGGATCGCCAAACCCAAGGTGCGCGTGACTCGTTCTGTTGACATCACTTAGAACGGGCGCGTATCATTCTTTCCGATACGGCGTCCAGCACAGACGCTACTATCCCCCTTCTTTGCTCGATCCCCAGTAGGATGGAGAACCCATCCAGGGATAACTCCCGGCAAGCGGGGCGCACGTTCGTATGGAGGCTGTTTTTTATGTCAGATGATCGAAACGAGCCAACGTTTCAGGCATCGGCGGCGCAGACTGCCGCCGTTTCGGCCCCGGCCGAAGCGCCTGACCACCAATTATCTTCCAGCTCATTTAGCGAGCAGACCGCCACGGCTGTCGCGGCTGAAGCTTCGCCGGCTGCTCCATCTCCGACTGAACACGAAGACATCGTGGCGACGCCCGAAGCCGGCTCGATATCAATGCCAGAGCCCTCGGCACCGCAGCCGTCGGCGCAATCCGCGGCGGGAGCCGCCACGGAATCCGCGACGGAGCCCGTAGCACCCTCCGCGGCACAAGCCGCCAACGGGGAAGCCGAGACTGCCGAGGGCATGGAGCAGCTCATCGAGCAGTATGCGACCCCCCCAGTCACCCCCGCGGAGGGCGAAATTTTTGACGGGCGGGTGATTGCCGTCAACGATACGGGCGTGGTGGTGGATGTTGGGGGAAAATTTGAAGGACTGGTTCCCGCGCAGGAATTTCTCGAAACGGGCGGCGCGATTCCGTTCGGTCCCGGACAGACGATTGAAGTCGAGCGGCTGCACGAGCACAAAGACGGCTATGTTCTGTTGTCGCACGTCCGCGCTCATCGGCGGCGCATCTGGGAGAACGTCGAAAAATCATATCGCGAAGAGAAAACCATTACCGGCAAGGTGATCGAACGGATTAAAGGGGGACTTGTAGTGGATGTCGGCGTGCGCGCGTTCCTGCCGGCATCGCAGATCGAGCTGCGGCCCGTGCACGATCTCGAAGTATGGAAAGACCGCGAAATCGAATTGCGCGTCTTGAAACTGAACCGCAAGCGCGGCAACGTGGTTGTCAGCCGCCGTGTTCTGCTCGAGGAAGCCGCGAAGACGCAGCGGGATGCGCTGGTGGCATCGCTCTCCGAAGGCGCGGTGGTCAAAGGCAAGGTCAAAAACGTAACGGACTACGGCGTTTTCGTTGATCTTGGCGGCGTGGATGGCTTGCTGCACATCACCGACCTCGCCTGGGGACGCGTCAAGCATCCCTCTGAAATTGTGAAGGCGGGCGACGAGATCGAAGTTAAGATTCTCAAGTTCGATCAGGCAAAATCCCGGATTTCTCTTGGACGTAAGCAGCTTTTGCCCGATCCATGGGCCGCGGTACCTGAGCGCTTCCCGGCGGGTACGCGCATCCACGCGAAGGTTGTCGGCGTGACGGATTACGGAGCGTTTGTCCAGATCGAGCCGGGAGTTGAGGGCTTGATTCACGTGAGTGAGATGAGCTGGTCGCGACGGGTAAAGCATCCGTCGAAGATCGTCAAAGTCGGCGACGAAGTGGATGTCGTTGTTCTAGAAGTGAAGCCTGACGCGCAGAGAATCTCGCTCGGCCTGAAACAGACGTTGCCAGATCCCTGGAATGCGGCGGCAGAGCGATTTCCGGTGGGAAGCATTATCAGCGGCCGCGTGCGGAGCCTGACGGATTTTGGCGCGTTCGTCGAGATTGATGACGGCCTCGAAGGCCTAATTCATATCAGCGACATAAGCTGGACCGAGCGGGTGAAACATCCGAGCGAGAAGTTCAAGAAGGGCGACGCGGTAGAAGCGAAAGTCCTGAAGGTTGACGGAGAAAATCGCCGCCTTTCGCTCGGCGTGAAGCAGGTCAACGACATCTGGGCCAATTGGTTCAGCGCTCACCACGTCAACGACGTCGTGAAGGGCAAAGTAGTGCGTACAACCGATTTCGGCGCGTTTGTCGAGTTGGCGGAAGGCATCGAGGCTCTGTGCCATATCTCAGAAATCGAAGAACGCCGGCCAAAGGGCGAGCGCGAAAAGCAGCCGAGGAAAGATCGTTCCGCGTCGCTGCTTACCGTCGGCCAGGAGTACGATTTCAAGATCATTCGAATCGAAGCGGAGCAGCGAAAGATCGGTTTAAGCTATCGCGCTGCTCAGAAGCAAGCCGAGCGCCAGGAAATGGAATCTTTCCGGTCATCCAAATCGTCGCCTACTGCGACCATCGGTGACGCGATCCTGGCCAAGCGCCAAAGTTCCTGAGAGGAGCCAGCCCACGGCTGCCGGCTCAGGATTTCCGCGGATGTCCTCTCCGCAGGAAAACCGTTTACCTTGCGGTTGATTGATGATATGCAAAGACCGTCGGACTCACGCGGCGGTCGAACGCGGGGCGAAACTGCCTCCGCGTGTGGAAGCCGGAACGCGCAATTCAATTTCGCGACGCCGGAATCCAAGCAGGGGCATCTAAAGGGGGACATGCAATTTCGTCGGGGAATGCAGAGAGGAGGCCTGCCACGCCATGCCGAACACTGCCGGTGAGCAGCACATCAAAGAACGCACGATGACGAAAGCAGATCTGATCGAAGAGGTAACACGCGTTACCGAGCTGCCCCGCAAGGAATCCGAGATGGTGGTCGAAACGATTTTCGACAGCATCATCGAGGCTCTTCAAAAGAGCGACAAAATTGAGATTCGCGGGTTCGGAAGTTTTCGTACGCGCCAGCGTCGCGGCCGCATCGGCCGGAATCCAAAGACGGGCGCTAAAGTCGAAGTTCCGCCGAAGAAGATCCCGTTTTTCAAGCCCAGCAAGGAATTGAAGGATTTCGTGAATTCGGCGAAACACGCCGCCGCTCCGGCGGAACCCTCCGCGCACGGTTGAGACCTACTGGATGGATTATCTGTGGACACCGTGGCGCTACCGTTATATCGCCTCGGCAAAAGACGACGGCTGCATTTTCTGCGATGCGGCCGCGTCGGGCGATGACGCCCACACTCACATCGTGTTTCGCGGTGAAAAGAATTTCATCATCCTGAACCGATTTCCGTATACGACCGGCCACGTCATGGTCGTCCCCTACGTTCACGTTGCGGATCTAGCGGCATCCGATCCCGAGGCGCTCGCGGAAATGATGCGGCTCGCGCAGAGAGTACAGACGGCGCTCGAAGGGATCTATCATCCGCAGGGCTACAATCTCGGAATGAATCTGGGACGCGCCGCCGGCGCGGGCGTGACGGGTCATCTGCATCTTCACGTTTTGCCGCGATGGACCGGCGATGCAAACTTCATGACCACGATCGCTGAAACTCGAATCGAGCCGGAAGACCTCGAGACCACCTACGAGAAGCTTCGCCAGGCCCTCAATCCTTAGTCCTCGATTGCGAAGACTGCAGAACCTCACCCTCAACTCGCCGCTGCTGTACACTTGCACTTGCTGCTCAATCGCTTGATCCCGGTACAGGAGCTGGTTTGTGAATTTTGAACTTGCTGAAGAGCAGAATCTACTGCAGCGCACGGTCCGCGAATTCGCCGAAGCGGAAGTGAAGCCGCTGGCCAAGGAAATCGACGAGACGTGCCACTTCCCCCGCGAGACGTTTCGCAAGGCCGCCGAGCTGGGGCTCACTGGTGTTGCAATCCCCGAAGCTGAGGGCGGCGCGGGGATGGATCACATCTGCTATGCGATAACGATCGAAGAGATCGCGCGCGTCTGCGCTTCCACCAGCGTTATTCTTTCCGTTCAAAACTCGCTCTACTGCGATCCGATTCATCGTTTTGGAACAGATGAGCAGAAGAAGCGATTTCTCCTTCCCTACGCTCGCGGCGAGAAAATCGGCTGCTACGGTCTCACCGAGCCGCAGGCCGGCTCGAACGCCGCCGCGCTCGCCACAAAAGCTGTACTCAAAGGCGATCGCTACGTGGTGAACGGCACAAAAGCCTGGATCACGAACGGCGGCGTGGCGGACGCGGCGATCGTGTACGTGAATACCCATCCGGAAAAGGGCGAGAAGGGAATCACGGCGCTTCTCATCGAGAAGGGGACGCTGGGATTCTCGGTGGGGAAGGAAGAGAAAAAACTGGGCATCCATGCGACTGCTTGCACTGAGCTGATATTTTCGGATTGCGAAGTGCCCGTCGCGAATCGGCTTGGCAACGAGGGCGACGGTTACAAAATCGCGCTCTCGACTCTCGACGGCGGCCGGATTGGCATCGGCGCGCAAGCCACTGGAATCGCGCAAGGCGCCTTTGACGCCTCACTCACGTATGCGAAGCAACGCGAGGCCTTCGGGCATCCCATCGCAGAATTTCAGGCGATTCAATTTATGTTGGCCGATATGTCCACTGAAATTGATGCGGCGCGGCTACTCGTTCGCAAAGCGGCGTGGAAACAAGACTCTGGCGGGCGTTTCTCGATGGAGGCTGCCATCGCGAAGCTGTTTGCGAGCGAGATGTCCACGCGTGTTACGCACAAGGCGATTCAAATTCACGGCGGCTACGGTTACAGTTCCGAGTATCCCGTTGAACGAATGTATCGCGACGCGCGCATCACCGAAATCTACGAGGGCACGAGCGAAATTCAGCGCATCGTCATTGCCGCGTGGGTCCTGAGGTCGTACTGAAAGTCTTACCGGCACACCCGAAAGCGTTTCCAAATGTAATCTGTTAGCGCTCCCTGTGATCATGCGGGCGACCGCGCTGTTTCGACTCGTTCAAGGTATTCTTACGCTGTGCTAGATCTCGATTGCGGATCAGAATTCGACCCGGCTCGCGATGAAGGGTTTTTCGCGGCCCTGCCTTCTCGCCCAGCCGTCTACCTCATCGAAATGGAGGCATCTGGCGCGCAGCCGTATCTTTCTCGAACCGTGGATCTCCGCCGGGCCGCCGAGCGCCTGCTCCGGCGGCCCGAAGCGCTCTCAAAGCGGCTGAATTTGCGCGAAGTTGCGGCGAGTATTCGTTTTCGATTGACCGGTTCTCGCTTTGAACAGTCGCTCGTGCTTTACCAGCAGGCGCGAATCCATTTTCCGAAGCGCTACCGCGATTTCCTTCGGCTTCGCCCGCCCGCAGTTGTGAAAATCAATCTGCGCAATGCGTATCCGCGCTGCTACGTGACTCGCCGCATTTCGCCGGACGAAGGCTTGTATGTCGGACCGTTCGCATCGCGCCGTGCCGCGGAATTTTTCGCCGATGGCTTTCGCGATCTTTTCAAAGTTCGCCGCTGTCAAATCAAAATCCGGCGGGATCCAGAGTTTCCGGGCTGCATTTATTCCGAGATGAAAATGTGCCTGGCGCCGTGCTTTGCCGGCTGCACCGACGCGGAGTACGCAGCGGAAGTTGCGCGCTCGACCGAAGCGCTGGCAACCCTAGGGGCATCGCTTGAAACTTCGCTCCAGCAGGAGCGCGAAGCAGCGAGCGAATCGCTCGATTTCGAGCGCGCCGCAACCCTGCACAAGAAACTCGAGAAGGTATCGGACGTGATGAGGAGCTCTCCAGGGCTCGCGCGCCGCGTGGACCAGCTCGATGCTGTGATTCTTCAGCGCATGGCGGAAGAAAACACGGTGGCGTTTTTCGCCGTGCATCATGGGATCATTGCAGATCCGTTCTTAGTACGATTCGATGAGCTTTCAAGCCAGCCGCGTTCGGTAGAAGCCATTATCCGCGGGCATCTTGAGGCCAGCGCAACCGTGGCGGACGCAGCCGATTCACAAGCGGCAGCCTCATCCGAGGCGAGCGATTCTCAAACCGTAGAATCGGCCACGCCAGGTGCGCCCGATCTGAAGGTCCAATTTGGCATTCGAGCTGTTCCCGAAGAATTGCCGGAGCATCTCTCGCTGCTCGCACGGTGGTTCTATGCCAAGCCGCGAGAAGGTGAGATCTTCTTTCGCGATCCAACGTGGCCTTATCGGCGTTTGCTGCGCGCCTGCGCACGCACACTCACGCCGCCCACAGCGCCTCCCCGGCCCACCACGTCGTCCTGATCGGATAGCCTAAATCCATTCGAGGCGACACTTAGTCTCGTGGCGCCATGCGTTCGCTGGAATTCCAAACTTCATCTTCCCTCGAAGCGTCGTACAATGTTTGCGTGGCCGAATCGCAAACGATTGCGAAACCAAAATCGAATCGCCCAGTTGCAAACGCTGACGGAAATCGCTCGGTCATCCAGACATCCGCGATGTTTCGCGCGCTGCGGCACCGCAATTTCCAACTTTTCTTCGGCGGCCAGCTGATCTCCCTCATCGGCACGTGGATGCAGACCGTCGCGCAATCCTGGCTAGTCTATCGCATGACCGGATCGGCGCTCCTCCTCGGAACGGTCGGATTTGCCAGCCAGATTCCGGTGTTCATCCTCGCCCCGCTTGGCGGAATGCTGGCGGATCGACGGAGCCGGCAACGCATAGTTATCGCCACACAAACGATCTCGATGCTCCTGGCCTTTGCTCTGGCGGCGTTGACTCTGACCAGCGTCATCACCGTATGGGAAATTATGGTGCTTGCCGTATTGCTCGGCGCCGTGAATGCCTTCGATATCCCTGCCCGGCAGGCGTTCCTGATGGATATGGTCGGTCGCGAGGACTTGATGAATGCCATCGCGCTAAACTCGTCCATGTTCAATGGCGCGCGCGTTGTGGGACCGGCCGTGGCAGGAATTTTGGTTGCGTGGATCGGAGAGGGTTGGTGCTTTTTTGCAAACGCGATCAGCTATATCGCTGTGATCGTTGGCCTGCTGTTGATGAAGCTTAATTTTGCGAAGAGCGAGAAAGTGACTGCCTCGCCGTTCGAACATATCGTGGAAGGTTTTCGCTTTGTCCAGCGTACGAAGCCGATTCGCGCGCTTCTTCTCCTTCTTGGGTGCATCAGTTTGTTGGCATTGCCGTATTCCGTGCTGATGCCGATTTTTGCCGACCGTATTTTGCACGGAGGCGCGCGAGGCTTCGGAATTCTTATGGGCTCTGCTGGACTCGGCGCTCTTGGAGGAGCTCTAACGCTGGCGATGCGGACCGGTATGCGCGGGCTTGGCCGCTGGATCGCGACTTCGTGCGCGGCGTTTGGCACGGCGCTGATTGCCTTTTCGCTGTCGCGGTGGTTCTGGCTATCGGCGATTCTTCTGGTGCCCGTGGGCTATTCCGTGATGTTGCAGACTTCCGCGTCGAACACGCTGCTGCAAGCCATGTCGCCCGACAAGCTTCGAGGACGCGTCCTTGCCGTGTATTCGATGATGTTCATGGGCATGGCTCCGATTGGTGCGTTGCTCGCTGGCGCGGTAGCAAAACATATCGGCGCGCCAACGACGGTGTGCCTCGGCGGAATCGGCGCGATTGTGGGCGCGATATTTTTTGCACGGGTTTTGCCGCAGTTTCGCGTGGAAGCGAGAGAGTTGCTCGTCGCGTCGGGTATGGCCGCAGGCCAGCCGCCCGAGAGCATTCCGGCTCGGCCTGCGTCGTAGTGTAATTGCACGAGCACTCGCGGGCAGTCGGTTCTGCTATACTCCCGCGTCTCCTCTGAGAATTCAGTTTGGCGAGAGAATAGTTGCCAACACTAGCGACCCCCGAAGGAACCAGCCGCTATGCCGCGCGATTCGCGGACCGTGCTGCTGCGGGCCATTTTCGCGAGCAGGCTTCGACAAAGCTGCGCCTTTCCTCGATTGGCATTGGGACGTACCTCGGTGAGCCGGATGCTGCGACGGACGCCGGCTACACATCCGCGGTGATCGCCGCCGTTGAGGGTGGCATCAACGTACTCGACACCGCGATCAACTATCGTTTTCAGCGCAGCGAAAGATCCATTGGCGCCGGGATACGTGCACTTGCTGGAAAAGGGTTCGCACGCGAAGAACTCATCTTGTGCACGAAGGCGGGGTTTCTGACTCCTGACGGCGAAATGCCCGCCGACGCCAACGATTATTTCGTGCGCGAATACCTCAAGCCCGGAATCTTCCGGCCCGAGGATATTGCGGCGGACTGCCACTGCATGGCGCCCTCATATCTCGCCGATCAACTGGCGCGGAGCTTGCGCAACCTGGGAGTCGAGTCGATTGACGTCTTTTATCTGCACAATCCGGAAACGCAGCTCGCTGATGTTTCGCGTGATGAATTCTTGCGAAGGATCGAGGCCGCATTTGAATTTCTCGAGGGCGCGGTCCGCGACGGCAAAATCGGCGCGTATGGCCTGGCGACGTGGAACGGATTCCGCCAGGAGCGCCGAGCGAAGGACTATCTATCGCTCGAAGAAATTCTCGCGGTGGCGCGGACCGTCGCGGGGGACGGGCATCACTTCCGATTTGTACAATTGCCATTCAATCTTGCGATGTCGGAAGCGCTCACGCTCGTGAATCAAACGATGGATGGGCGCCAAGGTTCCGCTCTTCAAGCGGCGCGTGCGCTCGGCATCACCGTAATCTCCAGCGCCACTTTGCTTCAAGGACAGCTCACGAGCAGTCTCCCACCGTTCGTATCGGCAGCTCTTGGACTGAAGAGCGATCTTCAGCGGGCGCTTCAATTTGCGCGTTCAACTCCCGGGATCTCAACTGCACTTGTAGGCTCGAGCCGGCCCCAGCACGTGCGGGAGAACCTGGAAATCATGAGTGTGGAACCCGCAGCGCGGGAGCAATATCTGAAGGTGTTCGAACGCGGCGCATAGCGTTTCAGATTGTAAATCCGCTCACAGATGTTCCAGCCATTTGTCGATTGCTCCGGCCACTTGGTCGAGCTTGCCGGTGAAGAAATGATCGGCGCCGTCCACGAAGACCAGCTTCTTCGGTTCCGGTATAGCGTCGTATAGCGCCTGTAGCTTTTCGCGCGAACCATATTGGTCGTTGGACCCCTGAATGATCAATTTAGGTTTGGCACACGAATGTAAGTAACTTAGGTCCGAATTGTTGACGGGCAGCCCGAGTCCGATGAGTTCATTCACTCGCGGGTCCTCGCATCCGGCGCGCAACCCCACCCACGCTCCGAAACTGAATCCCGAGAGCAATATTGGCCTGCCTGGAAATTCTTTCGCCACATAGTCGAGAGCAGCGGCGACATCGTCTCTCTCTCCGCGGCCATCATCGTGAACACCCTCGCTCAGCCCCGCGCCCCGGAAGTTGAACCGCAATACGGGGAATCCGCGCGCGTGAAGTGACTTTGCAACTCGAAAGACAACTTTGTTGTGAAGCGTGCCGCCGAACAGAGGATGTGGATGGCAGACGAGTGCAACGCGACGCGCATCATGACCCGGAACGGTCCAAAGGAGCGCCTCGAGGCGCCCGGCGGGTCCATCGATGAAGAAAGTGCGATGAAAGACTTCGCCCATGCGCGAGAGAACGGCAGTGTAACGAAAGTCGGCCCGTTTCGCAAAAGAGCGGTCCAGCAATCGGCAGAATGCAAATTACCGGATTACCGATCTTGCCCCGAAATCTGGAAGGGACGCGAATGATCTGCTTTGATATCAATCGCATACCGCGTGTGATCGCCGCTGATTAACCCGGGAATTGAACTACGGAACCGCTTGGACCGCCCAACGGTTCGGTACCGTTCAACTATCGGACCAGGAGGCAATTTAGATTGCGCATTACGTGGGGTGGTGTTAGTTTCTGGCCAATGCCGGATATTGGGAGGGTTATGGGCGGAGAAGTAGAGCGGCGCGCGGCTCGGCGCTTCGCGATGTCCCTGCCGATGAAGGTGCGATTCGTTTCGGACGATGGGGCTGTCGAGGAGTCGGGCGAAACTCGCGACATCAGTTTTCGCGGTCTGTATTTCATGATCGGCGCGATGATTGAGAAGGGCGCCTCGATCGAGTTCATCCTTACCCTGCCTCAACAAATCACCTTGGCCGGAGACGTTCATATCCGATGTTATGCGCGCGTGCTGCGCGTTGAATCCCGCGGAGAGCGCCGGGGAATTGCAGCACGCATCGAGCGATACGAATTCCTTCCCACGCCCGCCTGAAGATTTATCCCAAACGGAGTAAAATGCTCGCTGGCTTCCTCGCTGGAGGGCGATTCCATGTATCACTACGATCCTTTAACGGCGCTTGAAGAACTTCGCGATGACGCGACACTGCCGCATCCCGTCCATCTCCGTGACATGATTCTGCGTACGAAGCTCGATCCAACCACTGCTCTGGATCTAAATCGTGAGTTTCAGGACTATCTCGCGCGATTCGGCGAATCACAGCAGATTGCACGCGCCATTCTCGAGAAAATATCGGCGGGTGTGCGCAAGGCTTCTTGAATTTGGATGTTGCTCGTCGCGGCCGGGCGGCTTTCAGCGATCCACCTCGGGCACGCTGCGCTGCAATTAATATCGCGGAACCGCGCGTTCGGATGGCCGCGTCCACAGAATTTTTCGTGATCGCTTCGCAGTCCGATTGAAAGGGCAGCTGGAAATGGCAAGGCAAACGCTTCTCATAGACGCCGACGACACGCTCTGGGAAAACAATATTTTCTTTGAGAAGTCGATTGACGAGTTCGTTTCCCGGCTCGAGCCGCTCGGCTACACGCGCGAATACACGCGACACATCCTGAACGAGACGGAAAAGCGCAACATCCGCCAGCACGGCTACGGTGTGCGCAGTTTCCGCCGCTCTCTCGAAGATACGTATATGAAACTGGCGGGAAACGCGGCGAAGCGCGAAATGATTCAGTGGATCGAGCAACTCGTCTCGGAACTCGAGAATACGCCGCCGCACATTATGGACGGCGTACCGGAAACGCTGGCGTATCTGGCCGGCCACCACCGATTGATCTTGCTCACGAAAGGCGAAGCCGCGGAGCAAGCAGCGAAGGTCGAGCGCTCGGGATTGCAGACGCATTTCGAAGCGATCGAAATCGTGACTGAGAAAGAACACACGACCTACGAGCGAGTCATTCACCAATTCAAGGTCGTAAAGTCAAATGCGTGGATGGTGGGTAACAGCCCACGCAGCGACATTAATCCGGCGTTACGGTGCGGTATGAACGCCGTTTTTATTCCTCATGTCGCAACATGGGAGCTCGAGAAATGCGCGCTTGAGAGTGGTTCGGGCAAGCTGATCATTCTTTCGAGCTTTCGCGATATGCGCTCACATTTTTGAAGTGTCACTCGATTTCTATTTTTCTTCCGTGAATTACTGAGCGCCGTAAGTATTTTTTCGGAGTGATCGGGAATGGACTGGCGAAAAGAGTTCGCGGAATTTGACGACGTGACATATCTCGATGCGGCGACGCAAGGACCTTTGCCGCTCGCATCCGTACAGGCCGCCAAACAAGCGCTCGAATGGAAAAAGCTGCCATTCCTCATACCAAATGTCACGTATTTTGACTTGCCGGACAGGATCCGCGGTTCGATCGCGAAGATCATTCACGCCGAGCCGGACGACATCGCTGTGACGGGCGGCGCAAGCGCGGGCTTTGCGGCCGTGGCTGCAGGGATTGATTGGAAAAAGGGCGACGAAGTGATCGTCGCGCGCGGCGAGTTCCCGGCACATTTTGCAACGTGGCTGCCGTATGAGAGGGCGGGCAAGCTTACCGTGAAAGTAATCGCGCCGGCGGAACGCTTCATCAGCGCCGACGATTACCTATCCGCAATCAGCCCGCGGACGCGAGTCGTATCGGCGAGTCTCGTTCGATTTGATAATGGTTCGCGGCTCGACGCTAAACGCGTTGCGGATGCATGTCAGGCGGCAGGCGCACTATTTTTGCTCGATGCCAGCCAGTGTGCCGGCGCGCTGCCGATTGATGTAGGCGCGACAGGCGCCGATTTTCTGGTGTCATCGGGATATAAATGGCTGCTCGGCCCATACGGCACCGGATTTTTCTGGGCGCGGCGGGAATGGAGTGACC
>Ga0302179_10000427_pt1 | contig 27922 bp, 23 predicted proteins | sample I_Palsa_E3_1_FD_198788 | JGI IMG/M metagenome (GOLD analysis project Ga0302179, IMG submission 198788) | Peat permafrost microbial communities from Stordalen Mire near Abisko, Sweden - I_Palsa_E3_1 | ecosystem: Environmental > Terrestrial > Soil > Palsa > Peat permafrost | place: Sweden...
ATTCGCGGCACGCACGCCGTATCTTTTTTGCATTAGAGAAGTCCGGCCGGCCACCTCGACGGCTGCGAGCCATAACGAAGCCGCGGCCAGAATTCGCACCAAAACAAAGAGTACTGACAATGCGATTCCTACATTTTTGTCTCGTGGAGGCTATATGGAAAACCCAAAGCCGCAGGAAAAGAAAAAGGCGCGTGCCGCGCTGGCAGAGTATTTCGGGAAGTTTACCCTGGCTCCAACGAATGAAGGGACCTACTCAGTTCAAGGGGAAGCGGACTTCTTTGGCAGCGAGGTTTGTGGCGCGAACCGGTGGTGCCGGGGGCCAGAATCGAACTGGCTACGCCCGCCTTTTCAGGGCGGCGCTCTACCAGTGAGCTACCCCGGCACGTCTTGAACTTTTTAAGTTTAGGGTCGCTCGCAACTCGTGTCAAATGGAAGCGGCCGCCGTTTCGTGTGATTTTCACCGGGACACCGTCGTTCGTGGTGATCCGGCCCTCAAGAAACCCAACGCGATGGCGCTAACGCCAGTCAATGCTCAGCTTCGTCGAACTCCTTCATCCACGTGCGGCCTTTCAACACTTCACGCGGACGCGTTCCATCTGGCGGACCTACAATGCCATCCCTTTCCATTAAGTCGATGAGGTGCGCCGCGCGCCCATAACCGATGCGGAGCCGCCGCTGAAGCGTGGAAGTTGAGGCGCGCCCCATCTCGCAGCACACCCGAACGGCGTCCTGATACAGTTCGTCGTCCGCTTCGCCTCCGCCGCTCACGTCAGCGGCGCCCCCTTCAGGCTTCCCATTTTCGTCTTTAGGTGCTTCCAACAGCTGCTCGTTGTATTTGGCCTGGGCTTGCTCACGCCAGAAGTCGCACACCGCCACGATTTCATCTTCGCTCACCAGCGGGCCATGAATTCGATGCAAGCGCGAAGATCCCGCCGGCAAATAGAGCATGTCGCCCTTACCCAGCAGCGATTCAGATCCATTCGAATCCAGAATCGTGCGCGAATCCACCTTGCTGGCTACTCGAAACGAAATACGCGCAGGGAAATTCGCCTTGATCAGACCTGTAATCACGTCCACTGAAGGCCGCTGCGTGGCTAAAATCAAATGGATGCCCACCGCGCGCGCCATCTGCGCCAGTCGAGTGATCGATTCTTCGACGTTGTTGGTGTCCACCATCATCAAATCCGCCAATTCGTCGATCACGATTACCAAATAGGGAAGCGGCTTGTGCTCGCTCTCTTGCACGTTTTCGAACAGTGAAAGGGACTGCGCTTTCTGAAACGTGCGATTGTATTGCTCAATGTTTCGAACGCCCCGTTGTGCCAGAAGCTTCAGCCGGTTTTCCATCTCCCGAGTCGCATTGCGAAGGACGTTGGAAGCGATTTTGGGATCGGTCACCACCGGCGCAATCAAGTGCGGAATATTTTCGTACAGGTTCAGCTCCAGCCGCTTGGGATCCACCAATACCATCTTCACTTCATCCGGGCTGGCCTTATATAAGATGGACATCATCAGTGAATTGATGAACACGCTTTTACCGGTCCCGGTCGATCCGGCAATCAGCAAGTGCGGCATGGCCGCCAAGTCGGTCACCCGGATTCGCCCATGCAGATCGCGGCCCATTGCCAGCGTCAACTTACTGGGAGAATTGATGAATTCGGTCGCTTCGATAATCTCCCGCAGCGCAATAGTCTGCCGATTTAGGTTCGGGACCTCGATCCCAATGGTCGACTTGCCCGGAATTCTTTCGATCAGAATCGACTCTGCTTGCAGAGCAAGGCACAAATCTTCGGTCAGCCCAATAATGCGACTGTACTTGATTCCCGCTTCGGGCTTGAATTCGAACGTAGTGACCACCGGACCGGGGTTGATCTGCGTGACCCGCCCCTGCACGTCGAATTCCTGGCATTTTTCTTCGATCGCGCGCGCTCGAATTTTCAGCTCATCTTCGTCCAGCTTCTGGCTGCGCTCTCCCTCCCGCAGCAGAGAAATCGAGGGCAGTTTGTAGTTGGTCGTCCCCTTCGCGATCTTTGGTTCGGTCGCTCCCTTCGCCAGAACTTTCTCGGGTTTGTCCCGATCCACCACAAAAACTAAATCTTTGCGAACCCCCGGCTCCTCGCCGGGTTCCCCCGGTTTGATTTTGCTTTTCGCCGGGCGGTTGCTGCCGAAAATATCGGTTTGATCTTCCAGATGGATGGTCTGCTCGGGCTCGGGCAGCGCCTCGGTTCCTTCGATGCTCTTGCCAGTTATCTGATCGACCGCTCGTCGTCCGGAGGTTCGGGTCTCGTGCAAGCGCTTTCTCATACGCTGCTGTTCACGAGCGTCGTGCCAGGCGTGCCAGTGCGATTGCACTCGTTGCAGAATGCCCAGCCTTTCCACTGCTCCCAGCGGACCCTTCGAACTGCTGGCCCAGGCGTGCGCCCCGGAGAAGGAAAATCGCGTGGTCATAAACAGGGAAGTGATCACCACCGCGATCACCACCAGGTTCGCTCCCCACAGATTGAACCCAGTTCGCAGGCCGTCGGAAATCACGCTGCCCAGCAAGCCTCCGGGGGGGAGCGCGCCGCGGACTTCCGGGAAACGCCAGAGGGTCAGAAGGGAAGGCAGCGACAACAACAGCAACGAATACCCGATCAGCGTCACCCTCTGGGAATCGATGCCATGACTCCGAAACCATCGCCAGCCTAGAACCAGAATTGCCATCGGCAGCAGAAATGCCGCGAAACCCAGGCCCTGGAACAGTAGATCCGCAGTATACGCGCCGACCGGTCCGATCCAGTTGCGCGCCATAACTCCATCCGCTGAGCCGGAACTGACGTTCAACGCGACATCGTGGGGGGAATAGGAAATCAGCGCCAGCGCCATCAAAATGGCCAGCGTTATGCAAAGGAATCCGATCAGCTCATTGAGCCGTTTATTCTCGGTGGGGGTCAGAAAGCGCACAAGTCTCTCCTCAGCAATGGGGGAAGGCTGAGTAATGCCACGGAACCGTTGGCGCTATCGCGGACCCGCGTGAAGAAATGCTAAAGCCAGCACGATGATACCAAACACCAAGCGGTAGACAATAAATACTTTCAGTGTATGTGTCCGTAAGTATCGAAGAAAGAACGCGATCACGAAGAATCCGGCGATTCCGGACACCAGAATACTAATGACCAGCGTGGATAGCGGAAGATCGAGCGCTCCGGCCTTGTGCAGCTTGATCAGCCCCGGAAGTTTGGCCGCCACCGCCCCGGCGATCAACGGTGCGGAGAGCAGGAACGAGAATCGAGTCGCCGCTTCTCGTGTGTAGTTCCGGAGAAGCCCGGCGCTGATGGTGATCCCGGAGCGCGACACCCCCGGCCACAGCGCCAGTGCCTGCGCCGTCCCGATTCCTATGGCGTCACCCAGGTTCGAATCTTCGATCTTGCGGGTCAGGTTCGCGCGCGAATCCGCCCACCACATCACCAGCGCAATCAAAATCAGCGACACCCCGATGACCGCCGGAAGACGAAGGTGTTCCTCGATCCACCGGTCGAACAGTTTTCCAAGAACGGCGCCCGGAATAGTCCCGATCACCATGTACCAGAACAGCCGCTTGTTTTGACTGACCTTGTCGGGCGTTGCGCTCAAGGGATAGGTGCCCCCCAAGCCGCAAACCAGCAGAGTCAGCCAATCCCGGAAAAAATAGAGGAGCACCGCCATCAGCGTGCCGGCGTGCAGCGCTACGTCGAATGCTTCGCCCGGGTCCTGCCAATGAAGCAGCCAAGGAAACAGCACCAGGTGCGCGGTGCTGCTGACCGGAAGAAATTCCGTGAACGCTTGTACTAACGCGAGAACAATCGCCTGCAGTAAAGGCATGTGGTTTCGATTTTCCCCTAGACGCTAGCTTTGGCGGTGCCTTTTGCCGCTCGGCAGTGTGTAACCCGCTGACATCACTCCAAAGCCGACCGTTACGATAGCTGCGCTGTGCGCAGAAAACAACTCAGCAATCTCTATCATCGCCGGATTCGCAATCGCACGACAACCCCGCACAAAATGGCCAACCGTAGCAGGCGGGAGCGAGGCGCCGGCCTCGAGCCGCTTAAAATCTATGAAGTAGTTTCCTTGTGAACAAAACAAAGGGCGGACCTTACGGTCCGCCAACTCGCTAATTTGTTAATAGATGAATCTGGTTCTCGATTACAGCTTGATGGTCACCGTCTTGATCTCACTGTAATTGGACAAGGAGTATTCGCCCAACTCCCGCCCGATACCGGACTGCTTGAATCCCCCGAAGGGTGCCGCGGCATCGAACACGTCAAAACAATTAACCCAAACGGTTCCGGCTCGTACGCCATCCGCAATGGCATGGGCCTTGGTAATGTCCTTAGTCCACACCGCCGCGGCCAATCCATACATCGTCTTATTCGCCCGCTCGATCACTTCGCTCATATCCTTAAACTTTAGAATGGTCATAACCGGGCCAAAAATTTCCTCGCGAGCGATCTTCATATCGTCGCGGACATCGGTGAAAACGGTCGGTTCGATGAAATACCCCTTGTCGCCGACGCGCTTTCCCCCGGTAGCCAGGTTCGCTTTCTCCTGTTTACCGGAATCGATATAGCCCATCACCTTATCGAACTGATCCTGATCGACCTGGGGCCCCTGCTCGGTACTCTTATCGAAAGGATTGCCAACGGTTCGCTTCTTGGCTCGCGCCACGCTCTTCTCCACGAACTGGTCGTAGCACTTTTCCTCGACGAACAACCGTGACCCCGCGCAGCAGCATTGCCCCTGATTGAAGAACAGCGCCTGATGCGACCCCTCGATCGCCTCGTCCATATTCGCGTCCGCGAACACAATATTCGGACTCTTTCCGCCCAGTTCCAGCGTCACCCGCTTCAAGTTCGTTTCTGCCGCCGCCTTCATAATCAAATGACCGACTTCGGTCGAGCCGGTGAAAGCAACCTTGTCCACGTCAAAGTGCCGAGCGATGGCCGCGCCCGCGGTGGGGCCATATCCTGGCAGAATATTGACAACTCCCTCCGGGAATCCCGCTTCCATAATTAGTTCGCCAATGCGCAGCGCCGTCAGCGGCGTCTGCTCCGCCGGTTTCATCACCACCGTGCAGCCTGCGGCCAGCGCCGGGCCCAACTTCCACGCTTGCATCAGCAGCGGAAAATTCCACGGAATGATTTGACCAACCACACCTACCGGCTCGTGCTTCGTGTAACAAAAATAGCGTCCATTCACGGGAATGGTCTTGCCTTGAATCTTGTCCGCCCAGCCGGCGTAGTAGCGGTAGCACGCCATCGTCAGATTCACATCCGCAGCCCGGGCCACGTGCGCCGGCTTGCCATTGTCGAGCGCTTCCAGTTGCGCCAACTCATCAGCATACTTCTCGACCAGGTCGGCCAGCTTGTTCATCAATCTGCCGCGCTGCGAGGCATTCATCTTTCGCCACGGCCCCTTGTCGAACGCGGCGCGGGCCGCCGCAACGGCTTTGTCCACGTCGGCGGTATCCGATTCAGCGACCTGGGTAATCACATCACCGGTAGAAGGATTGATAGTCGGAAAAGTCTTGCCGGAGGTGCTGTCCACCCACTTGCCGTTGATTAGCAGTTTCGTCGGACCAAGCTTAATCTCGGGTTGAAACGCAGTAGTTGCCATGGCTGCTCCTTTTCGTGCGGCGAGTCGTCGATGCGTCGCGGTGGATTGAGGCCGAATCGGTGGTCTCGTAAGCAGTGCAGTCAAACCCAACACTGTAGAAATACCCGCACCAAGGAAAAGCCTATACCCGTGTTTTCTCAAATACAAGCGTACCCCGCAGAATCAAACCCGCGGATGCCAATTCAATGGTGGATTGTGGGTTTAACGAGGAAAACATACGAGTGGAGCTAAACCTCGAGGATCACCGGCAAAATCAAAGGCCGCTTGGAGGTCTGCTTATTGATATACCGTTTCAGATCGACGCGAATTTTTTCCTTGATCACGCCCCAATCTGATTTTTCTTCCGGATTAGACTGCTCGACGGTTTTCATGATTACCTCTCGAGCGCCGGCCAGCAATTGCTGATTATTGTCCCCGAACATTCCGCGGGTGACAATCTCCGGATGCAGCTCCATCTTCCCGGTGTGCTTATCGATCGCAATAATCGGTACTACCACGCCATCTTCGGAAAGATGCTTGCGGTCCCGGATCACTACTTCCTCGATCTCTTCCAGCGAACCGGAATCGACACACACTCGCCCCGCCGTCACCGGATCGCGCCGATGAGCGCCATCTTCGCTAAATTCGATGGATTGACCGTCTTCCATCAGCAAAATCTCGCCGGAAACGCATCCCAACTGATGCGCGAGCGCTGCATGACGGAAAAGATGCCGATACTCGCCGTGCACCGGCACGAAATACTTCGGCTTCACCAGTTGCAGAATCAATTTTTGCTCTTCCTGGCTCGCATGACCCGAAACGTGGATGGTCCCCGCGGAATTGTCGTAGTACACCAGCGCGCGCCGCCGGAACATGTGATCCAGCATCCGGAAAATGGCTTTTTCATTTCCGGGAATAATGCGTGCGGACAGAATCACGCTGTCATTTTCATCCACCGAAACAAATCGATGATTGTCCACTGCGATCCGCGACAGAGAGGACATCGGCTCGGCCTGGCTGCCGCTGGCCAGAATCACGATCTTGCGCGGATCGAAATTTCGAATATCTTGCGACCGGACCACCATGCCGTCCGGAATCCGCAAATAGTTCAGCGAATGTGCGATCTCCACGTTGTCGACCATGCTTCGTCCGACAAACGCCACTTTTCGTCCCACTCGCCCGGCAATGTCGATCACCTGCTGAATCCGGTGAATCGACGAAGCAAAGCACGACAAAATCACACGGCGCGGGGCCGACCGACACAATTCCTCGATCCGCGGCACCACCGCACGCTCCGTAGGAGTGAATCCGGGGCGTTCCACATTGGTGGAATCGCTGAATAACGCCAACACCCCTTCGCTGCCGTAGCGAGCGAACGCGTGCAAATCCAGCGGCGCGCCGCCCACCGGTGTCTGATCGATCTTGAAATCTCCGGTGTGAATAATCACACCGGCCGGCGTGCGCACCGCCAAAGCCACGCAATCTATGGTGCTATGGGTGACCGGGATGAATTCGATCTCGAACGGCCCGATTTCCACCAGCCTGCTGGGAACCACTTCGCGCAACGTGGTCGAATCCATCAGCCCAGCTTCATCTAATCGCTTCTTCACTAGGGCCAGCGTAAATCGCGTGCCATAAATCGGCACGTTCAAATCTCGCAGGATGTATTGCAAGGCGCCGATGTGATCCTCGTGCCCGTGGGTAAGCACGATGGCACGCACCATCGCGCGATTCTGCTTGAGATAGGTAATATCGGGAATGACTAGATCTACGCCCAGAAGCTCGGACTCCGGGAACATCATCCCAGCATCGATGACCACAATGTCGTCGCCGACTCGCAACGCCATCATATTCATTCCAAATTCGCCGAGACCGCCGAGAGGAATTACCGTGAGGGACTGCGAAGCATTACTCAAAGAGCATTTTTCTCCATTATCTCTGCATGAATCGTATCACACGGCATGCGGCGCCGCTTGTTAGGCGCGAACAATAGGGAAGGAATTAGAAAGCTCTGGCCAAAGGGCCCGAGTCTACGCGGTTAGGCGTTCAGTATGTCCAGTTAGGAACGATCTGGGCTGAACAGATGAACGATCGTTACCAGAATCACCGCTCCGACCGTGGCCGCTGCGAGACTGTACAAGAATCCGCCGCCCATGATTCCCAGCTTCGTGAACAACCATCCGCCCAAAACCGAGCCCACTAGGCCCAGGATGATATCGGTGATACAGCCGTATCCTTCGCCGCGCGCAATTTTTCCGGCCAGCCATCCGGCGATCAACCCAATGATCACCCAGCCGATCAAACTGCGTTGGTAATCGACTATGATTACCCTTTGTTGAAACAAATTCATCAAAATCGTCGCAAACATTCGACCTCCGAAGAAAAACAGCGAGCGCACGGAAACCCCGTTTCAGCCGATAACTCGAAGGCGGCATTGTAGCCTTACCGAAGAACATCGCCAAGACCGTCTTGCAGTGAGAACGCCATTTCGATCAGCGCTTCTTTCCTTTGCCGATCTCCCGCGCGGCCGGTTGCTGTTGGGTCATACAGTGTAGGGTGCCTAGCCCCAGAACCAGGTCGCGGCAGGCCACGCCAACCACTTTGTGCGCCGGGAAGAGCCGCGCTAGTGTATTCAGTGCCACCCGATCGTTCTCATCATTGAATGTCGGCACCATCACCAGCCCATTCGCGATGTAGAAATTTGCATAACTCGCCGGAAGTCTCTGCGCGTCAAAATAGATCGGCGCCGGCATCGGCAGCGTCTCGATTCGGAACTTCAAGCCGTCCGCATCTTTCATTTCCTTGAGCAGCGCCAGATTCTCCTGTAAGGCCAGGTAGTTTGCGTCCGAGCGATGCTCCTCGACCACGGTCACAATCGTGTTGGTATCCACGAAGCGCGCCAGATCGTCGACGTGCCCATGCGTGTCATCGCCGGCGATCCCGTTCTTCAGCCACAGCACTTGGGTCACGCCAAGATAATCGTGGAAGACCTGCGCATAGTCATCTCGCGAAAAGCCGGGATTCCGCTGCTGGATGTTGCTTAACAAGCATTCCTCGGTGGTTAGCAGTGCGCCCCGACCGTTTACGTCGATGCTGCCGCCCTCCAGTACCACCCGTCGCCCCACCGCCACTGGCTGAAAAACGCGATGCTTCAACCTCGCGTTCGCAGCACCAACCGCCACCGCGTCGCGCTTGTGATTCGCATATTTTGCCCAGCCATTAAAGCGCCAGTGTGTGAATGCCACTTCCTGAGCGTCATTCACCACGCAGATCGGTCCGGAGTCGCGCATCCACCCCCGATCGGTGCGAACACGGAAAAAATCCACCGTGTTTAGATTGGTTCCGGATTTCTTTAGCAGGGAACGGACTTGCTTCTCGGCGCCGGGGTCTTCAACCAGCAGATACACGCGCTCGACGCTCGCCAACAGCCGAACAATCTCCGCGAAGGCCCACGGAATGGCCGGGAACTTTCCCGGCCAGTCGCTTCGTTCGTGTGGCCAGCTGAGCCAGGTGGCATGATGGGGCTCCCATTCCGCGGGCATCCGGAAGCCGCTTTCAAAAGGGGTCTTCTGCGCAGGGGTTGTCGGCATGCAGCTATTCGCCGAGCCATCGATTCAAGATCGGCCCGTACGCATCTATTCTTCGATCTCGCAGAAAAGGCCAGCCTCGTCGAGTGTCCTCGCTTTTGGCCGGATCGCATTCAACCACCAGGATTTCCTCTTTGTCGTTGGAAGCTTCCGAGATCACCTGCCCAAAAGGGTCAGCCACAAACGAATTTCCCCAGAAATCAAGTCCGGAATCTCCGGCGGCGGAGCCCCCTTCGAAACCAACACGATTGACCACGGCCACATACAACCCATTGGCAATTGCGTGCGACCGTTGAATTGTTTTCCAGGCGTCCAGTTGCGCCGCGCCGAATTCCGCCTTTTCCGCCGGATGCCAGCCAATACTGGTCGGATAAAAGATAACCTGCGCACCGCTCAGCGCCGTGAGCCGCGAGCCCTCCGGATACCATTGATCCCAGCAAATTTGTACGCCGATCTTTCCATATCTCGTTTCGAAATTCGGGAAACCCAGATCGCCCGGCGTGAAATAAAATTTCTCGTAATAGAGCGGATCGTCCGGAATGTGCATCTTGCGGTATTTCCCGAGAAAACTGCCATCCGCATCCAACACCGCGCAGGTATTGTGATAGACGCCGGGCGCCCGCCGTTCGAAAAGCGACACCACCAACACGACCTGTTTCTTTTTAGCGATCTCGGCAAGCGCCTGCGTTACCGGGCCCGGGATCGATTCGGCCAGATTGAACAACTCAGCATCCTCTTTGCGGCAAAAGTATTCGCCGCGGAAAAGCTCGTGAAGAGAAATGATTTGCGCGCCGCGCCGCGCCGCTTCCTCGATCTTGCCAATCGCTCGCGACAGATTTTCTTCGGCATCGGTGGTGCAACGCATCTGCACCAGCCCAACGGTGAATTTGTCTGCCATAAATCTAGTTTAGCATGAGCGTCGCATGCGATGGCTTCGGCCGATTTCCCTTTTCTTCCCACCGCGTTTGTACTATCAATCACCGTACACTGCAGTCGCGACGCTGCAACAATTGTCGCGCGAACATACGCAATTCGCACCAGTTTCATCTGGCATTCACAAGGAGAGTCGATGGCGAAAGGGAAGAAGACGGTCACCGGGCGTGTGCTGCACGATCCTGTCAAGGACAAGCTTCGGCCGATCTATCCTTTGGATCTCGCGAAGTGCCGGACCATCGATGATCTGGTTCGGGCCATGGGTGATACCGCGTACACTGGTCGTCAGGTCGGCGATGCCGCCGACGTGCTGGAGGCCATGGCCCGCGACAAAGACTGTTTTGTGGTAATGACTCTTTCTGGCGCGCTGACCGTCGGCAAAATGGGTCTCATTTTTTGCGATTTGATCGAGAGTGGTGTAGTCAAAGCCATCGTTTCCACCGGTGCTTTGATGGCTCACGGTTTGGTCGAAGCCACCGGACGCTCGCATTTTCGCTATGATCCTTCCAAGATGGACGATCGGGAACTTTTTCAGGCCGGTTATAACCGCGTTTACGACTCGCTCGAGCCGGAAGTCAATCTCGATTATGTCGAAGAAGTCGTCGATGCTATTTATGACCAATGGGACGCTTCCGAAGTGGTGTGCAGCTGGAAGGTTCACCGTCGCATCGGTGAGTACCTGAAGAAAAATGCCACTGGCCGCGGAATTCTAAGATCGGCGTTCGAACGCGATGTTCCTGTGTTCGTCCCCGCCTTTTCCGATTCCGAGCTTGGCATCGATTTTGCGTTACACCGGTTGGCTCGCCGGCGCGGCAACCGCCCTTTGCTCCGATTCGACCCTTTTGAAGACTTTGAGAAATTTTCCGATACCATGCTCGCTACCAAGAAAATGGGGATTTTCACGGTCGGCGGAGGAGTACCGCGCAACTGGTCTCAGCAATTTGGCGTCTACGGTGAACTGCTGGCCCGCCGCGGCTACAAGAAAATTCCTCTGAAACGCTACGCCTACGGAGTTCGCATCTGTCCTGAGCCCGCGCATTGGGGTGGATTGAGCGGCAGCACCTACACCGAGGCGGTTTCCTGGGGGAAATTTGTTCCGCCCGAAGAAGGTGGGCGTTTGGCGGAAGTATTCGATGACGCGACGGTCGCGTTGCCTCTGATTGTAGCCGCCGTCTTACAGCGCATCGGCTACTACAAATGATGATTGCAACCTTCGAGCGAAATGCTCGCGGAATCTCGCGCGATTGACTAAGAAAAGAGGAAAAAAAGACGATCAGAAAACGCTAATCGTCTTCGCCGATCAGAATGGCCGCGCCAAGAACGGTAGTCCACAGCCCGCGCTTGTCTCCCACCGCGCTCTGCGTCACGTTCATGGTTCTCACGATCTTGTTGGAAATCCGGTAGACCTCTTTTTTCTCGTCGAACGATAGGTCCGGATCGAATTCCACGTTTAGCGTCGTCGCCAGCATCTCCGCGGCAAGCTCTTCGGCGTACTCGCCAGCCACCTCTTCGGTTTCACCAAACGAGTGATGCTCCGAAAGATAGCCATACATCGATTTATCGCTCGGAAGCGCCAAACCAATGCTGGCCGCGATCAATCGGTGAGCCTCTTTGGTGGAATTTTCGCTGATCACCGTAAAGGCTACTTGGCCCGGCTTGATGTATTTCAACCCTTCGCTGCGGGAAATCAATTTGCAGTTGGGAGGAAAAATCGAAGATACCCGTACGATATTGCATGCCGCGATTCCAGCGTTGCGAAGCGCTAATTCAAAACTCGATAGTCTCTCGCGATGCTTACCAACGCCTTTGGTGAGAAATATTTTCTTTGCGACGAACGCCATGGTGCCGGTAGACGGCGCCTCCGTGGGCAGCTTGAATCTTAATTTTTTATCCGCTGTGGAAAAGTAACAAGAAGGTTTTGTAGTGTCAACGCATTTCCCGGAAGTTCATCGCTGCTGAACCGAAAGATTTCGCGAGTATCTCCAATATTTGTGGAATTGCGAAAAGCTGTTCACCTAAACATGCCTTCGGTGCACAAGAATTACTCCGCGGTGAGCACTTGCAGTATTTTTCCCAGCGGGCGGCAGAGCGCCAGTGTTTTTCCAAGATCGGCCGGAGTGAAATCCGGTCCGGAAAGCGCCACGGTTTGTCCTTTGCGGCTGATTTGAAGCACTCCTACCACATTTTCCCCGGACAATATCGGAGCGCTGATGATCCTTTGAATCTGGTCGCCGGTTTCTCCCGCGGATTTGGCTCCCTCGAATACGCAAGCATGCCGAACCGAAGCAAAATTGTTGATGATTTCCGGGCGGCTCTCGCGAGCGGTCCTCGCGGCTAGCGCCGAAGCACTGTTCAGAGGAATGAAACCGACATTTTTAAGATTTTCCGGCGCCAGGAAATACAGATGCTGCCAACGCGCCGACAATCCTAAAATGGCCACGCCATCCGGCTTAACCGCAAGGGTTTTCGCCATACGCTCGGCGATTAGCACCATGGAAAGGGTCGAGCTGCGGCTGATATCTCGGCTGAGTGCGTTGGCCATTCGCTCAAGTTCTGCTACATAACTCATTGGTCGTTATCCAGGTGAAGCAGCGGGTTCAGGGAGCTGCCAGGACAAGGATACCCAGCAATTTATAGATCGTATCGTGAATATCAACCAGTCGCTGTCGCCGGATTACTACGATGTGCGGCAACATTCACTACCCTGCGGCTGCAAACCCTCTAAATTGTCCGCAACCGGCGCGGCCAACTTTCAGCCTGTAACTTGCCTCGACGATTTCAACTCCCTATACTGAATTAGCCGCGAAACTCTCGGTGTGGCGCCGACGCGGTGGAGAGGGCATGTCCTCTACGGCTACGCGGCTTGACACCGGTTACCTTCTCCGCAAACTCCATTCTCTAACCGGAATCGTCCCCGTAGGTGCTTTTTTGGCCGAGCATTTCTGGTCGAACAGCACCGTTCTGGTCGGTGTGCGGCAATACAACGAAACCTCGCAAGCTCTGCAATCCATCCCGTTCCGTCTCTTCGTTGAGTGGGGTCTCATTTTCCTGCCGATCCTGTACCACGGTGGCTACGGCGTTTATATCTGGCTTCGCGGCCAATCCAACGTGTCCCAGTATCCCTGGGTCAAAAACTGGTTGTACACCGCGCAGCGCTACACCGGACTCATCGCTTTCGCCTACATAGGTTGGCATCTGTACACTGAACGGTGGCTTACCCACGGCAAATCTACCTACCAGGACGTCGCGCTGCAAATGCAAGATCCCTGGGCGCTCTCCTTCATGGTTCTGGGTGTCCTGGCATCGTCGTTTCATCTCGGCGTCGGCATCTGGAATTTTCTTTGTAAATGGGGGCTCGCAGCCACCGGCCGTGCGCAACGCGCCGCCGGTGGTCTCGGCGCAGTTGTTGGTGTGGGGTTCAGCTTGGTTGGCGTCCTGATTATTCTCAGCTTCCGTCTCAACTGGCATCCATTCGCGTCCTACGTTACCAACAAATGAGCGCGCCCAAAATCATCGTCGTCGGGGGAGGTCTGGCCGGTCTCATGGCCACCATTCGAGTTGCCGAAGCTGGCATCCCGGTCGAGCTCTTCTCCATCGTTCCGGTCAAGCGCTCCCACTCGGTCTGCGCGCAAGGCGGCATCAACGCCGCCAAAAACCAAAAGGGCGAAGGCGATACCACCCAAAAGCATTTCGACGACACCATTTACGGCGGCGACTTTCTCGCCAATCAGCCACTCGTCAAAAGAATGTGCGAAGCCGCCCCCGGCATCATCGATCTTCTTGATCGCATGGGGGTCATGTTCAACCGCACGCCCGAAGGCCTCCTCGATTATCGCCGCTTCGGCGGTACCCTCTATCACCGCACCGCGTTTGCCGGCGCCACCACTGGCCAGCAACTCCTCTACGCGCTAGATGAGCAGGTCCGGCGCCACGAATTTGAAGGCCACGTCACCAAGCGCGAAGGCTGGACATTTTTATCCGCGGTGATTGACGAAAGCCGCGTTTGCCGCGGCATCTGCGCCATGGACCTTCGCTCCATGGAGGTCAAAACCTTCCCCGCCGACGCTGTTATTTTCTGCACCGGCGGCATCGGCGCAATCTTTGGACGCTCGACAAACTCCGTAGTCTGCACCGGCTCCGCGCAATCCGCGCTTCTGCAACAAGGCATCGACTACGCCAACGGCGAATTCATTCAAGTTCATCCCACCGCAATCCCTGGTGAAGACAAACTACGTTTGATGAGTGAATCCGCGCGCGGCGAAGGTGGTCGGGTCTGGGTGCCCAGAAATCCGTCCGACACGCGCAGGGCAAAAAGCATTCCCGAACCCGAGCGTTTCTATTTTCTGGAAGAGTGGTACCCGAAGTATGGCAATCTGGTTCCCCGCGACATCGCCACCCGCGCGATTCATCGCATTGTCTACCAGGAAAAACTCGGCATCGGCGGTCAAGCCGCGGTTTATCTCGACGTCACTCACATTCCCCGCGAAACGCTCGACCGCAAACTCGAAGGCATCCTCGAAATCTATCAGAAATTCTTGGGGGTCGACCCGCGCAATGAGCCCATGAAAGTTTTTCCGGCCATGCATTACACCATGGGCGGAATTTGGGTGAACGGCGAAGACCAGGCCACCACCGTCCCCGGAATTTACGCCGCCGGCGAGTGCGAGTATCAGTATCACGGCGCGAATCGCCTGGGCGCGAATTCGCTGGTCTCCTGCATTTTCGGCGGTGGAATCGCGGGACCTGCAGCCGTGGCCTATGCCCAAGGTTTGCGCAAGAGCGCCGATGCCGCGAGCTGTTCGGCCTTCGCGTCGGAAGAAAAACGCCAGAAGGAAAAGAACCAGGCTCTGCTTTCGCAGCACGGCACCGAAAATCCTATCACCATCTGGAAAGAGATGGGCGAGATCATGACCGAGCATGTAACCGTCACCCGCATCAACAAAAATCTCGAAACCGCCTACGGCTTGCTCACCGACTTGCGCGTACGCTATCGCAAAATAAATCTCAGCGATAGCACCCAGTGGTCTAATCAAACCTTGAATTTCGCGCGCGAGCTGGAAAATATGCTGATCCTGGCTCTGGTGATCACCAAGGGCGCGTTCTCGCGAAATGAATCTCGCGGCGCACACTACAAACCGGAATTTCCGGAACGCGATGACGCCAACTGGTTAAAAACCACCCGCGCGTCCTGGGTCGACAACGATATCCAGCTCAGGTACGAGCCCGTAGACATTTCGCAAATCGCGCCCAGACCCAGGCGTTACGACGCCGCGAAATAAGCATCGGAGCACGACGTACCGCCGGTTGGTGCTAACACAAACTTCACAGTAGCGAGGAATTTCATGTCGGAAGCCAAACAACCCAAACAACCCAAACAAGTACTGCTCCGAATCAAGCGCCAGCACGCCCCCAAAGAAAAGCCGGTCTGGGAAGAGTTCGCCCTGTCGTGGCGCCCGGCCATGAACATCATTATTTGCTTGCGAGACATCGCCGAAAATCCCGTAACTCGCGACGGAAAAAAGACCACCCCGGTCGCCTATGACTCCAACTGTCTCGAAGAAGTCTGTGGTTCTTGCGCCATGCTCATCAACGGCCAAGCTCGCATGGCCTGCTCAGCCCTCATCGATCAACTGGACCAGCCCATCCGCATCGAGCCGTTGTCCAAGTTTCCGGTGGTTCGCGATCTTGCCGTCGACCGCCAATTTATGTTTGAAAGTTTGAAGCGCGTCAAAGCCTGGATCCCCATCGACGGTACTTACAACTTGGGAGCGGGCCCTCGGGTAGCGCCGGAAGTCCAGGAAAAAGCCTATCCGCTGTCTCGTTGCATCACCTGCGGCAATTGTCTGGAAGTCTGCCCGCAAGTGAACCACCACAATCCGTTCATGGGCGCCGCAATTTTCAGCCAGGTCCGCCTTTTCAACATGCATCCCACCGGCGCCATGCATGCCAAGGAGCGCCTGCGAGCCTCCATGGGCCACGGCGGTATCGAAGACTGTGCCAACGCGCAGAATTGTGTCGTTGCTTGCCCCAAACAGATCCCCTTGACGGAATCGCTCGCGGAAATCAATCGCCAGGCCTGGAAACAGTCGCTGCTCGGATGGCTGGTAGGGTAAACTCTCCCACTCTGGATTCTGTTGAGGGGGATCGATGAATCGTTTTCGCATTGTGTTGTGCACCGGCATGTGTCTGCTCGTCGGCGCACTGTTCCTTCGCGTTGTCCCCGCCGACGACATTTCCGAACGCGCCCGCAAATTGCATTTTTCGTCGATCGTGGTGGACACCCACGACGATACCACCCAGCGTTTCTTTACCTCTACTTTCGATCTCGGCAAACGCAATCCTGACGGCCATATTGACATTCCCCGAATGCGCGAAGGCGGCCTCGATGCCATCTTCTTTTCCATCTGGATTGACGGCCGAATCATGGGGCCCACCGCGGTCGTAAAGGCCTTGGACCAGATCGACGAAGTCCGCCAGAACGTCCAGCGAAATTCGAGCGAAATTGTGATGGCCCGTACCGCCGATGACGTTCGCCGCGCCCACGCCGATGGCAAAATCGCCGCGCTGATGGGTGTCGAAGGCGGCCATATGATCGGCAACGACATCCACGTGGTGCGAATTTTCGCTGACTTGGGCGTTCGTTATATGACCCTCTCGCACTTCTACAACGACGAGTGGGCTGACTCTTCCACGGACAAGCCCGCCCACAATGGACTCACCGACTTTGGCAAGGACATCGTTCGTGAAATGAATCGCCAAGGCATCTTGGTGGACATTTCCCACGTAAGTGACAAAACCTTCTACGACGCACTGGAGGTCAGCGCGGCCCCGTTGATCGCCTCCCATTCCTCCTGCCGAGCGCTGTGCAATCATCCTAGAAATATGACCGACGACATGATCAAGGCCTTGGCCGCCAAAGGTGGAGTCATCCAGATCAATTACGAAAAAAGCTTCATCGATCAGAACTATAAGGACGCTTCAGAGAAACTGAGTGGCGGAATCGTGAAACATCTGAGCGAAATCACCCAGAAATGCAACAACGACGAAGCCTGCATTTCCGACGCCATGAACAAAGAGGAAAAGGAGCTAACCGCCCAGGGCAAACTTCCGGTGGTCAGCTGGGAGCGCATCGTTGACCACATTGATCACGCCGTGAAGTTGGTCGGCGCGGATCATGTCGGCCTGGGCTCCGACTTTGACGGCGCTTCCATGCCTCAGGGTCTGGAGGACGTCTCCAAATTACCCAAAATCACCGAGGCGCTGCTTCGCAAGGGCTACTCTGACGATGACATCCGTAAAATCCTCGGCGAAAATACTTTGCGCATTTTGGCTCAGGCCGAGCAAGTCAGCAAACAACTGCCATCGCAGAACTAATTTCTAAGGGAACAATGCCACGTGAAGCTTTTTGCAGCATTCTTTTGCTCATGCTGTTCCTTGCTGCGGCGTTTGGAGTATCGGCCGTGACTGGAGACGAACTCGCCCAGCGTGCCCACACGCTGCATTTCTCCTCTCTTGTCGTTGACACCCACGCCGACACTACCCAGCGCTTCCTCGATCCCGGTTTTGACCTCGGTCTGCGGAATGCCCGCGGCAGCGTAGACATTCCCCGCCTGAAAGAAGGTGGCATCGGTGCTATCTTCTTTTCGGTTTGGATACCCAGCAAAGTCACCGGTCCTCCAGCCGTCCAGCGCGCTCACGCTCAGATCACTGCCATCCTTCAGCAAATTCACGCGCACCACGCCGACCTCGCGCTGGCCACCAGCGCCGTCCAAATTCGCGAAATCCATGCGCAAGCCAAGATCGCCGTGCTCATCGGCGTCGAAGGTGGCCACATGATTGCCTCCGACCTTGCGGTCCTCCGCGATTATTTTGGGTTAGGCGTTCGCTACATGACCCTCACGCACAGTGGCAACGTCGACTGGGCTGATTCCTCCACCGACAAGCCGGTCCACCAGGGCTTGACCCCGTTCGGAAAAGAGGTTATCCGCGAAATGAATCGCCTTGGCATGATGGTGGACATCTCCCACGTCAGCGACAAAACCTTTTACGATGTCCTGGAGGTCAGTAAAGCTCCGCTGCTTGCCTCGCATTCCTCCTGCCGCGCCATTTGCGACCATCCCAGAAATATGAGCGACGATATGATCCGCGCCCTCGCCGGCAAAGGCGGGGTCATCCAGATCAACTATCACGTATCGTTTTTGAGCCAGGAATTTCGCAACGCCGAAAAGAAAGATCCCAAAATCAATCAGGCCATTGCCGCGGAAGTCGACAAACGTTGTGGTGCCAACGAAGCCTGCCAGTTGATCGAAGGCGACAAGATCACTCGAGAATACGTTGCGAAACGCAAACTTCCGAGAGTGCCATGGACCAGAATCATCGATCACATCGACCACGCCGTGAAAATCGCGGGAATCGACCACGTCGCCCTCGGTTCCGACTTCGACGGCGCGAACATGCCCTACGGCATGGAAGACGCCACCAAGGTCCCCCGCATCACCGAAGCCCTGTTACGCAAAGGCTACACGGAGGGTGACGTGCGCAAGATTCTCGGCGAGAATACTCTTCGGCTGATGACCGACGTCGAGCGCGTGGGCCGTGATCTAAATTCGCGCAAGTGACGGCATCGGCGCGTGGCCCTCAAACACATAGAAAGACGGAGAGAAGACAAGATGACAGCACGCAGCATTGCGATCGATAGAATCGTGGACGGTAAATTTGTGCGGCTACTTCTGGCGGGCACTCTCGCCGTTGCGCTGAGTGCTGCGGCGCAGGCGCAGGCCCCATCCACGTCTGGCGCTCCCAGCCAGGGCACCACCAAGAAAAAATCTTCGACCGCAGCCCCGGTCCATCAATACGATCGCGCTTTGCTACATCCTGCGCTTTTGCGCGACAAAGCGCCTGCCGAATACAAGGTCAAGTTCACCACCACCCGCGGCGACTTCGTAATCACGGTCACACGCGCATGGGCGCCGCTGGGCGCCGACCGTTTCTATTCGCTCGTGAAGCATCACTTCTATGACAACGCCAGCTTCTTCCGCGCGCTGCCCGGCTTCGTCGTGCAATTCGGAATCAGCGGGTATCCTCCGGTTTCCACAGCCTGGAAGACTGCGGTCATCAAAGACGATCCGGTCACTCAGAGCAACCTACGCGGTTATGTGGTCTTTGCGACCGCTGGCGCAAACACCCGCACCACCCAGGTCTTCATCAATCTGGCCGACAACAAACGTCTGGACAGCATGGGTTTCGCTCCCTTCGGGCAAGTCACGGATGGCATGAACGTGGTCGAAATGATGTACGACCAATATGGCGAAGGCGCCCCCCAGGGTTCCGGGCCCGATCAAAACGAAATCGAAAAGCAAGGCAAGCCTTACCTGGACAAAGGCTGGCCCAAGCTCGACCTAATCAAGACCACAACCATTACCTCGCCAGCTGCGGCCCCGGCCTCAACCAAACCGGCCCCGAAGCCAGCGTCGGCTACCAACCCCTAATAATCAATTCGACGAGGCTGCTCCCGGTGCCCATCCTTCCTGCCCTTTTCCACGAAGAGTGGGGCTTTTGACCTTTCCGCTCGCCACCAAGCCGGTAAGACCACGGTAAAACCTGGTTTGACAGAACCGTCGTTCACACGTATCCTCTTATTTCTATGGACTTCTGTTGCCAACTGGAGCGTGGTCTGGGCGCGTGTAACGCTGCGTGTCGCCCGACGCCCATGGCTGGCCAGAGGAGTTCGCGGACTTAGCGTCACCCAGTAGCAAAGGTTCCGAAACCCACGTGCCAGTTATAGGCCACGTGGGTTTTTTGTTTTACGGGTCGAAGGATCACTTTTGTAGGAAAAGCAATCGCCGCCATGACCGAGATCAAGGAAACCAAAGCCCAGCGCGTCGAGCGTATCAAACGCGAAAAAAACGCTTGGGACCACTTTGCCGAGATTCGCTCCTTCGCCAAACGAGGTTACGACACCATTCCGCCCGAATGGTTCGCTACCTACTTCCGTTCCTGGGGCATTTACACCCAGGGCGACGGTGTCGGGGTAATCGGCGGCAAGAACGGGGAAGGGAAGGCCACACCCTTTTTCATGTTGCGGATCCGCATCCCCAACGGCTTGCTGACCAGCAATCAGGCTCGCACCATTGCGCAGTTATCGGAACGTTACGCCCGAGGGGTCGTCGACATCACCGTTCGCCAGAATATCCAACTCCACTGGGTCGCCTTGGAGTCGCTCCCCGATGCACTTGAAGCGCTCTGGGCCGTCGGATTGACCAGCGTCGGCGCGTGCGGCGACGTGGCCCGCAACGTGACTGGATGCCCTCTTGCTGGCCTCGAGGGCGAAGAAATCTGCGATGCATCTCCGCTGGCTCTGGAGATTGATCGCGCACTTGGCGGCAACGCCGAGTTCTACAATTTGCCGAGAAAATTCAAGATCTCCATCACCGGATGCCGCTCTTGGTGCACCTATCCGGAAATCAACGACGTTGGATTCACTCCGGTGGTCAGGAAACGTCCCGAAGGGAACGAAATCGGATTTTCCGTGCGCGTGGCTGGTGGCCTTTCTACCGACCCGCATCTCGCCGTGCACCTAAATGCTTTCGTGAAGTGGGATCAGGTCGTCTCCGTCGCCAAAGGGATCACGGAGATTTTCCGCGGTGCCGATGTGCTGCGTGAGAATCGCGAGCGGGCTCGCCTCAAGTTTTTGTTTCTCCAGCATGGATGGACCGCCGAGAGTTTTCTCGCGGTGCTGCAGGAACGCATCGGATTCGCGCTCGATCCCGCCGAACCGGAAGAAATTCCCGCCGACGTTCACCGTGATCACGTCGGCATCCACGCTCAAAAGCAGTCCGGTCTGTCCTATGTGGGCGCGAATATTCTTCGCGGCCGCATCACCCCGGAGCAATTGCGCACCACCGCGGACCTTGCCGACCGCTATGCTGACGGCCACGTCCGCACCACCGTCATGCAGAATCTGATTATCGTGAATGTCCTGAACCAGCACACTTTGCGAGTTGCAGCCGAACTGAACGCCGTGGGTTTGCCCGTGAAGGCTTCCACGTTCGCACGCGGCACTATCGCCTGCACTGGTTCTGAATACTGCAAGCTGGCTCTCACCGAAACCAAGGGCTTTGCTCGTTGGCTCACCGAAGTTTTGGACGAGCGCATCCCCGGATTCCAGGAACAGATTCGTATCCACGTGACCGGCTGCCCCAACAGTTGCGGTCAACACTGGATCGCCGATATCGGAATCGAAGGCAAAAAGATCAAATCTGATGGCCGCATGGTTGACGCCTATTACTTCTGCGTCGGGGGTAGCGTTGGCCAGTTCGCCGCCATCGCGCGCCCCGTCGGATACCGTTGCGCAGCTACCGATGTGCCCGATGCCATCGCGCGATTGCTCGATAAATTCAGCGTGACCCGCTCCGCAGGTGAAAACCTGCGCCAATTCTTGGCGCGTCATTCCAACGACGATTTACGTGCGATTTTGGCGGGCAGTGCCGACGTTGTCGTTGTTGCGCGTGATGCCGCGCAAGGTTCCGTACCCCTGGGAGCCGAAGGCTGATGGGCAAGGTATTTCTGATCGGTGCTGGCCCTGGTGATCCCGAACTGCTTACCGTTCGGGCGCTTCGCCTGTTAAGACAAGCTACCGTCGTCCTTCACGATTCGCTCGTCTCTGGCGAGGTGCTCGCGCAGATTTCCGCCGGCGCCGAAATTATCGATGTGGGAAAGCGCTGCGGACAGAAGCTGCTGACCCAAGATGAAATTAACGCGCTGCTGGTTTCCTACGCGTCCTGGCACGAAGACGTCATTCGCCTGAAGGGCGGCGATCCGCTGATTTTCGGACGCGCCGGCGAAGAGATGGAAGCGCTGCGTCACGCGAATGTCGACTTCGAAGTTGTGCCCGGCGTCACCGCCGCGCTGGGGGCCGCCGCGGCAGCTGGTGTTTCGCTGACAGATCGCCGCGCCGCTTCGCAAGTTCTGATTGCCACATTTTCCCGTGGCCTTAATGCCAGCAGTGTCAACTGGGCGGCCCTTACCAGCGACACCACTCTCATTTTGTATATGCCCGGTGCAGATTACGCAGAAGTCTCTGATCGGTTGCTCGACGCCGGCGTACCGCCCGCGATGCCGTGCGTAATTGTCGCCAGCGCCACCACATCGCGTCAGAAAATTCGTTGGACCAATGTCGGCGTACTCGCTACCGAAGAGCGACTCGCGGCGCCGGCGCTCCTGATCGTCGGCCGCACCGCGGCGCAGACCCTGCAGCAGATCGACTCGGAGTCGTGCTTGTCTCTCGACTCCGCTAGGAAACCAACGCTGGCGACGCAATTGCGAACCATTCAGAACGCAAAATCGCCTTCCGCACAATAAGGAGAACTACCGTGACCGAACCAAAATCAGCCGAACCCAAGCTGGCCACACGAAAGCGACTCCTGTCACTCGATTCCTGGGCGGTCGTCGCCGCATTTGTTGCCGCCATCTTGATTCGCGTCGGAATTCTCAAAACCATTCCCTGGTAAGTGCGCGGAATATTTTTAGGATCGCCGGGACCGATCGGTCCCATATCGTTCGTGGTTGAGTCAGTTTTAGGCAAATGCAGCGATTGGCGTTTTAAATAAACGGAAACAAATCGCAACGGAGGAAACCAGAAGCTCATGGCTGAAGCCATCGCATTACCGCAATCTCGCACCGCCCCTCAACCTCTACTGCAATTTCTCGGACTGGTGCCCGGGGTAATTCTGCTCGTCGCCGTCGGCTATGCCGGCAAGCTGCTCGAACGCAATGTCGGCGCGTACGCCAAAGCCCACCACTGGATTTTTCCCAATATCGAATACGTTCTCTGGGCGATTCTCATCGGTCTCGCGATTTCCAACACGGTTGGCGTCCCGCAAATCTTTCGAGCTGGTGTTGCCACCTACGAATTCTGGCTGAAGGCCGGAATCGTTCTTCTCGGAGCGCGATTCCTGCTCGGTGACGTCCTGAAACTCGGCGGCGTCAGCCTCACTCTGGTCGCTGTCGAGATCGTCGGCGCGATCGCTTTCATGACTCTCCTGGGACGATTGTTTGGTCTGCGTCCAAAACTGACCACGTTGCTCGCAGTAGGTTCTGCGGTGTGTGGTGTTAGCGCCATTATTGCCACGCAAGGCGCGATTGACGCCGACGAAGAGGACTCGTCGTTCGCCATCGCTGCCATTCTCGCGCTGGGTGCGATCTCACTCTTCACCTTTCCGCTGGTCGGACATTGGCTGCACTTGAGCGATCACGCATACGGTTTGTGGGCTGGACTGGCGGTGGACAATACCGCGGAAGCGACTGCCGCTGGCGCACTTTATTCCGATGCGGCGGGCAAGCTCGCGGTGCTGGCCAAGACTACGCGCAACGCCATGATCGGTTTCGTGGTTCTTGCGTACGCCATCTATTGGGCGAGTCAAGGTCAGGCCAAGACGATCGGGAACAAGGCAGCGTTTCTGTGGCAGAAGTTCCCGAAGTTTGTGCTCGGCTTCCTGCTGATCTCGGTTCTGGCGACGTATCACTTCTTCTCCAAAGAGCAAGTGACTGCGCTCGCCAATCTTTCGCGCTGGGCTTTCCTGCTGACCTTCGCAGGCGTTGGTCTCCGCACGAACTTCCGTGAAATGCGCAAGCAAGGCCTGAAGCCCTTTGCAGTGGGAGCGATCGGCGAAGTTGTCATCGCCGTGTTTACGTTAGCGCTCGTCGCTGGCGCAGGAAGGATTTTCGGCTTCTAAATTCCGAGAACGGTAACCAATTCTCTTACGCTGGCGGCAGATTTTTGTAGCGCAGCGCTTTCTTCGGGCGTGAGTTTGATTTGGATGATTTCTTCGGCGCCGTTGGCACCCAGTTTGACGGGCACCCCTACACAGAGGCCTTTGATCCCGTATTCACCTTCGAGATATACCGCACACGGCAAGACTTTCTTCTTGTCTTTCAGGATTGCTTCGACCATTTCCACGGCTGCGGCGGATGGCGCGTAGTAGGCCGAGCCGGTTTTCAGCAAATTTACGATTTCTGCACCGCCTTTGCGGGTACGCTCGACGATGGCGTCGATGCGATCTTTGGGCAGCAGATCGGGAAGAGGAATGCCGGCCACAGTGGAATATCTCGGTAGCGGAACCATGTCGTCACCGTGACCTCCCAGGACAAACGAGTGCACGTTCTCGACGCTGACTTTGCATTCCATGGCGACGAAGGCGCTCATGCGTGCCGAGTCCAGCACACCGGCCATGCCTAGGACGCGATTCTTGGGGAATCCGCTGGCCTTGAAGGCGGCTTGCACCATGGCGTCGAGTGGATTGGTCACCACGATAATGATGCAGTTCGGCGAGTGCTTTACGATCTGCTCGACGACGGCCTTCACGACGTCGTAGTTGGCTTTTAGCAGGTCATCGCGACTCATGCCAGGTTTGCGTGGGAAGCCAGCGGTGATCACTACCACGTCGCTTCCAGCCGTTCCTGAGTAGTCCCCTAAAGCGGTCGAAATTCCGGTGGCATGCGCGTCGGTCCGAGTGATGGGGCCGGACTCCAGCATATCCAAGGCTTTGCCGGCTGGCGGGCCCTCCAGAATGTCGGTGACTACCACGTCGGCGAGCTCCATGTCCACGATGCGTTGTGCGGTTGTTGAACCTACGAATCCGCTGCCTACCACGGTTACTTTTTTACGGCTCATTGCGGGTTCCACCTTTGGTCAGTTATCGGATTGATCTTGCAGATTCCATCAGATCGTCGTTTTGCGACGTTCTTGCTGCGGAAAGTTTTGTGGATTGCTGGTCGTGAAAGGGGACCCATCCTAAGTTTTCCGCAAGTGTTCATTGCAAAGCTGGCTAAAGTCGGTTGTTTTGATGCCGTTTTGTAACTGGTGATCATAAACGACTTCTGGGAAACCCAATTTTTTGGTCGCGTAGGTCTGCGGCAAACCGATACCACTTGAGAGGTATCGTTGCCAACTTTTACAGATCTGGTGGATTGGGCGCCTCTGGCAACTTCCGTTCGTTTTTCTTGCAGCATTTTATCATGGGCACTCCGCGCGCAGAGTTAGATTCGCTCGAGTACAAACTTATTTTTGTTTCGAGCGCGGTTTGAGTCGATTTGACAAGGATTTAATTCCACCAAAGTCAGGCCTCGCTCCAAACGCAGTTTAGCCTTGGTTCGAACCCAGAATGGATTTGGCCTAGCGCAAATTCGAATCGCATGGCTATTTTGCGGTAATGTTTTCGATGATGGCCGTGGCGAAGGCGGCGGTGCCTACTTTGGTGGCTCCGGGCATCAGGCGTTCCAGGTCGTACGTGACGCGCTTCTGTTGGATGGTTTTGGCGATACCGTCCTCGATCAGCTTGGCGGACTCCGGCCAGCCGAGAAATTCGAACATCATGGCGCCCGACAACATCACCGAGCTGGGGTTGATGACGTCCTTGTCGGCATATTTTGGTGCGGTGCCGTGGGTTGCTTCGAATACCCCGAATCCGTCTCCAATGTTCGAACCGGGGGCCATGCCCAGGCCCCCGACTTGCGCGGCGCAGGCATCAGACAGGTAGTCGCCGTTGAGGTTGGAGGTGGCCAGGACGCTGTACTCGTCGGCGCGCATCAGGACCTGTTGGAAAACCGAATCGGCGATGCGGTCATTGATCATCAGCTTCTTCTTCCATTGACCTTTTCCGTGGGAGACATAGATTTCATCGAGGGTCTTTTTGGTCTCTTCGTAAATGGTTTTCTTGAATGCGTCGGTGGCCTGCTCGATTCCAGGTTCGATCAGGGACGCGTTTTGTTCGACGGTGAGTTGCGGATTTTTATCGAGGTTGTCGACAATCCAGCTTTCGCGTTCGGTGATGGTGTGGGTGCGAAACTCTTCGCTGGCCAGGTCGTATCCCCAATCGCGAAAGCCACCTTCGGTAAATTTCTGGATATTGCCCTTGTGAACGAACGTGACGCTCGGCCGTTTATGGTCGAGGGCGTACTGAATGGCGCGGCGGACCAGGCGCTTGGTTCCGGTGGGTGAAATCGGCTTGATACCGACGCCGGAATCCCAACGAATCTGCTTCTTACCTCCTTTCAACATGTCATTGTTCAGGAATTCCAGCAGCTTTTTGGCTTCGGGTGTCCCGGATTTCCACTCGATCCCGATGTACACGTCCTCGGTATTTTCGCGAAAAATGACGATGTCCATTTTTTCGGGGTGGCGCACTGGGGAGGGAACACCGTCAAAGTAACGAACCGGGCGCACGCAGGCGTACAGATCCAGAATTTGGCGTAAGGCGACGTTGAGCGAGCGGATGCCGCCGCCCACCGGGGTGGTCAACGGCCCTTTGATGGCGACGCGAAAATCGCGAATGGCATCGACGGTTTCGTCCGGCAACCATTCCTTGAAAGTCTTGAAGGCCTTCTCACCGGCGAAGACTTCAAACCACTCGATATGCCGCTTGCCACCGTAGGCTTGCTGTACCGCAGCATCGAAGAGGCGGCGGGAGGCTTTCCAGATGTCCCGCCCGGTGCCATCACCCTCGATGAAAGGAATGATCGGGGCGTCGGGGACCTGAAGGGTTCCACCGCTGTATCCGATCGCTTTACCGCCAGCGGGTATGGCTTGTCCGTTGTACGAACTCTTCATGAAGGAGACCTCTCCGGTGGTCGAATCTGCCCTGCCAGGCAAGCGTTGGCGCCGCTGCGCGAACTGAAAAACATATCATAACGGCGAGGGAGCCCAAAACCGGGTGAACAGGGTGAACAGGGGGAGACCCGGCTAACGGAGCGAAGCACCCTTTGTATAAATTAGTCCCTTTGGGGTTCAGAGCCGGGTAACTCATTTGCGCAGCGCGATCGGGAAAAACCTTCGCCCTCCTACGAAATCGCTGCATCGGGCCGCGGCAAGTGGAGTAAAACTACAAAAGAAGGAAGAGGCGGAGGCAAACGCGGTATAAACAGATTCATGGCAACCCGGCGACTTTATTACGACGATTCTTTGCTACGCGACTTCGACGCGGAAGTGATGGGCTGCGGGCTGGCTGTGCATGCGTTGGCCACGGCGTGGAGCTTGGTTCTGGATCAGACGGCGTTCTATCCGGACTCAGGAGGACAGCCACACGATCTGGGAAGGCTCGGCGACGCGCAGGTTTTGGCGGTGCATGAAGACGGGGAAGAAATTGTTCACATCGTGGATCGCGAATTGCGCGGCGCCGTTCATGGCTGCATCGATTGGACCCGGCGGATGGACCACATGCAGCAGCACACCGGGCAGCATTTGTTATCGGCAATTTTCGCCGAACGCTTTGGGCGGCCAACGGTGTCTTTTCACATGGGTGGGGAAGTGTGCACGATTGATTTGCGCGGCCCGGAGCCTACAGAGCAAATCCTGCAAGGAGCGCAACTGGCGGCAAACCAGGTGATCGCGGATGATCGCGCGGTAACGGTTCGCTATGGCACGGCGGCGGAGTTCGCCGAGCGGGGCGTGCGGAAGGAAGTGGACCGCCAGGGTATTTTGCGGGCGCTGGAGATTGAAGGGGTGGACCTGCAACCGTGCGGAGGCACCCACGTCAAGAGAACGTCCCAGATCGGAATGATCCTGGTGCGGAAGTGCTCGAAGGTTCGGCAAGATTGGCGGCTGGAATTCGTTTGCGGCGTACGGGCGGCCAAAGCCTCGCGCCGGGATTATCTCCTTTTGCGGGGCGTCGCGGAGCGGCTGGGGTGTTCGGCGGCGGAGGTAGTGGACGCGGCGGGGAAAGCGGTTTCGGAAAAGGACGGGCACTTCAAGAATAGCCGGGCGCTGTCGCAGCGGCTGGCCGAGGCGGAAGCGGCTG
>Ga0302179_10000429_pt1 | contig 27903 bp, 21 predicted proteins | sample I_Palsa_E3_1_FD_198788 | JGI IMG/M metagenome (GOLD analysis project Ga0302179, IMG submission 198788) | Peat permafrost microbial communities from Stordalen Mire near Abisko, Sweden - I_Palsa_E3_1 | ecosystem: Environmental > Terrestrial > Soil > Palsa > Peat permafrost | place: Sweden...
GCGCGCACCCGTTTCATCGCAGTTGGGTTCAATCGCAATTCGACTCTTACGTGCGTAACGAAGTGGTTCCTTTCATTCGCGACAACTGTCAGTCACAGGACATCGCGATTTCCACCATGGGAGCATCGTTCGGCGCTTATCACGCCGCAAACACTCTCTTCAAGCATCCCGATGTTGTGCGCCGCTGCTTCGCGCTTTCCGGAGTTTACGACATTAAGAATTTCATGAACGGGATGTACGACGACAACACCTACTTCAACAATCCCGTGGACTACCTCTCAAATCTTTCCGATGGAAACGTAATGGCCCAGCTCTCGCAGTGCGACATCCATATCGCGACGGGCTCCGGACCGTGGGAGCACAGCGGCCCCTCTTACCGTCTCTCGAATATATTGTCGAGCAAAGGAATTCATCATCATCTCGACGACTGGGGACCCCAAGGCGGCCACGACTGGCCCTACTGGAAACATCAAATGTGGGAATACATCACCAGACTATTTTGAAACGGCTACGCCAACCCCAAGCGGTCAAGCAGGTAGCGGCCCTTGGCAATCACTTGTTCTTCGTCAATCCACACATTGCAGGCGCGCGCTAGCACGTCCACATGCGTTCGCGAAGTCCAAGCGGCGTGCGTTTGGCTCCCATAGGGATCGCCAAAAGCGAGATGCACACCAGGAAGCTTTTCGTCCTGCAGCAGAACGCCAATCATGTTTGACAAGCTGAGGTTTGTGCCGAAAGCAAGTTCTCCCACGCGGTCGCTGTTTTCATCCGTGTGGCAATATTTCCAGAATTCCTCTTCCAGATCCTTGCGCGCACATTTCGCAGCGACCAGTCGCCCGCCGCTAATCTCAAGCGAGAGCGGCGTCTCTTGTAGGTCCCCGTATTTTCCGCAGAAGTGATCGCCAGCGGTACCGTCGCACACAAACGTGCCGTCCACCTTCGCTGGCGTGGTGAAAACCTCGCCGGCCGGCAGATTCGACCAGTAACGCCGATTGATCAGTCCGCTGGTCTTCACCCAGTCGAGCGCGGCGTCAAAACTCGCAACCAGAGAAGTGCCCGCATCCGTGCGCACCGTAAGCGAACGCGCGGAATGCATCCGTTGCAGCAATCGTTCGCTCAGCTTGTCCACCATGGTGTAGTCCGCGCGCATTCCCTGCTGCATGATTTCCGGCGTCACGCCAACCATGTGCGCGTAGCGAATGTGGCGCCTCTCCACCACTCCCACAATGTCTTTGCGTGCGGCCAGCTCTCCCAACATCGGTTGCATGCAAAGAATTCCGGCATCAGCGCGGCCGAGCGAATCGAGCACCGGTTGCGGAGCGCGCAGCAGCGGCCGCGCAGCAAGATCCTCGAGCAGAAACGGATCGCAGATCGCTCCGCGGTCCACAATCGCCTTCGCTAGACTCGCTGCAACAATCGCGCTCGGGCGATCCGCAATGAGCGTCACACGCTCATTCGGCTGTATGCCCAGGCACGTTTCCACCGCGTTTCGGGCGCCGGGCATTAGCTCCGGCTTGACAGTTCCAAAAGTCATTCAGTTATTGTAATTTTGACGCAGAGTTTTTACTACGGATAAACCTGCGCGAGAGCAAACTCTGGTTATCATCAGCGCGGATCGACGACGAAGGAAGGAACCTGCCCGCCGCCGGAGGTGACGTTCGCTAAACCGGTGGAACTCAACCGCGTCAAGCATCCAGCCATGCGGCCGCGGAACAGATATGGCGCGAAATCTACGAGCATGTCGCGCATCTCGATTCCGTTCGGCGTCCGCACTGGAAAAACTTCGCGCCGCACCGCAATGCGCTGCTGCACCACCCATTTGCTATCGCGGTCGGAAAGCGCCCGCTGCAGGGCGTCGTCCCACGCTTGGTCGTCCATTTCCCAGCCGAGCGTCACTCCCGTGCCGCCGTACTCGTCGTTCGGCTTCAGCACAAAATCATTTCTGCGCTTGCGAACGTACTCAAGCAAGCCGAAGGATTCGCCGTCGCGCGTGGTCTTCGCGTCTTCCAACAAGCGCGTCCACGGGATGTGGCGGCGGATCACCTCGCGCTCGTTCGCGCTGAATAGTGATGAGTTTCGCTCATCGGTAAGAACTGCGAAGAACGCCTTCTTGTGGGCGATTTTGCACGTCAGCGCGTTCGCCACGCAGACAGCCCCCGCTTCGTAAGCTTTCACCAGAGCTTCGCACTCGGCAGGGTGCGCAAGGATATCGTTGATGAGCACCCGGCGATAGACCAGGTCGATGCGGCGGCCATTCGCCATGAGTTTCGTGCTGTCAAATACCAAGTCGGACGGAGAACAGACGATCGTGGGCACCCCTGCTTTTTCAAAACGCGCCTGCAAAATTTCAAACTCGCTCCAGGTGGGAACTTCGCGCCAGTCCACAATTGCAATCACCGGAGGCGAAGCCGTACCACCCCATTCGCGATAGCTCGCAACCAGCGCCGCGAGCAATTGCTCGATCAACGAAAACTGCCGAACCGTGTAGTGCTCCGCGAAACGCTCCATGATTGGCAAAGTTCGAAATACTCCGGCCAAAGTCTCGGCGTAACCGGGCCCCGCGGGCGATTCAGCATTGTATTCGGCGAACTGCAGGGAATTGGGAAGCAAAAAAGCATCGAGACGCGACGCCGTGCTGGCAGTCCCGTATCGCGGCGGAATGCGCGCGAGGCGCTCTTCTTCGCGCGACAGCCCTACTTGCGCCAGCAATGCCGGATCCGCGAGCGCCCGCGCTACAACGCGTTCGCCAAGCTCCGCGATCAGTTCCGCGACTTCGCGCACACGATTTTCATCTTGCGTGCTGAGGAAGAAAGGCCGCAGGAATGGACAGTGTACGCGGTCTCCAAATGTGAGCTTCTCCGCGCGCATCCGCGCATTCAACTCGGCCCAAAACGCCGGAGCAAGCTCCACGTCCGGACGCAAAAGTCCGTGCCAATGCTCAGCGGGAGAAGACGGTGTTTGCGAAGCCCGGACGGAACCGCTCACGCAGTTTTCGCTCCCGCGCGGCCCTTCTCCGGCGCGCCCGTAAAACCGCTAGCAGCGCCGATGCCCAGCATTTCTTCCCAGCGAGGCCAGGAATTTGCCGGCGTGCCGTTAAGCGCGCGGTCGATTACCAGCCGAGCCATTCGGTCCACGACAGTTTCGAAGTAAAACTCAGTGATGCGATCGCGCTCGAAATCCGGCGCAGGATTTAGAAAATCAATTGCGTAAGGCACTCCTTCCTTAACCGCAAATTCAATCGTGTTCATTTCGTATCCCAACGCTTGGTTGATCGTTTGGGCGTCGCTCACGATCCGCGAACCCAGCTCCGCGGATAGATACTTGTGGTCCACCAGATAGCGGCGCTCCTTCGGGTCGTAAGCAACCGGCATGATGTCCATCTTGCCAAACGTGAAGCAGCGGACATACTTGTCAAAATCGATGAATTCCTGAAGCGTCATGCAGGTGGGCCCGGTGCCGTCGTATGCGGCTAGCAGCTCTTCGCGATTGTTCACTTTGTAAACGTGCTTCCATCCCCCGCCCGAAAAAGGCTTCAAAATCGCCGGCCGGCCAACCGCGTCGAGCAAAGCGTCCCAGTCAATCGGGTGTTCCAGGTTTCGCAACGATTCCGACGTGATGTCCACATCGGACGGATAGGACTTCTGCGGCAACAGAATCGTCTTGGGAATGGCGATACCAAGCTTTGAGGCCACGGCGTAATTGAAAAATTTGTCGTCCGCTGTCCACCAGAAAGGATTGTTGATGACGTAAGTGCCCTGCAGCACCGCGTGCTTCAAATATCCCCGATAAAAGTCCACTTCGTGCGAAATGCGGTCCACGATCACGCGATACTGCGCGGGATCCCCCATGCGGACTCCGCCCAGATGCACAAATTCCGACGTGATACCGTCGCGCTTCCCCAGCTCATTTACTTTGTCGATAAAGGCCGGCGGGAAACTGTATTCGCGGCCGCAAAGTAGTCCAATTTTCATCGCAGCACTTCCTTTATTGGGAACGGAACTCTTCACTTCTGGTGAGGCATCTCGTTTTGGCGAGTTTCGCTCGTTCGGCATATCAATTCGCTTCCAGCCCATCTTGGCGCGCCCGAGGCGGCCTATGCCGAGGATGCTTGCTGGGTTATACCCTCGCTCGTTTCTTGCACAATGTGCTTCACTACTTGCTTCAAATCGCCCGTTTCCTTGAATACGCGCAACTGCCGTTCGGCGCTGGTGCCCTCGCGCAGAATCCTGTGAATCGGTTCAAGCGCTGCGCGGCTTCCCAGGTCGCCCGCGACATCATATGTGAATTCAAGAAGCTCTTCACCCAACTCCTGCATGGGCACTTCCGCTTGCTTGCCGAAATCAATGAGTTTGCCTTCCACACCCCAGCGCGCCGCCCGCCATTTATTTTCTTCGATCAGCGCGCGAGGATACATGCGATAGCTGATATTGCGCGTGTAGAGCCGATGCAGCTTCACCACTAGGGCCTGCGTCAGAGCCGCGATGGCGATGCCTTCGTCCAATCGCGTGGCCACGTCAAATACTCGAAATTCAAGTGTCCCGAACGTGGGATGCGGCCGAACGTCCCACCAAATCTTTTTTGCGTTGTCGATGCAGTGCAGACGCACCAGCAGATTTACGTAATCCTCGTACTCGCTCCAGGAGCTGAAGTGGTCCGGAATTCCCGTGCGCGGGAAACGCCGGAATACCGTCGTGCGAAATGACTTCAAGCCCGTATCGCGCCCCATCCAAAAAGGCGAACTGGTGGAAAGCGCCAGGAGATGCGGCAGGAAATAGCGCGCCATGTTCATCAGGTCGATCATGCTCGTGCGATCGGGCACCGCCACGTGCACGTGCATTCCGAAAATTAGCAGCGAGCGCGCCAGTTGCTGCAGCTCTTCAACGATGTTTTGGTAGCGCTCTCCCGGCGAGATCACCTGATCGATCCAGCTTGAAAACGGATGCGTGCCGGCGGCAGCAACTTGCAGGCCCACTTTTTCGGCAGCTCGCACCAATTCGCCGCGTGTGCGCCGCATGTCCGCCGCCAATTCGTCCACGTTGTTGCAGATCTTCGTGCCGATTTCAACGATGGACTGATGCATCTCCGGCTTCACCTGCTCGCCCAGGCCCGGCGAAGTGGCGGCAACAAGCTCGCTTACGTGCGAACGCAGCTCTCCCGTCGCCGGGTCAACAATTTGAAACTCTTCTTCGACACCTATAGTGAACCGGTGATTCATGAGAGGTCTTCTCCGGTCCGCAACACGGGGAGTTCGCTCCCATCATACGCGAACTTCGGCCGAATTACATCGCTGGGGCTGGTTAGAATGGCTGGTGACGGCCTCATTTTGGTCTAATATCAATCATCGTGTATTTCGTTTCCCTAACACGCCTCCGAGTGCGATCTTGGCACTACCTTCCGGCGTTTTTCATCCAAGCTTTCCGCTCGGCGCAACAAGCCAAGTCCGCTGAAGGGAGTCTCGTCGTTACCGTCCTCCGCGACGCCCACAATACCTTTTGGACTCGCACGGTCTGGAACTCCGAGCAGGCCATGAAGGCTTATATGCTCTCGGGAGTTCATCGCCAAGTCATGCGGCGCTTGCCCCAGTGGTGCGACGAGGCCGCCGTCGCCCATTGGACTCAGGAATCGCCGCAGCCGCCGTCCTGGGAAGAAGCTCATCAGCGCCTTCAGCAATCCGGGCGGCCGTCAAAGGTCAACCACCCGTCGGAAGCCCACCGCAATAATCTTAGTATTCCCGCACCCCTGATCCGCCCGTCCAACGAACTCCGATTCAAATGATCATGTGGTAGTCTGATTGGACGCATTGAGATCTCGAAATTTAATCTGGGGAAAACCTGTTTCCCCCTTCTCACAAGAGGAAAGAATGGCTATCGCGACGATCAATCCCGCCACTGGCGAGCTTATAAAGTCTTTCGACGCCTTGTCAGACCCGCAAATTGAACAAAAGCTTCATCTCGCAACGGAGACCTTTCGTTCTTACAAAAGCGTTCCCTACTCGAAACGAGCGGAGATGATGGTGCGAGCGGCTGAAATTCTCGAGAAAGAAAAAGAAGCATTCGGCCGCGTGATGACACTCGAGATGGGCAAACCCATTCGCGCAGCGGTGGACGAAGCCGCGAAGTGCGCCGTCGGGTGCCGCTATTATGCCGAGAATGCCGAACGTTTCCTGGCCGATGAAGTAGTCGAAACCAGCGCCTCACGCAGCTTCATTCGATATCAGCCGTTGGGCCCGGTGCTCGCCGTGATGCCCTGGAATTTCCCCTTTTGGCAGGTGTTTCGCTTCGCCGCGCCGGCGCTGATGGCCGGCAATATGGGACTGCTCAAACACGCCTCCAACGTCCCGCAGTGCGCTCTTCTGATTGAAGAGATTTTCCTGCGCGCCGGTTTCCCGCAAGGAGCGTTTCAAACTCTGCTTATTGGCTCCGACAAAGTCGGCGGCATTATTGCCGACACTCGAATCGCTGCTGCCACGCTAACCGGAAGTGAAGGCGCGGGAATTCAGGTTGCCGTAGCTGCGGCAAAGAAAATCAAAAAAATCGTGCTGGAGCTTGGGGGCAGCGATCCCTTCATCGTGATGCCCAGCGCAAACCTTAAGGAAACGGCCGCTGCCGCGGTGAAAGCTCGCGTTCAGAACAATGGGCAATCCTGCATCGCCGCCAAGCGGTTCATAGTGGATCAGCGCATCGCCGACGACTTCGAAAAACTCTTCGTCGAGAAAATGGAATCCCTGAAAATCGGTGATCCGTTCGATGAGGCCACTGAGTTGGGCCCGCTCGCGACGGCGGACGGCGTCACCACGCTCGATGCCGACGTGCAAAAAACGATTAAAGCCGGTGCGAGATTGCTCACCGGCGGAAAGCCTTTGAACCGCCCCGGAAATTTCTATGCTCCGACGGTGCTGAGCAATATCCCCGACGGCTCTCCCGCAGCTTGCGACGAGCTTTTCGGCCCGGTCGCTTCCCTGTTTCGCGCGAAAGATATCAGTGACGCGATTCGCATCGCCAACGCCACGCCTTTCGGATTGGGCGCCAGCGCGTGGACCAACGAAAAAAGCGAGCAGGATCAGTTCATCAACGGCATCGAGGCGGGCATGGTGTTCATCAACCGCATGGTCGTGTCTGATCCGCGCCTTCCCTTCGGCGGCGCCAAACGCTCGGGCATTGGCCGTGAACTCGGAGTTTATGGAATTCGCGAGTTCACCAACATCAAAGCAGTTTGGAATCAGTGATAGCTGCTATAAATCGGCAAGGTGAGCTCGCAGAACTATAAGCCTCCCCAGGTACCCTCTTGAAGCTCTTCCATTCACCTGTCCCGATCCATCCGCCATTTTCCGGGCGGGTGAAGATTCCAGATCGAGCTGGCCGGGCGCGACATTGACACTATGAGTTAGCTAGAGTAGGGTTTTTCGAAAATGAACGAGACTACCTCAACGCCGAATCGATTCTACCGGGTGCTGGATTTCGTCCCCACGTGGCTCGCGGCAAAAACGCTGCGAATGGCCATGGTTATGGCCGTAGTGGCCATATTCGGAGCGGTTACCGCTTTTCAGGCCGGGAAAGCGGAGCAGGATGCCTCGCTTCACGAGCGTATGCTCCAGCACGGCCAGTTGCTCGAATTGAAATACTGGCAGGAATATCTTACCGATCTTTCCCAGTTCGATAGATATTTTGCCGCGAGCGAGCTCTACTACCAGGAAAGCCTGAGCCGCAGGGCAAAAGCGAACGATCTTCGCTGGGAGCATGATGCTGTCGGCGCCGCTTTTCAGGATCTCGATTCTCAAGAACGCTCCGCCCGCGGAAAATCGCAGATTCCCTTTTATGATTCCTACAACGGTCTTGCATGGCCCTATAAAGACGCCAAGCAGCTTCCAGAGGGCAAATTAGAGCAATCCATTGCGCAGACGCTGGCAAGCATTGGCTTCGAAACCAACGTGCCACAGCAGTGCTCGATTGAAAACGCCGGCATTTGGGGCGGCCTGGAATGCGACATAAAAGCCGCCCAGGGGCGCGTCAAGCGACTGGCAGTTTCGGTTGTGCTCCTCGTCATTTCACTGGCTCTCTTCACTTTCGCGCAACTCTACAGGGACAAAGTCCGGGTGGTAATTTGGCTAATACGGCTGGCATGCGTGACTGCTGTCGGCGGGTTTCTTCTGTCTGTTTGGTTCGACTTGGATTCCTGGAAGGTACTCGGAAGGTATAGTTTAGTGATTGCGGCGCTGATGGCGCTCGGGTATTGGCTTTCGACCACTTGCACAATCAAAGAGTTTTTCCTGCTGGATAAGGAAGTGGAAGCCGACGAACTCATCCATGGCGGAGAGATTGGGCCCCATTCGTATTGCGCGGAGCACGTCCACATTGGCCTCGACAAGCACCGATTCCATGTATGGATCGTAGCGGCCATCGCGATCACTGCATCCCTGAGCGCCCTGGACGGCGTCTTGTATAGCGTCGCGGGAATTCACCAGAGCCAGAATGCGGGCGAGGCGCTCCGCTATCAGATGGAGATGGTGAAGAATAGTACGCACCGAGCCGCCCTGAACAATCTCACGCTACAGGATCTCGCAAACGCGCAGGAATATCGTACGCAGTATCGGGCCGGCCAGCAGCAATTGGATCTCGCCCGGAATGGAGTTCCGGGCGCCAATCGTGAGACTGCCGCACTTACGATGCAGCCTTGGCAGGACTTCATCGACCGGGAGGAGAACAAGTCACTCCCTGACTCGCTCGATAGCGCCCAAGGTCCGGATAGCGACCCATTTTTCCCCAAGCAGCTTATGGCCAAGGATCTCACCATAGAACAGACGGACTTCGCGAAGTGGGACGGCGAAAACGAAATCAGCTTGGCCTGGAGCAAGGCCGCCACTCGTTACCTGAGGGCTCTCACTCTCTTTGCCATTGCTCTCTACTTGTTCGGTCAGGCGCTCAGCATGGGACGCACGCAGGAGGCCTTCATCTTATTCTGTTGCGCGTCTTTCTTGGCGGTCGCCGGGCTTTGCTGGATGGCTGGGGTTACTTATGTCGATTTGCGGATTCCCCGCGGCGACAAAGTCGAGGAGGCGGCAAAGCTTTATGGCGAAGGCATGGAACTATTTAAGACCGCCGGCACTTCCGAGGAATATGGCAAGGCAGTCTGCAAATTCACAGACTCGCTGAACAAGCGCCCCACTTTCGCCTTGGCGAACTACTACCTCGCACTCGCATTGTCGGACCAGATGAGTCCCCAAAAGGAGGGATATCAGAGCCTGCATTTCAAACAAGCTCTTCCCCAGATCGTCGACAGCGAAGAGCAAGCGATTGAAGCCCTGGCAAAAGAAAATCTTACCCCTCCTCTGGGTTTTCTTCTCGATCACGGCTACGACAGCACGGATCTCGGGCTGACCCAAAAACAACGCGACCGCGTGGAACACGGCATTGACGAGGAAAAGAAAGCTCTCCAGCGGGACAGCACTAATGCAATGTTGCTCTTCAACACCGGCATGGCTCTTCTGGCGGACGGCCCTCAAAAAAAGGCTGAGGGTCTCGCAGACTATGACAAGGGCTTCGCGAGTCTCGCGAAGTCCGACGACCGGGCGAGGCTTGCCGCGGGCGTGATCACTGACCTTGAGATCTTGCGCAAGTATTGCCTGGGATTAAACACTTCGACCTATTGCGATGAGATTGGTCGCGACGTGAACAACCAGGAAAGCCGGCTGTCAATTACTGCCTGGATGCCTCCAACCTGGAAGCCGCCCGCGAACTCGGACGATTCCAAGATTTCCGACTTGAAGCTGTTTGCTTCTCCCGCTGGACTGGGATGGGAAGCCACCGTGCCGATGGACTTGAGCGACAATGGCTTGGTAGTTGTCTGGTATGCCTGCGACACGGCCCATCCCGGCAGACGTGCTTGCGACTCCAAATCTCTGGATACCGAACCGGAAGACGTCAACTGGGGGGTCTGGTGGGTTTTGAACGGCATTTCGGGTCGCGTGCTTCCTGCCGACTTGCTCGATAAGGGAAATGGGAAGAAGTATGCGTTTAAGTCAGCCTTGCAGTCCAGTAGCGTAAATAGCTGTCTTACTCCGGGTGAATTTCGCGCCGAGTTTTACCTCAACGGGCAGCGTCTCGATTTTGGATCGAGCGAAAGGATTTCCTTCGGCATGGAGCCTTCGCACCCCGCGTCGCAACTCAAACCCACCATCCTGCGGGACCTTGACCTTGAAATGTGCTACCCGAACAACTGGACGAGCTGGAAGTTCAAAAATACGCGGGATCCCGGATTGATTGCAGGCTACGTCGACCCTAAAGATGACAGCGGTGCGTTTCTGTTCACGTATTACTATCCTCAGACGGACGCCAAGACGTCCGCGTCCGTAAAAAATACGCTCGTGGAGAAATCACTCAAATCCCTCGCAGCCGAGGGACTAATCTCAGAAAGTCCTATGTCGCCAGAACCCGATGCTTGCACTGATTATTTGGAGGATCCCAGCGTCACCCGTGCGCGCTATCGAAGCGCGAGAGACACGGTGCTATCCAAAGTGTGGTTTGCGAAGGACGGAATTGCGCACGTCGGGCTGGTGTTTCGCCGCAACTCTGGGGCCCAGGCATCGCTGGAATCATCGGTCGCGGGTACCCCTGACCGTGAAAGCTGCGACGTCCTGGCCACCATCAGAATCTATTACACGTATTGGTGATTCTCCCGATTTTTGCAGCTTATTGACCCGCCGCGCCACCGTGCCATGCGGGCCCCCGAAGCGCCCGGCCCGATTTCGCCCCGGTCAGCGCCCCATGGTCAAATTCGAGTTGCCCGTTCACGAAAACGTAGTCCACGCCCTCTGATACTTTTGTCGGCTCTGTGTAGGTAGCCCGGTCGATAATCGTTGCCGCATCAAAAATCGTTATATCCGCATAAAAGCCGGTCTTGATCAGCCCGCGATTCACCAGGTGTTCGCGCTGCGCCGGCATGGAAGTAATTTTTCGAATAGCTTGTTCCAGCGGCATTAGGTGCTCATCGCGTACATAGTGGCCCAGGAATCGCGGAAACGACCCAAAAGAACGCGGATGCGTGTGCGGTTCGAACAGCGGACCATCCAGCGAAAGCTCCCCACTGTCCAGGCAAAGTGAAGTCCAAGCCTGCTTCAGCCCGTAAACCAGATCCTGCTCGCTGGCCATGAAATAGATCGCGCCCGTCTGCGCCTTATCCGCCTCGATGAAATCAAACAGCGCGTCCAGTTCCGGTTTGCCTTCTGCCTTGGCCATCTGCGCTACCGTCTTGCCGTCGTATTTCTTCAACTCCGGGTTGACCACGCCCGATATCATCACTCCTTCTCCGCCACCGCAATCGAAATAGAGGTTTTCCCAGTCGGCGTGCTCCGTTGCCATTTCATTCTTGATGCGCTCGCGAATCTTTGGATCCTGCAAACGGCCGAGTAGTTTGTCCACTCCGCCATCCGCAACCCATGGCGGCAACGACGAGGCCAGCGCTGTCGCACCTGCGACGTACGGGTATTGGTCCGCGCGAATATCGAGCCCTGCGTCTCGCGCCGCCTGAATTTTTGCTACCACGGCGGGCATCGTTCCCCAGCGCGACTTTCCGCTCACTTTCAGGTGGAAAATCTCCACCGGAATCTGCGCCTCGCGCCCGATTTCTATCGCTTCATCCAGCGCCGCCGTTTCGCTGGCCCCCTCGCTGCGCATATGCGACGCATAAATACCGCCGTACTGCGCCGCAACTTTCGCCAGCGCAATCAATTCGTCCGTCTTCGCATAATGTCCCGGCGGGTAAATCAACGCCGTAGAGACTCCCAGCGCACCATCCTTCATGGCTTGCGCCACGAGCGTTTCCATCTGTTCCAGTTCGGCGGGAGTCGGGGCGCGATCGTCGTCGCCGATCACGTTCTCGCGCACTTGCGCCGCCCCTACGTAGGTGCCCAGATTAATCGGCGTGCCGTCTTTTTCCAGCCTGCGGAAATAACCGTCGAGCGTCGTCCAATCAATTGTCACGTGATAATTGGCCAGGAACGGAGCCATCGGCGCCAGCGTCTTTTCGTTCTGCGGCGCGATGGAACCGCCTTCGCCTGTAATTTCCGTCGTAATTCCCTGCGAAAGTTTGCTCAGCGAGCGATTGTCGATCAGCAAGGACATTTCCGATTGCCCCAGCATGTCGATAAATCCTGGCGAAACGGTTTGCCCAGTGGCATCTATCACTTTCTTCGCTTGCGCGTCGCCTAGCTGCCCAATCGCCGCGATTCGATCTCCGCGTATTCCGATGTCGGCGGAATACCACGGTCCGCCGCCGCCATCCAGAATGTGCCCGTTCTTGATGATCACGTCGAAGGGCGCCGCCTTGTCCGCGGGTGTGGAATAAATCGCCCCGGCGATTTCACCCAGCGCCTGCCCCGCGATTTTCTGCGCGGCTTCCGGATCGTCCATCGAAATCGGAACGCGATTCACAAACGCCGCGAATGCCAGGTTCCTGCCATCAGACGTGGTCATGTACCCCGCCAGGCCTTTCCCGTTCAGCATCAGGTCCTTGTTCAAAGCGTTGTACGAAACATCGGTACCGGTCTTCGCAAATACGTGGCCGGCAGCCGGCGAATTCACTTGAATATTCCAAAGCGTGCCGTCACGCCCGAGAACCGGCAGCGCCTTTTCGAAGAGCGCAAAATCCTTTTGTTTCGCCATAAATGCCAGGTAATGGACCATGAAGTCCGGCGTGTAATACGCCGATTGCGCGCCGCCCGCGCCGTCCGCTTGTGAAGCGCCGCTCAGGTCCAATCCGGCCTCGGCCAGAAAATCATGCTCCAGATCGAAACCACCCTGATCGATCTCCTGCGTCTTATGGCCCACGACTGCCCCCAAAATGAACGGCATCATCGAGGCGTGCAAATTTTGACTGACCTTCAACGTCACTTTTGTCTCTTCGGACAGCGGCGGAGAAACATGCTCGGCTACCACATTTTCCTGCGTGTAATTGCCTGAGACGGATTTGAAGTCATGCTTCCCTGCAAACGGAGCAACATCCACCTTTATCAGCTTTTCACGCAGCGCATCAACGAATGTCGCCTCCGCGAATCGGCTAGGTTCCGGGACGGTGTAGGTGTACAGAATCCCAGGGCCGCCGAGCGGAAATTTCCCGGTCAACGTGACCGTGTGCGACCCGTCTGCATTCGTCACATCAGCGGGCGGTTTTATATCCGGCTTCGAACCAGCCGGTCCGGTGGTGATCTTGTTGACGAACGAAACGTACGAACTTGCAGGCGAAACACTAAGCCCTACCAAAGCGTCTTCCTTGCTTCCCGGCGAAACGGTCAGGTCCACGACATTGTCATTCACTGAAATCGGTGAAACCACCACGTTCGTTCCGAGTTCTCGATCGCCTTCCGGAAATAACGTCGCGTCTACCAGCACGCGCCCTTCGATCCGCTTCACACCATGCGCAGCCACCTGCGCAGCGAGTTCGCGAATCACAAGGAGCGGATCGCCCGGAACAGCTTTCGTGTCCGCGCTTCCATCGTAAGAATGGTCCTCGTTCTCAAAGGCGAGCGTGCCGTCCGGCTGGATCCGGCCCGAGAGATTGGGATCGCCGCTCGCCACTAGAATCAGATCTCCTTTCAGGATGCCGTCCGGGCTGATTGGGCCCGTGCGGTACACGCGCGTGTGGAAGCGGAAATCCGATCCCAGCAGCTCAAGGCCCGTGCCTTCGGTCAGAAGTTTCGTCGTCGACGCCGGCGTGAAAAGATCCTGTCCATGAAGTGCAAATACAACTTTCTCTTCATCCAGCGAATACACTTCCACGCCGAAGGTCGAATGCTTGTACTCCGGCCGGCTTGCGATCTCGTGAATTTGCTCGGCAAGCGCGCTGTCCTTTTGCGCGGCCGTTATGTGTGCCGCCGATAGCAATGCAAAGGTGGCTCCAGTCGCGAGCACGCACAGCAGAGCTGCTTTCTTGCGATCCATGATTGACCCTCTAGAGTGAAATAAGTGGTATGACAAAGTGATGCGAAATTCGGAAGTGAATATCGTCCCCCGTTCAATTGCGTCCGCGTCGTCTTGCCCGCATCGCATCGAACGCGTCTGCAAGAAGCTGGAGCCGAGGAGAGAACTTGAACCTCCGACTGCCGACCGCCAAATGGATGTTTTTCCTCTAACTCATTGGCGCTCAGTCTATAACATCCCACTCCTTTCGGCGTCATTCACCGTACGCTAGCGCGCTTAACATTGTCTTGACAATTCTTTACATAACGGTGTACACCCTCACGAGAACCAATACCGAGATTATCCTCCCAGGAGGGAAACCCGTCGGCGATTGTACTAATGCCCGGACGGCGCCCATATGGAAACTTCAATCGGAGTGTTCAGTTCGCGTGATCGAGCGGAAGAAGCGCTGAAAGAACTACTGCACCATCATGTCCCGGAAGACTCCATTGTCTACCTCACTCGCTCTGAAAGTGAAGCAATAGCATTGGGCAAAGAGATCGGTACGGTGGCCGGGGGCTTTACCGGCGGCGCCATCGGCTTGGGTGCGGGAATGGTAGCCGCATCCCTGGCTCTGATTCCGGGTATCGGCCAGGTCTTCGCCGTGGGTGTCGGAGCCGCTGCATTGCTTGGGTTCCTTGGAACCAAGACGGGCGCCAAGGTCGGCAAGTCACTCGCGAAGGAGACCGAAATTCCGGCTCCTACTACCGATGAAAAGTCCCCTGAGGATGCGCAACTCTTCCTGGAAGTTTTGAAGATGGGGCGATCCCTCATTGTCGTCAGGACCGAGTCGCCTGAAATCTCGAAAGTGGCCTCCGGCATCCTCGATCGCGCCACTGTAACAGCGCAACCGAAGACGTCCACAAGGATGCAGGCCGGTGTTCGCCAAGTCTCGGCGGGTGTCGCTGCCGTGGACGTGAAAGGCAGAATCGTAGTCGGTGAAGGTAATATCGTGCTTCGCGAAACCATTCAGAAATTAGTGGATGATGGGAACATAAAGGTTCTTTTGGTAATGCAAGAAGTGGAGCACATTGACAGCTCCGGGATTGGAGAAATCGTGAGGGCTCACGCCATGATTCGCAGGGTGAGCGGCCAGTTGAAGGTCGTAAATCCCAGCGCGAAGGTCCAGGAATTACTTCAGATGACCATGTTGCAAAAGGTTCTTGACGTTCACAAGGACGAAGCCAGTGCTATCAAATCGTTTGGCGCTTCGTCCGCAGCACCCGGAACCAGCTAAAGGTCCAGTGGTGACGTCTTTTCGAATTCGGATTCCCGCCTGCTAGCGCCATCCTGAGTGTTGAATTTGTTCCGCTTGCCGTAGGCGAAGAACCCGATGGCCGTCGAAATGAAAAGTGGAGGAAAGAGCAAGATAAGAATGCCGTGCCTCAGCGCCTGGGCGCCCTGAGCTCCAGACGCAGCAGCGCTCTGGTAACACATTGCGCAGCCCTGGCCAAAAAGCGGCATGGGAATCACGAAAGCAACCAGCAGCGCGAGGATTGGCCAGCGCGTAAAGTTTAAGCTTCTCATTTTATTCCTTGCAAACCTTATCTTGCCCGGCCACCTGCGCGCTGTGCGCGCGAAAACCAACCGTCCCGGGGCTAGTGCAAAAACTGGCCCAAACGCTCGATCCGAACGCTATCCGGGAAAAAGACCACCATCATCACGAGCACAAAAACCATTGCTGGCAAAAGGGTCCAGGCCAGAGTACTTCGCTCGTATCGCAAGTGCATGAAATAGGCGAGGATCAAAGCGGCTTTGATGATTGAGATGCCCATCAAGAGGATGAGCATGATATGCAGCGGGAGGTCTTCGTAGGCCAGGAAGACTTCTATAGCCGTAAGGAAAAGCAGGACCGCCCAAATCTTTAGAAACCAGCCCATCCCTGCTTTGCTGAGGTCGTGAGTAGTGCTCTCACTCATCTTTGGCTCCTCGCCGAAATTCTAGTGCATCCGCGCGGACAGCAAATACACGAGCGGGAAGACAAACATCCAAACCAGATCCACGAAGTGCCAATATAGCCCGCTAATTTCCACGTCGTCGGATGTGAATTTGCCCCGGTGAAACCCAATGGCCACGATACCCAGATAAATGACGCCAACGGTGACGTGGGTCATGTGCAGGCCTGTCAGCGTAAAAAATGCCGCCCCAAACAGCGATGAACCCCAGGGGTTTGAATACAAGCGCAGGCCCTCGTGAATCAAGCCGAGCCACTCGCGGATGTGCAGAATGTCGAACATAATGCCGCCGAGCATCGTTGCCGAAAGCCAGCGGACGCTGGCGGCGATCCGCCCGTGTTTGGCTGCTTCAACGGCGGCCACCATGGTGACGCTGCTGGAGAGAAGCACGAACGTCATGACCGCCCCGTTTACAATACTCGAGAGCCGGAAGGGCGTGGGCCAATTCGGGCTTGCCAGGCGAAGATAGGCGTAACACACCAGCACGGCGCCGAATGTAATCGAGTCGGAGACGATAAAGAGCCACATCCCCAGCTTCTTGGACGGAATTGCGTAGGGCAGTTCCCCGCCCAGCCAATCCGCCCGCCCGCTCTTCAGTGTTATGTCAGATTCGCTCACTGCGTCTCCCCCATGGGTTAAGACTGTGCCAGCTTTTCCGGCGAATCCTGCATCACGTAGTCGCCTTTCGCGCCTTCAACTCCAAGCTCGTACGGGTCGTGGTACACGATCGGATGGCGGCCGCCGAAGTTGTCAAACGGCGGCGGCGATGGAATCGTCCACTCCAGCGTCGTCGAATCCCAGGGGTTTTCCTCCGCCTTCTTCCCACGGTACATGCTCCAGAACAGGTTGCACAGAAAGAGAAGCTGCGCCGCTCCCGTGACGAATGCCGCGATGGTGATGAATTTGTGCACCGGAATCAGCGGTATCAGATAATCGTCCACAAAGGCTGAATACCGCCGGACGTTTCCGGCCAGCCCTATGTAGTGCATTGGCATAAAGATGCAATAGACGCCGACGAAGGTCACCCAGAAATGAATCTTGCCCAGGGTCTCGTTCATCATTCGCCCGAACATCTTGGGAAACCAGAAATACGTTCCCGCGAACATGCCAAATATTGCCGCGACTCCCATCACCATGTGGAAATGGCCCACCACGAAATAGGTCGCGTGCAGGTAGATATCGAGCGATGGTTGCGCCAGGAAGAAGCCGCTCAGCCCGCCCGTCACGAACACAGAAATGAACCCGATGGCAAACAGTCCCGGCGTATGGAAACGTAGCCGCGCTCCGAAAACCGTGCCTATCCAGTTCAAAGAGATGATCGATGCCGGAATTGTGATGATCAGCGTTGGCACCGAGAAAAGCAGCGACGAGAAGGGGTTCATACCACTGATAAACATGTGATGACCCCAAACCGTGAAGCTGAGAAAGGCGATTGCGACCATGCAGCCGACTAGCACCCGGCTGCCCCCCAGCAGCGGTTTGCGCGCCGTGGACGCCAGAATGTGAGAGGTAATCCCGATTCCCGGGATGATCGCGATGTAAACCTCCGGGTGGCCGAAAAACCAGAACATATGTTGCCATAGCAGCGTGGAACCGCCGGAATGCGGCTGGAGCTTATCGCTCAGCACCAATCCCCCGGGAATGAAAAAGCTGGTTCCCCCGACGTGATCTAGGACCAGGAGAACGCAAGCCGGCAGCAACACGGCGAAGGCCAGCAAGCCCAGAACTGCGGTGATAAACCAAGCCCACACCGTGTACGGCATGCGAGCGAGCGTCATTCCCTTGCAGCGCAAATCCAGAGTCGTGGCGATGAAATTAAGAGCGCCCAACAGCGAGCCGATGCAGAAAATCCCGATAGAGATCACCCAAAGAATCTGGCCTCGGCCCAGGCCTGGCCCTGCGTCGCTTCCCAAGGCGCTCAGCGGCGCGTACGCCGTCCAGCCGGAGATGGGCGGGCCGTCGCTGATGAACAGCGTGGAAACTAGGGTCACGAAGCCCACGAACGTCACCCAGAACGAGAGCATGTTGAGCCGGGGGAAAGCCATGTCCTCCGCCCCTATTTGTATCGGAAGAAAGTAGTTCCCGAATCCGGCTTGGGGAGCGGTGGTGAGCACAAAAAAGACCATCAGCGTGCCATGCAGAGTCAGCAAGGAAAGGTAATACTCCGGAGTGAGGATGCCGCCGGGCGCTCCTACTTGCGACAAATGCTGGAGCCCGGGAATCGCGGCAGCAGCCCAGGCCAGATGGAAGCGCATGATCCACGACAACACCATCCCGATCACCACAGCTGCGAGCGAGAGGAAGTAATACTGCTTACCAATGACCTTGTGGTCTAGGCTGAAGACGTGCGTCCAAAGGAAGCCCTTCGGCGGGGCGTGGTGATGAACCGCTGCTTGGTCCGACGTGTCGTGCATCTGCCTGCCTCGCATGGAAGAGCCAGCCGCCAATCGTGCTTGCGCGCGTCGGAGCGGGCCGATTGCCTATTGCCCTGCCTGAGACTTCAGCCACTGATCGAACTGATCTTGGGGCAGTACCTCGAGATACGCCTTCATGTTGTAGTGACCCAATCCGCAGAGCTGCGTGCATACGATTTCAAACTTTCCGGTCTGCGTGGCTGTGAAATGAACCGGGATGACGATTCCCGGCACGAAATCCTGCTGAATCCGCAGTTCGCGGACGTAGATGGAATGCCCCACATCTTTGGAGTGGATGGTCAGCAAGATAGGCTGGTTCACTGGAATCGTTAGCGAGCCCACCACGATGTCGTCTCGCGCCGGGATATCGTTCTCGGGATCCAGACCAAAATAATTCCCGCTGCCATCGTTGATTTTTTCCGGATGAATTGTGCCAAACTGCCCGTCCGGGCCCGCATACCGAAAATAAAAAGCAAACTGCTCGGCCTGAACGTCAATGTGCATCGCATTCGGCGGAGCCGGATCCAGATTCACCGATGCCCAAGCTTTTTGCCCTACGAATGACAGCGCAAGAATCTCAAGGCCCACCAGCACCACGGCGGTGATGATCGTCACCTTCGGTCCGCCGGGGAATTCACGTACCTTGCGGCCATCACCTTTATCGGCGAACTTCCACAGAAAATATGCCAGGCTCAGCTGCGCCACCAGGAAACCGAACCCCGTTCCCATAAGTGTTTCGCCAAACTGTTTGTCGAGGGCTGGCCCGTGAACCGAGATGTCCACAGGCATCCACCAGGTGTGCATGGCAAAAATAGACGCGGACACCAGAGTGATCACGGTAAGGACGATCGCAAAAAACTTACCCATCTTCCGCCCCTCCGATGTCCTACGGGTGGTAATTCTAAGATTTAGGGCAACAGCCTTCCCTCGCAAACAAAAAATACGGCCACGACGGTGCCAAATGCCCTAGTAAGGCAAAACCTTGAACACAAAATTGGCTGTTTTGGCTTCGCTTCCGCTGATGGTGACTTCCTGTGATTGCGCGGGATACTGCTCTTGCCACGCCGTCACGGTATATTTTCCGGGAGGGAGGCCCTTAATGTCGAACGAGCCATCCTCGCCGGAAACCGCGTAGTGCGACGTGTTCAGCACTGCGAAGTATCCGTGCATCCACGGATGAATGTTGCACTTCACCGGGATGAACTCGGCCTTGTCGTACTTCGTGTCAATCGGAGGCGAGCCAGGCGGCTGAGACTTGTTCCACTCGGGGTTGGTTTTCGAAAGCGGATGAATGTTGTGCGAGGTCTGATCGTCATTGTAAATCTGAAGTTGTTGAGCTACCTGCATCGGCAGAACATGAGGTAGATATTCGCAGCCCTTCTGATCGTATCTGGCGCCCTGAGAAGGCGCTGAAGAACCCTCATCGCCGGCCGAGATATATACGACCACCCATTGAAGGGCATTGCCGGGCCCGGTGGTCACATTTTGCGTCATGACCGGAGTCGCATGTTGCTTTGCGCACGACGGCTCTTTAGACATATCGATCGGCTTCATTTTGGGCGGCGTGCCGGTGTAAGTCACCTTGCCCGTTATTGAGCCGGATCCCGCAGGGGGCTTCGCAAACACCAACATTCCGCTGCCCAGCAACACTGCCACCGCGAGAGCCGTGAAATATCTACTTCGCATAAGATCACTCCTCCGAATACGAAAATAGTTTACTGTCCGCCTGGTGCGGCGTCCGGACCAATCGGCTTCAGATCCGCGCCATGCGCGGACTTGTAAGCCATCCAGAGGTCTGCCTCCTGCGTCTTAAGCGGTTGCAAAGTCCGCAGAAAGTGCACCAGATCCCACGCTTCGTTCGGCTTCACCACGTCGGCAAAAGACGGCATTGGCGATCCGTCTAGTCCCGTCATGAAAATGCGATACAAGTCCCGATTGGTTGTGCCACACATAAAGCGCGATCCCGACGAAAAATCGTACGGCCGGATCGGATTGCCTTTGTCGTCGGTAAGCGTGATCGCCGAAGGACCGTCTCCGTGCCCTTCGGGACCATGGCACTTCCAGCATTCCAATCTCTGAAAGAGTTCTCTCCCGTGAAGGATGCTCTCAATCGTGATGGGCGTTTCGGCCGGGATGTCCAACGGCGCCCCAGCCTTCCCTTTCGTCCACCGAGGAGACCATGTTTTCACGAACGCAACCAGATCGGCGCGCTGTTGCGGCGTCAAGGGTTTCCAGGCCGGCATATTCGTCGTCACGAACCCACGAGTGATTGCGTCATATAGGTCTTGATCAGTCGGCAAAGTTCCGGTGGGGGTCGACCGGCACTTAAAAGTAGCCTCGGTGAAATCCCTCGGCTTGGGATCGATCCACTGAGCATTCATGCCCTCGCCGTTCCCGTCCGGGCCGTGGCACCCAATACAATACCGGCGATAAAGCTGCTTACCCTCTCCGGCGTGCCCCGTCATGTTCCCGATGTGGCTCTCTGCGGATGAGACGCTAGGCGCCCCAAGCGATGGGTCTGGCGAGTTTACGTGCGACTGCGCGAGGATGGATGTGGCTCCGACTGTTACCAGAGCCATCGACCCCAAAGCAAATGTCACAGCAAGTTTCTTTAGTGTCATTGTGGGCCTCTTCTCTAGAAGTCGAAATCAAATCCGATAAATACGCTGCTGCTCCAAACACCGTTGGTCGGCAAAAGCGGAGGTAGCCCAGTGCCATCGCCGCTCAGCGGAACGATACCTATGGTCTTAACTATCGAATACTCGTTGTGCCAAGCCACTCCCGCGCGGCTAAACATGATCGGATACCACCGATAACCAAAGGAGTAGGCTGTGACATTGCCGTAATTGCCGGGAACATTGCCGCTGTCGAACGCCTGCTGCCCCACGTTTATTTTCTCGAACCGGCCAAGGAGCACAAGTTGTGGGCTCACGAAGTATTGACCTTCAAGAAATCCGCCGTTGAACGTCGGTGCGTGAGCTCCTGCCGGCAAAGCTTGCGAGTCGGGAACGCCGGCCCCAAGGTAGGCATTGTCGTGCCCGTGCATAAAGAAGGGCAACAACTCTACGTTTTTGAAATGAAGTTGGCCGGCGAAGCCAATGCGATAAAACGGTTCATTGCCCAAGCCGACCAGAGGAACCCCTTGCGCGGTTTGGTAAAACGTGGGCCTTTGACCCACATAGGCGTAAGCCTGAAATTCCTGGTAACCCCAGCCTCCCAGATCGAAAGCCTTGGTGAAGGCCATATAACCGTCATAGCTCCGGCTTGATGCGACACCGCCTGGAAGGTTGTTATTGGTTAGGTTTACGCCGCCTTCATTACTGCTTAGCAGCGCTACCGAATAGCGCATGTAACTGTTCGTATCGTGCCCCGATAATTCTATGCCGATTTGATTGTCCCCGAGTCCAAAGTCGTTGATGCTCCCAGGAACATTGAAATGATAGGTTTGGTAGAAGCCCCCGTTATTCGAAAGGAACAAAAAGCGCTTCTCGGAAATCAGATTGTCGAGTTCAAACCTTCCGAACTTGAAGTTGAGCCAAGAACTTCCTTTTATGTTGTCGAGCCGAATCCAAGCGCTCTCAAAGTGCCAGACTGCGGTTGCATCAGAGGAGGGTAGTAGCTGAAACGAAATATTCTTATAGAGCGTCCCCGCGGACCACAGATCCATTCCCGAGAGATCGAATCCGGCCTGTGTCACGTTGCGTGACACCGGGGTAGAACCGTTAACTCCTGGAATCGAGTCAACGGGTTGATCCCCCGTCTGCTCACGATGCCAGTTTGGCGTGATCCGGAAGGATATGGGGAAGTAAGAAGGGTTTTGCCAAATCGGCGAGTCGCGATCGTTCATCAGCTGATACCCGTTATCGCGAAAAACCATGCCAAAGTTGTTCAACTCCGGCCAAGCCGTGTGGCAGGCGGAGCAAGGAAGGCCGTACTTGCGCGCGAACGCGGGAATCGCCATTACTTTACTCGTTGGTGACGCACTCGCAGTCTGGTAATCGCAAATCACAATTGCCATTACTAGTAGCGCACACGTGACCAGTGGCCGCGCAAATGATTTCCGGATTCGGCCTGCACGATTTGGAAACCGCTTAAACATACAGCCTCCTATTCCAGCTGCCAGAAGAGTGGATTGAAATTCGCGTCATCGACACTTGGAAAAAGTCAGAACCAGCTCTTACCGCATGTGAACTTATAGCGGGAGGAATAATTTTTTCGCGGCTTCCGAACGTGAAATGGGTTGGACTATTCATCTGCTCGCAGAGCCCATACCTTCAAACTCCCCAAAACGCCTAGAAAGTACTCCTCCCAACAGAGGAACGCAAGCACAAAAATTAACAAATCTTAACATCCGAATCCCCGCAACGCCTTCGTCGTGGGTCGGTCCTATTTCCTGTTACTTGTTACTTGCACCGGTTTAGAACATCCGGTAGCCGAGACGTAGGGTACGACCCTACGAGAACCCAAGGCAACATCTAAAGATGAGGACAGCGAACAATTTGATACGGTGGGAACTGATGCCTGCCAGACTATTTCAAACGAATGACACTCGCATAGAAGTGGACGCCTTTAGACACTGGAGCTGACTGGCATCACCTCTTTGGCCGTTGGCGTTTCGTTCGCCGTCAAGGGGAATCGCAACTCGACCACCAGGCCCCCGTCCGCGGAATTCTCAGCCTTCACGCTCCCGCCGTGCAATCGCACCGCGCGGTCCGTGATCGAGAGCCCCAGTCCTGAACCGCCGGCGGACCTCTCCCGGGCGTCTCCCACTCGATAAAAAGGAAGGAAAATGTCCACTAGAGACGCTTCCGGCACCCCCTTGCCGTGATCCCGCACGCGAATCACGGCGTCTCCCCCATGCGAGTTGGGCGCATGCTTGAGTACGACATCCACTTGCGTGCCTTCCTCCGTGTGGCTTACCGCGTTGCGGATCACATTTTCGCTCGCCGCACGAACGAGCTCCGCATTTCCCGTGATCGTGCAATGGTCCGCCGAAAGTACGCGCACGCGCCGGTTGCGGCTCTGGGCTTCGTAATCTGCGTCGGCAGCGACTTCTCGTATGAGAGCCTCGAGTTCCACCGGCTTACTTTCTAAGACTTGAGCGCCGCTCTCGAGACGTGCCAGTTCCAGTAGGCTTCCAATCAAATGATTCAAGCGCCTGGATTCCAGATCGATCCTGTCGAGAGCGCTGGAGAATTCCGGCCCGGCATGCCGCCGGGCAAGTCCCGACGCCACGCATAAACGAGTCAGTGGAGACCGAAGCTCATGAGAGATGTCGGAGATCAGGCGATGCTGCGATTTCAGCAAGGATTCGATCTGCTCCGCCATGTGATCGAAATCCCGGCTCAAATCCGCGAGTTCGTCTTTGCGTCCGGCATCGTGGCCTCCTACGCGGGCCGAAAGATTTCCCGTCGCCAGGCGATGCGTTGCCGTACGAAGGTGCCGGATCGGAGCCGTAATGTAACGGGCCAACCAGAAACAGACCAGCCCGGCAATAAGAAGGATCGCTGCCCCTCGCAGGATCTGAATTCCCACCGGGGCGCGCAAAACGTTGGCCACCGACTCGACTTTCGTTCCGATCACAAAAACATAACGCGTTCCGGTTGATCCAGTCGTTCTCCTGGCGACATATTTGATTCCGTGTGACACCAGGAATTTTGTATCGCTGGCTTCCAGACCCCTTTGCGCAAGGGCGTCAGCCTCTGGAGGCGTCGGCTGCGATAGGATTTCTTTGCCCTCGTCGTCAAAAAGAAAGGCTTCCCAGTTCAAGGTTGTTTGCAATGATGTCAGGTAATCGGCCAGGGAGCCCATACCGTGATCGTCGAGGATGTCCGCGGCGCGAGCCGCCACAATGGGGATCAACGTCCGATCAGACTGTTCGGAGCGGCTTAAAGTGAATTGCGACTGAGTTGTTACGACCGAATAAATGAAGATGCCGCTAACCAAAACCATAGCCAGCCAGAAAGAAAGGAAAATCTTTTGAAACAAGGTTCGCATTTTGCCCTACTCTTCCTTTAGCATGCCTGGAATCGCGTAAATATACCCCACCCTTCGGATGTTGCGGATGCGATTGGCTCCATCCGCATAGGGACCCAATTTCTTTCTCAGGTTGCTGATATGCACGTCAATACTGCGATCGAGGGGGGCGAGTTCACGGCCCAGCAAGGTCTTAACGAGTTCTTCGCGCGTAACCACTTGGCCGGGTCTCTTCAGGAATATTGCAAGAATATCGAATTCCAGCGATGTCAATTCCAATTCGCGGTTGCCGCAGCGCGCGATGCGCGCGCTCTCTTCCAGTTCCACGTCGCCCAGAATGATGCGCTCGCCTGCCGTCGTCGAATTTTGGGTGCTGCGCCGCAAAACAGCTTGAATGCGCGCCGCGAGTTCCCGCGGATTGAATGGTTTCGGAAGATAGTCGTCGGCTCCAATTTCCAATCCGACGATTCGATCCACGTCTTCGCCACGGGCCGTAAGCATGATCACCGGCAACCGTGACTTCGCGCGGATCTGGCGAAGCACTTCAAACCCCTGCATACCCGGAAGCATCACATCCAGTATGGCTAGAGAATATTCACCCGAAAGCGCGCTCTCAATCCCTCGAATGCCGTCGTAAACCGCCTCCACTTCAAATCCTTCCGGAGTCAGATATTCCGCAACCAACTCGCATAGCTCGACGTCATCGTCCACAACCAGAATGCGCGGTATCGCCCGCTCTGCCGCTTTCTCGATTTTAGCCTGCTCGATCACCGCAATCCCATTCTCCCCGGACCGCTTTCGCCGCGATTCCTATCACAATTTTAGCCTATTAGGCTATGGTCCGTTCAAAAGGACCATCGTTTCAGCCTAATCTCCCGCTTTATACGCCCTTGAGCATGGAGGCAACATTGCGGTATTGTAATTTGAAACCAAAACCGCTTGGCTGCTCCATGCCAGGAAAGTGTTTTTCGAAGTCCTGCGCCTTTGGGCTGATACTTTTTCGGGCTGCCGGACTTGGATAACCGATGCGGACTATACCAGCGGTCAAGGAAAATGTTTTGAAGCAACCTCTTACTTGCTCGCATTGCTGGAATTTTTTCTTAATGCTCGCATTCTTGGCGCCTGCTATAGCGCACGCCGCACCACAGCGGGACAAATCCCCGTTCCCCGAAGGTTTTGCGATTGACGTCAAGGGCTCAGAAGACGATGTCGTAAAAGCCGTGCAGAGTGTTACCGAAGATCAAGTTATCCATGGAACTTGGGTCTACGCGCGGGAGACCACGCTGACCGACGCCGCAGCCGAAACCTCTTCTTCGTTCTACGGGCCCTGGCAAGGTCCCGGACATGCTTTCTATAAGGTCCGCCGGGGTGCTCTGTCACCCAAGCATTTCAAGGACAGCACTGACATTGGAACAATCACCGTACGATACGTCGTCCAAGCTGTATCTCCGAACCGAACTCACATTCAAATCGATGCTGCATTCGTCGAAGATGCCACGCACAAAGTTCATGCCTCCGACAGCAGCGTCGAAACAAGTGAATTCGCCGAGGTCAATACTCGCCTTCTTGAAATCCAGCGGGAAGAACAAAAGACCGCGCAAGCTCTGAAGCAAAGGGAGCTGGAAGTGGAAGCTCGGGCTGCGTCCAAACAGCGCGACGAAGAAATTGCCCGCCTGAATTCCGCGGAGACTTCGCTGCGGGATTTGCAATCGCGCGCCCACCAGTTGCGGCACGATGTCGAGGTAAGAGTTAAAAACCCCAACACCGAGCTAAAAGCCGCTCCTTTCCAGCGTGCCGCCAAGCTGCAGTCTCTCATCGCAAACACGGAAGTTGTCGTCGAGATCATCACGCCGTATTGGTACGGAGTCGAAACCGCGGAAGGTCAACGGGGTTGGCTCCGTCAGGACCAGGTCGAGCCTCTGCCATGAAAAAATCGCCAAGCTTTTTATTTTATGCTGTGATACTGCTTCTCAGCATCGTGGTTGCTCCCAGCGCTCCTGTTTTTGCACAGGCTCATTCCGTCGAGCGAACTTTCCCCAATGCCCTCTCGGAAGTCCAACGAGTCGTCGATGGCCTTCGTTCATCGTCCAGCGGCCGTCTGCCGATTTTAGATGGCTTTGTCGATGCAGCCGACCACCCTCTCACGGATTATCAGCGTGGCTACTTCGTTTGCACTCTTCGAGTCCTTCCAGCTCCGAACGGCGGAGCCTTGGTCCAAGCCACGGCCAAGATAACAGCGTGGTACATGGATCCCACATCGGCGCAACCGGGCTACCGGGAGTTGGTCTCAAATGGCCGCGTCGAGACAGACCTGTTGGACCAGATCGAACAGGGCCTGCCTGGCAACCCCGCCGGGAAGTCAGCAGCCTCGCGCGCTCCCGCTTCTGCTCCTTCACCGCCTCTCAGCGCCACAAATGTAACGCCCCGGCAACCTGAGCGCAGAATTGATACATCCGCGGCCTCCAGCCCGGAATCGTCCTCGTCCTCAGCCAGAAATACGCCAGGGGTCCCTGCGGCAGGCCGCTCCAGCAAGCCAAGCGCTACGGCGCCCGCTGATCCGGCCCCGGTGGAGACTGTGGAATCCATAAGAGCTCGTCGTGACGAAGCTGAAAGACAAGCGCAAGAGGTTAGCGCCGATATAAAAAGTCTTGAAGAAATTCAGCAGAATCAGGTGCGCCCTGCGGATTTGGTTGTGGTCAAAAAGTCCGGCGTAGCAATCTTTTCCAAGCCGGAAGACGGCGCGCAAGTGCTGCTCTCCGCGGATCAGGAAGACGAGTTTCAGATACTCGACGTCGAGGGCTCTTGGGTGCATGTGCAGATTTCAGGCGCCTCTCGAGGCTGGATGCGGCGCTCTCAAGTGGAATTGCCGCCGAGCTATAGCGCAGCCGGTAGCAAAACTAATAATGCTGTGCCGGCGAGTGCCAACCTTTTCAAAGTCGCTCGAGAAGAAACCAATACTTTCAGCGGCAAGTGGCAACCTCTGGTAGGAAAGACCGTGAGAGTAGTCTGGATCGAGCCGGCCTCAGCCGCCGCATCCAGCGCAGCGGAAAAACGAAAGTTCGCAAAATCCCTTCTGCTGAAAGCCTACAACGACATGAATGCTTCGAATCCAACGGTCGCGGGAGTCGTAATTGTTTTCGATTCCGCGGACGGCGGGCAAATCGCTGCCACCATGGAGAATCTAAAAGCGTTGCAGGATGGTTCTTTGACCGAGGCGGGCTTCTGGCGATCGTGCTCTCTCGACCCCCCCGAAACGTTTCAAGACTCCGCAAAGTCTTAGAGGAAACTTCGATCCGCGCCGGCTGGGGATTGGGTCGCCGATCAGAAAAGCCGCAGCATCAACCTAGTTTTCGGAAATTGAAAACTGTACATCGCTTGTCTGGCCCTTTCGCACAACCACTTTCTTGGCCCAGGTAATCGGCTCGCTATACACCGGCCGGCTCACCTCGACCTGGGACCCGACATCCAGTACTTTTTGTTCCGAAGCGATTCGCCAACCCTCATGCCACGCCTCAATCTCGTACTCCCCGGGCGGAACGTCCGTCAGCTTGAAAAACCCGTGATCGTCGGTCACGGCGTAATACGGGTTCTTCACGACCAGAGCTTCTG
>Ga0302179_10000430_pt1 | contig 27901 bp, 27 predicted proteins | sample I_Palsa_E3_1_FD_198788 | JGI IMG/M metagenome (GOLD analysis project Ga0302179, IMG submission 198788) | Peat permafrost microbial communities from Stordalen Mire near Abisko, Sweden - I_Palsa_E3_1 | ecosystem: Environmental > Terrestrial > Soil > Palsa > Peat permafrost | place: Sweden...
CAATGGACTTACGATAAAAATATCCTCGGTGGTAGTGGTGGCAGATATACCGGCAACAGCAGTAAACAGTCCCAACCTGTATTTATCGGGTACAAAGCTCAGCAGCGCACCTGTTACTTTAGGACCCGACCCCCAATATGGCAGCATGCAATACAGTATTACGGATTGCAGGGATACTGCAGGCGTATGGAGTATTGCCAATATCGTTAGCTCCAGTCCGGTAACCAGTCCAATTACCAATGGTGATATCACTGACCTGTATGTCATATTTTATTATACCCTTGTAAACCCTGTTTCTTAGATGAGAAAGCGAACCGTAAAAATTCCCTTGCCGATCAGGAAAGATATCGGGTTGGGGGATGTGGTGAAGAAAGCGGCTTCTTTGGTGGGGGTGAAGCCCTGTTCAGCCTGTAATAAACGGGCTGAGAAGCTAAATTCCCGGGTCGGGTTTACTCCGTGGGGCGGGAGGCTGCGGGGGAAGGGGATGTGAGCCGGGGAGAGGACGGGGCTCGTGGGGTAGGCGGGGCTCGTGGGGCACGCGGAGATTCAGGGCGCAATAAAGGGTACGCCCCACGCGGCGCCGTTATCATCTTCTACATAGACCAAAGGGTAAAAAGTTATCGAAGAATCGGGCGCGGGAACAACACTCCAGACTTTGACCAATGCTGTTCCGAAAGCAGCGGTGTTTCCGGGAACACTGCTGGCGTCGAGGTATCCCAATGTCACATCGAGACAAGCATTTGTATAGGTAGAAGGGGAAGGTATGAATGGCTGGGCGTTAATGGTACCTCCAAGGAAGTACGATTGCGAAAGGTGCGTCAGGAAGGCGTTTCGCAGCGCGGAAAAGGTTTGATGGCCGGTGGTGTCCGTAGAGGGCATCCGGCCGGTGTAACGGCCGGCAATGGGGTTCCAACCAGGCGGGTTGCCGGCCGGAGGCAATATGCCGGCATTAAAAGTAAAGGATATTCCGTCCTCAAAAAGCGGGAGTCCGTTGAAGAATTGATTGGCTTGCACCTGTTCCTGGTAACCGCTGTAGGCTCCGGGGAGCGTATTGACTTCTGTATCAGTCAGCCAGGCCGTGAATTGTAAATTGGCGGTTGACAGGTTATTGGCACTGAATAAGGCATATATAGAATCCAGGTCGGCACCGGAGACTTTGAAGTCAGCCACATTTGGAGACAAGCGGGTAACGCAACTGTTTTCACTTTCAGCCCCGAGATGTTTATGGCAGGAAGCGAGAAACAAGGTCGTAATCCCTATAGAAAAGGTGGCTATGAAAAGGGCGGCTGTGATCCTGAAACGCCGGGAATATGGTTGCAGCATTCTTTTTATAAAGCATGACAAGGGAATGGTCCAAACCGTTGCGTCAGGTGGCTCACTCTTTTTTCAGTTTCAGCCGCTGCACGACGAGGTTCCCGATAGCCGTTCCCATTTTATGGCTGACGGTGCAGGAGTATTGGTAATGGATACCGCCGTAGAAGCGGGAGACTTCGGTCTCGTCGGCGGCCTGGCGGAAAGAGGTGTAGGACCGGCTTTTGATCCCGAATTCCAGTTCGGTGCTATCGGTGAAGGCCAGATGATCGCCGAAGTCGCTGGTCAGGGCTTCAGCCGCCGCGGCGGAGATTGTGCAATGACCGCAGGTATATTCCGGAAAGGGGGGCGTCTGCAGGTGGGGCCGCCAGTTGGGATCAAAATATTTGTTGATGGCGGTTTCGGGGCGCATCGTATTGTATACATACTTGATGTTCCAGCATTGAATAAAGGCATCGAAGAGGGCGACGGCCGTTTTCGCATAAGCGGCGACGGTAGCTGGATAATCGGCGCCGGCTTTTTTGGCGGCGATGCCGACGATGCCCATCCAATGGCCGGGCGGGGAGAATTTTTTGGTGCCGAACATCAGGTGGCCGGATACGTTCAGTTTGAAGGGATTGTCATCCCAGAAGTCGGCGATCCAGGATTCCTCATCGGAAAGGCTGTCGCCTTTGTTCTCGATCTTTTTCACCTCTTTATAATAGGGGCTGTTTTTATCCTTAATATCGAACGCGTAGGGTGGCGGCGGCATGAATTCGCGGACGCTGTCCATGACGACGTAGCGGATCTCGCTCCAGTGCGGTTCCATGGCCGGGGTGTAGGCCGGGGGAGTGGGCACCCAGCGGCCGGGAGAGTCGTTGACCATATATTCCGGCGCGCCTCTTGTCTCGAGGTAGCGGTCTTTTTTTGCCCAGGCCTTGATGGCGGAAGCGACGGTATCGGCATATTGTACGGAGGCGTTAAACATTTCGTCGGGCATGCCGTGGTCTTTGGCCAGTTTCTTGATACTATCGACATATTCCTGCATACTGCCTTCGGGGAAGGTGACGGCTTCTCCGAGCTTGCAATAGGCGAGCACGGCGGCCAGTTCGAAATCGATGGCGGAACCGGCGGTGGGTTGGGGGACGGGTTTCAGGCCGCGCAGCTGTCCGGCCAATGATTGGTATTTATCCGGGTGGCCTGCGGCGATGACCTCATAACCGGCGATGGCGGCATAGAGGTAATTGCGGGAGGCGACAATGGGACTAAAGTTATTGCCCATGACAACGGTGTTTAATTCATGAACGGTATGGCAATAAAGATCGGGGTCTTTGAAGATCGTGTCATAATCATGGGCGGTATGGCATGCGGAAAAAGAGATCGCTGCGATGGCGACGAAAAATAATCGGTTCATATTTTCAACGGTTGACTTAAAATGTTGTTATTGGATATCAGGACAAGGGATCAAGCCAGGGGCCGGGGCGGTTGTTTGCCGATGTGCGGATAACCGGTGAGAAGAGCTGCCGGTTGTAGTCTTCCCGGGGTGACCGGGGCTGTAGAAAAGCGGGGAAGGTCAGGAAAGCCTTCCTGCAGGTAAAAGATCTTGTTCAAACCACCGGTCATTTTTCCGGAAGAGCCGGGAATTTTAGCATGTCCTGTCTTTTGCAGATCGTTTACGAGGCTGAAAAAATTGCCATTCGCTGTTTGAAGCCCGTTGGCGGCACCGTCCGGAATGCATAGAAACTCTATGGAATCATTATATAGTCTTTTCTTGACATACCGATAGCGAAGATGTCCGATCTCGATGGCGCCTTCTGCCCGCTCGAACCGGTCGGAAGGATTGGAATAGGGGAGAGCGCCGGCGGAAACACGCAGGAGGATCAACTGGCTGGAATCGTACTGTTCCATATCCAGACTGGCTTCCAGCTTAGCGGTCTCGCGGCTTTCCCGGTAAGCTATAAACAGCCTGTAACCTACCCAATTGAAAAGCAGGATCGATAACAATAATATGGCGGCAATCTTTCTCAGCAAGCCTACAAGTTAGGTAACTTTAAGTAAATATGGATCAGGGCAATAAAAATATTCTGTCCATCAATGGCGGCTCTTCCAGCATCAAGTTCTCCTTATACGATGTGCAGGATCACTGAACCGGCGGTTGACAGGGAAGATCGAGCGGCCAGACGGATGCCTGGCTAACGTTTATGGATACCTTTACTTGTCAGTGGGGGCCGTGGAGAGCCTGTTATGACCTGCTTTAATCCAATTTTTTGTAATAATCACCGGATTCTTTGACGTAGCAACTGTTCGGGGTGTTGGAGTTGCATGTTACAAATCCAGGTCAGGTTATCTATATTTGTTACTCAAAACAGGAAAATATGGAGGCACAAGGGGCATCGAAGGATCCGTTACATGGATTGACCCTGGAAAGGATTGTCACACAGTCGGTGGGCAGAAGATTTATTCCACCCTCAAGCTATCAATTGGGTTGGCGATAGCCGATTTAATTGTCCGGAAGCATATGGTCAGTATAGTGATCAGTGCTGCCAAAACCGTTGAAAATAGAAATATCCACCAGCCGATAGTGGTCCTATAGGCGAAATCCTGCAGCCAAATATGCATACTCCACCATGCAACCGGGCAAGCGATTGCCGATGCCAGGAACACTAGTTTTAAGAAATCTGCTGACAGCAACCCCACAATTTGGCTTACTGAAGCGCCCAGCACCTTCCGGATCCCGATCTCTTTGGTTCGCGCCTCTGCGGCATAGGTCACCAACCCAAAAAGGCCCAGACAGGCGATAAAAATGGCAAAAAGCGAAAAGGAAATGAAAATTTGGCCGGTGCGCTGATCGGTCTCATATTGCTTATTAAAAGCGTCGTCCATAAAGGAATATTCAAAAGGCTGCCCCTTCGACTTGTCCATGGACCCGTAACGTTCCTTTATGGCTGCGAGCAAGGCCGGAATATTGTCCGTTCGGATACGGAAAGAGACGGCACGCCTGTCGGTAGCAAGCCGAAAAACAATGGGCTCGATTGGATCATGGAGCGTTCCTTCATTGAAATCCTTTACGACACCCAGAATATGAAAAGCATCTCCGGGCTCCGAACCTCTGTAGAGGGGTTTATTTATCGGCTCCGGATACCCCAAAAGACGCGCGGCTGTCTCGTTGATCAATATTCCGGAGGAGTCGGTCTTCATGTTGGCGGAGAAATTCCGCCCGCTGACCATTTTCATTCCAAGAAGCGGAATATACCGGGCGTCGATCGACCATCGGTGGAGCAGATACGCCTCGTTCCCTTTCGCCGATGGGTCCTTATAATAGGTAATGGAGCCATCACGCACCTTATTGGGTAAATAACCTGTCATGGTGCTGCCGACAATACCGGGTAGCTTCTCCACTTCGTCCCTGAAAATCGCGGCCTGGTTGCCAAGACTGTTTGTGTTAAGAACGCTTAGAACCTGGTCGCGGTTGTAACCGACATCCCGATGACGGATATAATTTAGTTGAGTATAGATCACAAGAGTCCCGATGATCAGGGCTATCGCGATGGCAAACTGGAAAACAACCAGCATGTTTCGAAACCTGCCGCTCTTGAAGCCAAGGGACAAACGACCCCTTAAAACATTTATGGGCATAGCCGCTGATAAATAAAGGGCTGGATAACTTCCGGCCAACAATCCCAGGATGATAGGCGTCGCCAAAAAAGCGATCAGGAATCCTTTCTTGCCCAGGGCATCGATGTGAAAATCCTTCCCCGACAATTGGTTAAAATAAGGTAACAGGAGCGCGGTGATCAGGACGGCCAGCAGCAGGGCGATCAAACCGGTAAGGATGGCTTCGGAAAGAAAACCCGCAATCAGATTTCCACGCGACGCGCCCAACACCTTTCTGACTCCCACTTCCCGCGAGCGGTCGGCACTTCGTGCCGTAGCAAGGTTCATGAAATTTACGCAGGCGATCAGCAGGATTAAAATGGCGATGACCATGAATATCCGGACTGTCCCGATGCTACCGTTTGACTCGAATTCTCCCAGGACATTCGAATACAAATGAATATGGGATAGCGGAATAGAATATTCTCTGAAATAATCGCCGCGTTTGGTCATTTCTTCGAGATTGCTATTGGTCTGCTGCTCTAATTGAGGCGCTACATGTTTTGCAGCTGCTAAATTCAGTATCCGATCTATCTCTTTGGATGTTGTTCCGGGTTTTGCCAGAAGGTAAGTGGCACAATAAGGATTTACCCATTGCTGCGAGAGTCTGGGATGCTTTTCCGCCATCGACTTTATGATATCAAAATGGAAATGCGATGCAGCGGGTAAATCTTTCATCACCCCTCTGATTTGATAGGTAGTGGTATCCATACTGCCATAGGTGAGATTACCGTAGGTGACCAGGGTCTTACCGACAACTGCCGTAGTGTTGAAATATTTTTTAGCGATCCGCTCTGAAATGACCATTGAAAAAGGCACTGTGAGGGCCTTATGGGCGTCTCCCGCGAGCATGGGCAAAGTGAAGATTTCGAATAGGGTGGAATCGGCCAATACCGCGTTGGATTCAATCACTCTCTCATTCCCCTTTCCGACCAGTATATTCCCTTCGTACCGAATGCGTACGGCTTTTTCAATTGGCGGGTATTCCGCGACCAACGTGGGACCCATCGGGAAAGGCGCATAGTTGCCGACAAACGCATTGCCGTTCAGGTGGACGTCGTAAACCACCCGAAATATCCGGTCTGCCTTATCATTGTACTGATCATAACTGAATTCGTCAGCCACGAATAATGTAATCAGGAGACAGGCCGAGAGGCCCATTGCCAGGCCGAAAATATTGATGACTGAAAAGATTTTACCTTTCCGGATATTCCGGACAGCGGCCTTGAAGGGATTCCCGGGCATGGTTAATAATTTTGGTTAAATCGCATGAAGATGCTTTGTGAAGCTTATTCCATACGAATGAAATAAATAGTTCATATGACAATATTGGCTCAGTGCTTACCTACAGATTTTCTTCAGAATCCTGCACTACGTTTATCCTGATATGCTGTCAGGAAAGGCACGGGAAGTTAAAAACGAAAAGACCAACCCGAAAGAATTCGGCTATTGCATTTTAATAACGAGACAAATGAGAATATTGGTGATCGAAGATGAGGACCGGGTGGCGTTACCTATTAAAAAAGGGTTGGAGGAACTGGGTTTTTCCGCGACGATCGCTTCGGATGGGTTGATGGGTAAACGGTTGGCGTTAAGCGAGGCATTCGACCTGATCATCACGGATATACTATTGCCAAAGATCAACGGGATAGAGCTTTGTAAATCTATCCGGCAGGAACTGCCGGATATTCCTATTATCATGTTGACCGCCTTGGGGACGACGGATGACAAGGTGGATGGCTTTGATTCGGGCGCCAACGATTATATGGTAAAGCCTTTCGATTTCAGGGAACTGCATGTCCGTATCCGGGAATTGTTGAAACGCTCAAAGGCGGCAGGCAATGGCCCGAAAAAATTTCTGCTGATTGCGGGGGATCTTGAAATGAACCTGAAGACGAAGATCGTCCAGCGCGGTACTAAGGAGATCAGCCTGACGAGAAAGGAATTCAAGTTGCTGGAATATATGATGAATAACCAGGGCAGGGTGCTGTCAAGGGTTGAGATCGCAGCGAATGTTTGGGAGACGGCCTTTGACACGGGCACGAATTTTATCGACGTTTATATTAATTATCTCCGCAAAAAGATCGATAAGGACCATGAGATCAAATTGATCCATACCCGGCCGGGGATCGGGTTTATTTTTAAAGCGCAGCCATGAAGATCCGTCTGAAGCTCACCTTGCTGTTTTCGGGGCTGTTTTCCATCCTGCTGCTGGTCTTTTCCCTGGCGATCTATTTCTCCAACGCCAATCAGCGGGAAGAAGAATATTTCAAGCGGCTGCGGCAACTGGCGATCACCAAGGCCAATTTGCTGCTGGGGGCAGGCGTCTCGCCTTCTGTGCTGCAACTTATTTATAAAAGCTCTCTGAATACGCTTCCCCAGGAAGAGGTGGCCATTTACGATACGGCTTTCCATCTGCTTTATCACGATGCGATGGACATCGATAAAGTAAAGGAAACAAGGGGTATGATCGATAGTATTATCGTGCTGAAAGAGATCCACTTTTATGTAGAAGACTTACAGGCGATCGGATTTGTATATGATTTTCAGGGGAAGATTTACGTGATCACGGCAGCGGCGAAAGACGATTATGGGCTTAGTAAGCTTGGGACGCTCCGGATTGCGCTGATGCTTGGGTTTGCCCTGGCTATTCTGCTGACCTTGCTGGCAGGGTTCCTTTTTTCCAGAAGGGCGCTGGCGCCGGTCACGGAAATGGTGGACAAGGTGGAGGCCATTACGGCGTCGCACCTGGATCTGCGGATCGGCGCAGGGAATGGAACCGACGAAATGGCGGAGCTGGCGCTGACTTTTAACCGGATGCTGGACCGGCTGGAAAATTCGTTTGACGCGCAAAAGGATTTCGTTTCCAATATTTCCCATGAACTGCGGACACCGCTGGCGGCAATCATTGCGGAACTGGAAGTATCCGATATTAAGGAGAGGACCATAGGGGAGCATAAAGCAATGAACCAGTTGGTCTTGTCGGAGGCACGCAAGGTTTCCCGGTTATCGAATGACTTGCTGGACCTGGCTAAAGCGAGTTACGATCAGTCAGGCATTACATTTAAGGAGATCCGATTGGACGAAGTGCTGCTGGATGCCAGGCAGGGCGTATTAAAACTCAATCCGGGTTACGGGATCGATTTGCTTTTTGAAAAGGAGATGGAAGAGAACGAGGGGATATCGATCAAAGGGAATGAATACCTGCTGAAAGTAGCTTTTGCCAACCTAATCGAGAACGCCTGTAAATTTTCCGGCAATCATCAATGTTCGGTAGCGATCAGTTTTGATGGGAAGAGCCCCGTGCTCCGTTTCTCGGATAGGGGGATCGGCATTTCGCCGGAAGATCTTTCCCGGATCTTTACGCCCTTTTTCCGGGGAGAGAACAGGAAATATGCAGAAGGGAATGGGATCGGGCTCTCGCTGACGGCGAAGATCATACATCTTCATAATGGGAGTATTTCGGTTGATTCTGTGATCGGTGTGGGAACAACGTTCATCGTTCGTATGGCGCAATCGGGCATCTGAAGCGGAATGGAAATCGACAGGGGCGGGCGTAAGAATAACGGGGGCGGGCGTAAGAATGACGGGGGTTTTGCGTGGCCTGAAGTGGTCTCTGATTTTCTTCAGAATGTTTTAAGGTTTTTCTAATGAATTTATAATTGGTCTCTAACAGGCCCTTACTGACGACTGTACTAACTTTGCCGTAGACCTTTAATGGTAGGGCTATACATCAATCTATGCCAGAAAATACGGCCGTTCCATCGCCGGATTCTGCGAATGGTTTACCATTGCGACCGGGAATTGCTATCTGGCGAGTTAAAAGCTGTTTTAGAACGATTATGAGACTATTTTTTTACGGGGCGTTATTAGGCGTCATATGCCCCCTTTTTGTCAAGGCGCAGGATAATTACGAGATACAGGTATATGCTTCCCCGACGGTGGGAAAAGATACAACGATGGTGGAGCTGCACAGCAATTATAGCTTTATAGGCAATCATGCCGCTGGTGGCGTGGTGTCTACCAACCATATGGACCGGGAAACGATCGAAACCACCCATGGCTTTACGCCCTGGTTCGAAGTAGGCTTTTATATCTTCAACGATATAGCCGATATGGGGCGCACCAATTATGTGGGCAGTCATCTCCGTCCAAGGGTCATGGCGCCTTTGAGCTGGCGCTGGCCGGTGGGCGTCAGCGTTTCTTTTGAGGGCGGGTTCGTCAAGGACGGTTATGATCCGGATACCTGGACCCTGGAGATCCGGCCGATCGTCGATAAACAGTTGGGCCCCGTATATCTGGCCCTCAACCCGGTGGTCGATCTTACTTTCAAAGGTGCGGACGCGGGTCGCGGAGCGATATTTGCCCCGGACTTCAAGTTCAGTTACCAGATCGGAAAGGTTTGGGCGTATGGTATCGAATATTATGGCTCCTGGGGTCCCTTCCAAAAGTTCGATCCTATCAGTGTGCAGCAGCACCAGTTGTTCTTTGCGGTGGATGCGGATTTCGATCCCCGCTGGGAATTCAATGCGGGATATGGGTTCGGGCTGACGCCAAGTATCGACCGGAGTATTTTCAAGGTCATTCTGGGCAGGCGCTTTGGAGGCAGAAAGCATGTGGCTCATCAAAACAGCCCCCTTCGGCAGGGGGGATGATCATATAAAAAAGTTAATATATGAAAGGAAAAATTTTGTCGGGTCTAAGCCTTGTGTGTATAGTAATGGGGGTTGGGATCCTGTTCCCATCCTGTTCCACGGTGAAAGAATATCAGAAAAGCAGGATCAACGATTCGGAGATGACGCTGGCCAACCGGAAGGTGGAAAAGAGCGAGCTCAATGCACAGTCTTATCGCGAAGGTTCTTCTGGGGCCAACAGCGGTAAGACAGGAGGCGGCTGCGGCTGCAATTAGCGTCCATCTTTAAACCGGAATGAGTATCATGAGAAGAATCTGTCTTACTGTCGTGGGATTGTATTTAATGTTCCTGCATACATTTTCACAGGGTATTACCAGAGACACGGCTGCTTTTCAGCCGAAGAAGCTAAAACTGGATGAGATCAACCTGGTATCGAGCTATTATACGCAGACCGGTGACCACTCGGCGATCCGGGGTGGCATCGGGCCGGAACCCGTAACCGATCTGGCCAATGGGGTGGAATTGAAATGGGTGGGGATCGATGCGCAACAACGAAAAAGTACGCTGACTGCCGGGATGGGTATAGATTACCATACGGCTGCCAGCCAGGCCTGGATATCGAAGACCGGGGCTTCCAGGCATACGGATGGTTTGCGCCTTTATCCTTCCCTGGATTGGACCAGGGAAAACGAAAGGAGAGGCAGTTCTTTTAGTGTAGGCGCTTATTACTCGAATGAATTTAATTATAAATCATTGGGCCTAAGTGCCGGGATCACGCAAAAGACGAAGAATAACGGGGAATTCGGGCTGAAGCTAAGCGGCTATTTCGACCAGGTGAAGCTGATCCTGCCTTCCGAATTAGAACCTGCGGGCGCTTACACGATTGGCCGCAACGGAGAACTCAGACATCCCGATTATCCTTCCAGTCCCCGGCAGACCTATACGGCTTCTTTTTCTTTTTCGCAGGTGATCAATACCCGCTTGCAGGTGGCCTTCCTCCTGGACGGGGTCTATCAAAATGGATACCTGGGCTTGCCTTTCCACCGGGTATACTTCACGGATGGGACGGATTCCGTCGAGAAGCTGCCTTCTAATCGCCTCAAGCTGCCGCTGGGCTTTCGTTTAAATTATTTCCTGGGAGACAGGGTGATCCTGCGGACTTATTACCGCTATTATGTCGATAGCTGGGGAATTCGATCTCACACGGCCAGCCTGGAAGTGCCGTTCAAGATCACGCCCTTTTTCTCGATCTCGCCGTTCTATCGATATTATACGCAGACGGCGGCGAATTATTTTTCGCCGTATGAGCAGCATCTGAAAACGGATGGCTATTATACGAGCAATTATTCGTTGTCGGCTTTTTCCAGTCAGTTTTTTGGAGCGGGGATCCGGCTGGCGCCGCCGAAGGGGATCTTTAATACGCACCTGGCGACATTGGAATTACGGTACGGACACTATACGCAGACGACGGACCTGGTATCGGATGTTATTTCGCTTAACCTGGGTTTTAAGTAACTTTGGGAAGCCGCCTTTGATTGCCTTTATTAATCGTTAATCTTCACTAAACTATATTTGTATGAAATGGTTGAAGTTCTTTATACCGGTTTTGTTATTCGTAGGCGGCATCAGCGGAAAATATCCCCCATCCGCCGCTCCCGGGAAGGGCGCGCGACTATTTGTTTCTCATTTTGAGAATGTCCTGGGTACTTCGATGGAGTTAAAAGTATTGGCCGGGTCCGAAGAACAGGCGTCGATAGCGGAAAGTGCTGCGGTAAAGGAGATTGGCAGGCTCCAGCAAATACTCAGCGCCTATGACGACCGCAGCGAATTTAGCCAATGGCTCAGAACGTCGAACGAAGCCGTTCATGTGTCGCCGGAGCTGTTTGAAGTGCTGAACCTCTTCGACCAGTGGCGGATAACGACCGGCGGCGCCCTGGACGCCTCCGCCGAAGTCATCACAAAATTGTGGAAGCATTCCGCCACCTTGCAGCGTATTCCAACGGAACAGGAACTCGCCGCAGCTGTAGCTGAAGTGCGACAGGGGCACTGGAAACTGGATCCCGTGGCCGGAACAGCGACCCATCTCAGCCGGGCGCCATTGATGTTGAATTCCTTTGCCAAGAGCTATATCATAAAACATGCCGCTGATGCCGCCATGGCCTCGGGGAATGTTAGGGCGATAGTAGTCAATATCGGCGGAGACCTGGTGATCACCGGGGATCTGAAGGAGAAGGTACAGATCAGCGATCCAAAGGCGGATGCCGAAAACGATCCTCCGATGGACCAATTGGAACTGGCCAACCGGGCAGTGGCGACCAGCGGCAATTATCGCCGTGGGGAGTTGATCGGGGGACATTGGTACTCTCATATTGTCGATCCGAGGACGGGACAGCCGGCTGATGCAGTGATCAGCGCGACAGTGGTGGCGCCGAACGCGACGGACGCCGGTGCGCTGGCGACGGCCTTTAATGTACTTAGCCCTTCGGAAAGCATTCGGTTGGCGGCTGGACTGCCCGGTGTGGAATACCTGATCGTCACCAGCTCGGGGGAACGCCTGACGAGCGCGGGTTGGCATTTGTTGGAGCGTCCTTTGGCGGTAAAGCCCGGCGTCAGCGCTCATTCGGCGACTGATTTTGAATTAGTGGTCAACCTCGAGATCAATCTTCAGAAAGAAGGCTTTGCCAAAAGACCGTATGTGGCGGTATGGGTAGAAGACTCCAGCCATGCGCCGGTAAGGACCATCGCTATCTGGCATGAGAGGGACCGGTACCTGCCCGAACTGAAATCCTGGTATCTCAAATACAGGGGTATCTACAATACCGATAAAAATGTGCTGGGTACGGTATCCAGCGCCACCAGGTCCGCCGGGAAATACACCTTGAAATGGGACGGAAAGGACGATCAGGGGAATTTCGTCAAGCCGGGAAAGTATACGATAAAAATTGAAGCGGCCAGGGAGCATGGTACCTACCAGCTGATGCGACAGGAGTTGGACTGGAATGAAACACCTCAATTAATAAATTTGCCAGGCAATGTCGAAATCTCGTCCGTCTCCTTTGATTACCGGAAGAAAGCCGCCGGGAACTGATCCGTCCATGGCTACAGAAGAGCAGGGAGGGCCCAGGGCGGCCAGATTGGCCCGGAAGCGCAGAATGGCGGCGCTTTTGCGGTGGCTGCATATTTATCTGTCGATGCTGAGCTTTGTGCTGGTTTTTTTCTTCGCAGTGACCGGGTTGACGCTAAATCACGCGGATAAATTTGCGGATCAGACCCATACGCAGGAGGAGAAGGGAGCATTGGATCTGCGATGGGTGAAAACGCCGGATACGCTCAAAATAGCGCGGTTGGAAATCGTAGAATACTTTCGTAACAAGTATGGAATAAGGGCGGCGTTAAGCGATTTCCGGATAGACGATTCGCAGATCGGCGTCTCTTTTAAAGGACCCGGATTTGCCGCTGATGCCTTTATCAACCGGGAAAACGGGGAATATGAGTTGACGAAGACCAGCGCAGGGTTTGTCGGCCTCATCAATGACCTGCACAAGGGCCGCGATACGGGACCGGGGTGGTCGATGGTGATAGATATCGCGGCTGTATTGCTCACGCTGGTATCGCTGACGGGTATGCTGCTGCTGCTCTTTTTAAAGAAAAGGCGTTCCAGCGGGCTGCTGGTAGCCGCATTGGGATTGCTGGTGAGCTATATAGTGTATAGGATATGGGTAAGATGAAGTATTTTGTTTTTCACGCTTTCTAAGAAACCTGGAATATGAATCGGAACTTGTTTTTCGTCCTTGCGATCGCTTGTCCGGGCTTCGGCCTGTTTGGAACTTCGCCCGCAACGGCGCAGGCTGTGCAGAGGGATTCCTCGGGGAGCGTCAACCAGATCAATGTTGCCAACCTTGGCATTTGGAACAGGGCGAATGACTATAAGCCACTCGTGAAAAAGGAGATGGAACATACCCCTGCGCAATTAGCGCCATTCCAGGGATTGTATCAGCTCCGGGAGGATAATACCGGGTTCATTCAATTTTCCGTGCGGGAAAACAAGCTGGTGCTGAAGCAGCTATGGGATGGCGAAGAAATCCTTTTCGTCCCGGAATCCGAATTGAGCTTTTTCAGCAAGGCGATACCTTCGTTTTCGCTTGATTTCAGCAAGGATAAGGATGGAATTATTATCCAGGTGCTGGCCTTCAAACGGGATGTTTGGATAAAAACGAGTAAGCCCGCGCTGACGCCGGCTATTCTGAAATCCTATGAAGGAAAATACCGCTCCAAGGATGATCCGGATAATGAAATAAGGATCACAGCAACAGATAGCAATCTGGTCGTCAGACAGCTTTGGGATAGAAAAGACTATGTGCTTCAGCCGTTGACGGTTATTTATTTCAATAATCAGGACCGGTCCTTTCCGCTCGTGATCGTAAAGGATGAGAATGGGAAAATCGTTCAGGTCGTCTTGCTGACGGGGAATGTATTCAACCGGGTGGTGGAGTAGAACCTAAAATATCTTTATATGAAACATGTCCGATGTCTCCTGTTGACTGCCGCCGGTCTTGGTCTGGGCCTGCTGAATATCATTCCTGCCTTTGCGCAGGAAAAGCCGGAGACCCCGGCATCAAAGGATACGACGACGCCGGCGGTCAGGTTATCGCCGGAACAACTAAAAAGATATGAAGGCTATTACCAGAATCCTCAAAGCGAAGATGTTAAGCTCCGGTTGGTACTGGTCAACGATACCCTGCATGTCAGACCGGTATGGAATAGTGTCGACTTCCAGCTGATTCCCGTATCCGATACGGTTTTCTATGATCCTGAAGAGAAAGGAGGTGGGCGCCAGCTGATCAGGTTCGTAAAAGACTCGCAGGGGATCGTTCGGGCGCTGACAGACGGCGGCAACTTATTTTGGAGCAAGCTGGCTAACTATACGCCGGTTGAGCTGAAAGAAATAGTACATACCCAGAAACAATTGAAGGTCTTTGAAGGCCTCTATGGTTCGGAGACCAATCAGGCCGATTTTGTCCAACTGACGGAGCGGGACAATAAACTGATACTAAAGCAATATTGGAATGGCGATGAGATTGCTTTTGTGCCGGACTCTGCCTCGCATTTTTTTTCCCGGGAGCAGCGCCTATTAAAACTGAAGTTTTACCGGGCAGCGGACGGCTCCATCCGGGGCATGCAGGCATTCAACAAGGAAAACTGGAAAAAGATAAAGCAGCCGGTCGTATCTCCGGGTTTGTTAAAGACGTTTGAGGGCAGATACCGGCTAAAGGAGGATTCGGATGATGTGATCGGGGTGACAGCAACAGATTCCGGCTTGGTGCTGAAGCAGCTCTGGGACGGCAGGGAAATAGTGGTCCGTCTTTTGGCGGAATCATTTTTCTATAATAAAAACCAGGCCTACACGCTGTATTTCAGAAAAGATAAAGACGGGGCCGTTGTCGGTGCGCTTGCCCTCGATACCGATGAGTTTGAAAAAATGAAAGAATGATGTTGAAAAATGTGGGCTTTTTTGTCGTTGTCGCCTGCCTGTATAGCCAGGGCTGGCATACGAATATGGAAGAGGCCAAAGAACTGGCACAAAAGGAACACCGGCATATCCTGCTCAATTTTTCCGGCAGTGACTGGTGCGGACCTTGTATCCTGCTGCGCAAGGATATTCTGGATCAACCAGCCTTTTTGCAAATGGCGGATACGATGTTGGTGCTGGTCAATGCGGATTTTCCGCGTAAAAAGAAGAACCAGCCTACACCGGATCAGCAACGGCTGAATGACCAGATGGGGGATCGGTATAATGCCCGGGGACAGTTTCCGCTGACTCTGTTGTTGACGGCGGAGGGGAAAGTTTTGAAGCAATGGGAGGGCAATCCGGGTATTTCGCCGGAGGTATTCAGTGCACAGGTGAAGTCGGCCATCGATGCGGATAAGTAGCGCCACTGCGGGGACAATAAAGTCTTGCCGAATGAGACTTTTTAAGCAATCAGACTATGAGCGAGCGATCGGTCTTTCGGCGGGAAATGAAATTGATGGGCAATCGCTTTGAGATCAGCGTCGTGGCTTCCGACGAGCCGTGGGCAATGGAGCGGATCGATGCGGCTGTTGCGGAGATTCGGCGAATAGAGCGGCTGCTGACGACTTATGACGAAGGTAGTGAAACCAACCTGATCAACCGCAATGCGGGTATTGCGCCGGTCGAAGTAAGCCGGGAGACGTTCGGATTGATCGAACGATCGATCCGAATCTCGGCGTTGACCCAGGGGGCTTTTGATATAAGCTACGGGTCGGTGGACAAACGATTGTGGAATTTCGATCAGCACATGCGACAATTGCCCGATAGCAAATTGGCCAGGAAAATGGTGAAGCTGATCAATTATCGCAATATCCTGCTGGACGGCGCCAGGAGCATGGTCCTTTTGAAGGAAAAAGGGATGCGGATCGGGTTTGGTGGGATCGGCAAGGGATATGCGGCGGAACGAGCTAAAGGATTGATGCAGGAGATGGGCGTTGACAGTGGGGTGGTGAACGCGTCGGGTGATCTGACGGCCTGGGGATTGCAGCCGGATGGAAAGCCCTGGACGATCGGCATCGTCAGGCCGGATCTGAAGGGGGAAATATTTTCTTATCTCAACATTACGAATATGGCGCTGGCTACTTCCGGGAATTATGAGAAGTATGTGATGATCGGGGGGAAAAGGTATTCGCATACGATCGATCCGCGGACGGGGCTTCCGGTGACGGGCATCAAAAGCGTGACGATCATCACGCCCAATGCTGAAATTGCGGATGCGATGGCGACGCCGGTGATGATCATGGGCATCCGGGCAGGGTTATATATGATCAACCAGATGAAAGATATAGAGGCGGTTATTATCGACGATGAGGATACGATCTATACATCGGATCACATTCATTTCTTTTGATTGCGGTGAAAAAAGGATTTTTTTTAAAAAACGGTTAGTCAATTCATTTACAATAAATTAAATAAATGGCATCTTTTTAGCCTGCGATAAGGATCAAATCCACTGCACATGTTAAAAAACTACTTTAAGATCGCCTGGCGGACCCTGATTAAGCATAAAGTGTCGAGTGCCATTAGTATCCTGGGGTTAGCCATCGGTATTTGCGCATGCATGGTCATTTATCTCACTGCTCGTTTTGAATTGAGCTTTGACAACTTTCATCCTGGTAAAGAACGAATTTACAGAGCAGTCAGAGATATCGATAACGGCACGGGCGTAGTAGATCATAAACCCACAATACCTTATAGTGCAGCGCTTATCATCCGGAATCAATTCACCGGGACCGATAAAGTTGCTTGTTTTTTCAACTATTATTTTAAGGTCACCGTTCCTGACGGTCGCAATAGCGCTAAGCGCTTTGATGCCGGGGATCAGTCAAAAGATCCCTCTGACATTATTATTACCGAACCGGAATATTTTGACATTTTCATGTATGATTGGCTTGCTGGCAATCCCAATACTGCTTTGAATGAACCCTTTAAAGTGGTACTGGCTGAAAGTAGGGCCCGTAAGTATTTTGGGACTCTGTCTCCGGAGGAAATGATGGGAAGAGAGGTAATTTATGATGATTCACTTCGGCTGAAGGTAGCAGGAATTGTAAAAGACTTCCCTAATAATACAGACCTGATTTTCAAGGATTTTATCTCGTTCCCGACGATCAAGTCCAGCTTTCTGAATAATCGTGCCCACCTTCAGGGTGTAACAGAGCCTGACGGTTGGGGAAATTCGGATTACGAACAGGCATTCGTCCAATTGTCAAAAGGCGTGACATCGGCTCATTTTAACGCGCAGACAGGAAGTTTGGTAAAAACGTGGACCCAACATGGACAAGGTCTTGCAAATAGTAAGGTTACAGTTCGTTTGCAGCCGCTGTCTGATATTCATTTTAATGTGGACTACGGATCGGATTTTTATTCAAGACAGGCCCATTTACCGACACTCTATGTTTTAATGGCCATTGCCGCCTTTATGCTGATCATTGCCGCTATCAATTTTGCCAATCTCTCCACAGCGCAATCTACCCAAAGGGCCAAGGAAATTGGAATTCGAAAAGTATTAGGCAGCAATCGAATAAGGCTCGGCATTCAGTTCCTTTGTGAAGCGTTCCTGATGGCTCTTTTTTCGGCAATACTTTCACTGGTGCTGCTTAATCCTGCCCTTAACGCTTTTCAGGGAATAATTCCTCCCGGAATGGTGATTCCGTGGTTTTCTTTGTTTGCTTTCCTATTTATCATAACGATTGTCACGTCGCTCCTTGCAGGCATCTATCCTGCAAAAGTTTTGTCCTCTTATCAGCCAGCACTCACTTTAAAAGGTCAGGGGGCGGGTACGCCGAATCATAAGGCGTATCTGCGTAAGGCACTAATCGTGTTCCAATTCACCATTTCCATATTATTCATCATAGGATCGATCGTCATTAATAGCCAGATCCATTTTATGCTGAATAAAGATCTGGGGTTTAAAAAAGACGCCATAGTCAATGTCAGCACAAGCGTAAATTACCCGCGGAAAAATAAATATGTACTGGCGGAAAAGATAAGGGGTCTTTCCGGGGTGGATATGGTAAGCGTAAGCCAGGATCTTCCGGAGGAAAATGGAACCAGGGGAGGCGCACTTTATTGTCAGGACAAGGGCACCGAGATACAAGCGCTCTATCGGGCGTGCGACGACCACTACATCCCGCTATATGGGATAAAAATGATTGCCGGCCGGAATTTTAATGCGCCGTCGGGCAACGATTCCCTGACGGAGTTCCTTATCAATGAAAGCTGTGCCCGGCAGCTTGGGTTTAAAAGACCGGAGGATGCCATCGGGTACACCCTCCAGGCGGGAGGCCGGGGCAAGACGCGGTTTTATGCGTTCTGTACCGGTCCGGTGGTGGGAATTGTGGGGGATTTTCACGCGCAACCGCTGAATACTGCCATACAGCCTACATGTATTATGGCAGCAAAAAATCTTTACTATGGTTTATTGAATGTGAGGTTATCGACCAGCGGTCGGCAAATCAATGACCTTAAAGGAACTATGGCAAATATTGAAAAGCAGTGGGCGGCGATATATCCCAATGAAAGATTTGAATATAGCTTTTTTGACAGAACCATTGCCGGTTTTTATGACGAGCAGCAGAAGACTTCCGAAATCATCAAGGCCGCAATGGTCATTGCCATTTTTATTTCCTGCATGGGTTTATTCGGGTTGGCTGCATTTACTGCTGTACAACGTACAAAGGAGATTGGCATCCGTAAAGTCCTTGGAGCCTCTGTTGCGGGCATTGCCACCTTGATGATCAGAGAATTTGTGCTATTGGTCGGTCTTGGTATTCTCGTTGCCTCGCCCATCGCATGGTATTTTATGCATAACTGGCTACAGAGTTTTTCTTATCGGATCAGTATGAATGCATGGGTGTTTCTACTCGCCGGGCTTTCGGCCATTTTTATTGCCTTAGTTACCGTCGGCTCCCAGGCGATTAAGGCGGCGCTGGCTAATCCGATAAAAAGCCTGAAAACCGAATGAAATGAGGAGCACCATCATCTGTTTTCGATACGTATGTCCTTACACACAAACAGGAGATCAACGGGAGAATCTCATACGCTGGGAGCATAACTTAAAAGATCAATTCATTGATGTCAACACCTTCATTCAGGACTATCTGTTTATAGTTTTCCAGGAAAACAGCGGTCGCCTTTGTTTTGAATTTCTTATGCATATACTCGCAGTTTGCGTAACCCTCATCTAGTTTTCGCGTCATATCTTTCCCGTGCGGGAAATGAATCGACTCCGCTTCCCGGCACAAATAAATCCCAACCTCATTTTGCCAGAGTCGAAAACCAAGATCGTTATCTTCACATCCCCATCTCCCATCATAAGCGGCGTCAAAAAGACCTGCCCGGATCAGTTCCTCGCGCCGGATAGACACGTTACATGTCCAGAAAAGAACCCATGGAGCATGAAGTTGATCTAATCTGTCATTGTACTTCTTATAATATTTCTCCCGGATATCGAACCCGATACCTGCTTTCTTAAAGTTCGCTATTGACTGCTCTGGCTCTTCCGGCAGGATCAATTCTTCGATCTGTCTCTCCTGGCAATCGCCCTGATCAAATCCGTAAACATAGCCAAGTACGGCAACCTTATCACCCAGGGCCCTATGCTTATAAATGTGTTCTCGGACACATTGGGAACTCAGGATAATACCCGAGTCCACAAAAAGGCATATTTCACCTTCCGAATTCATTATACCTATATTTCTTGCTGAGCCAGGCCGGTAGCCGGAGTCCTGCTGGAAAAAATACTTCAGGTTCAGGACGTCCCGATATTTACAGATCATTTCCGCTGTGTCATCTACAGACCCGTCGTCAACGACGATGACCTCGAAAATTTCCGGTGAAATATTTTGACGGGCCAATGAATCAAGCGTGTAACCAAGCAATCGCCGGCGATTGTAGGTTGGGACAATCACTGATAAAATGAATTTATTCATATTATTTCTTATTTAAATACTGATAGAGCATTGACCTGTCGCTGAAAGCCGGTAAAGGCATGAATATCCCAAGCGGAAATATTTGCCTGATGAAACCCGAACTGATTGTCCCAAACTCCCTCCTCGATACTAAATCGCCGCGCCCATTCTGATGCTTGCGTTGTAGTCCTTGACGCCACTGAGATAAACAAATATGTAAGATGGAAATAAATTCCCTATACCCAGTTCAGAAAATTTACCCGAAATTTTCTGTTCGTATCCAGGTTTTGTATAGACGGCATGCCATCCTTTTATGAAACATTGAGACTGCATAGTTAGACCAAACGTGCAACAGCGACAGATTATAGCTTGGTTCCAAATGTATTTCAGGTGAAAAGAATTGCAGGCGTATTTCTACTATTTGTTATTACGGGTTTTACGAATAATATTTTCCTGCCAAATTAATTACTGCAGGAAGATTCGATCCCCGAGTTAATGATCCAATTTTTCACGGCGTTCTTTCCTTTTTCTTTTCCGGGCGATCAAGCAGGCTTTTGTGGGCCATTTTTAGCATTTCTGCAGTGACGTATTCGTACTGGTGTATCGACCCCTTATGAACTGGGCAGTTTTACGAAGATAGTTTAGTAGATTTTTATTTTGGAAGTGAATCGGATATTTAGGTCCCTTATTTTATCTTAACGATATCCGGCTTAACCATGGGGAACCTGGAGAAGATGGCCGGATCATGGCCGGGAATAATATACTTTATGTTGGAGGCGAGCGTCTTCATCCTTTGCATGGACTTCACGTAAGCGGTCGTATCAAAAGTGCCATTGGGGTAAGGCGATGACTTCAGTTGTTCAAGGTTATAATAAATCCAGATATTGTCGGACGCAAGGATTACTTTATCTCCCCCCGTTTCCACCTGCACGAATTGTGAATTATATGTATGTCTCGAGCCGGTATACACCTTGATGCCCGGGAGGATTTCCTTATCGTCACCATCAACCAGGGTTAGTTTCCCTGCTAGATTAAGACTCACCATCGTGTCGACATCCCTTTTATAAAACCCATTATGCCGACCATCTTTTTGCCAGGCTTCGCCGACAAAATAATTATAATCCTCTTTCTGAATCCAGATATGCGCTTTGGGAAAAAGACTGATTCCGTCCACATGATCCCAGTGCGGATGGGTCAATATGATATCGGTGATCTCGTCGGATTTGATATTTAGCTCCAGTAATACGGAGTCCGGCCTGATGTAGAATGTGGTTTTTAATACTTTAAAAATATCCAGATCATTCAGGAATCCTGCATCCACCAGGATATTCTTCCCATTTCCCTTTACAAGCCAATACATAAAGTACATATTCATCGTATCCTTCTTCGGTGCGCCCAGGGCCAGCTCAGATACGGGAACCGAATGAATGCCGAAATATTTCAAAGCATAAATTTCATATGTCGGGGGCGATTGGGCATTTGATTGAAGAGATCCGGAAACTATAATAGCCAGGAGGAAAACCAATTTGAACATGGATCAACGATTTGGGACTACAAGGTAATGAAAATAATTTTTCCAAATCAAGTTTGCAGAGCTTCCTCTACTATGCTTAAAACAGAAACGCCTTCAAATCCAATGACTTGAAGGCTTCGAAACTCGTTTGTGAACCTTATGGCACAAAACTCGAACCGTTCGCTCCGGCTTTAGGTGTCAACGTTGCCGGCTCAGCCACTATATATAAAACAAAAAATGTATTTTTAAATCAAGAAACATTCTCGAATAGAAAGTTTACTTTTTTTGGAGAAGAACCGCCATTAGACAAAATGATCACCATAAGTCAGGGCGGGAAGCCAGACGAGTATAAAGTAACGGGCGTATTCAAGGAAAAATACAACAGCCACATTAAAGCAAACTTTTTTACCTCCATCACCAGTTCCGGATCGATCGGAAATTTTTTAGATGAAAAGGAATGGGCTGGTCAGAATTTTGTACCGTCCTATCTGAAGTTGGTGCCAGGCCATAATAAAGCTACCGTCGGGCAAAGACCCCGTTTATTTCCTCTTAACACAGCAATAAAAAACGAAAAAAACATCTTACTAAAAGAACACCGTCAGCTTCAATTTTGCAAAAAATGGTACGCCTGGGGTATAGCTGACTTCGTCCACGGGCCGGGTCTCGTATTTCAACCGGGAAACATATTCGAACTGGGATTCGTTCCATTGCACATTGAAGAGATTTTGCACGGCCACGCCGAGCTCATATTTCGGCCGGGTATAATTGACGGTGAGGTCGGTGACAAAATAACCGAGGGCGGTAAGGGTGTATGTTGAATTGGCGGCCCTGTTGTGCAAATATCTGTAGCTGATACCTCCGTTCCAGCCTGTTTTGGTCCTGAAATCCAAACCTGCGGTGCTGGTAAGGGTGGGCGCGAGCGGAAGGTATTCATGACCGGCCGCGCTATCGATAAACCGGGGCCGGGCGAGGTCTATATTGATGTTGGCAAAAAGCCAGTCGTTTAACTGATATCGCAGGGAAAAATCGATCCCCTCCCGCGTTGTCTTTCCGCTGGGTTGAACGGGACCACCGGGTTGATCGATGAGATCCTGCCCAAAAGTGAATTCTTCCTGCAGGTATAAATACCAGAGGGCTGTATTGATGAATAATCGGGGTGCCGGCTTCCAGTTAATACCGAGATCGACGCCATAAGCAGCGGGCAGGATATGGTAGCCCTGGTTGGCGATCACCACCCGGGCATCGTTGGAGTGAAAGCCTTTGCCGGATTTGAAATAGAGCTGGACCTGCGGGTTCAGCGTATATTGTATATTCAACTTAGGGCTGAGGGTGCCTTTTTGGGCGTTAGGGCTTGAGCCGGTGAAGACTTTGGAGGCAAAGGTATCCTCGGGCGGCGCCATATTGAGGTAGTAAAAATGGAAATAATCCAGGCGCAGCCCCGCATTGAACAGCCATTTTCCCGTCGCGATGGTTTCGTCGACATAGGCATTTGTATTCAATTCTTTGGTCAGGCCGAATTGCAAATAGTCGAGGAATAATCCGTTCTGGGTGTGATCCAGTTCGCTCGGGTGGATGTCATCGTACCGAAAGCCGGCGCCTGCCACAGAAGTAAAGCTGGTATTTCCGACGATATCCTTTTTGGTGATTTTTGTAGCATAGCCCCCCATGTCTCTGATCTCATGCTGACGGAACTCGTCACCCGTTGTCGGGAAATAATAATAGAACGTGAAATTGGTGATCAGGCTGAACTCGTAATGAGTGTAAAAGGCCTGGTTTTCCCAGGTGCTGTTTGAGCCAAGGACCGTCGTCAGTTTGACGCTGGCATTTGTCCGGGTGGTGAAGCCGCCCTGAGAGGAATCCAGCGCGCCCCAGCGGCTGGGAATATAGCCTTCCGCCACGGCCCGGTTGGGTATCTCACCGGAAGCCCGCCAGGTGGAATACAAGGTACTTCCGATAATGGTCAGTTTAGTGGCGGGACTGATCCGGGTGTTGAATTTTCCAAAGAGGTTGTACCGTTTGAAGTGTTCTGGTAAAATAAAGGGGCCGCCATTGGAGTACAGGGCATCTCCTGCAATATAGGCGCTCTGCTCCTTGTCCTTTGCCTGACTGTTCAGGAGGTTGATCAAGGCGACGATGCGGCCCGTGGCAAATTGGCCACCCTCCACCTTCACCATATTTTTTTCAAGCACATTTTTCGTATCATAGGCCACGTAGCCCGCCGTGCAAAGATCGCCCTTGGTGGTATAATATGGCCCCTTACCAAAATCATACCCCTGCACAGTCTCGGGAATAAGAAAGTGCAGGTCAGCATAGCCCTGGCCATGGGCGTGGGAAACCATGTTTACGGGTATACCGTCGACGGAGACGTTGACATCGCTGCCATGGTCGGCGTCGAAGCCGCGGAGGAAGATCTGTTCCGCCTTTCCGCCACCCTGGTGCTGCGCAATGAATAACCCGGGAACAAGACGCAGCAGGTCCTGTGCCGATTTCACGGGTTGCATATTCAGGTCGATACTGGTCAGTGTGCGGGAGGTGGTCAGATTATTCGTATGGCTGGTGATGACCACTTCCTTTAAATCGATTTGGCTCTTTTGCAATTCGATTACCAGGCCCTGTCCGGTGGCGCCGGCTTTTACCGTTTTGGGGGCATATCCGATAAACGAGATTACAAGGGAGTCGATGATGGTGGAATTCTTTAAAACGAATTTCCCATCCTTATCTGTCAGGGTATTTGTTTTTGTACGGGCATCGCTTACAACGGCCAGTTCAAGCGGTTCTCTCGTTATTTTGTCGATTACTCTGCCGCTGATCTGTTGTTGGGCATGAGCAGGCATATAGGATAACAAGGAGATCATTATGATTCCCGTTTGTATAATTTTATTCATATAAGCGATTTCCATGCCGGATCTAAGAATAGAATTCTTATCCAATCATGCGCAGAATTAATGAAGGAATTAATAGTCGGTGGAAGGAATGGTAATCAGGAGAATTTTGGGGGTTGGGCAAGTATGGGCTGAAAAATACGTGCTAAGTGGGAAATGGGCGCCAGGGCAAAGGAATTAACCTGGCAGACTTGCAAATAATATAGGCTTTCAGGGGCAGATAGATGGAGGTCGGTCGGGTCTTCAGATTTAAGACAGGTGTTCTTTTTGGTACCGTCGGTGGAGGAATCGTCCAATTCTTTCTCCAAATGATGGCTGCCGTAGAGGGCGTGGACGGTAGCGAGATGGTAAGACAGGGCAAAAGCGTGGGAAACGGCATCCCGTACTATTGGGATAACCGGCCGGATCATCACAAAAGTATAGATGATCAAAAAGTAATATGCAAGGTTTTGCCTGTTAATGAGGGGAGTATTATGATACAGATACGAAGTAAATCAAAATATGGATTAAAATAGCTGAATTTGTGTTTATTTTGCCTCCCATGCGCAGCGCACATTCCCGCCGGCTTGGTTTTTTTCTACTTTTCCTGCTGATGAGCGGCACCGTCCTTGCACACTTAAAACCGGGCGAATTAGAAAAACTGCCTGCCGGCGCTGCCGCTATTCTCTACCTTCAGTTGGGGTATCTGCATATTCTGCCCCTTGGCTTCGATCACATTCTTTTTGTTGTTGGACTGCTACTGTTAAGCCCCCGGTTGAAGCCTGTCTTATGGCAGGCGACAGCCTTCACGGTTGCGCACTCCCTGACATTGGGTTTAGCGATGTATCGGGTGATCACTCCACCGACCGGGATCATCGAGCCCCTGATTGCCTTGTCGATTCTCTATGTGGCGCTTGAAAATATTTTCTCTCCTCGCCTTCGTCCGACCCGCCTCATCGTCGTCTTTCTTTTCGGTCTTGTGCACGGACTTGGATTTGCCGGAGCGTTAAGTGACCTGGGATTGCCAAAGAATCATTACCTGTTAGCATTGTTCATGTTCAATCTCGGTGTGGAACTTGGGCAATTGACGATCATCGGGCTCTTTTATCTATTGATAGCGCGTTGGGCGGCGGATAAGCCTTATTATCGAAAGGGTATCGTGGTGCCCGTCTCTATTTTGATCGCCATCGCAGCGACCTATTGGACGATTGTGAGAATATAGGCGGCGCCTCGATGAGAAAGGATATGGAAAAGGTAGAATTGTCGTTTCGCTCACTCCTTTTCTAAATGATACTCCTTTTGTATAAGATCAATCAGCCCGATGGCTTTATTTCGATATTGATCTTCCCAATATTCGATGATCTCTATATCGCTTTCTCAAATCTAATAAAGGAATACAGTTGTTCAAGCGATGCTCTGTCGTATCGCAATAAGATTTCTTTATGCGGCAAATACGTGTTGTAACCAGGGTCGTTATAGTCCAATGGAATTTCGGGCAAAGAGATCAATTGCATGGCAAATTCATCTAGCCTTTGCCAATGGGGAACATAAAAATGTTCAGTAATAAAATTCAGATCGCGTTCATATACCAGGTTTAAGTTGCCAATAGATTCAATTACCGGTTGATTTTTAAGAATACTGAACCCGCCTGCATTTTTCAATTGTATCAGGGTATTATCGTGGCGGGTAAAAAACCAATTCCAGCCGTAGAAATAGACAAAATGATGATAGAAGGTGTCTTGCGCATCAATGTTATGTAGTCTTTCAGTCGGAATGGATAAAGCACTATCCATTTTCCGAACCAGCGATTTTTGCAAGCTGGTGATTTGTGTTATTTCGGCAGTGTCTTTCTTTAAATCCACAAGCATGCTTTCCATGTATTTCCTTTCTTTCTCTTTGTTCGAAATGCCCCCCCGTATATTTTCTGCAAAGAAACCCACGGAGCTATGGCATAACTTCTTTTCAATGATCTATTAAACCTTGTTCTCCCATGCTTACAACCATTGAACTTTTATCCAAAGCTCAACAGGAATGTTTGGCTGAATTAATACAGAAAATTGTCCAAGCCGTCCAACCGGAAAAAATCATTTGCTATGGGGTCCGTGTTAGTCATTACCAGGAATGGGGCTGTTTCATGGACAAGAGCAGTCACAAAGACGATTTCCATCCCAGTTTTGACTTCCTGATCATATCGCCAGTGGAGGAAAAACGGGACGGCCATGATATTTCTCAGATTGCCGAACAGAAATGCCTGCCACCTTTTTCCCTCTGTTGTATTTCCCATAAAATAAATTCTGTCAATGACGCGCTGATTGCCGGTCAGCCTTTTTTTTGCTCCTTGTATCACAAAGGGATACTCTTATATGATGTCGGTAGGACGGCTCTAAGTAATCCGGGTGATTCTGAAAAGGGAAAGATGAACAAGGACATTGCACAATCCCATTGGTCCCGATGGTATGGTCTTGCCCAATATTTTTTGAAAGGGGCCGCCGATTCACAAACCTACAGCCGGCCGGATCTTACGGTGTTTATGCTACATCAGGCCGTCGAACATACCTGCATAGCGCTCATCCGGGTATTCACCGGATATCGTCCCAATACCCACAACCTTTTCCGGTTGCTGACAATTATTGAGAATTTTTCTGCAATGTTCATGTGTGTTTTCCCTTGCATCACTAAAGAGGAAAGGGAATTGTTTAAGATTTTACAAAAGGCATACTCCGATTCCCGGTACAAGGACGTCTATGATATTTCTGCGGATAAAGTTGCCGTTTTGACGGAACGGGTCAAAGAATTACAGGCCATTGCAGAATCACTCTATAAGGATAGAATAGGCATGTACAGCGAAAATGAGAGTATTTCTTTCCCGCTAGCAGTGAATAATATTAAATAAATAAAACCGGAAAAATGGCATCTAAGAAAAGCCTGGAGGATTTTACCAAAACAATCGGTAAGAACCTGACTAGATTACGAAAAGCCCGAAAAGAAAATATCGAAACGGTTGCGGCAGCTATCCAAATCTCGCCGGATTTGCTGAACAAAATAGAGACCGGCAAATACCCAAAATGTAAGATGGGCATTCTTTTCGGGCTTTGCGATTATTACGGAGTAACCCCGATGGAATTAGTACGATGAAGTCTATTCTAACCCTATTCCGGGTCTGTTATGCCAATTGCTTTTTTGACCGGGTAGTGCTTTTTCTTTTGGCTCTTGCTTTTTTAGCTTTTTTCGCCTTTTGTATGATGGTACTTAATTCAGCCAATTCTTCTTCGTTCCAAGGCTTTGACTGTATAGTCAGATCCACGTTTTTAGGTTCTTTAATTAGTCCCATATACTATGCTTTGAAATATTGATAAATTAATTTCTGAGCTGCTATATCATCAAGGTACATTCTCTGCCCTCTAAGTTGTATAGCTCCCAGGGTTTCTTGATAATGTTTCACCAAAACCGTTTTTGAATCGAAAGCGACA
>Ga0302179_10000432_pt1 | contig 27832 bp, 22 predicted proteins | sample I_Palsa_E3_1_FD_198788 | JGI IMG/M metagenome (GOLD analysis project Ga0302179, IMG submission 198788) | Peat permafrost microbial communities from Stordalen Mire near Abisko, Sweden - I_Palsa_E3_1 | ecosystem: Environmental > Terrestrial > Soil > Palsa > Peat permafrost | place: Sweden...
CGCCCCCGCGTCGAGCAGCGTGAAGAGGCCTTTTTTTCGCCAGTCATTGCCGACGAGCAACAGCACGATCTGTCCATCGGCGACGCCGAACTCGCGGCGCGCATCGGTCCGGCGCGCGAGCCGGGATTCCGGATTGAAAATCTTGTGGTCCACGCCGATGTAAACCACCGGAATCGGGTCGTGGGGGCCGTAAAACCGGTTGATATCGTTCTCGGTCTTGCGTGCGTACACGATCAGCTGAGCTCGAGGTTTCGTGTAGAGCTGGCGCTCCAGAAATTTCACGACGCCGTAATAGAGCCGGCGGTGTATCAGCCAGGGCCATGAACGTATCGAATTCCGGCGAAAGCCGATTTCCTGGCCCATTTGGCGCAGGAATTCGGCAAATACGATGTGAACAGAAATCGCGTCCGCATCGAGGCAGTTGGTACCCGGCGTGTACACGATGTCGTGCGAAATGCCACGAATGCGGCGATCCCACCAGCGCCAGAGATGGTTGGCTATGAACCACCAGGAGAAATTCAGCAGATGGGGACCAGGGATCTGCGGAATGCGATGCCAGCGGAGTTTCGTGAAATCCATGTCTTCCACTCGCTGGCTATAGACGTGAACTTCAAAATCATCGAGGAGTTGAGAAGTCCATTCCGCCACCTGGCGTTCGGTGCCGTGACTCTTGTCTATGAAAGGAGAGACGACCGCGAGAATCGGTCTTCGTGGCGGCATTTCGAGCTATCGGGAGAACCGTCGCGGTTCGTGCGCTACGGGAACGGGCACGGGGCCACTCGCAATCATTTCGGGCAGCCGGAACAGAATCCCGACAAGGAGCCACAGGTAAGCGTTCTCGACGTAGTCCTGATAGTTATTCATCGAGCCAAATGTCTCAGGGAAAAGCAGGATGAATGCAAACCACACGACCATAAAACCAACCGGAAACATGCGCGTTTGGCGAAGCTTCAAGACAGTACGCCAGCAGCTTGCGATGAGAGCCGAGGTCCATGCGAGCCACAAAACCAAACCGACGATGCCGAATTCAACAACGAGTGTCCCATATCCGCACTCAACACCGAGATTACCCGGCTTTTGATTGAGGAACTTTGCGACATATTGCGCGCCGAGGGAAGTTGTTCCCGTGCCGATACCTGTCACCCAATGCGGCTCAGCGAAGGCGAGCTCCAGATTGTAAATGGGATAGTCCCAAACTCGATCGGAAAGTTGGTACGACTCGCTGTCCGGCGAAAGAGTCTCCGTGTAGTATGCCCATTTGCCGCCGACTGCCACCGGATAGACCATGGCAGCGAGCGTTACGCAAGTAGCAATCATGATTGCCGAGCGGCGGATGGCTTTCAACATCCGGTGAACCTGCCGAGTACGCCAAGGAGCACCCCAGATGAATGCTGCGCCCATTACGACCGCGCTCACTACGCTCTGGATCAAGCTGCCCCGCGAACCAGAAAAGACCACACCCACGGCGACGACGCCGAGACAGCTCCACACAATCCAGCGGCCACGCACCGTGTGTAACAAAAGGTAGCCGGAAGCTCCCAATCCTAGTACCACCGCCAGAGACATAAACGATGAATAACGGCTGGCGCTAACGAACACAGCGGAGGGCAAATGGATAATCTCGTGTGAGATCGGAGTGACCTTTTGCAGCGCCGCTAATTCCTTAATCTCAGGCGCTAGCGTGGACGGATTCAAGAATTCAGGGCCCACGATTGACTGGATGATACCAAGAAGCGAAACGACCGCGGCCAGAATCATGCTGGTGACGAAGAATCGCCGGAGATCGTCGTCCGTTCGGATCAGTGCGTAACCGACGAACATCAGACCGACGTAGAGAAAATCCACCTTGAGTCCAAGTGCGCCGTACAGAGGGCTCGCAGAGTATGGGTTGAATACCTGCATGACAGCGAACCAAAAAAAGATTGCCAGCGGAACCGCAAACTCCGGCCGAAAGATTTGGTCGCGATGCCGCCGAACGGAAATGAAAAGCGAGATATAAATGAGGATGACGAGGGCGTCTTTTCCGAAGTAAATGGCCATGTTGTTGCCCATATACTTGCGGATCAGGTCTTCGAAGATGACCCAGAAAAGGAAAAGATAAGAGCCGGTGCGCCAGTCTTGAAAGATAACGACGCCAATGACGCCGACGATGGCCGCGAGGAACACGTAGATCAGTTCGGTGAAGTTGCCGCCCGTAATCCAGTTGCCCATCGCCCAGGCCAACGACAGCCCGACTACTGTGAGCCCTAGGCCGACGAGAGTCTGATCCCTGACCAACGATGTGCGCGCGCCTATCATTCTATTTCATGACCTGCCTGAACATGAGAATCGGTCAAGTTCGCATTCCCAGCCAGCTCGCGATGAGATGAGATGTCCAATTTTCGGATTGATCGATCCACCGAATCTGATAACCCCAGTCCTGGAGCATCTCCGGGACGGGATTATTCTCGGGATGACCGTCAAAGTAGTGAATCTCAATCTCCATGATAGGGTGGTCCGCCGCAATCAATTTGCGCGCTCCCTGTAGGACACTACTTTCGGCCCCCTCGACATCCATTTTCAGAAAGTCGATTGGCCGCTTTCTTTGCGCAAAGAATTCATCCAGGGAAATTGATTCAACGGTAATCGAGCGCACGCCGCGGGTGCCGTCGATCGAAGCGTGGTCGGGCAGCTCCGCACCGTCCAGAACCTTTAGTTCGAGTTGTCCCGACTTGTCGAAGACAGCCTTATTGATGGCTTGCACTTGGGTAAGCTGGTTCAGTGAGAGGTTTTCCTCCAGAGCATGAAAATTACCAGGTACAGGCTCGAAGGCAAACACGGAGCCCTCGGGCCCTACGAGACGACCGAGTATCAGCGCGAAATAGCCGATATGTGCGCCCACGTCGACGGCAACCCATCCCGCTTGAACTATTCCGGAAATCGCGGAGACCACGTCAGGTTCCCAAGTGCCGTAGATGAATCCGCGGTGCCGCTGCCAGTCGATGCGCATGCGATAACCTTTGAGGGCGCCAGTGCACTCCAGGCATGGGTATCGCTCGACAGGAACCCGGTCTAAGACCGAATGAATTCTGTTTGCCAGCCACGAGGGACGTTCATTCTTGCCCAGAACGAGGGTCTTTACGCGCTTCGGCACCAGGTTGGCCAAGCCCATAACCACTTGGCCGAAGCTACCGCTGGTTGAGCGTTCCGACGTCACTAATACACTCCAATGGTGCGCGCGATGCTTGTATTCTATCGTGTCCGCGCTTGCGGATGATAGGGAGAAGTCGTCTATCCTGACTGGCTGCGCTGTTGAATAGGTTGAGTGCGTAGGTCCGTCCGAGGCCGGAGGCATGGCGGGAATTGGTGTAGAATACACCAGCCTGCAAGTTGATGAATGAAAAGAGGATATCAACTTTGATGGACGCGAAAGCGCCAAGTTTGCAAGGCTTTGAACGGGTCCTCGAACAGCTGGCGAGTGACCCAAGATTGCCCGCGAATTTCCCAGAATGGATTCGGGAGAGCCTTATTATGTCGGGGGCCAAGATTCAGTTCCTGCGCTATATATTCCGCAATCTGCCAGCCGGTGGCGAGGCGCCGCGGCTTCTCGATGTGGGGGCTCAAACAGGAGTGTTTGCGGTGTATGCCGCTGAACTGGGATGTCGAGTTGCGGCCGTCGATTATGGTTCATATTCCGGCGTTTTCGGGGCGATTGGCGCGGACCACGGAGTGGACTATCGGAAGTGCGATGTCCGTACGCAACCGCTGCCGTTCGAGGACAACTCATTTGACTTCGTAACGTATACAGATGTCATCGAGCATCATTCGTTTTCTCCGAAGCGCATCTTGCGGGAGATTCATCGCGTTCTTGCTCCTGGAGGACGGCTGATCCTGACGACTCCGAATCATGCGTCGATTTATAACAGGGTCATCCTGATGTTCGGAGGCAGCGTGAATGATAGGTTCGACTATTTCTTTGACACTTGCGCGGATGAAGATGTCTACCCCGGCCATCATCGCGAATACACTCGAAGCGAAGTGCGGACGGCGCTCGAGGGCTCGAAATTTCGAGTGCGAGAATGCAAGATTTCGGAAGATGGCGACATGTCATCGCTCATATACTATTTACGCCGTCATGGATTTTTAAAGGAGGCCGCCGCTCGATCGCGCACGTTGCTGGTCAGCGCGCTCGGATGGACGTGGACCTTCCTGCATTTGCCGTTTGGCCGATGGATCTGGGCTGTAGGAGAAAAGCCCAGCGAATAGATTTCACCGCCTGGACTTCACCTGGCGCATGTGTCGATTTGTAAGAATGCGGCGGCGAATCAATTGCGCCGACCATTTACGCCGCTTCGGTATGCCGAGAACCTCTTCGTAGAGCTTCAAGTGCTCTGAGACCATTCGCTTCTCGGTGAACATGGCGAGCGCGCGCTCTCGCGCGGCCGCTCCAAGCCGCACGCGCATTTCGGGATCCTCCAGCGCCCGGCGGATGCATTGTGCAAGCTCGTGAGAGTTTCCGGGCGCGCACTTAAGCCCGGTCGAACCGAGCACCTCACCCAATCCTCCGATGTCGGAAGCGATGACGAGTTTGCCGCGCATCATTTGTTCGATGGCCGCCAGTCCGGCGGTTTCTTCCGACAACGATGGCATCACGATGGCGATGGCGTCACTCGTCGCGCGAGCCAAGTCGTCGCCTTCGAGGAAGCCGGTAAAGATTATGAGGTGCCGGAGCTCGAGGAAACGGACGAGGCCCTCGAGCGATGCGCGTTCCGGGCCGTCTCCGATGATTCGCAGGCTAAATTCGCAACCTTGCTCCGCGAGTTCGATGGCCGCGCTGATCAGAACGGCGACTCCTTTGTCGGGCGTGAGCCGTCCGACATAAGCGACGCAAGGCGAGAGAGAGGAACTTCTGTCATGATGGGAAGCAGTTCGAGTATGCGGCCGGGTTCCGTTGTAGATCGTGCGTAAAGCGGGCAGGGAAAGCCGCTTGGCGGTGTGGTTGCTGACGGCGACATTTGCGGCCGCGCGCCGAGTGAGCCATAGGCGCGGATAAGCGAGTGCCGCGTGCCAGATGCTTCGGCGCCAGCCGACGTTAGCGGCATGACAGCGCACGCACTCGCGCGTGCGGCCATTGAGGAAGTGATTCGAGCACATCGATCGCTCGGGATTCTGCAACAACAGGCCGTCGGGGCAGACCGCTTGATAATTGTGATGCTGTATGACGATTTTCTTTCGCAGGAGCCAGGATAGGAAAAGCGGGAGCAAGGCGGGCCCGGCGAGATGAACGACTTCGCTCGTCCGGATCAGGCGAATCAACTCAGTAAAACGGGGGGTGCGAACGACTGAGAATGGCATGGTGCGATCGTCCATTTCTCCTGCTGGAGTCGAAGTGACGAATGTCAGTCCGGCGGAATCGCCACGTCCTCTGAGTTCAGAAGCGAGGCCGGATGCGAGAGACGTCATAGCCGTCTGAGTGCCGCCAACGGCGGGGGCCCAATCGTGTGAGTAGACAAGGATTTTCATATTCACCAGTCCTGTAGACAGTTGGGATGGGGGCCGCGCTCAGATTCGCAGATGTTCGATTGAGCGGAGAATGGTGGTCAGGGAGCGGCATGGATTTCGCGTGGGCGCAACGCGAGGAACTGCCGTGAATGTGGGATGGCGCCGTGCGAATGGAAGGATAGAGCTTCGCTCTTCCCGGCATTTTGTGTGCACCTCAGAAATGCTGCCGGCCCTGCATCTGTGACTGCGCCCAGCTATTTACTACTTCTGAATTGACTTGTAAAGGGAAATATGTGCGTCCAACATCGCGTCTTCGTTGAATAGTTTTTGGGACCGCTGCTGCGCCGCCGATGAGAGACGCTCTCGCAACGCGGGCTCGGCGATCAGGCGCTGCATGGCAGCGGCGAGGCTCGGTGAATCACCTTCCGGGAAAGTCATGCCGGCATCGCCCACGACTTCGGCAAGCGCGCTTGCGGCCGGTACGATAGGGATTCTGCCGCGGCGCATGTTTTCCGCTGCCGCGAGCCCAAACACTTCGCCGCTTGCGCCGGGCGACACGACGGCGACAACTCCTGCGAGCGCGCGCTCGAGATCAGCTTCGATCACGTAACTGAGAAACGACACGGTGCTGTCAATCGCAAGCTCGGATGCGAGGTTTTCGAGGTTTTTGCGTTCTGGACCATCGCCAATGATTAGAAGTTGGCATGGGCAGCCGGTCCGGCGCAGATCTGCGATTGCGTGCAGGAGAACGGGGACGTTTTTGGTGGAGACGAGGCGGCCGAGAAATGCGAATTTCACTCGATCGACTTGCGAAGATTTTCCGCTTTCGCGTGGAGCGTCCGGTACGCCGTGATAGATCGTGGTCATGCGCGGCAGTTGAAGCTGTGCGGCCAGCCAGTCGGTTGGCGTGATATTTGCCGCAACGCGTTTGCAGAGCCAGCGCCTTGGGAACGTCAAGAGCAGTTGAGAAACGCTCCGAAGGTAGCCGTTATGACGATTGCACGCGATGCATTCGCCGTAATTTCCCATCATGAAGTAGCCGGGGCAGCGGCTCTCGGTGCGCGTGTAAAACAATTGTCCGTTGGGGCAGATCGTTTGAAAGCCATGATGCTCGACGACGACTCGTTTGCGCAGAAGCCACGCGAAGATCAGCGGCGAGAGACTGGGGCCGGCGAGATGAATTAAATCGCTTTGGCGGAGGAGCGATGCGAGCTGCCATAAACCTGGCGCGCGCACGATTCGATAGGCGGCGCCGGAATCATCCATCGCTCCACGCGGGGTGTTGGTGACCAGAGTTACATCCACTGGTTCCGAGTTGCTGCTGGTGCGGCTCGTCAGGCCGCGCGCGAGTAACATGGTGATCGTTTGCGTGCCACCGATGCTCGGAGCCCAGTCGTGACTGTAGAGGAGAAGTTTCATTCTGTTGGCGTTCCGGGCGGATTGAGAATCGCAGCATAGCGAGCGGCGACTGCATCCCACGAAAAGATTTCGGCGTGTGCGCGGCGATTTCGCTCGCGCAATTCTTGCCAGAGTGTAGCGTCTGTGAGGACTCGAATGGTGGCATCGGCGAGAGATTTGAGCGAACCCCAGGGAGCGAACTCGATGCCGGCTGCGTCGAGCTCTTTGTAGCGGCCTTGCTGGCCGAAGGCGATGATGGGCACGCCGCAGGCGATCGCTGCGAGGGCGCTGCCTCGATTCGGCGACATTTCTCCGCGGACACAGAGGAATGCATCGAGCGATTTTAGCGTCCGAGTAATTTCTTCGGCGGGCAGCACGCCGCGGAGGCGGAATTTGACGTCCAGCTTGCGAAGCGGTTCTTGCAAGAGTGATGCGGCTTCTTCGGCACCGCGGCCGAAAATCTCTAATTGAAGTTCTGGGACACGCGCTTTGGCCTGCTCGGCGACGAACAGAATTTCTTTGACCTCGCGTGGCCTGTAGTTTCCGCCAGATATGCAGAATATGCCGATCGTCTTTGGTTGGCCATGGGGAGTGAGACCTTTCTCCCCGGTGAACTCTGCAGGAATATTGGCGCCAATGGGGATGAAGACTAGCTTGCCTGGCGAGGAATGTGGCCAGCGAAGCTGGTCCGGGGCAATTGTGGAGATGCCCTGAGTCGCGCGAGAAAGAAGGCGCGCCATGATCCAGTATTGAATTTTTCGGCGGATGCGATTGTGAAAGCCGGGGAGCGGGTCGAGTATTACGTCGTGGAATACGACCGCGCATTTTACTCCGCGTTTCAGAAGCATTCGCTCGACGGCCAGCACGCGAAACGGCAATCCGCGGCGAGACCACGCCATCGCTGTGTACTGCAACAGGACCCACTGGCCGGTCCAATTGCGGCTTTCGCGCGAGAGCCAATGCATCGCGTCGCGCCAACCGCGTTCCGCCCACGGCACGTGGACGATTTCCGGATCGATGTTGTGAGTTTTGAGTGCTTGCGCGAGGTAGCTGCAATAGTCTGCCACGCCATCCGCCGGCTCATCTCGCCGTCCGAGCAGGGCAATGACTTTCATTGGGGATCCGCTAAATCTCGCGACACAAGCGCGTGAAATGGCAGGAAGGTTTGAACGAGCCTTCTGACGCGCTCGTTTTTTCGCTCACTCTGCCGGTCATTTTTCCCCTCATTTCTCCACAAGGAAATTACCAAGGACCAGCGCGTCGAGTCCGGAGCTGTAAAATGTGCGGATGGCATCAGTGGCGGAGCAGACGATCGGCTCGCCGCGGAGATTGAAGGACGTGTTCATGATGACGGGCACGCCAGTGCGATCTCCGAATTCCTTGATGAGCCGCCAGTAGAGAGGATTCACGTCGCGCTCGACCGTTTGGGGACGCGCGCTGCCATCCACGTGCGTCACGGAAGGAATTATGCTGCGTTTTTCCGGGCGCACTTGCGACGTGACGATCATGAAGGGCGAGTCGGGCGGATTCTCGAGATAATCTCCGGCAACTTCCGCGAGCATTGATGGAGCAAATGGCCGCCACCACTCGCGAAATTTTACGGCGTTGTTCACGCGGGCATTCATTTCGGGATCGCGCGGATCGGCCAGGATCGAGCGGCTGCCGAGTGCGCGAGGGCCGAATTCCATGCGCCCCTGGACCCAGCCGACAATTTTTCCTGCGGCGAGCAATTCAGCGGCGGTGCCGGCGGGATCGGAGAGTTTGGTGCTGCGAATTTTATAGGTCTGAAGCGCTTTTTCGATTTCGGCTTCCGGGATTTCGTTGCCGAGATAGGCGTGACGCATGCGATGAAGCGGGAGTTTGCCGCCGTTATCGAGATAGGGAGCGAGCGCCGCGCCGAGGCAAACGCCATCGTCGCCCGCGGCGGGTTGAACGAACAGCCGATCGACGAGGCCCGATACGAGAATTTTGCCGTTGGCTTTCGAGTTCAGCGCGACGCCGCCGACGAGGCATACATTGCGGCACTTTGTTGATTCGACGGCGGCGCGAACCAGCGTGAACATGGCGCGCTCGCAAACGTCCTGCACCGCGAAGGCAACATTTTTGTGCTTGTCGGCAATGTCGCTCTCGGGCTCGCGTGAAGGGCCCAGCACTTTTTCAATTCCGGATGTTGGGGCCGCATTGGTTCCGAATAGTTTTTGCGTGTCCACACGATACGGATGGTCTTCGGGATTGGCAAAGGCGCTGAGATTTACGCCGGGTTCGCCGTAGGGCGCGAGGCCCATCACTTTCCACTCGTCGCTATTCGGCACGAAACCGAGAAAATGGGTGAACTGCGCGTAGAACAAGCCGAGAGAATTCGGCCACGGAATCGTCAAAACAGGTTCGAGACGTCCGGCGCGGCCATGCCAGATCGACGTTGCTTCCCACGCGCCACGGCCGTCGATAACGACGACCGCGGCGTCATCGAATCCCGAGAAAGCATATGCGCTGATGGCGTGAGCGAGATGATGGTCCACGAAGCGAATTTGCGCTTTCGTCGGGCCGAAATTGCGTAGGAACGGTTTCGCTCCGCCGCCTTGATGCCACATGCTCGCGGAATAGCGTGTGGAATTGAGAACATTCAAGTAAGTCGCCGGGTATTTGCCGGTGGCGAAGCTCGCCAAATCGTGCCGGAATAGAGCGCCGGGCCGCGGCCAGCCGAAGCACACAAAATCAAGATCGGTTGCACGCACACCCGCGAAATCGAGGCATGCCTGAATCGCACGCACGGGGAAACGTGCATCGTGCTTCTCGCGGCTCAACCGCTCCTCGGCGATGGCAAAGAGAGTTTCGCCATCTCGCGCGATCGAGGCGGAAGAATCGTGCATTTGCGAGTAATTGATTCCGAGGCTGATCAACCGCGAACCTCCGCCCCTTTCGTGCCCCAGCACCAGGCCATTTGCGTTCCCTCGCCGGAGAATTGTAGAGAGGTTACTCCTGCGTCGCGAAGGACCGTGGCGACTTCGTCTTTCGTGAGAGCGACCCCATGCCAACTTTTTCCGACCATTTCGGGGTCCAGCCCCAAACCGGACGCAATGGCACGCCCCGCGCTCTTCAGGCCCGCAGCCCAAAATAAATTGACGAATCCCCAGGTGACCCGCCCGCGCCAATTCATTGGTGGCTTGGCTACGCCATTGTATTGAAAGAGAAAAACTCCGGCTGGCGCCAAAACCCGGACGAATTCCCGCAGCAAGCCGTAAGCGAGAGAAGATTGCGGCAGATGCTGAAGCACGATATAGCTAAACACAAAGTCGCTTGACGCAGTGTCTACGGCGCTCAATGTTGCTCCGTCAGCCAGAATCCATTGGATGTTGGGAAAATCGTGCAAGTATTTCTTTCCTTGATCCTGCATCTCCGACGAAATATCTACCGCTGAAACCTGAGCAAAACGCTGGGCGAAACTTCGCGTCATGCGACCCGCACCGCATCCCACCTCAACCATGGATTTGCGAGCCGTCTGAAAGTTGAGCTGGTTCAGAATCGGCTCGACGAGACGCTTATAGTCGTCCTCACCTGATTCGAAGAAAGAATCGAGGTCCCAGTCGGAGCGCCAGCTTGCTATGTAATAGAAAGCGTTCTTGCGGGCACGCTCGTCCCAGTCCTGTCGAATCGACTTCGTTACTCGATCGCTGGTCATCCGTCCTTCCGGTGAAACTTCAAGCCTCGCTATTTGCCTCCACGCCATCGTTCATGATTGCGGCGTTAAGACCGCCAGATCGCGCCTTGAGCTTGACTGGCTCGCCTGGGAACGGCCATCGTTATTTGCCTGCAGCGGTTCCTCGCGAAAGGGGTCTTTCCTGAATGGCCGCGGCCGGCGAGGGCTCACCCGTCCAGCCGCGATAGCGGCGCAAGTTTTTCTCAGAGTAGATGTTCCTGAGTTTATAAAACATCCTCGGCGGCAGAAACAGGGTAAGAAGAAGAGAAATTTGCTTGTAGACGCGGTAAGCGAAAGGTGCGCCCGAATGATTCAGCCGAAAATCATCCTGCTCGATGAAATAAGTCTGCCACGGCATTCCGCCGTCGAGCGCCAATTTCATCCGTCCGACTGTCACGAGTATCGGATCGACGATGATATGAATCGATTCCCTGGGGATTCCGGCAGCCGACAACTGCAAAATCAGTTCCCGCGAGAGGCAAGTGAGTGAATCTAATTTCCGGCGCATTCGTGCGGGATCGTTGGCGCTGAATTGATATTGATTTTGATCGTGCAGACGGTAATGAGTGAGGCACGCGGGAAGCAATACGGCGCTGCTGTAGGCGATGGACATGGCCGACATAAATTCGTCGGCTTCGACGACGAGAGCTTGAGGGATCGGCATCACTTTTCCCAGAACGCTTCGCCGGATGGAAACGCGGCTGGTGCCCAGAAAACACATGTAGTCTCGGAAGGTCTGCGCGCCCTTCGGAGATTGGAGGTCGAAGCAGCCCGGAAACTCCGGCGAAAGCGCTGAGCTCGCACCGGTTGAGGAATCATGCTGGATGATTCCGTGGCCGACGACGCCAGCCCAAGGGTTCTTCTCGAATGTGGTCATTACTTCAGTCACTTTGGCTTGATCCCACCAATCGTCGCCATCGAGAAACGCGATTACTTCTCCCTGAGCTTGCGGGATGCCGAAATTGAATGCGGACGCCTGGCCGCCATTCTCTTTTCGAAGGTAGCGGACATGGGGAGCGAACTTCTGGACGATTTCAGGCGTGCGATCGGTGGAGCCGTCGTCCACCACCAGAATTTCCATATCGCTCGAGGCAAAATCCTGTTCGAGCACGCTGACGATTGCTTCTTCGATGAAGCGCTCGTGGTTATACGTGTCAATTAGCGCCGTAACTGCTGGCTGCGGCATTACGATTTGAACTCCCGCTTAACTCCCAATTGCTTCGCTCACGACCTCGAACCGGAGCCGGCGCCGCGAAGTAGCTCCTGCTCAAGGGCCACCATTTCCTTCAAGATGTCGTCGAGGTTTCGCGTGATCCCCCAGCCCGGAAAATGCGATTTTAGCTTACGCAAGTCGCTGATGTAGCAAATGTGGTCGCCCTTGCGCGCCTGATCGTTATACACCCACTTTATTTTACGGCCGCTCAAGTCGTCGATTCGCGCAATTGCTTCGAGCACGGAGACGCTGTTTCCGCGGCCGCCGCCGAGGTTATAGACTTCGCCGGGGCGCGGATTCGCGGCAAAGGCTTCCATCGCGGCGATGACATCATGGCTATGGATGTTGTCGCGCACTTGCTTGCCTTTGTATCCATAGACGCTGTACGTCTGGCCTGAAAATGCTACACGCACGAGATACGAGAGGAATCCGTGCAGTTCCACGCCGCTGTGATTCGGTCCGGTCAGACAGCCCCCACGGAAAACTCCCACGGGGAGGCCGTAGTAGCGGCCGTATTCCTGTGCCATCACGTCGGCGGCGACTTTTGAAGCGCCGAAGATCGAATGCAGGGAGCGATCGATGCGAAAATCTTCGGCGATGCCCTCAAAGTCTTTTTGATCGGAATAGTCGTAGCGGGTCGGGAGTTCTTTGAGCGGCAGCTCGTTCGGCGCGTCACCGTAAACTTTGTTCGTGCTCATGAACAGGAAAACTGCTTCGGGACTGGATTGGCGCGCCGCCTCGAGTAGGTTGAGAGTGCCGCCTGCGTTGACGTCGAAATCCACCAGTGGGATTTGGCTCGCTTTGTCGTGCGACGGCTGGGCCGCGCAATGAATAATTCGATCGAAGCGATGCTCGCGGAACAGACTGAATACGGCTTCTCGATTGCGAATGTCCAGTTCGTGGTGCGTGAAGTGTTTCGTCGCCGCACGCAATCGCGAGAGGTTCCAAGTCGTATCGCCAGGCGGACCGAAAAACTCGCGGCGCATGTTGTTGTCCACGCCGATTACGCTGTGGCCCTTGCGGTCGAAATGTTCGACTGCCTCCGACCCGATCAGCCCACTGCTTCCTGTGACGAGAATTTTCATTTCGCGACCGTGCTCTGTGGCTGCGCCGCGGCGTAGAGCAGCCGGAGATCCTTCTCGTTCTCGCGAATCCAGGCGAGGATTCGGTCGTAGCCTTCCGAAATTCCCACCTTCGGCTTCCAGCCCAAGACCTTCTCGGCTTTGCGATTGTCCGTCATATAAATGCATTGATCGGCCTTGCGCGGTTTGTCCTCGTAGCCGATGGGAATATCTTTGCCAAATTTTTCACGCAGAAGATTCGTCGCCTCCACGAGCGAGCAGGAATTTGCCGGGCCGCCGCCGACGTTGAAAACCTGCCCGGCAATGCGATCGAGATTCTCGATCTGCAAATCCACGAGGCGGCAAACATCCTCGATAAAAAGAATATCGCGGACTTGCTTGCCATCCCAGCCGATGAATTTCAGCGGCAGGCCGAAATGAAAGGCGACGGCCCACCAAGTGACCCAGCCTTGATCTGACTTTCCGAATTGCCCTTCGCCGCTGATGACGCCGAAGCGGTTGATCACGGTTTTCATGCCGAATGCGCCGGCGTATTCCTGGCACGCCAGGTCCGCCATAAGCTTGCTCAAGCCATAAATGCTGCGCTCGCAACCGTCGAGAGTGAATTCTTCCGAGAAACCGTGATCGGGATCAAAGCCGGCGAGCGGTTTTGCGGCGAAGAGCCGACGGTACGCTTCCTTGTCCCAGACGAGGCGCGTTGCCTCAGCGCGGTGCGGCGGAGAATTCGTCTTGTCGGCGCTGTAGACGCGATTGGAGCTCCAGAAAATCAGCGGGCAATCCCGATGGCGCGCGAATTCAAGAACGTGGATCAAGCCGAGCGAGTTATTGGTGATGTCGAAGATTGGATTGGCGTATCCGGTGACGACGGAAGGTTGCGCGCTGGCGTCGCAAATCAGATCGATCCCTTTCGGCAGGCTTGCGAGATCCTCGGCGTTCCGGACGTCCACATGTACGAAATCAATTCCGCGCCGGCGGAAATGCGGCAGATTCAGTTCGCTTCCGCGCCGCACGAGATTGTCCGCTACGACTACGCGATCGCCGCGACGCTGAAAATGAAAGGCAAGCTGAGCGCCAACGAATCCGCATCCGCCAGTAATCAAAATCTTCAAGGAGTTTTCGCCTCGCTCGAGAGCTGCGAAGAACGCGTGCCCGCGCGCGTTTCAAGGTAGAGCCGCAGGTCGAGGTAGGGCATGTAACACAGCATGAGCACGTCGAGCGGCAATAGGTCAATCTTTCGCTGGCGAAAGTCCTTGCCGGCGCATTGCAAGAATGATGTACGGAAATGCGCGCGATAAAACGTCGCTGCGATGGAGGTCAGCCGCGGGCCGTTGGCGTAGGCCTTCACGCCGGATCTCCACCAGCGCCAGTAGGCGTTCATCACCGATGCGACGGAATCGTGGCGCAAATGGCGGACGATCGCGCTTGGTTCGTACACGCAATCATAGCCACGCACTCGCAGCCGGCGCGAAATATCCACGTCCTCTCCGTTCGTTCGCATCCTCTCATCGTACCAGCCGACTTCCTCTACAGCGGATTTCCGCGCGATGGTATTGCTGCCGAACGTGAATTTGGGATTTACGACGCGCGCCTCGCCCCAGTCCTGAGGCATGTGCGATTGCCGCCAGCGGTCGGCGACAGACGTGAGTACCGTTTCGATGAGTTTTCCTCCAGCCATCGCCATTTTCGGTTCCGCAAGCGCTGCCACGAGTGTTTCGAGCCACGCGGGATCCGGGGAGCAATCGGCGTCGAGCGCCGCGACGAGTTCGTTTTTTGAGCGATGCAGGCCGGTGTTCCGCGCGGCGGCCAATCCGCGATTCTTGTCGTGACGCACGATTGTGACGGGATAGCGCCGCGCGATTTCCAAAGTACGGTCAGTCGAGCCATCATCGACGATCAAGATTTCGTCAGCGGGAAGCGTCTGTGCGAGGACTCCCTCAATCACCGGCGCGAGATACTCCTCGACGTTGAAGCATGGAATATAGAGTGAAACTTTAGGCGTCATATTCCGACGAACGCGCCCTCTTTTGCAGAATGGGACTCCAACTCCCCGATCGACTCTTCATATCGTGTCGGCGTGGGCCGATGGCAAGTACGATCCCATTAATCGCCATAAACGCTCAAGCTCATCGCGCCGGATCACTCCAATTAATAACGCACCTACGCCATAGAGCATGATACCGAGAACCAGGTTCAACAGTAATGGCAGTGGCGAAAGTGTGAGCACTCCAGACACTACCAGCGAGAGAGCAAAGGCAGGCAGCGAGATGCGAAGGCCGAGCCAAGCGAATTTGCGCGTGGGGCGAAAGATGAAATAAATGAAAATCGAAGCGACGGCGTAGCTGATGTTTGTCGCCCATGTGGCCCCGAGCGCTCCGTACCGCGGAATCCAAAAAAGATTGAGCACGATGTTGATGATGGCTCCCACAACCGTTGAGACCGCGAGATAGCGCTGCAAGTTACGCGCGATCAATCCCATCTTGAGGACAACACCAAAAAAAATAGCGGCCTCGGACCAGATCAGCGCCGCGAAAATCGGTGCGGAAGCTCCGTATTTCGCGCCGAAAACGATTCGCGTGAGCGGCTTTGAAAGTGGGACAGCGACGGCGCAGACGCCGAACACGAGCGCCATCAACGCCCGGTAGCTGAATCGCAAGTAGCGTTCGAAATCCTCCTCGTTTCGCGCGGACCTCGAAAGAACGGGGAAGATCGCATCCATCAGCGAGACCGGAAAGAGGCTGAAAATCTCGGACAGGTTGACCGCGGCGACATATCCCCCGAGTATCAGATCGGAGGACATCTTGTGCAGCATCACTTGATCGATTCGAGTATAGACATTGACGGCCAGCGTGCTGAGCGCCAGTGGGAACGAGTAGATGAGGAACTTCCTGGCTTCCTTCGGTAGAAATTCCCATGGGCGGGGGAGCAAACCCTTGTGCCACGCGCCTGCGGAATTCAAGATCGCTTCCACAATGGCGCAAAGCGTCCTCGCGAGGATGACCCAGAAGAGCGATGCCTTTCCTATCGCCAGGATGATGATGGCAAGCAGCCACAGAACTTGGCGGATGAGTCCAAAGCTAACCGCGTACCACTGGCGCAGATCGACCTGGAAGACCATGCCGGGCAAGCAAAACGGAACGACGAGCATCCGGTCGATAGCGGCGAAAAGCAGTAGGGCCCAGATCCCTCCGCCATAGCCGAAGTGCGGGGCGAGAACCAGCGCGATCACGGTGGTGACGGAAGCGAATACGAGGCAAATAACGCTGCCGGTGAACAGTATGCTGCCCGCTTGCTCACGATGCTGGGCGGCTTCGCGGCCGAGGATGGGTTCGATTCCGAACGTGGCGAGCCAGGCATACAGGCCTATGTATGAATATATGGCGCCGTAACGTCCGAGTTGTTCGCGCCCGAGGTAGCGAGCCAGCAGGATGACTGCCAAGGCCGAAAGTATGGTCGCTAAGCCGCGTCCGGCAAACAGCGTGGCGATATTTTTAAGGAGCGTGTGGCCGAGATTTGCGGGCTGCTGGGTAGTCGTCATTCGTCCACTTATTTCGGAGTAGGGCCTGTCTCCTCAAGTTGCTTCACGTCGGATTTCTCGATGTCGTTCATCAGAGCGTGGCGATGCAGAAAGTAACGCTCGCCCTTCTCTACAAACGCGACCGGTACAGTCGTGAATTGATTGTGAATCATTTGCGGCCACGAGATCGGGCCGCGTGCAGGCACAAGATGGGTGCCCCACTGAAAAATGAAGCACAGATTCCAAACGACAAGAACTGTGGTTGCGCCGTAGGCTAGAATTCTAGCTCCTTGCGTATTCCAGAATTCTTCAATAGCCGTGAAAGTACCGGCTAGTCCGATGATGAAAATCGGCGTTAAGGGGAGGAAGTAGCGGTTGCCAAACGACGAGAGCCCGTCCCAGAATGGCGAACAAGCGATAAGATAATAGTAAGGCAGGGAAATCACAATCAGGGCCGTGCCGAGTTGCCGATCCCGCCGAAAAACGACGAAAAGACCGATTGCGGCAAAGAGAATGATCGGCGTCCAGCTCATCAATCCGTGGTCCGGCGAAAAGAGCACTGGAAGCAAGTGTGGCCGTCGCCACGACCATGTTCCTACGTCCCCATACCCCGAAGCGAATGGGTGGCCGTAAATAATCTCTCGAGTGATCGGCGTCGGGAGGAACGCGACGGCGGCCGCGATAATGAAGGCCAGATTTCCAAGTGCCACTTTCCCCAGCGGCCGGTCCTGCGACGGCCGCTGAATTCCTTCGTAATAATCCTGTAATGATTCCACTGCTGGCGCGAGCAGCACCATCACGTTCGGGTAATAGACGTCCATCAGAAGTCCCGCGATCAGTCCCAGGATTATCCATTGAAGAATCGTTCTCGTGCCGCGCGTTCGATCCCAGTACCAGATAAAGAGGGCTACTACGAAAGCGGAATGCGCGTGGGACCACGAAGGATTGAAGTACATATAGACGGGCATCGAACTAGCAAACCAAATGCCGATGGTCGCAAGCAGCGCCCACCGCTCTGGGAAGTACCGCCGAGCGAGTTCAAATGAGATCAGCAAGGCGAGGAATCCGTAGAACGCCGTTGCAAAGGCCATGGTATCGAGATACGGCCATGAAAAGCCGTCGGCGGGGATATGCGCGCCGAGATGGTCGGCCAGTAGCACCACTCCGTGCGTGACGATCAAAAACGGCGCCCATAAAATGGATGGGCCGGTAGCAAAATGATTGTCGAGATGGCCGGTCGCCGTGTAATCGCCTTGCTTCGGCTTGCCATCCGGCCCGACCCGATACATTTGAAAGCTCTGGTTCGCGTGCTCCCAGTCCTTTTCAAAATCGAGATGTCCCTCGATCAGCATGGCGCGCACGTACGCGTAATAGCCCACGCCATCGCCTCGAACCCACGGATTCACCAAGGGCAGCGTAATCACGAAAAGCACCAGGAGTGCTTTATGCGATCGGCTCATCCTTTTGAATGGATTTCTAAGCGTCATTTAATCTTTGCGCCGGCAGACCGAATACCGAATACCGAACACCAATGGTCCGCTTTCGGTGTGCACTCAACTTGCCGCAAGCTGCGGTGTTTCGATGAGGCGCAGCCGCTGGCAACTGCGCTTGAGCCGTCGGTGCAAAAGCGCACCGTGGTTCAGCTGCGATCGTGAGGTGGCGCTCACGAACCGCCGCCGCGTGCCATCCGCCCAATTTCATCGTGTCTGGACGGATTGCGCGCTCGGAGATACCGAAATCGCTTGCAACAATTCATCCGCAACGAACTCGCATTGCTCCGTTGTCATCTCTGGGTACATTGGCAACGAAAGAATTCTCGATGCGGCACTCTCTGTGACAGGGAAATCGCCCTTACGGTACCCCAAGCTCGCGCATGCTTCTTGCAGATGGATCGGGATCGGGTAATGAATTCCCGTGCCGATTCCTTGCGCCGTCAAGGCCTTCTGCACTTCCTCGCGGCGATCCAACTGAATCACATAGACGTGATAGACGTGCGTGCATTTCTGCGCTGTCTTTGGCAGAACGATCGAGGTGCCCGCCAATAACGCGTTGTACGAAGCGGCGTGCTCGCCACGCGCCGCGTTCCAGCGGTCCAGGTGCGGAAGCTTGACGCGGAGAACAGCGGCCTGAATCGTATCCAGCCGAGAGTTTGTGCCGATCTCCGGATGTTCGTATTTTACTCGTTGGCCATAATTGCGGAACCGGCGAATTTTTTCCGCGGCCGCGGCATCATCGGTCACAACCATTCCGCCGTCGCCGTATGCGCCAAGATTCTTGGCCGGATAAAAACTGAATCCCGCAGCATGCCCCAAAGCTCCGGCGCGGCGCCCGTCATACCGAGCTCCGTGCGCCTGCGCCGCATCCTCGACCACAACCAGCCCGTGCTTGCGAGCGATTTCGAGGATTGGCTGCATGTCAGCGGGTTGACCATAGAGGTGCACGGGCATAATTGCCTTGGTTCTTGGCGTGATCGCCGATTCGATTGCGACCGGATCGATATTATAGGTTTCGCGATTGACATCCACGAGGATGGGCCGTGCGCTGGTCGCCATGATCGCGAGAACGGTGGCGATGAACGTGTTCGCGGCCGTAATCACTTCATCGCCTGAGCCGATCCCATAGGCTCTCAGCGCAAGCTCGAGCGCATCGAGCCCGCTTCCGACGGCTATCGCCTCGCTGGTCCCGATATACTTTGCGAAGTCTTGTTCAAAGAGGCGAACATCATCGCCAAGAATATAGTCTCCGCGCTCGACGACCCGCATCATGGCGCCGGTAACGTCCGATGCAATGGACCGGTATTGGGCGTGCAAATCGACGAAAGGAATTTTAACTTGCTGGATCATTTCTTCAGACCGAATCCCAGATAGACGACGGGACGCAGGATGCTCCACCAACCCGTTATGGGCTTCATTTTTGTGTAGCCCTGCCGGTGCGGTGGATACACCTTGGTCACGGGCACCTCGCAATGCCGGTAGCCAAGCCGGATCGTTTTGAACAAAAGATAGGGCTCCAATTCATATTTGTTAAGCCAATCCTGCCGCCAGTCCACGCGCCGGTCGCGAAGAATTTCAGTGCGAAAAGCCCGAAAGCCGTTCGTGGTTTCCGTGACGTGTTTTCGCGCGAACATCGAGAACAACATAGGATGCACGAATCGAGTCGCGACCACGCGGTATATAGGCGTATTTCCATAGCCGCCGCCCGGCAAGAACCGCGATCCTTGAACGAAATCCGCGCTGCCCGCAATGATAGGCCCGAGCAACCGAGAAATCTCATTGGGATCGTCCTTATCGTTGCCCGCCTGAATCACCAGGACGTCGTAGTCGTTCTCGAGCGCGTATTCGAATACCTGCTTCATCGCGGCGCCGATGCCGCGATTCTTCGAATTGCGCAGGTGCACCCAGCCATTCCTGGGTAAGGATTCTATCGCCCCATCCGTTGAGCCATCGTCCATTACGAGCAAGTCGTACTCTCGCGTCGACGGGTGACGGGAAATCGTGCGCCGAATTTTGTCCCCTTCGTTAAAGGCAAAGATGGCAGCGAGCGTCCTCATTTCAGGGATCGATTGGGCCGCACCACCGGCCGAGGTAACGCCGGAACTGTTGTCCACTCAGGACGGCGGCGCACATCAATCCCATTTATATAGGGCTTTACGATATCAAATGGGCACTCGAGGGAGTCTACGTCTGAAATCACACGCGCGGGAGATCCGGCCACGACAGCCCTCGCTGGAACGTCATGCGTAACAACGCTTCCCGCGCCGACAAGTGCGTTCTCTCCGATAATCACGTGGGGAAGAATGGTGGCCCCGATGCCGATTTTTGCGCCCGATTTGATTGTCGGGCCTTGCATGCACTTCGTGCAGAGTGGATGGGGATCGTTCGCAAGCATAACGCCCGGCGCCAGAAAGACGTCATCTTCGATCGTCGTGAATTGAGAGATGTAAACGTTGCAATGAATCTTTACGCGCGAGCCAATCACGCAATCGTAATCCACTGTCGAATTGTTCCAGACGGCGCAATCGTGCCCAATCCGATTGCCTTCCCGAATGACGACGTTGTGCCCCGTTTCAAAGTGATCGCCGATCTCGACCGACGCGTAGATCACACTACCCGAGCGGATTTGCGCGCAATTTCCAATGCGCAGGGGCATTTTTTCTACCGGGCGTCCCGGTGGATAACCCAGAATAACCCCGGGATCAATCGAACAGTCGCGCCCGAGCTCTACCGCGACACAGTTGAGCACTCTGCGACCTCCACCGCTTTTCCGCGCTGCGCCATGGACGCTTCTATCGCCTTCAATGTGCGCACGACGGCTTCTCCAGTGGCGCCGTCGGATAAAGGCTTCCGGTTATGACGAATTGCTTCGATAAAATCGGTGGCCTGATTTCTAAGTGGTTCGCTGTATTCGACTTTCGGGCTGATGATGTCGCCGTCGCGAATCAGCAATTTGAAATCGCCAAACGATACCGCATCGGTCTCGCCAACCGCGACCCCCTTCTCAAATATACGAACGCGCTCGAGGTCGTTCAGATCGTCGAACACGAGCCGTTGCTGGCTTCCCACGACGACAACCCTGCGTACTTTGTTGGGATCGGCCCAACTGACGTGAATGTTGGCAATCACGTCATTGCTGTAGCCGAGCGTGATGAAGCCGACGTCTTCGCGAGCATTCCCAAGGGAGTGCGATCCCACGGCGCTCGCCCATCGCGGCTCTTCATCGATCAGGTAATTGAAAATGGAGATGTCGTGCGGCGCTAAATCCCAAATTGCGTTGACGTCCCCGCGAATCGGGCCCAAATTCGTGCGCGTGGAATGCATGTAATACAATCGGCCGAATGCAGGCGACTTTACGCATTCGTGCAGCTTGCGGACGCCGGGATTGTAGAGAAACGTGTGAGCCACCATCAACACGCGGCCTGATTTCTCAGCGAGCGCTCGCAAGGCGCTGCAATGCGCTATTTCGGTGGCGATCGGCTTTTCGATGAGCACATGACGGTCAGAGCCCAGCGCCAGACGCGCCAATTCAAAATGCGTGGAAGCTGGGGTCGAGATGATCACGGCGTCAACGTCTGGTCTCCTTAGGAGTTCTTCGGCACTGGCGCAAACATGAACATCGGGGAGTCGCGACGATGCGCGTTGACGCCGTTCAGCCTGAGCATCGCAAATCGCCGTAACGTTCGAGTCGCCCAATTCGTTGAACACGCGAGCGTAGTTCGGCCCCCAGTAGCCGTACCCGATGATTCCGATCCCTACCTTTGAGGACATCTCGATATGCTCCCGAGCGCCTAGTCGAAAACGCCGTAGCGCACTACGCACCAGATGGCGCGAAAGGCATCGCGCCACGTGATTTTCTTGCCCTGCGCGTATGTCCTGCCATTATAAGAAATCGGCACTTCGAAGACGACCCATCTGCCGTGAGACACCTTAGCGGTCACCTCGGGCTCGAATCCGAAACGGTTTTCCTTGAGTTCAAAGCTTTGCAAAACTTCTCGCCGGAAAACTTTGTAGCACGTCCAAACATCAGTCAGGCCAAGATTCGTAAACATGTTGGAAATCAACGTTAGGGTTTTGTTGCCGACCAAGTGCCAGAAATAAAGCACGCGGTGAGGTCCGCCGAGAAACCGCGAACCGTAGACAACGTCAGCCATTCCGCGATCAATCGGATCGAGGAGGGCGCCGTAGTCTCGCGGATCGTACTCGAGATCGGCATCTTGGATCAGGATTAAGTCGCCGCGGGCTTCCTGGATGCCTCGACGCACTGCCGCGCCCTTCCCACGATTGCGGTCCTGAAAGAAAACGCGCAAGTTCCCGGAACAGAGCGATCCTGCGGCCGTCTGCTCAGGAGAATCCGAGTCGCCTGAAACATCGCCGCGGACCACGGAGGCAGAGCCGCCCGCGAATTTCTTCGCGCCTACGAGCTGGCCTTCGGTAGACCTGATGATTTGCTGCAGGACGTCGCGCGTACCGTCCGTAGAGTTGTCATCAACGACCACGATTTCCTTGTCAATATCCACATGCTGCACACGTCGAATCAATTCGGCGATCGTCGCCTTCTCGTTGAAGACAGGGATTACAACCGACACCCTGTTTCTGGACACGCCCTCATTCATGTTACGTCCGTCCCAAGTGATCCGTTTGGATTGTGTGATGCCTAGGCCAGAATACCGGAGAAACTAAATTCTCAGGGAAACTCAATTCAAGCAGGGAGGATACCGGTAACGACTCGACATGCTGGGCAGAAGTACAGGAATTGCTCGTGTATCTGATTCGGATTAGGAACACTTCGCGTAGACCGCCCCCTACAACGAAAACGCCCTCCTCCGGCAGTGGGCGGAACGATGGTGAAGGATCGGCTCCAGAGCCACTCACATTGCAATCGCGCTAGCCGACCGCTCCGTACCTGCCTGTAACTTATGCGCAGCGTCCGGGTTCCGCTTCGCAGTTTGATATGCAATCACGCGATCGATTATCGCAGTGAGCGGAATAGACGGGCGGAAGCCAGTCAGGCCTTCCAGCTTTTCAAGCGCCGGGACACGCCGCGGCATGTCTTCAAATCCCGGTTCGTAGGCTCGGTCATAGGGAATGAATTCAATCGGAGATTCACTCTTCGCCTGCTCTCTCACTTGGCGAGCAAGTCCCTCAATCGTGATTTCGTGGTTGCTGCCAATGTTGACCACTTCTCCGATGGCCGCGCTTGTCCCGACAAGCCGGAGAATCGCTTCCACGGAATCGGAGACATCGCAGAAACAACGCGATTGCTTCCCGCTGCCGTAGACGGTAATCGGTGATCCTTCGAGCGCCTGGCTTACGAAGTTGGGGAGAACCATGCCGTATCGCCCAGTTTGACGTGGCCCAACTGTGTTAAACAGCCGCGCGATCACAACGGGTTGCTTGCGCTCCTTCCAATAGGCGACGGAAAGGAACTCGTCCAGCGCTTTCGATGCGGCATAGCTCCACCGGCCGATGGATGTGGGACCGAGCACGAGATCGGCATCTTCGTGAAACGGCACTCGCTCACTCTTCCCGTAAACCTCAGAAGTGGATGCGGTGAAAACGAGCTTCTTTTTTCTGCATGCCGCTTCGAGGACCAATTGCGTGCCGTTTACGTTCGTTTCGATCGTCCGCACCGGGCTTTCGACGATGAGCCGGACTCCAACTGCAGCCGCGAGATGAAACACGACTTCAGATTCATCGACAAGTTCGGCGAGAAGCATTCGATTTTGAATGGAATCGAAGACGCATTGGAAACGCTCGTGGCTCTTGAGGTGCCGGATATTCTCGACGCTGCCTGTCGAAAGGTCATCGAGGATGATGACTTCGTCGCCCCGCGCCAGTAATCGTTCGGCCAGATGCGATCCGATGAATCCCGCTCCTCCGGTGATTAGTGCGCGCACGATTGCCTCCTATGATGTCGGGGCTGAACCGCCGCCCGGGAACTTGGATCTTTTGCCGGGCGCGTCTTCGCCGTAGCCATATCCATAGGCATAAGGATAGTAGCGATAAGAATAGTAATAATCCGGGGCACTCGAATCAACGGCATTCAACACCACACCGAGCAACCGACACTTGACGGCGTGGAGAAGATCTCGCGTTCGCGTGAAAGCTTCTTTAGGGGTCTCGCCACTGCGTACGACTAGCAGAACGCCATCCGTCAACGCCGAGAGGATCACGGCGTCAGTAGCAGCCATAATTGGCGGAGAGTCGATCACAATGAACTTGTACTTCTGCCGAAGATATGTAATTGCGTCGCGCATCCGGTGCGAAGAAAGAAGATCGGCGGGACTCGGTGGAATAGGCCCGGTAGTGAGCGCCGAAAGGTTTTCGATCTGCGGATGCGTAATGACTACTTCGTCTAATGACGATACGCCTGCGAGATACGAGCTGAGGCCGAAATCGCGGCCGACGGTGAGACCGAGAGCCCGGCGGATTCCGGGTTTGCGAAGATCGGAATCCACAATGAGAGTTCGGTCGCCAAGTTGAGCCAGCGTCACGGCCAAATTGAGCGCCGATGTGGTTTTGCCCTCGCGCGGAAGGGCGCTGGTGACCAAGATTACCTGAGGCGGGTGATCGGCCTGGGAGAGCAACAACGAAGTCCTCAGCGCGCGGAAGGCTTCGGATACTTGCGATTTCGGTTTTATGAAGGAGACGATTTCGACGCGCGACTCCTGTTCATCGCCCTGGCCATCCGTCAGCAGTTTCCTGGAGTGTGATACGCCGAGAAGATTCGGAAGAGATGGAACGACCGCAAGCGAAGGCAACCCGGCGAGACGCTCGACGTCATCAGGCGATTTAACCGTGTTATCGAGATATTCGCGGAGAAACGCCAGACCTACTCCGCCAACAAGACCGATAAGGAAGGCGAGCAGAATATTCTTCGCCTTTTGCGGCCGTGCGGGGTACGACGGTACGAGAGCCGGGTCCACGATGCGAATGTTGCTGGAACGCAAGCCGGCAGTGATACCTGCCTCTTTTAATTTCTGCTCAAGTCCGTCGTAGAGTTGTTTGTTGGATTCTGCGTCGTGCTCGAGAATGTGATATTGAACGAGCTTCTCGGACATATCGTTGGCGTCGCCCTTTTGCGTTTCGAGCGCCGCCGAAAGGAGCCCAACTCGCTCCTTGGACGTTTTGTAGTCTGTCTCGATGGATGCCTCTACGTTTTGCTTGGCACGCGCAATCGCGTCGTCCACTTCCTTCTTCTCGCGAGTGATGCGCTGTACCTTTGGATAATTCGGACCGAATTGAGCCGAAGCGTCCACGTATTGTTCGCCCAGATCGGCCTGACGTTTAAGCAACTCGCTCAAATATGCGTTGTTACGAACGTCGGGTAGCTGATCAACATCGCCTCCCTTTGCAATCTGGTAGAGGGCTTGTTTTTGGACCAAATCGGTTTGCGCGTCGGTGAGAGCTTTATTGATATCCGAGAGTTTCTGGGTGGTGATATTTTGCTTTTCGTCGATGGTCCAGATCTGGTTCTCGCGCTCGTAAGCGATCTTCGCAGCTTCGGATTTTTCCACCTTGATGCGCAGTTCTTCGAGCTCCGCTGAAAGCCAATTCGATGCCTGCTGAGTTGCGTCGTATTTGCTGCGGAAGTTTGCCTCGATATAGTTCTGGAGGTGGCCGTTTACGATCTGCGCGGCCAACTGCGGATCTTGCCCCTCAAACCGCACTTCAATCAAGCGGCTGTCCTTAATGCGCTGTATGGACAAGGAGCCAAGAAAAGCACCGAGGATGGCGGGCCGCTGAGACGTGACGCCGGCGTGGGGAATTATGAAAGTGTTCGGCCTGCCGCCGAACTCGGGATATCTCCCAAGATCCATTGATTTGATGGTTTGGAGCGCCAATGTCTCGCTTTGCAGGATCTTGGTCTGCGTCTCAATGTAGTTTTCGCTGTCCACATAATCGTCGTAGGAATTCGAGTCCGGGAAGGGCTGAATGCTTTGCGCTTCACGATCGACTTCCACTCGAGCCGCAGCTACGTATACCGGTTTCATCTTAAACGTCGCGATTGTGACCACGGTTACGACTGTGAGCAGAAAGCTTAAAACCAGCCATTGGTGCTTTTTCAGAATAATTAAGTAATCGAGCAGATGCGGTTCTTTCGGCATCTGCTCCCAACTCGCGACAGGGGCAGCCGTTATCAATGAAAGGGATTCGGCCCCTTTTCGGTCGCGCATTACGAGTCTGCTAGCGTCTTCCATTTTTCTCTTTTTCTCTCGATTCACTGCGAATGAGTTCTATTAAATGATCGGCGCAACGCTCTCTATGGGACGTGATATACCAAAAGCGCGGTGCCAACCGTCAAGACGGCCGCCGAGCCCTTATATAAAGCCTTCTTGCCGGTACTGTCGGGCACGAACAACATATCGCCCGCCTGCATAGGCACGTCGTCCACTTTGCGCGTCAGCATTTTATTCACCGGTACTGGAATTTCTGTCTTGGCGCCGGTAAGGGGATCCTGACGCATTATGACTGCGCTATTCGCCTTCGCTGTGCTCGTCAGTCCGTGCGCCATGCTGAGCGCTTTCAAGACGGTGATGTGGTCGCCGCGGCTTTCTAGAGTGAACCCTCCGGGCCCCTGAACAGCGCCAATCACATAAACAATGCCCGATCGAGGAACGCTTATGACATCGCCGCCGTAAACTTGGACATTGAACGTCGGATCGCCGGTAACCAGAAGGTCATGCAGTCGAATTTTCTCTGTCGTGCTATCGGGCGCCGGCGGATCCTGGCCGCCACCCTTTGGCGCTGGAACCGGCGGTGCGACGGGCGTCGCGTTGAGGCCTCCACGCGTTACGAACACGTAGCTACCCGCCTCATCGGTGATTCCACCGGCATCCGCAAGAACTTCGAGAAGTGTCGTAGGTCTAACGATCTGCATCACCATCGGTTTTGCGACGGCGCCAACAACAGACACGGGCTGGCTGTTCTGCTCTTTTACGAATACCGATACCTGCGGGTGTGAGACGAGCCCATTTTCAATCAGCAAATTTTCGAGTTTGGCTTCGAGCTCGAACGTGGTCAGCCCGGCAGCGTGCACGCGTCCCGGAATGAGAGGGAGCGAAACGTCGCCGGTGTCGCTCACGCGAACCTCCCGGGTCAATTCGGGAACGTCGAAGACGTCAATGTGGACAACGTCGCCTGTACCGATGGGAATTTCGGAAGGCCGCGTCGTCTTCGACTGCGCAAGCTGGAATATTTTTTCGTTGGTCTGCTTCGAAGTCTGCGGTTGATCTTGGCAATAACCTGCCGGTACTCCCCACGGAAGGATGAGGAAGACCAGGACCAATTTCGACTTCAAGCAGCCCGTAAAATCACGGACTGTGATGCTCATTTGGATGATGCCCCAACACACTATGCACTGGCGGATGGATGAATGTCAACGACTGAATTCGTCGTCCAAGCCCTTTGCCTTCTGTTGTTTACGGGGTCTGCGGGCAGCGGCGGAGAGGCCAATAAACCGGCCTGAATTATGAACAATAATGCGTTGGAAGGGATGTGAAGATTGAAATCTACGAAGCTGTGAAAAAGCAATCCAGCACACGCGACGAGCGCGGCAACATGATACGCGACGGAGAAATGACCTTGAGTCGTTTGCAAACCGCGTATTGACGCTTGAAGTAACAACCACAGAAAAGCTATGCCGCAAATCGCGCCGGGCAGGCCGAGTTCCGCGAGAAGCTCCGCGTAATCATTGTGAGCATGGTCGACTAATTTTCCGTCGTAGTCTGTGTCGTAGCGGGGAAACTCGACGACGAGAGTGCCAAGTCCAGTCCCGGTGATCGGGTGTGCGAGGAACACGCGCAGCGCCCCTTTCGTCATCGTCCACCGTCGATCGACTGTGACTTCTCCCGAACCTTTCGTGCTGAATCGCTCAAGAACCCTTCCGACGCCCAGCCACGCAATGAGCGAGGCCACAACGAGGACAAAGGCAATCGCGGGTCCGAGACT
>Ga0302179_10000433_pt1 | contig 27810 bp, 32 predicted proteins | sample I_Palsa_E3_1_FD_198788 | JGI IMG/M metagenome (GOLD analysis project Ga0302179, IMG submission 198788) | Peat permafrost microbial communities from Stordalen Mire near Abisko, Sweden - I_Palsa_E3_1 | ecosystem: Environmental > Terrestrial > Soil > Palsa > Peat permafrost | place: Sweden...
CCGCGTGGCCGGCTAAAAAGGAGATGCCACGTGAGGAATTTCTACCACCGATCGCATCGAACGCTTCTGCAAGAAGCTGGAGCCGAGAGGCGGACTTGAACCGCCGACCTGCCGATTACGAATCGGCGTGTTGTTACATGTAATCGCTTTGTTTTGATAGATCGGAGTACAGCATGGAGTACAAAAAAAGAGATGGAGCCGAAGGTGGGAATCAAACCCACGACCTCTCGATTACGAATCGAGCGCTCTATCAGCTGAGCTACTTCGGCCCGGCCTATACGATCTTGATCCATTCCTCGATCTTCTGTAATGCTGCACGGGCATCGGCATCCGGAATCATCGTGTAAAATTCCAGAGTTGTTTTCATGTCGCTGTGCCTCAGGATCGCTTGCGCCACCTTGGGGTCCACACCGCATGAATGCAGGTTCGTCGCCAAGGACCTCCGGAAAGCGTGCCAGCCTTTAAACTTCACTGCCGGCCCCTCGTGATCCGCGGCTGAACTTGACAATGCCGGTATTATTACACGCCTAGCCAGGTTCGCCAAATTGAGTGGGGCGCCTCTACGCCTGGCGGCGAACATATAGTCGTCCGGGCCGCAATATTTTCCTGAAGCATTAACGCGGACTCGGTGATCGTCCAGCACTTTTTTCAAGATGGGCAACACGGGAACAGAGGCTTGACTACTCGGGTTCTTCGTGGCGCCTACATGAGTGCGCCAGACTGCACGACGAATCGTCAATGTCTCACCGTCATAATCAGACCACCGTAAACCGCGGAGTTCTGCCAGCCGAAGACCAGCGAAGGCGGCCACGGAAATTACTGCAAAGGCTTGGTGGGCGGCAAAAGCCTCAAAAGGAGTGAAGGGTTTCCCATCCTTTGCGGCGTTTTCCTCAGCGCTTCCTATACAATTCGCGATTCTCTCAATCTCGGACATTGTATAGACTTCGCCTTTAAACTTCTGGGGTTTACCGGGCGCACTGGTATCCCGCATGGGATTCTCGCCGTCCAAGAACCCTTCTCTTTTCGCATGCTTGAATGCGCCGCTTAGGAACGATTTGATACGCAGTAACGTCTTGTGGCCAACGTCAGAATTGGAATCCGCGATATTACGCAGTATTCTCTGACCGTTGACTGTACGAAAATCCCGCAGACGGATCTCGCCCAGCCGGATCTTCACATGCTTTTCGTACACATCTTTTTTGTAGTCTTTATACGTGGAAGGGCGAAGTTCTTTTTTGACGTGGGGAAGATAGAAGGTTTCAATGAAGTAGTTAACGGTGGAAGCCGATTCGGGTTGCGTCGTTCCAGCATTCAGCGGAGCGAGAATGCGGTCTGCAAGCAACTCAACACTGCGTTTCGAGGGGTATTCTTTTCCGGCCGGCGCAAGATAGGATGATCGGAGGACTTTCTTGGTCTGTCCGTCCTCAATGACGGTTTCGCGGTAGCGCACGCGCCAATTACCGCGGTGTTTGAAGATCTGACCTCGTTGCACCGCCGCATTTTACTTCGCTTCGCTCGGGGTGGGGAACGAAAATTTCAACCCTCTTTAATTTCAACTTTTGTATTTGGCAGGTGATTGAGGAATAACCGCGGGGTCTTCCGGCACCATTGAAAACAAAGAGGGGTTCTTTAAGCCTTTCGTCACGTAGCAAGACATGCTATAGTCGCGCCCCACAGTAGGAGTGATTATGTCTACTTCCCGCGCAGGTGTTTTGCTGATCGCGTCGCTGCTTGTTTTCCCGTTTGTCAGTGTTTCTTCCAAAGGGAAAAGTTCAGTCGGTCCCAAATTCGATGGTCGCAAGAATATAGGCATAAACTCAATTCTCAAGAAAGAGCAAACCCTGCCGAACGGTCTCCTTGTTCGATATTTTATGTCAGATGCAGAATGGAGCGGTAAAGGAGCGAAGCTCAGTGACTGGTACGTAATGAAGACCGCTCCAACTCCGGCGGGCTACAAACTGTGGAGCCAAAGTTTTGAACTTCGGGGTGACCGCAGTTGCATGGGTGTAGGTGATCAAATTAACGTAAAGCAACTTGATCACGACTGGGACATAGCTGAAGTGATTGCATGGCCAGACCGCAAACATACCGTTAACCCGTGCGGTTGGGCGGAAGCAGCTATGGACGAGCGTGACGATAAGGGTGTAATGTGGGCTTTCTCCACGCAGGGCCATAGCGAAGCTCGCGACTGCTCGCCTTTTATAGATACGATTTTTGGCGGAGTCGGAGTTAAATGTGACAGTGAAGGCAAATCAGCAATGAGTTTAGGAATAATCACTGTCAATTATGCGCCCCCGACCTACACAGGGAAAATCAAACGCGACTACAATTGCGACAAGACTAAGATTGTGGTTGACCCTACGAGGAACTGCTACTGGTAGGAGTAGACAGTTTCAATCGCATCCCTGGTCACCGATGCGTGGTCACGCTGGCTGAGCTATTTTTTGTACGTCGTAGGGTGGGGACTCGGACTGATGGCACATGCGTGGGGCTCTGGTGAGATCCCGGACGCCGAGTGAGCGTATTCCCATTACTTCGTCGCCGTCCAAATAAAAACGTCATAGGATTTTGCTTTGGCAGCCAGATCGTGAATTTTCTTTGCGGGCAACACGTAACCCCAGTCTCCCAGCGCCTTCTGAACAAACTTTAATTGAGTTCCCTTCCTAAACTTTCTGAGCTTTTCGCGGTGCGATTCAACCAAGTCCTTCTGTAGACGCTCTGCGATTTCTGGAATGGTCACCGTCCCGACTCCTCTGGGCGCTTGCAATTCTCGCGCTTAGGTCTAAGATAACACTTCGCCTTTGTTTCGCCCAGTGCTTTTTGGGGCTGTTAAGAAGTCGCATGCCCAACTTCCGGAAGGTGGAACGCGCCAAGTCCGTGATTGAAAATGGCCGAGAGTTGTTCTTGAAGACGTGTTCGAAATGCGGCGTGGAATTCTACGCGGAAGAGAAGCAGATCAAATGCGACGCTTGTAGCAAGCGAAAGAAGTGAAACCGGGGTTATTACTCCCAGAACGTAACAACCCCGGATGACCGTACCGCGGATTCCGATCCCAGCGAGGTATCGGATCCGCGGGTCAGAATTGTGGATTCTAGTCTCTTACGCGGTAGACGTCGATTGCTTTATTCTCAGGAAAAGGGAGATGTAAACCCGTACTGCTCGTATTGTGCGGCCACATGTACCGCCTCATTGATGGCTTTCTGTTGCATTTCTTCCAACACTATCGCATACGGCTCTATGCCTGGTTTTTTCGCAAATCCTCCCCAAAGTTGCAGGATGTCCTTAGCGAGAATCGTCACTTCATTCTTTATCGGCGTCCTTGTGGATCGACTTCGTGATAGGTGCAATAGACGACCGTGGAAGTCGTTCCGGAAATCATTGTCGTACTTATTTGATGTCTGGTGAGCATGGCCGCTGAAGTCCTGCCACGTTAGTGTTCCCCATTTTTCATTCTTCTTGATACTTTCAATCGTGGCAGTGAAAAACTCATAAAGATTTCTCGCGTGCAAAAAAGCAGAGTCCATTGCATACGCCTTTACATGAAAACACGGTTGGTTCATCTTGGCGGTATGGCAGTCAACGAGGCTTTCCTGTGCACTCCATTCTGTTGCGGCACATAGGAGATGTTTAAGCTCGTAAAACAGATCATCTTTTATCAAGCGCTTCAGCTGCTCTTCACTAAGCTTGGTGGCCATAGCGTCACTCCTGACTCGGCGCACTGACGATCCGCGCACGCGCCAATTAGGTCGGGGTTCCCGTGCTCTAAGCACGTTGAAAAAGATAACACCCATAGCTAGTAACACTGGCTATAATCTGCGCCATGCCTGTCCTTCGATCTGGAATCACCATCACTGTCTTGATCCTCTACGTCGCGATTGTCGGTCAAGCCCAAGTACCTGATAAAAAAGCCGAAGCTCTGGTGTCCTGTCCCATCATGGTGCAGCCTGAGCCACCGCCTTACGGACTCGCGAAGGCCGTTCTGATATCACTCTGGTATGCCAAAACTGCTGCCCAACGCGGTGACGAAATGAAGGAAGAAGTCAAAAAGGCAAATAGCGTATTTGCGCAGGTGACCGCTATGATGCGCTCAACCAAGTTGGCCACCAATGACTTTATCTGCGCGAAGCAACCCTTGAAGCCTTTCGCAACTAACCGCAGCAGTGAGGATGTTCGGCTGACGGCAGTGGCACTGCTGGACGCCTACGATCAACACATCGATATTGATCGTCGTCTAATAGATCTTCTCAAGAAAATGGATAGCATCACGCAATCTGAATTCATGGATCAAATCTCCACGCTCCAAGTTGAACGCGGTCAACGCTGGTCTGATCTTGTTCAGCCTGCCAGCCTAGCCTTGATGCTGTTGGTTGACGCAGATCGGCCCGATGAAAAGGGTGGCACACGTTGGCTAAAAATAACGAATGCTCAGAAGCAAGCGTTATTAGACTGGGCCTACGAATACTTTCCAGAGTTCAAAAACAAAACTCCGAAGGATCAATGGTCAGATCCAGCAAAAACGGCTGAGTTGTACCTTGTGTTCTTGAATGAACATAGAGGTTCGGACGAAAAACTGAAGCCGGAAGGAACTCAATGAAGAATTTCTTGGTATTTGGAGCCTTTGTATTTCTTGCGACCAGCGCGTCTGCGCAAACCAGTAAGCAGATAAAAGTGCGGGTAGTTTACGACACTACGGATGCAAGTTCGTCGGCGGTGGCCCCGCTCCTAATTCAAAAGATTGCAGCCCAGCCGAAATTTTTCACGATTGCGACTGGAGACGACAAGGACCTGGCAATTGTTGCCGACTGTTATCGAGAAACCGCTAATGACCCTTATTCCTGCCACTACGTGGCGACCAAATGGCTCGCATCAAACCAGGCATTCCTTGGAGGCGCGGTTGTTGTCAAGAGATCGGCGGAAGAAGCGGCCACGTTAATATTCGCGAGCCTGGTGCAAGATGTTGCGGAAAGATGGAACAGCACAGACCGCCAAATGTTGGTTGCCGAACTTGAAACCTGTCTAGCGTTGACGGAATCCAGTTGTGCTGTGCCAGAACCACTTGTAGCTGAGTTGAAGACCAAGAGCATCAATCTATCTCAATACATGCGCAAGGGAGGACTGAAGCCTTAACCGTCCCTACTGAGAGGACAGCACAGCCAGTTTTTGGGCGAGTTCCTTCGCCGAAGCATTCAAAGCACCTTTGCCAGACATTCTTCCCGACCGAACCACAGACGCAATAAAGAGTCCTTTTTTATCAAGTGCGATCACCGCAGCCGCTGCTCCCCCCATTGAGCTTTCCTGAGCGATCACGATGTTATATTCGAAGTCGGCATCGAAAGGAACTGTTTGAAGTTTGATGCTTCGATTTGCAAATTCATGCCGACAGTCTTCGACGAAATCCGACAAGCGACTAGAATCACCTTGTACATAGACCCTCAGAGTTCTCGGTTCTGATTGCGGTTTCGGATTCGTGGCTTGTTGGGCAAACAGTGAGTGAGTTGAAAGGCCAACCAATAAAATCGAAGCGAGCAGAAAGATCGTCCTCTGCATTGTTAATTCTCCCCGAAAGACATTTTATTGAACGTTCCTTCACTTTGTGGCCGACAATATAAAGGATTCGTAGGATGTAGCTCTCGCGGCCAGCCTTTGAAGCTTTTGACGGGATAATTCATATCCCCAAGGTTCTAAGACTTTTTGAATGAATCGCGATTCAGATCCCTTCCGAACCCTGGTAGGTTTCTCACGGGACTCTATCAAATCTTGCTGTAAATGCAATGCGACCTCGTAATCGGTCACTATGCCGGCTCCGATCCGGAGATGCTATCCTGACGTACATGGATAAGACAACAATTCTGCAAGCCGCTCAGGCTGAATTAATGCGCCACAGTTGGGATACTTTTGTAAACGATCCGCCACCTGGAGCTAGAAAAGGATCCGTAGTTCCCGGCTGCGTTGCGTGCAGGAAGGTGCTTTACACGGACAATCAATACCTCTCGCACGTCGCGATCGACATTCTGCCGGGAATTCTAGAAACAGCTTTGAAGGCGTCTGCCTAATGGGGTCTATTTCCGAAGGGTCGAACGAGCGAAAGTAATTATCGAGAACGGCGCGGAACTGATCCTCAAGGAGTGTGCGAAGTGTGAGGCTGAGTTTTATGGATCTGAGATGTCTGTGATCCCATTCGCAAAACCCATGCAGGCCTAGCCACCTTAGTAGTGAACTATCGATGTGGTACCATCCGCTATGCCGTTTGTGTCAACTGGCAAAATGAATCCAATAGAGTGGTTGAAAGCTGTCTACGAAACTTTTGGGACACCATACCCGCGAGTATCACTGATCGTAGTGGCGATCTTGGGTGCCATCCTTTTCGCTACGGTATGGCTTTTTGCGGCAAAGCAGGTCGATAAGGATCATCAGATCCAGAGCGTTCCCTCTCGTCTGGGCGGGCCGGCGTCCACAACGGGCGCCCAAAGCCCTGCCAATACCGGCAATGGAAACCAGTTCAATTATGGCGAACCCCCACCACCTCCCAAGGAGCAGAAACCGCCAAAATGAGGAGGTGACTGATCGTGAGATATCTAGCACTGTTGCTGTTACTTGCAACACCATGCTGGGGCCAATCGCCAACGGGAAATGCTCATACGACCGGACTCTGTAGCCCTGCTGTCTCAGGCAACAATAATCAATTCACAATCACCTGCCAAAATATTCCAGACAAACTTCGTGTCCAACTCGTAGATCTGCTCAATCGTGTTGCCAAGAACCAAGCTGATGCGGAGACCATCTTGAGTAAGCTCGATAGTTGCCTTGAGGGTATCAAACAGGTTCGCGAGCAAGCCGCTCCGTGGGTCATGACCGAGGACCAAAAGAAACAATTAAAGCAGCTCCTCAAGGGCAGCAAGGCGAAGTTTCAAATGCACGTCATCCCATCAGACAGAAACGCTTCGTTATTTGGCGCAGATTTGATCTCAGTTCTTAACGACTCTGGCTGGACTTCCGATGTGATGGCCAACGATTTTGGCCTCAATCCCGCGTTGGTTGGTGTGGTCATTGTCATAAGCCACAAAGACTTCCCGGAGGCCGCGCTCCTTCAGTCTGCCCTTCGTACTGTCTTAGGTCTCCAAGCTGTCGGAGTAATTGATGACGCCAAGAAATTTGTTTCGGAAAGTGACGTAATTTATATCGCAGTCGGGGCCAAGCCTCCCGTAGCCCCGCCAGATCAGCATTAACAGAATGGCCGGGCAGCGAGTGGTCGAATTACCGCTGAAGTAATGCGTTTAGTCTTTTGAGTTCGTCTCGCGCTTCACGATAATCTCGACAGACCTCCCAGGTTCCGCAATCGTGGGGGCTGTCACGACACCCCAATCGCCCGGCGCAGCGAACACACACGGCAGAACGGCTATAGGTTATGCGCAGTCTTGCTTCAAACGGATGCACCATTCGCCTCGGGGATTGCTCTGCTGATCACGAAATTACAGACTTCCATCTCCGATTCGCGATTCAGCTGAGCCACTACTTTCATACACGCGCCACAAGCAGGCAGATGCGCGACAAACTTCGCGTTCAATAACATTTGCTTTGCATGTCGCTCGCACGGTTTAGGTTCTGATTGATCGTCGTTCGCAGTGAACGCCATCTGCACCCATGTCCTTTGTTGCCGAATAGATTCCTAACCTAGATACGTAGTAATACTGAATAGCAGTGTAAATGTACTTAATTTACCTTGACAGCAAATACAAGTTCCGTTATACCGCAGGCACATTTCATTGCCGCGGAGAACCTATGATTCTGAAACAGCTCGCCCTTCCCTTCTGTCTGTTACTGATTCCGTTCACTGCTTACTCGCAGCAAGCTGCAATCCAAAACCCGCAAGCTGTTGCCTTCGCGGCGCAAGCGATGGCGGCGCTGAGTCCCACGACTCAGGTCAGTGACATAACACTGACCGGGACCGCGACGCGCACTCTCGGATCTGACATTGAAAACGGAACGATCACACTGAAAGCGCTTGGCAATCCGGACAGCCGCTTGGATATTGTCGAGACTTCGGGGACCCGTAGCGAGATTCGCAATAGCTCGACTAGCGTGCCGCAAGGATCGTGGATCACGCCTGACGGCGTCTCCCACGCCATGGCCTATCACAACATGTTGACCGACGCAGCATGGTTCGTACCCCAGCTGACTGTGCTTTCGCAACTCTCGAACCCAAGTCTCGTAGTTTCCTTCGTGGGTCAAGAAACGAGAGCCGGGGCTACTGTTCAACACCTGCATTTCGCATATCAAAGCGCATCGCCCGATCCGACGGGCTTTTTCCAAGCTCTCAGCGCTGAAGAGGTTTACCTGGATGCCAAAACATTCCTTCCAGTAGCAATTACCTTCAACGCGCATCCCGACAACGACGCCAGCGTCAACATCTCCATCGAAATCGATTTCTCGGCTTACCAGTCCGTGAACGGCGTCCTTGTGCCCTTCCAGATCCAAAAGCTCATAAACAATGGTCTTGTACTCGAGCTGACGATTACCTCCGCGAAAATAAATCAGGGACTAACCGCGGCTGATTTCTCGTAAACGACTGGAAGGAGCTTGCTATGCCAAGATTTCGATTTCAGCTTTGGTCGTTCGTGGTTGTGCTGGTACTTTTTTGTTCAGCGCCTTGCTTCGCGCAAGTCCAGACCGGAACCCCACCCTTCGGCAGCTTCGGCGGCGGCCCGGACATCGTCAATCTGGGTAACTTGAACGTGCACATTAACGTGCCGGTTTTCAGCCGGGCCGGCCGCGGTATGCCTTTTATATATAGTCTTGGCTACGACACCTCGGTTTGGTATCCGGTCGGCGTATCGGGCAGTCAGGTTTGGACGCCCGTCTCGAATTGGGGCTGGACAAGCTCGACAGCGGCGGTCACGGGTCATCTTTCTGCCACGGAAACTTTCAGCAAGACCTGCCCAACGTTCATCAATCCAAAGCTACCGCCGGTCGACGAGGAAACAATCACTGCGTACACTTGGACCTATTTTGACTCTTTTGGCGGCGTGCACCCGTTCCTCGGCGTTACAACAACATGGCCTTCCTCACCGTGCGGACCCGCTGGCTCTACGGGCTTGGTCGCGACGGCACCTGACGGATCCGGTTACACATTGAACGCGAATGGAAACTCAGCGTCCGTTTATACACGTAAAGGCACATTAGTCGGCCCACCAACTGACTCATTTGCTGGTATCGGCACCCTGACGGATCGGAATGGAAACGTAATCAGTGTGGATAATTCCGGCAACATTACGGACACGCTTGGCACCGTGGCATTAATTGTTGCAGGCACCGGCACTCCGTCCAGCCCCGTAACCTTCACATACACTGCACCGAACGCACATCCCGCTTCCTACACCGCGAACTACAGCTCGCTGACGGTTAAGACCAATTTCAGATGCAGCGGCATCGCCGAGTTTGGGCCTACGACTGAGAATCTTCTCACCAGTATTACGCTTCCCGATGGAAGTGAATACACATTCACTTACGAATCGACTCCTGGATTCTCCGGTGACTATACGGGCCGTTTAGCGTCGGTCACGCTGCCCACTGGCGGATTAATCTCCTACACATATCCAGGAACGAACGATGGCATCGAATGCTCCGACGGCAGCACGGCAAGTTTGACGCGGACGGTCAACCCGGGGGGTGAATGGCAATACACTCGATCTGGTTCCGGCACGACCTGGAGTACGACCATCTCAGATCCGAGCAGTCCCACCAACCAGACGGTAGTCAATTTTCAGAGCCCGACTCCGGTCGCGGGAAGCCCAACGTCATTCTATGAGACGGAGCGACAGATCTACCAAGGGTCGACTTCCGGCACGCTGCTGGAAACGATTTATACATGCTACAACGGCGCTGCTTCGCCCTGCAATTCCACGGCGGTTACGCAGCCTTTCACTCAGCGCACGGTTGTCACCCAGTGGCCCGGGTCTAGCGGCCTGGAGTCGAAAACCAATATCAGCTACAACAATGTTGGCTTGGTGGCCGAAAAAGACGAGTACGCTTATGGTAAAGGGGCACCTGGCTCCCTCGTGCGCAAGACGCTGACAAACTATGCCGGCTTGAGCAACGGAATCGTTTTGCCCGGCAGTGTCACGGTGTACGATGGGTCGAACAACCTAAAGTCACAAACAACCTACTGCTATGATGAAGGCACGCCAAGTGGCACATCAGCTTGCGCCGCTACGGGTCCTCCCACGGCAACTTGGGGGACTCCACAGCACGTGGCCGTCACCGGTTCCAGGGGAAATGTCACGACGATCGCCTCCCTTGTGTCAACAGGGTCAACTTTGGGCAAGACCTATACATACGCCGATACTGGCAATGTGTTGAACGCGACGGACTTGAACGGTGCTCAAACCGCTTTGACCTATGGCAGCAGCTCCTGCGGCAACTCATTTGCTACCTCCATCGCCGAACCTTTGAGTCTCTCGGGATCGATGGTTTGGAATTGCACTGGCGGCGTCGAAGTTTCCGTAACAGACGAAAATAACCAAACCGTTTCGATAACGTACAACGACCCTGACTTCTGGCGGCCAAACGTAGTAAAAGACCAAGAGTCCAACGTCACGAACATCGCCTATACTGGCGCGACGTCAGCAGAAAGTTCCCTGAATTTCAACGGCAGCATCTCCACTTCGGACGCTCTTGTCACTCTGGATAGCTTGGGCCGCGTTCACGTATCACAAGTGAAGGAAAGTCAATCCTCGTCTACCTATGACAGTCAGGAAACGGACTACAATTCCGTTGGGCTTGCGTCCAGGGCGACGCTTCCTTATGCCGGCGGAGCAGGCGCGACAAACTCCACTGCGCCGAATCTGGCCTCAACCTATGACGCATTGGGCCGTATTCTTCAAGCTACCGACTCGGGCAACGGCATTGCGACTTACTCCTACAATCAGAATGACGTGCTGATCACCAGTGGTCCAGCGCCAACCGGCGAAAAAACCAAGAGTAGGCAATATGAATATGACGCTCTAGGGCGCATGACCTCCGTTTGCGAAGTCACCAGCGCCACGGGCAGCGGAAGTTGCGCCCAAAACACCGCCGCCACGGGTTTCCTCACTCAATACACCTACGACCTAAACAACAATCTCATCGGCGTCACGCAGAACGCGCAGGCCTCAACCACGCAGACGCGAACCTACACATACGATGATTTGAGCCGCTTGACTTCGGAACAAAATCCGGAGTCAGCAACCACGTCGTACGTATACGATTCGGATTCAACGTGCGGTACGTCTAAGAACGATTTGGTCAAGAAGACGGATGCGGTAGGAAACGTGAGCTGCTATGCGTACGACAGCTTGCACCGGCTCACAAGTGCCACGTATCCGTCAGGATCGTACGCAGCGAACACATCCAACAAATATTTCATCTACGACACGGCCACTGTGAACGGCACAGCAATGGCCGATGCGAAAACACGCTTGGCCGAAGCCTACACCGCCGCTAGTTCCACTGGCACCAAGATCACCGATCTCGGCTTCAGCTACTCGGTTCGCGGAGAAGTTTCGAACGTCTACGAATCCACTCCGCATTCCAGCGGCTACTACAGCATGAGCGCGACCTATTGGCCAAACGGTGCACTGGATCAAATCGGCGGACTTCCCACTTTGCCGACCTTAACCTATACTCCGGACGGAGAAGGAAGACCTGCAATTGTTACGGCCAGCGCGGGTCAGAACCCGGTCGCAGGCACAACCTACAATCCCGCCAGTCTTCCGACGAGTATGACACTGGGTTCCGGCGACACTAACTCGTTCATGTTCGACCCCAACACAAATCGGATGACGCAGTTCCAATTCAACGTTAATAGCCAGTCTCTTACGGGCACCATCGACTGGAACCCACTCGGCACGCCGGCATCATTGGATATTTCTGATGCATTCAATTCCGCAGACACGCAGAACTGTTCTTTTGCTCACGATGACCTTGCCCGACTTGCCACCGTGAACTGTGGAACGATATGGGGCCAGAACTTTACCTATGATGCGTTCGGGAACATCACGAAAACTGTGCTATCCGGAAGCAGCGGCACTTCGTTCCAACCGACGTATGCAGTCCCCAGTACAAATCGCATTGCCTCCCTGCCTAGCTTCACACCGACCTACGATGCCAACGGAAACCTTACGAAAGACCCGCAGCACCAATATGGCTGGGATTCAGAAGGCCGGCCGGTTACGATTGATTCTGTGACCTTGACCTACGACGCTTTGGACCGCATGGTGGAACAGAACAATGCGGGGAATTACACACAGATTGTTTACGATCCGCTCGGAGGGAAGTTTGGGCTGATGAACGGACAGACCCTCAAGAAAGCCTTCGCTCCATTACCCGATGGCGGAATAGCAGCTTACACATCAAGCGGCCTGGCGTATTACCGGCATCCCGACTGGTTGGGTAGTTCGCGCCTAGCCTCGACGCCGACGCGGACTATCTATTCGGACACCGCCTACGCCCCGTTTGGCGAACCCTACGCGCAGTCGGGCACGGCTGATCCTTCCTTCACCGGACAAAACCAAGACACCGCTTCGAACCTGTACGATTTTCTGTATCGTGAACACAGTTCGATTCAGGGCCGCTGGATTTCACCCGATCCCGCTGGCTTGGCCGCAGTAAACCTAACGGATCCGCAATCCTGGAATCGTTATGCCTACGTGGGCAATCGACCACTTATCTCAATTGACCAATCGGGTCTATATTGCATGTGGGACGATGGAACAACGGACGATTCGGTTGCTGACGGGGGAATTGACGAGGGAGGATGCGACGCCAATGGCGGGACTTGGATAGCCGATGGCTCAGATGGTTACTACGGAACCGGTAACTATACTACTATGCAGAGCTGCGCAAGCTTGGGAGGCGTCCTCGTCAATTGTAGTAACACTCCAATACCCTATGGAAGTCTATCGACAGACTCCACTTACAATGGAAATAATGGCAACACTAGCAGTTGGTCCTGGGGCAGCACTTTTGTCAGCGCTCTCTTCACCCGGCCTTATCGTCAGCCTGGAGAATCATTTGCAGGGTGCGTAAACCGGGATATCAAGGATACTAGCTTTGGAGCGCTAAACCCCTCGAAGGTTTTAAGTCCAAATATTATAAAAGGCGAACTTACTGCTTTCGTTGGGGTGGCAATCGCGGTGCCGCAAAGAGGCATCACTGGCGTGTTTTCGACAACGGTGATGACTGCGGCGGCGCGAGGACTCGGAGCGTGGACCGGAGGTGGTGCAACTACGGTAATGATAACAGGAGCAGTCCTAAACGCGGCTGGCATCACTCTAGCGGTTACCGGTGCCGCCACAGCCGGAGCCGCTATTGGAGCGGCGGTGAATTGCGTTCACTGATGAACTTGTTGAGACTGCACCGTTTCGTGGTGATCTAAAAAATCATGGGGTACAAACTTCGCCAGTTGAGGTCTGCGGCCGCTTGGCGAGAATCCGAGCGCAGAGCAATTGCCGTCGGCATCGTTGGGTTTTTCGTATTCGGCGTACTTAAATCTTTCGGGGTTCCCATCCTCCGCCAACCCGCGCAAGCTGCTCTTTTGGGAATGGTCGCGGGCTTTTTCTCAGAGTTGGTGTTGTCAGTTGCTTACTACTTTAACTGTTTGGCGAAAGGAATTCTGGGCTTGACTCTATTCCTTTTTATACTAGTCACAGGGAATGTTATATGGTTGCAATATACCTCCCGATCTTCGGTAGCTCCCGTAGCCATAATCAGCATCATCGGATACGTTGTGCTACATAGCATTTACATCAAAACTTCCGGACAGCGAGCCAAGGATTTTTTGGCTGAACTGACTGATGTTGATGAAAGCGAGAGCGAATTCAAATCACAGTGGGCGGCAATTGCATTTTGGGCTGCAATCATCGTCGGTCTTGTCGCAATCGCGTCGGTACTTATCCGCTGAGAAAAGATGGACTTCGCGGGGCGCCGCACTCTTCGGTATTTGAAGCGTGCGGGTTTTGACGTTGCGCCCTTCCAGTCTTCCGATTCATCTCGCTTTTAGCAATACCTTCGCTGGCGGGTGGGCAACCTTTCCGCACCACACCGGACTTCAATCAAGCCACGGGTGAAATTAGCGGGGTACCGAACTTTTTCTGCGGTTTATGCGGAAAAGGTTCGGGTTTTGACGTTGCGCTCTTGAATCTTTCGGCTCATCTCGTTTAAGTCTTACCTTTCAGTCGCCCTGCGCATTTCTCAATGGATCATTTCTTCTTTGGCTTCTGTCACAGATCGCAGCGTGTGGGTCCTTAGAGCCCAAGTCGGCGCCCATTGCCCGAATAGACCTTTAGATACCCGACTGAGTTTAGCGAGCTGCTTATGCATACTGCTTACAATCTTCGCAGACCTGTAGTTGCCTGTGCCCGATCTCCTTTCATTTTGTGGGATGTCACGGCCTGAAGGGCATGAGTTGTTATTGTGATGAACACGGTTTGCGGCTGGTTTCTTGACTTCCTTGATGGAATAGAATTCGGGAATTCTTGGCATTCCAGGGAACCTCCTTTGATGAGAGTATTACGAGTTATATTACGTTACTAATTAGAGAGCAATAAGTTGACATCATCGCAGACCGGCGTCTGTGAGTCTTCGTTCCACAATTGATACTGAAAAAACCACTGTTCAAGAAGACTCGGGAGATTCTGAAAACCCTCGCCGACTTTTTCAACGCCCTGATAGTTTGCCTTCGACTCTGTGCTATTCGATCACGATAAGAGTCATGTCATCATTAACGCATACGTCAAAGTACCATTGCCAATATACGATACGTTGACGATCCTGAATAGGGCACCAATCCCCAAACAGGAGAAAATAAATGAGACGTACTTTTACAATCTTATTGACCTCGTTGTTTGCTGTTCCCCTTCCGGCACAGCAGGGCCAGCAACAAGTTCAACAAGTTGAATGCCGAGACATGGCTACGACGGGCAATTATGTCGCGCCAAACGAAACCATAATCAATGGGAAAGCTTGCCGTCCTGCGGGTACTCCTTCGCAGGTGGTTGACTCAGCACAGACCACTGGCAAACCTGCACCGGCTCCTATTGTGTCGCAAGCGCCGCCTGCCGCAACGGTGGCTGATCCAGCCTCGGGATCTTCGGCATCAACTTCAACTCCGGCACCGAGTGATCAGGCCCCGAAAGCAATTGTCCTTGAAGACGGAACACCTGTGAATTTGGTTCTAGACGAGAATGTTTCGTCATCGGACGCAGTGACCGGGCAGACCATCGCGTTTGAGGCAGTAGACGATATCTTGGTAAACGGATTTGTCGTCATTCCGCGTGGGTCAACTGCTTGGGCCACTGTCACCGATGCGCAGCACAAGCGACGTATGGGACGTGCAGGCCACGTTGATCTCAACATTGATAAGGTTCGCTTGGCGGACGGTGAGAAGGTTCTGCTTCGAGCGGTGAAGAATTCCGAGGGCGGAAGCAACACAGGCAAGATGGTCGGTGCGATGGCTGTAACAGCCATCTTCACGCTTGGAGGGTCGGCACTATTCCTGCTGGCACACGGCAAAGACACGACTATTCCCAAGGGGACAAACGTCACCGCCTTCATCCAGGGCAATGTAACACTGGACCAGTCGAAGTTTCAGCGACAGGCAATGGCTCAACAAAGTAACTAGTAAGTCTCATTTTTCAATTGGCGGCCCCTTCGTCGTAACGTTCTGGTCGCTCGAAGAAAAGATTGAAGCTTCCTTGTTTTGATTCCGTCGAGCCGTCGATGGAATCTATCGGCCGTCACTTGGTTCGTATAAGACATCGAAGGTAAAACGAGAAGGTGACGGCGTGAAGCATGCGGCGATAGTCTTTTCATCGGTCGCTCTGATTCTGGTCCTGCTCTGCGGTGCGTGGATTCAGGCCAATGCGGGCAGCCGCACAACCCCTAAATGGAAAAAGCGCCCCCGACCGCTTTTTGTGCGATCGAGGGCGTCGGATCCGATAACTCGAAAAGCTGGTCCACGGAAATGAGCCGGCGGCCGACGGGAAATTACTTTTTCTTCGGCAGTAGAGTGCTAAACACAGATGCTACTTGACCTGCAAGACGGCCAGTTTTAGCGGCCGCTGCTAGTTGTTTGTAAATATCCTCTACGTCTCCAGATTTACGGGGTCCTACGGCGCAAACAGCGACAATTTTGAGATCTACATAGATTCGATAAATCACGCGATGAGTCGCGAACTCATGTTTCCAGAAATTGGTAAGCTCCCGTCGCAAAGGCGTGCCATATCCCTCGGGATTAACCGCTAATTTTTTATCAATTACTTTTCGTAATTGCTCCCGGATGCTCCCGTCGAGGGCTTTAATTTCGAGGCCTGCATCTGCTGTATATCGAATTTCAAAAACTGGGGGAGGAATCAGTTCAGGCTTGCTTTTGTCTGCTGGACGTAAAGCCGCTTTTCGGCCTTTTTTCATGCCCCAAAAACGTCTTCAGTAGTTAGGAGTCGGCCGGCAGCAACATCAGCATCAATGCTCTTGGAGAGATTCATCAACCGATCGGTGAGATCCCTATCAGCAAGAATTTCCAGAGTTGCAATTACGGAATCACGCTCCCTGACAAGGGTATCCAAGAATGTCTTGTCTACCAGATACTTTGCTTCTTGGCGCCGATTTTCCACCAACACTACTCGGTTCTCTTTGGCGGAATTCAAGGAATCCCGGAGATTGTCCCGCAGATCCGACGCTGTTATCTTCTTAATGCTGATACAAGGCGTGGCCATAAACCCTCCGCATTTCTAACGTACGATTCAGTAAGGCAATTGTACGTTTAACCCCTACCATTGTCAAGACTTTTCCAGAGCCTGTAGAAACCCCACCATTTGTTATAGATAATGCTAGACGCAGGAAGCGGTCGTTGGCATCGTTGGGCGGCAGCAAACCAAATCGGCAGGATTACTAAATTCCGAGCGGATTGTTCCGATTGTTTTGGAGTACTGCTACAACTTCGTGAGAGAAAAAATCGAAATGTGTTCGCGGGCGGTATGACTACTTAACTGTCTTAGAATCGATACACTAATTAATACACCCACAGAATTGATTGAATTAGGTTCCCAGTCTGTAGCCGACCGAGCGACCGCCCGGGGGCGGCCCGGGTGCCCATCAAAGCCAAACTAACAATCCTTTTTTCTTGCCCATAAATCCCAACGAGCTAAAAACATTCGAGCTCACCTCACGCTCTAATCCGCGATGTCGTTGATTTGGGCTCGCGATCGAGACACACCTTTACGCGCAAACTGACTTGTTGCGTTTGTTGTTGCGAGCTGATTGCAGGAGATGATTTCTCTTGACAAATAACCTAACGGTTAGTATACTTGAGAATGTGGACAAGAAACAGATCGCAGAAGTCATGCGGTATCTTGGATCTAGGACGTCGCCCGCCAAGAAAAAATCATCTCGCCAGAATGGAAAACTCGGCGGAAGGCCCAAAGGGAGCACAAAACAATGAAACGAATGGAACCTTTGAATCGCCAAGAACTGCTAAACCTTCTGAATGCTGCACGCCAATCCAGCATTCGAGATTGGTCCCTCCTGCTCTTGATCTACTCGCACGGTCTCCGAGCATCGGAAGCCGGCTTATTGCTCCGCAGTGATTTGAATGAACGCGACTGGACGTTGAACGTTAAGCGGCTTAAGGGCTCAGACAAGACATTGCAGGTTATCTATCCCAACGGTGTCAAACTGCTAGACGAACGCAAGGCACTCACAGAATGGCTCGCAGAGCGTCCGATCGGCGGATACCTCTTCCCGAATCGCCAAGGTGCCTCGCTGTCCCGGATCGCCGTCTACAACCTATATAAAAAGCACGCCGTGACTGCCGGCCTACCTAAGCACAAATCATCACCACACGCGCTCAAGCATAGTTTGGGTCAAGACCTGCACGATAGTGGACAGCCTATTGAAATCGTTGCTGCCTGTCTGGGTCACGCTCGGATTGATTCCAGTCGACGCTATTTTGACATCTCGTTCTCAGACGCGAACCACGCTCGGCGATCGGCGATCGCTTTCCAGAGTTAACACTACCCGGGAATTCCACCTCGAAAAGCCCACTTTCTGGCACCCTAAATCCTTATGATTTGGAGAGTGACTTAACACAATGGTGGAGAGTTAACTTCGCTTGCCATCGTCTGTAGTGCCCCCCGGCCGGTTCACACGGGATCGCTTGGATCCGCTCAGCCTTACATATATAAGGTTGCTCATCTCTATTCGCTCGATCGCCTCGAGCTCGAATGCCGCCTTCAGTGCGGCCGCAGATCTATCACTTATTCCGTTCCATCCACTCGGCCAATGCTATCCGGATCAGAGGCCCGACTTGCAAACCTTTGGATCTCGCCTTGGCCTGCAGCAGTGAAAAGAAAACCGGCGTTACTGTGAAAGTCACGTGTTTGGACTGCCGCTCCCTGCTGAGTCCTTCGTTTGTAACCATGACACACTCTAATCCTCTATCCTTTTTGACGCACCGCTTTCTGTCGACCGGCTTCCAACACCGCAAGCTGAGCTCGCGTCGGCTCGGCCGCCAATGGAATCGTCGCCGCTTCCAGCACTACAGCGATGGGCGCGACGTATGTGCCAGCAACGGTTCGGCGCCGCATCCGGCGAATGGCCTCGATGCGCGTGCATTGAATCCTGCGGCCGCCGGAAGAGTTCTCCGGATCGTGCATCGTCTCGGTTCCCATGATGCCGGAAATCGTCAATTCCTCATCTATCGTCCAATCCATCTCGGCTTCCTTCGAGTGCTGATTTAAACTCCTTTTTCTCCAGGTAAGAGTGGCCCTAACAGCGACTCCGCGGCCGTTTCGGCGCCGTGTTAAGCCGTTACAACGTAATTGCACGCTTATCTCGGTAATTGCACGCTTATCTCGTTTGTTTTAAGGCAGTTAGAGCATATTAAACGAATTTTGCGTTTCTCGCGGCACAGGCCGCCCGCCTGGGAAAATGTCGGACAACGGGTATGAATGACGGTGTTACAGCCGAAACAACATATTAAGTCTTTTAAACTGTTGCATTTACAGAGTTTTACAGAGATATTGACTCAATTTTGCGTCCGGAAGAGTCAAATCGAGTTTTTCATGGAAAATCACGATTGCTCGATCAAGGCCCGGCGGCGATCCTGCCATATTAGTGATTGAATACCATTACGGCCTTACGTGTCCCACCTCGCGTGAGACCACTTCTTACGCCGAACCTCGAGCCTTACTGTATCACCACAAAAAATCCAAATTCTGAGAAGGATGTGAAGGGTTGAAGGATGTGAAGCCTTTTTCCTATTCTTGCCCTTTGCAGGACGGGAAATCTGATTTCCCCAAACCGTATAGGCCAACAATAGGGAAAACCCCTCACATCCTTCATCATCCTTCACATTTTCACATCTGACCTTGATTCCACTGTTCTCAGGCGGATTCCACGGATGAGGTTGCCTTCTCGGTAATGCTTGGCCTCCAACTTATACCGTCGAGACAGGTATTGAGTCAGCGCCTTCTGAGACTCAGGAGTCTCCCCGTTGACACCGCACCAATACTTGTATTTGCTGTAGACCTCGGAAGTGGGTGTTTTTGCCCCGTCGTCCAGATCGCAATCATCATCCACAAACCGTGCCATGTGGTTCTCAACTCCGCGATAGGCCTCTGTAGAGGCGTTGATGGATTCTGTCTCAACTAGCCCGTTTGAGAAGTACAAAGCCAGCCCTTCTAGCAACCAGTTCAAGATGCCTGAAGATTCCCCGATCAGCTTCTCGGCCAGTCGTTCATCTTGATCCTTGTCTTCTATGCGGGAGTTACAATCCACCTTTCTAATACGATCCCAGGCACCGTCCGAGTCATCCGAGACCGAAGGTACGTTGTTGGTCTGGAGGATAATCTTGCCCTGGTTGGTAAACTGTGTTTCATCCTTCTCGTAAAGGCCTCGAGCCTTTGTGGGATCACCGCCTGTCATTTCTTTCAAACGGGCCATGTCCAACTTGACCACGTTCTTTCCGGAGGACTTATTGCTCTCCGATGCCGAGATTAGACGGGCGCCCTTGAGCGGCATAAGGTCGGCTCTAGCGCCGCCGGCTGTTTCTTCCCGTCCGACGGAGAAAGTAGAGAAGGCCACGTGTTGACTGTAAGGTGAGCCCATGCGAGCCCCGCTCTTATCAACCGCTTCGCCAAACATGTGGTAAAGCACCTTCATAAGCGTGGATTTACCGTTCGCTCCTTCTCCGTAGAGAACGAGCACACGGCGAACCACGATACCGGTCAGACACAAACCTAAATACGTCTGAATGTATGTCTGGACGCCCCCTTCGGGAAACATCCATTCAATGAACCTCTTGAATTGTGGACATGTGGCGTTGGGATCATAGGTAACAGGCATCATCTTGGTCGCCAGGTCTTCACGAGAGTGGCGGCCGAACATCGTTGATCCTGTATTGGGATCAAAGCGAAAGGAGCCGTTCTCCACGTTACAAACCAAAGTGTTCAGATCCAGGGCTGCTTTTGTGATTGAGATGCCGGGTTCTGAGCGAGCCTGTTCCACCGAACCGCGAATCTTCTGTGAAGACTCACTGCTCTTAGCCCATTTGAGATAGGCATCACCTAATTTGAAATCTTCCACCATCTTGGATTCTTCATTGGATAATTGGCTTTTCTTTTTTGGAGTAAGATCCTTATTGAGTTTATTTTCTAACTCGGGGCTGATAGATACCCCGCTGGCCTCAGTTTGCATCCCCATAAGGACGCGCTTCATCAGGTCATGGATGTGTACGGATTTTCTGTCCACTAACCAAACCTTCCCGCTCCAATACATCCATTCATCATCATCCGGACAATACCGCATGTTTAGACCGTAAGTTTCAATCAATCGCCGTCCATTACCAACTTCGGTCAACAACTTGGGACGGTCAATAGATAATCCCGTTGTGTCTCCGTTCTCGCTTTCTGCAACATGATTGACAAACGCTTGGCGAGGGGCCAAAAGCAGTTTTTTGATGGTGCTGTCCAAATAATCATCGCGATCGGCTTTAGCACGAGCACCCAAAGGAGATGTTCTAAACTCTGCTTTGACGGCCTCCACATCTTCCGTGTTCAGACGGTTGATAATCAAACGAAGAAGAGCGTAGTCAGCGGAAGACTGCGATTCGTACTCTAGTATTTGTGCGTCATCTTCAATGGCGAAATCTGTCGATCCCGTCGTGTCCTTGCTCCGCAGGATGACGCCCTTCATCAAGGTGTCGTACTTGGACGAGAGGATGTTGGGCTTCTTGATTGTGATAACACAAGATGATTCCGAGGAGGAACCAGAATCCGTCTTAGCTTTCGCCACGAAGAATTCACGGTTCTTCACAATGCGTTCGTACAGAAAATCTAAATCACAGTTGTTGACCGTTAAGGGAGTGTTGGGAACGTGATTGCCTGTGACGGTAAAATACCGTTTGCCGGAATACATCTCGGCTTTGCCAATTTTTGAACCCTGCTCACCGTTCACGCCCAATGGAAATTGCCAACCCTTCACGAATATGTGCACGCCTTCGCGTGAGGGACTGTACTCCGTGTATGAGTTCACCCTCCGGATGATGTCCAGGACGAGGGGTTGAATTTCACTGGTTTCGGGATTGACGCAATCATCAAAGTCCACTCCGGTCAGTCCGTCCGAGTAGTTAAAAACAAACCCGGCGCCTGAGAACATCGTTGTTTGATCCAATGCACCCATCGCTGTATTGTAGTCGGCCTGATACTGTTCGTTGTGGGGGTCGATCGGTCCCAACTTCTCATCGCCTTCAAAAGCGCTGTAAGGGCGTTTGTCGGCTGTCCGAACGATCCATCGATCCAACTTCTTGAGTTCTTGCGGGAAGGAGGGGGCTAGATCTGTGAAATTGTCGTCAACAACGGGCGCAGGAACAACCACTACGCCTGCCGTCGCAGCGACTTGAATCTGAGATGCTTCCAGTATTTCGTTCTTGGGTCGTCGGATCACAGAGCACCCCCGACGGCAGTCACATCCACGGCCGTAGTACAACGCCCTTTCCGACAGCTTTTGCGGCTCGTCGCGACGGAGAACTCATTGCGAATCTGATCCAATACTACGGGTACAAATTTCGTGATCTTTGCCATTTTGTTCCTCCTGTACTGCGTCCCACTTTGCGGCGTGGGTTGCCGTCAAACTCATTTGCTCAATAGGTTTTTCCTTCGAGCGCGTACTTTCAACCGCGACGGTATGGGCACCTTCCAGTCAAAATCGCGAACAGCATAAAGCGGCGCGATTCCGTATAACGTTTCCACATAGACAGGATCGCCGTCGTTCATGCGCGTTAGAACTCGCTCATGTTCTCGACGGGCGGACTCACGATCATTGAACCGCGAGAATTCATGAGGCTGTCCTTCCTTCCGTGTCCAGGGGGAGGCGGCCAGATATGCCCGAACATTGCCTTCGGTGAAATTGTTCGAACGATTCTTATCGTGATAAGTCACTGTCATGGATACTGTCCACGATCCTTTTGCACCTTCAATGTGAACGGAACACAGACCGGTGATTGAATCGACGAAACTCTTCGCTGTTTTTGTGCTCATGGTTTAGGAACCTCTTTGGAATCTTTCCAGGCTACGTTGACCGGATCGGTGATGCACTCGTCCGCACAAGGCGGCCGCCTCAATTGCGCCGATCGACTGTTCCTGTAAACAACAGTGCTCACACGTGGTTGGGGTGCAACGATGAAAATATGAATTGGTGCTACGGAGACAGCTTTTCGTGACGCCATGGCATAGATCTCCTCTGAGATCGGAATTCAGAGGCTATCTCGCCACATGCCGTAGGCCGACGCTTTGGGTTTCGCGCCGTGAACTTAACGGCAGGAGATTTTGCGGGTCAACTCACGCCCCAAGGCTTCTGCCTCCTGGAGCGGTCCAACACTCTAGCCCACATTGATAGCCCAATCATCGCACCTTCATTCTGGAAAGTCAAGAAGTATCTGATTACAAAGGACTTCACGATCAATGGTTTGTTGATTGTTGAATGGCTGATTGTTATTGCAAGTAAAGGACTTAAGAAAGGAACTCTCCAGACGCGGCTCCCGGGCACCCGAATCGACCCTTGTTAGGCCTAAGCCCTTACGGATCAATACGGCAGTCCGATCGCTGGGCGAGCCCTCAGCTCTCGAGAAGCAGTACTTTAGTGCCATGGACACATGACCTTGCTTAGGGGACAATGACAGTCATGCGAACACAGATCAGTTTCCGCATTGAGCGAGCCGATCTGGAGAAGCTCCGCGCCGTGGCTGTGAAGGACCAATTGGACCTGGCGGATATTTTGCGGCGAGCAGTCCGTGAACTCTTGCAGCGAGAGAAAGAAGCTGAGATGGAATCTGGCGGCACACAGGTGAAGCCGTGATCTTCAACATTATCGTCGCAATTCTGCTCCTCCAAATCGTCGTCGCGATAATCCTGCGAGTAGCTCTGGCCTTTGGCCCCAAAGCAACTCGACGCGCACAACCTTTTCCGCCTGTTCCAAGATTCGCTCACGGAATGCCCGAAGCCGGGTCTGGCGTGAGCATGTGGGGCCGGGTTTTATCGCGTCTCCAAAACGATTTGCCGAGTTCGTGGGCCAGCAGTTGTCCGGTGCCGCTGGATCTGGAAGACGCCTTTGAAGTTATGGCCGAAGCCAATCGACGGATTCACGAGGCTACATGGACATAAAACCGACTTTCACCTTTACGTTGGTCGGGGCGACCGCTACTCCATTTTAAGAGGATGGATTTAGAAGGAATTCATAGCTAAACAGAAAAAAGACGGAGGACGCCGGTGTTCTAGCACCGACGCCTCCTGGCCCGTACATCGAAAGGAGCACTTTCGACATGCAAGTTGTCTGCACAATATCGCACCTTCCTCAAAAAGCAAGCACCCCACAGCCCGAATGTGATCCCCGTTGTGAGTTTATGAAAGCTTGGGCAGCGCTTGGTTTGTCTCATCTGTGTTTTTACTGCGGTCGCCGGATGACGGAATTTGGACCTGCGAGCAAATCCACAGAACACGTCTTACCGAAACACCTCTATCCAAAACTGCCCATGAACACCGTAGGGGCTTGCCTGGCTTGTAATGGGGCGAGGGGCGGATTCAGCCTCAACGAATTTCGTACTTGGTTCGGGGAGGATTTTTTCGCAGAAAAGCTTCTGCACTGTCGTATTCCAGAACCTTCGGATGTTCTCCTACGCTCTTTGTACCGCCTCGTCGATCTGGCCTTCGAAAACCAAATGGAAAGAATCCAGACCGTGATGGATTCGAAAAAACTTTCCCGCAGATTGCGGGCAATCATAAAAGAAGCACGAGGAGTTGGCCTATGAAAGTCATCGGCTCCTGTCATGTCTGCAAGGTCGCCACCTCGTCGGTTGTACGGTCATCTAAAACCGTCATCTTCTTGTGTCCGAGTTGCGGCAAAGAAATTAGAACGGGCGGAGGATCGCGATGAAACACGGAGTGGGCGTAGCAATAGGCGGACTGCTTCTGTGCGGTATTGGCTGGGGATTACATAAAGAGGACCTGGCGCGGGTTAAGCGGGAGCAGTATGTCGCGGATGAAAATGAAATAGCGGATGAAGGCGGCTACGTGGACCGTTTGCATTTTGTCGCCCGCGGTCTCTGGTCAACGGAGCTTGTCGCCATCTCTTTTCCATCATGTGACCCCGTATCAGCGGACGCAATGGAATCTTCCCTTATCAACGACAGGGACGAGCGAGAAATCAAAGATGGGCTCAAGCGGATGGGCTTTGAATCCATTAGTTGTGGTAGTCGGCGGGTGAAACTACAGTGAAAAAATGCAGCCATCGGTCACCCACCGATGCAGTACGACTCTGCGGCGGCCCCGGGGGGACTCTCGCCAGGGTACTTCTCTTTTCAAGTGGTCCTCACTGTGGTAAATGTTTCTCTGAGGACTATCTGCAATGAAAACTTCCCTGTTTGTGATTGCACTCCTTGTCGGATCTGTGGCGTTCCCTCAAGCACGTCAGAACGCTCGCGAGTACTACAAACAACTGTATGCGACGGGTGCCATCACCGATCGAGCGGCTCCCAACCCGTACGTCTGCTTTCCTGATGATAATAAAGATTGGCCTGACATGTTCTTTGTCTTCAAAGCCTACGCTTCGGCATCCAATAATCAACAGGAGCATATCCGGGAAATGGAGAAGGAACCGTACGTCACTTTTATCGACGCGGATCTCGCAAAACTTCTTGTGTCTCCGGAAGCGCAGAAACTTTTGCTTCAGGGCGATCGGTACATGGAAGTCCAGACGTACAGCAAAGGCGTGCTAACGCTGACGACCATGTATTATTGGGATAAAGATATAAGCAGGTGGGAAACCCACGATCGCTTCCCCACTGGTAAGAACGTAACGAGTACGATGCAGCTTCTCATCGAGCCAACGACTTTGCGCTACGCGCGTTTCATGCATGCAACGCAGATGGGCGATAACAGCGACGGCAGCAATGGTAGCGGGACCGTTATTCTCGACGCGGACTCGGGAATTTGTGAGGGTCCTATCAAGGAGAAGAAGCATTAAAGGGCCATTCTGTTCTCATTTTGCCTTTTCATACCCCACCTAATCCTCCAATAACCGGGCGGCCCGTTAGGACAGCACCGAAATTCTACATTAATTGACCTGTCACGTATTTTGAACTAGCATCTCGCTCGAAGAGATGAAGCTGGGCTGTGGGATTAGACTGCATGCCGATTCGTGATTTCACATTTCAAGACATATTTTTTATCTGCGAACTGGACGAAAAAGAGTTCAGCAAGTTCTACGGTCCGTGCGCCATGACTTGCTTGAAATTAATGGCTGAGCCTAAGACGGTTACGCTGATCCACACCCATAACCAAGTTGAGAAGATTCAACTGGGGTTCGCAATAGTGCAGTGGAAGGAAGATCATTCATACCTCGCTGAAATAGCCACAACTCTCGAAGCTCGCGGACAAGGTGTTGGAAGGGCGCTTCTAGCAGAAAGTGAACGAAGGATGCGCGAGGCATATGGCCCTCACCTGATGGGGCTTCACGTCGCAGAATCTAATCAAGAGGCTCGCAAACTGTTCAAAGGTTCTGGTTTTCGAGATCAGGGATCTGTTTTGAGATACTACAAGAACGAAAGAGCATTGTGGATGGTCAAGGACCTATGAAAACCATTCTGATTTTGGTTCTGTTCGCGATTCCAACCTTCGCACAGCAGCCCGCGCTTACCGCACGTCAATACTTTACCGAACTACGTGAAGCAAACACTTTCAATAAATACTATTCCAAATATGTGTGCTTCAACGACGGCGACGATCAAGGATTTGCGGTCGTATCAACAACCGAGGACATAATAGACGCCATGACTCGCAACGGCGATAAGGCCGCGGCAAAAGCCATCGCGAAAGCAGGAGACGGACTTTTTGTTCAAACTTATTCTAAAGGTGTGGCGAACGACGAAGGTATTCTCTACGACAAGGTAGGGGAGGGTAAGTACAGCATCGATTTTAATAAACCCGTGCACAACGGTCGATCAGTTTATCTGATTAACTGGAAGACAGGCCGATATCGCCTTCAATTGTATGCGCTGGACTACGACAAGAATCTGCCGCAAGTAGAAGTCTCAGGAAAGTGCGAACTAATTCATCCCAGCGACACTCCATCTATTGCGGGAGAAAAACAGTGAAGATGCAAAAGACACTTCTCGCAGTTGTAATTCTACTGACAGCTGCTCTCCTCATCGCAGGACCGACGTTTTCGCAAGAGAAGCCCAACCCTTCACTCAAAGATACATTACGCTGGATGCAGACCTCTTCGGCGGCTCAGGGGCACACATTCCAAAACGGCGAAGACCGTTCAACTCAATTGACCAAGTTTTCCGGTTGTCAAGTGACCATTGTTTACACTACGACAAAAGACTGGAAAGAAACATATCATCAAGAAGTGACATTTGATCTCTCCGACATAGATTCGGACACGGGGCTTTTCGGGGATTATAAGAATGTAAGTGACGGCTTTGAAGGGCTTGGGCTGTTTACCGCAATAACCCGAAACGACGAAGAGAAAATTCACTTCAAAGTTCCGACAACAAATCTAGAGTTCGACGACTCTGGTCTGATTTTCACTTTTCATTCTGAGTACGGACATAAATTCTCAAAAGCATTCCGTCATGCGGTAAATCTCTGCGGTGGCAAACCCAGTCTGTTCTAATGGGCGAGGATTTCGAAAAGAGAGCGTAACGGAGGGCGAGATGACGGCACGGCCGGGGTACAAATGGGGTACACGTCCTCAAGAAAATCCATGACGTGCACAGCCAACAAGGCTCACTAACATTGACAAATCTCTTGTTTTCATTCGTACCGTGACCAGCGTAGTGCTTTACGAATCGGCTGCTCTACCAACTGAGCTACCTCGGCATCCTCATTGACTTTAACATCGCCATCACCGCAAAAAAAGCGTCAAACATCGCGAAAATTCCGCCGGGTTCAGTGTGAGAACGGGTACATCAGCCAGCCAATCGCGATGGCCGCCGCCAGAAACTTAAGGAAGCAAGACGCCGCATATTTAACCCGTTCCAACGCGGTTCTCTTCGTCAATCCTGCAATCGCGATGGAAATCAGCAGCGCGAACAAACACATCGCCGCAAGATGGGAAATCTGCGGCCCGCCGGAGTGCGCGCTGAGGATTTCCGGCCACATGGCGATCACATCGTTCTCCGGCCCAGCGCGATTTCGTACGCGTCGAATACGCTAAGCAGATTCACAATTCCGGCGGCAGCGATGAACCGCGTTCCGTAGTCGCCCGCGGCGCGTGAGACAT